>JACDJA010000128.1_pt1 | contig 104657 bp, 89 predicted proteins | sample 7449241 | NCBI WGS metagenome assembly JACDJA01 (sample SAMN14253289, study PRJNA609438) | sludge metagenome | isolation source: initial anaerobic sludge | collected 2018-12-20 | reverse complement strand
TTTTAAACCCAGAATTATTTATGCATGTTTCTCTTTGAATAAGGACGGTCACTGGTTCAAGGAATTAGTCCCCCTTGGGGGATTAGGGGTAAAATAAAAGAGGGAAATTATTAATCAATTACCTCCCACGCTACCCCCTGCCCCCCCAAGTGGGGAACTCCACACGCAGGTTTGAGAAATAACTGAGGTTTCGTTCAGATAAGCTTTTAAGCTCAAAAATATTTATGCATATTCCTTATTGAAAAGAACATTACTGGTTCAATGGATTAGTCCCCCTTGGGGGATTAGAGGTAAAACAAAAAAGGGAATCAAATAACTACCTTCCCGTACTACCCCCTGACCCCCCGAGACGGGTTATGCCCATGCGCAGCTTCTGTAAACAGTAGAGATTCTGATAGACTTGATAAACCTGGAAATATTTAAGCATGTTTCTCTTTGAAATGAACTTTACTAGGTAAAGAGGTAAGTCTCCGGCAGCTGCCGGAGGATTTAACTGCCTGCCGGTAGGCAGGGTAGGCAGGGGGGTAAACAGGAAAAGAGAAGAATGTTATTTTACACTAAAAGCCTTATCCCCGCTCCACCCCCTTCCCCCGGCAGCTACCGGGGAAATCTCATTTTCAGGCTTGACAGATAATCTGCTACTGATAAATTTGCTAAAACGATAAAAACCCTAATGCAAAAAATTCTAATTGTTTTTGGAACACGTCCTGAGGCCATAAAGATGGCGCCGGTAGTAAAAGCTTTTTTGAAAGAAAAAACACATTTTGAGACCAAAGTTTGTGTAACCGCACAACACCGCGAAATGCTTGATCAGGTGCTCGAGTTCTTCTCCATCAAACCGGATTACGACTTAAATCTGATGCGACCTAACCAAAACCTCTATTCTCTCACCGGTGATATTATAAATGGTTTAAAACCGGTTTTGGAATCGTTCAAACCTGATATTGTCCTGGTGCATGGTGATACCACCACCAGTATGGCAGCAGCGCTGGCAGGGTTTTACGCAGGAGCGAAAGTGGGACATGTGGAAGCCGGCTTACGCACCCACAATAAACTGGCACCATTCCCCGAAGAGATGAACCGGCAACTAACTGGTCGCATGGCTGACTACCACTTTTCGCCCACTGAAAAATCAAAACAAAACCTGTTGGATGAGAATGTAGATGCAACAAAAATAGTGGTAACAGGTAACACAGTGATCGACGCCCTGTTAGAAAGCGTAGAACGTGTAAATAACAGCTCTGGTAATCAGTTGATTAATGACCTAAAACAAATGGTTGGCGATGAGGAGGTGATTTTGGTAACCGGGCATCGCAGAGAAAATTTTGGCGATGGTTTCATAAATATATGTGAGGCTTTAAAGGAGATAGCACACAGTTTTAAAGGACAAATCGTCTATCCCATGCACCTGAATCCCAATGTGCAAAAGCCGGTAAAAGAAATTTTAGGCAATCTAAAAAATGTAAAGCTTATTGATCCGCTTCCCTACGAAGCCTTTGTGTGGATGATGAATCGTGCTAAACTTATTATCACCGATAGTGGCGGAGTTCAGGAAGAAGCACCCAGTCTTGGGAAGCCTGTACTTGTAATGCGCGAAACCACAGAACGACCCGAAGCCGTAGATGCAGGAACTGTCATTTTGGTGGGTACCGACAAAGAAAGGATTATCCGTGAAGCATTGGATCTGTTAAGTAATACCGGTAGATATAAAAGAATGAGCGCACTGCACAATCCTTATGGTGATGGGAAAGCAGCACAACGCATTGTAGATTTTTTAAAGGAATATAATAAACGATGAATAAAAATATTACTGTTTCAACTTTAGGACTTGGTTACATTGGTCTTCCAACCTCTGCTTTGGTCGCAGCAGGAGGTGTTAGGGTCAGTGGAATGGATGTGAATAAAAAAGTGGTAGAGACCATCAACCAAGGAGAGATTCATATTGTTGAACCTGAATTGAAGAGTTATGTAGCAGAAACTGTAAAAAAAGGATTTCTAAAAGCCTATGACACCGTACAGCCCGCCGATGTGTATCTTGTGGTAGTACCAACCCCCTTTAAAGGTAATCATGAACCCGACATCTCTTTTGTAGAAGCTGCCACCAGAAATGTAATCCCACTTTTAAAAGAGGATGACTTATTCATCATTGAATCGACCTCGCCGGTAGGAACTACTGAAAAAATGATGACTCTTATTTTTGAACAGCGCTCTGAACTAAAGGGAAAAATACATATAGCCTATTGTCCCGAACGGGTACTGCCGGGCAATGTGATGTATGAGATGGTGCACAACGACCGCGTTATTGGCGGAATTAATGAAGACTCCACCCAACATGCTGTCAATTTTTACAGCCTTTTTGTGAAAGGGCAACTGCATAAAACCAATGCCCGAACTGCTGAGATGTGCAAGCTTACTGAAAATGCCAGCCGTGATGTCCAGATAGCTTTTGCCAATGAGTTGTCCCTTATCTGCGATAAAGCGGATATAAATGTGTGGGAATTGATCAGTCTGGCCAATAAGCATCCCAGAGTGAATATTTTACAGCCAGGTGCAGGGGTGGGCGGACACTGCATTGCCGTTGACCCTTACTTTATTGTTTCCGATTATCCTTTGGAATCACAATTGATAGGTAAAGCGCGGGAAATAAATAACTACAAATCGTTTTGGGTAGCCGAGAAAATACAAAATGCCCGTCTGCAGTTTCAGTTGGAGCATGGACATAATCCATCAGTGGCGCTAATGGGCTTGGCCTTTAAACCTAATATTGACGACCTGCGTGAATCGCCGGCCAAATATATTGCCCAAAAGGTGCTTCAAAACTCCAATGGTGATAAAATTATGCTGGTAGAACCCAACCTTAAGGAGCATCCGGTTTATAAACTCACCGATTACAAAACCGCTTATCAGGAGGCTGATATTGTGGCGTTTTTAGTGGCGCATGATGAGTTTAAAGGATTGAATGTTAGTTCTGGGGAGGATAAGGTGGTGTTGGATTTTTGTGGGGTAAGAAAATAATCATGTAAAACATGTGTAATACTCTTATTTTAAACCATTTAAATAAATGCTTAACCTAATAGGTAGGGATGAAGAGTTGTTTTCTAATGACGTCCATCAATATGAAAGCGAATTAAAGCAAATTGTTTCTTCCTCTTCATTTTTAGTAATTGGTGGTGCCGGATCAATAGGCCAAGCTGTTACTAAAGAGATATTCAAGCGGAAACCACTAAAGCTCCATGTTGTGGATATAAGCGAAAACAATATGGTTGAATTGGTTCGTGATATTCGTAGTTCATACGGATATATAGATGGTGACTTTCAAACCTTTGCATTAGATATTGGTTCGGTTGAATACGACGCATTTATTAAGGCAGATGGAAAATATGATTATGTGCTTAATTTGTCTGCTCTTAAACATGTTCGAAGCGAAAAGGATCCTTTTACCTTGATGCGTATGATTGATGTGAATATTTTTAATACGGATAAAACCATTCAGCAGGCAATAGCTAATGGTACAAAGAAATATTTTTGTGTGTCAACAGATAAGGCCGCAAATCCTGTTAACATGATGGGAGCATCAAAACGTATTATGGAAATGTTTGTGAATCGTAGAAGCAAGGATATTGAAATATCTACTGCTAGGTTTGCCAATGTTGCATTTTCTGATGGGTCGTTATTACATGGATTTAATCAACGCATTCAAAAAGGACAACCCATTGTAGCCCCCAAAGATATAAAGCGTTATTTTGTAGTGCCTAAAGAGTCTGGAGAATTATGTTTGATGTCTTGTATATTTGGTGAAAACAGAGATATATTTTTCCCAAAGTTAAGTGAGCACTTTCATCTTATTACTTTTGCTGATATAGCTGTTAAATATCTTAAAAAAATAGGGTATGAAGCTCATGAATGTGAGTCGGAGGACGAGGCGAGGGAATTGGCGAAAGTATTACCTCAGCAAGGTAAATGGCCATGCATGTTTTCTGTAAGTGATACTACCGGTGAAAAGGACTTTGAAGAGTTTTTTACCGATAAGGAGACATTGGATTTGGATCGGTTCAGGAATATGGGTGTTATCAAAAATGACCTAATTTATAATAATGCTCAATTGGACCTATTTGAAGAACGAATCAATATTCTTAAAAAGTCCCTCAATTGGACTAAAGAAGATATCGTTGGCTTATTTCTTAATATGATACCTGATTTTGAACATAAAGAAACAGGTAGGTATCTGGATTCCAAAATGTAATTTTAAATAAATGAATAGTTACGTGCACATTATTAATAAAATTCGAGAAATATATAAGAACCCAGATGGGTTTATTCCTTTACACGCACCTGTTTTTAACGGTAACGAAAAAAAATATTTAATTGAATGTATTGATTCAACCTTTGTTTCTAGCGTAGGAAAGTTTGTTGATAGATTTGAAGAGGACATTGCACAATATACGGGTGCCGCTCAGGCGATAGTTTGCGTCAATGGAACAAACGCATTGCATTTGGCATTAAAGCTTGCAGGTGTGCGACAAAACGATGAAGTAATAACCCAGGCATTAACCTTTATCGCCACGGCTAATGCTATTTCCTATTGTGGAGCTTATCCGGTTTTTATAGATGTAGATAGAGATACAATGGGATTATCTTCCCTGGCAATGAAGAAGTGGTTGGTTTCTAATGCTCAGGTAAAAAATGGAGTTTGTATTAATCTAAACACAGGACGCAGGATTAAGGCTTGTGTACCAATGCATACATTTGGCCATCCAGTTCATTTAAATGAATTAATTGCATTATGTGAGGAATATAATATTGAATTAGTTGAAGATGCTGCCGAAAGTTTAGGTAGTTTGTATAATGGAAAACATACAGGAACCTTTGGCAAGATCGGAGTGTTAAGCTTTAATGGTAACAAAACAATTACCACCGGCGGCGGGGGAATGCTTTTGTTCAACGATATTGAGCTTGCCAAAAGAGCGAAGCATTTAACAACGCAAGCTAAACTCCCGCATAAGTGGGAATTCAGTCATGATGAAATAGGTTACAATTATCGTATGCCCAATTTGAATGCAGCATTAGGTTGCGCCCAATTGGAACAGATTGATGAAATAATTGAAAATAAGCGTCAGACAGCCCAAGAGTATAAATTATTTTTTACCGGATTAGATATTGAATTTGTTGTTGAACCAAAGGGGTGTAAATCTAATTATTGGTTAAATTCTCTTGTCTTTAAAGATAAAGTACAAAGAGATGAATTTTTAAAAACAACTAATGAAAACGGGGTTATGACGAGACCTATCTGGAACTTAATGGTAAATTTACCCATGTTTAACAAAAGTCAGAGTGATGATCTTTTGGTTAGTAAACGATTGGCTGATACGGTAGTTAACATACCCAGCAGTGTAAGGGTATGACAAACCAAAGCTAATAAACCGGATATAATGGAATCTATTATACTTATAGGCGGGGGCGGTCATTGTAAATCGTGTATTGACGTTATTGAACAAGAAGGTAGATTTATTATTGCAGGTATTGTAGAAAAGAGCAATACGATAGATGAACAAATATTAGGATATCCTATAATTGGTTGCGATGATGAATTGCCGGAGCTAATAGCGAAGTTTAGGAACGTTTTAATTACTGTTGGGCAGATAAAATCAGCAAAAATCAGAATGAAACTATTTAACATTTGTAATGACCAAAATGCTGTTCTACCTGTTATTATTTCTCCAACAGCATATGTAAGTAAGCACACCAAAATAGGTAAAGGGACAATTGTCATGCATCAAGCCGTTGTTAATGCAGATGCAAATATTGGAGTAAACAATATTATTAATTCAAAAGCATTAATTGAACACGAAGTTCTAATTGGTAACCATTGTCATATTTCGACAGGAACTAAAATAAATGGACAAGCTATAATTGCAGATGAATGTTTTGTTGGGAGTGGAGTAACGCTCGTCAATAATATTACAATTTGTGAAAAGGTTATCATACCTGCTGGGACTGCAGTGTTTAAAAGTATAAACAAATCGGGTATTTATATTAAACACTAAACTATTTAAATGGGTTTTATACCAATTTTGAAATCAAAAATACCATCTTAGCCGAAGCAGATATGCATACTATAATAATAGCCGAAGCTGGCGTAAATCATAATGGTGAGATTGAATTAGCGAAACAACTTGTTGAAGTAGCAGCACAATGCGGTGCCGATTTTGTAAAGTTTCAAACTTTTAAAACTGATAAACTTGTTTCAAAACATGTCAAACAGGCTGATTATCAGAGCGAGAACACAGGGAAGATAGAAAGCCAGTATGATATGCTTAAAAGGTTGGAATTATCTGAAGAGGAGCATTATATATTAAAGGAACATTGTAAAAGCAATAATATAGGATTTCTCTCTACCGGTTTTGATTACGACAGCTTAATTCTTCTTTCAAAGCTTGGGGTTGATTTATGGAAAATTCCTTCGGGAGAATTGACCAATCTTCCTTATTTAAGGTATATGGCTATCCAACCTCAACCTTTGGTATTGTCAACAGGTATGGCTAATATTCATGAAGTTGAAGAAGCGCTAAAGGTTTTGTTGAGCAAAGGGAAAAGCAAAGATGAGATTACTTTGTTGCATTGCACCACAGAATACCCTACCCCATATAATGAGGTTAATCTGAATGCTATGATTATGATGGGCGAGAAGTTTAAAATAAATTATGGGTATAGCGATCATACAAAGGGAATTGAAATACCCATTGCCGCAGTGGCGATGGGAGCCTCGCTTATCGAAAAGCATTTTACTTTAGATAACAATTTGCCAGGGCCCGATCACAAAGCTTCGTTAGAGCCCAAAGAACTGAAGGAAATGGTTAGTGCCATCCGAAATGTTGAAATGGCATTAGGCGATGGTGTAAAACAACCATCTATTTCCGAGATAAAAAATAAGATTGCAGCCCGTAAATCTATACATATTAGTATGGATTTGGCTGCTAACCATGTTATTGAAGAGAATGATTTGGAAATGAAACGTCCAGGTAATGGGATTTCTCCTATGGAAATGGATAAGGTAATAGGCAGGAGTTTGAAACAATCAATTGCTTTAGGTGAAATGCTCAAATGGGACGATTTAAAATGAGGGTAGGTGTACTAACCAGTTCAAGAGCGGATTTTGGAATATATCTACCACTTCTGCAAGAACTTAAGGAAGAACCAATTTTTGATCTAAGTATAATTACTTTCGGGACACACCTGTCGCCTTTTCATGGATATACTATTGATGAAATAGTAAATAATGGTTTTGAGGTAACCTATCGTATCGAATCAATGTTAGCGGGTGATACGGCTAATGCGGTATCAACCGCAATGGGATTAACCAGTTTGAAATTTGCAGAATTTTGGAGCAATCACAAAAGTTGCTTCGAGCTGGTATTTTGTTTGGGTGACCGATATGAAATGTTTGCAGCTGTAACAGCCGGCATACCATATGGCATTCGATTTGCACATTTGCATGGTGGCGAAAGAACATTAGGGGCTATTGATAATATATTCAGACATTCAATTACGTTAGCCAGTTCTATACACTTTGTTGCAACAACTGAATATGCCAAAAGAGTTGCCGAGCTAACAGAAGTCAAAACCAATATTTACGTGGTAGGAGCATTAAGTCTTGATAATATTAAGAAGCTCAATTTACTTTCTGTGAAAGATTTTAAAAAGAATTTTAATATAGATCTTTCTATACCTACCATCCTCACTACCTTTCATCCTGAAACGGTTAATCCCCACAAAAATGAAGTTTATGCAAAGAGCTTGTCGGATTCATTGATAGCTTTGTCCGATAAATATCAGATCGTAATTACTTTTCCCAATGCTGATACTGAAGGATATAGAATACGGAAGGCATTTTTAGAACTTCCACAAAGAACAAACCATAAAGTAATCTGCGTTGAAAATTTTGGAACACTTGGCTACTTTTCTTGCATGAAACATTGTAGTTTTATTTTGGGAAATTCCTCAAGTGGAATTATTGAAGCAGCTAGTTTTCAAAAAATGGTAATTAATTTGGGAGATAGACAAAAAGGAAGATATTGTGGAAGTAATGTAATTCATGTAGAGATTGGTGTAAAAGCAATTGAAGATGCGGTCAGGAAAATTGAAGGTAACAATAAATATGAAGGAGTAAACCCTTATGACCAGGGAGGTGCGGTTGATAAGATAACTGAAGTACTCAAAAGCTTGAAAAAACAATAATGAAAGATTTTCAAAAATATATCATCAATCAAGACGAAAATATTCTTAAAGCTTTTGAGCTATTAAATAATGTTCCCGAAGCACTAACTTTATTTGTTATAAACAACACCAACAAAATGGTGGGTACCTTAACCGATGGTGATATAAGACGCGCTTTTCTTAAAGGGAAAACCACCAATGATAAAGTATTCGAATTTATGAAGAGCTCCTTTCATGCGCTAAATCAGGAAATAGATCCCTTTCAAATTAATAAAATCAAGAAAAAAGGAATTCATCTTTTGCCGGTACTTAATGACGATGGCTCAATAAGTAAAGTTATAGATTTACATAAAATGCAAACTATACTACCAATAGATGCTGTTATTATGGCCGGAGGTAAAGGGGAACGATTACGTCCATTAACTAATAATATGCCTAAGCCAATGTTGCCATTGGGAAATAAGCCTATAATAGAACATAATATTGACCGTTTGATTTCTTATGGAATTGAGAATATTTATCTATCGGTCAACTATTTAGCAGAGCTAATAATGGATTACTTTGGTGATGGTGCATCAAAAGGAATCAATATTAAATATTTAGAAGAAAAGAAATTTCTGGGAACAATAGGATCGGTAAGTATGATATCTACGTTTAAAAATCGATATGTTTTAGTAATGAACTCTGATCTGTTTACTGATGTGGATTTGGAAGATCTCTGGATTAACATGGTGCAGAAGGAGGCGGATTTGTCAGTTGCATCAATCCCATATACAGTTAATATACCATTTGCAATATTGGATAGAAAGGACGGACAAATTGTTGGATTAAAAGAAAAACCAAGCAATACACATTATGCTAATGCAGGAATTTATTTGATGAAAGCTGAAGAATGCAAACGAATACCCAGAGGCTCTTTCTATAACGCTACTGACCTAATTGAAGATATTATCAAACAAGGTGGTAAGGTGATTGATAACCCCGTTACCGGATACTGGATAGATATTGGCCGCCACGAAGAGTATATTAAAGCAATGGAAATAGCAAAACACCTTAAAAGAAATTAATATTTTATTATGAGTGAGCTCTATTAACGATACACTTTTTATTATACCCGCAAGAGGGGGGTCGAAAGGTTTACCGGGTAAGAATGTTAAACTTCTGAATGGGAAACCTTTGATTCATTATACCATTGAAGCAGCCCAGGAGATAACAGATGATGCAAATATTTGCATAAGTAGTGATGATCAGGAGATAATTGTTATTGCTAAACAAACCGGTATTGAAGTTCCTTTTGTCAGACCTGCAGAATTGGCTACCGATACTGCTTCCAGCTACGATGTTCTCATACATGCAGTAAAATTTTATCAATCAAAAGGAAGAGAGTACCAAAAGGTTATGTTGCTGCAGCCAACCTCTCCCTTGAGAACAGCAAAAGATATTCAAGATGCATATCGACTCTTAGAGACGAAACATGGCGAAGGAATTGTATCGGTCGCTCCCGTAGATCATAACCCATTGTGGACGGGAACTTTGCCGCAAGATTTATGCATGGATAACTTCTTAGATTCAAATATAGCTTCTAAAAGAAGGCAAGATTTGCCTGGATATTATCAGTTAAACGGCGCGCTTTATCTTGCGTCTATAAATTACTTTATTAGTCATAGGGGTTTTCTAGGAAATAAAACATATGCCTATGTGATGCCTAAAGAGCGATCGGTGGATATTGACGATCTGGTAGATTTTTTATTAGCAGAGTCCATTCTTAATTCTGTAAAGTAGCTAGATAGAAATGGGAAAGGTAGTTAAGAATTCTCTGATAAACATTTTACGGGTGTTTATTGTAACACCGATTTTTTTTATTCTCATTCCATATACAATTTCAAAAGTTGGTACTGAGGGGTATGGCTTATGGGCATTAACCGGAATTATAGCCAGTTATCAGTCTTTTGTTAATTTAGGTTTGACGCATGCCTTGGTCCGATTTATTGCGAAAGCCAAAGCACAGGATGATGTTGATAGTATATCGGAGTATTTAGGGACATCTTTTTGGCTGTATCTTGCAATTTGTCTCATTCTTGGAATGGGGGTTTATTTCTTTCGTCAAGAGATTGTAATTCACGTATTAAATGTATCGTCAAATATTGATATAGCTGAATCATTGTTGGTTATGGCTTTTTTAGCCTCTGCCATTAATATGTTGTCAGGCTTGTTTAAGTCAACATTGGATGGTTTACAAAGAATGGATGCTTCCAACTTAGTGTTGGTGGTTCAGGTGATAATTAGTGGTATAGGAACCTATGTTTTTCTTGAACTGGGTTATGGACTTCTCGGCTTAGGCTATAACTTGCTGATTACATCCTTTTTATCTTTTTTAGCAAATGTGGTTTTAACAAAAAGAATATCCAAATTTAGATTCTCCAATTTTATATGCAAGTATTCCAGGATAAAAGAAATGTTTTCATACAGTGTTAATCTTCAACTTGGAAGTTTGATACGAGCTGGCATTGAACCGATAAACAAGATTTTAATATCGCACTTATTTACTATGGAGTATGTCGCGTTTTATGATATTGCCTATAAATTTAGTACAAAATTAGGGGGCTTGATTAATGCTGCATTAACACCAATTTTACCGGCAGCTACTGAGATATTCGAAAAATATGACTTGAACAGATTTGAGGACTTTAGGAAGAAAACAACAAAATTTGTCTTCAATTATTTACTAATGGTTTATGTGATAATTGGAGTTATTCTGTATCACTTTATCGTTTTATGGTTGGATAGTGCCAATCCTGAAATTATTACGACAACAAGAATCTTTCTTTTAGGAACTTTTTTTAGTGGTTTAACAATACCATGCTACTTTATGCTCAACAGTGCAGGCTATTCCAATGATACTTTTAAAATTCAACTGACAGGCGCAATTAGCAATGTTTTGGTAATTCTTGGTAGCGTTTATTTTATTGGATTTTGGAGCTTCAGTGTCGGTTTTGCATTCTCAATGATTCAAAGCTTCTTTGTAACACACTATTATTATTATAGTAGATTTGTTGGGAATCGTAGCATATATAGATCCTATTCTTCAGTAAAAACTTATGCTGTTAATGTTTTTATGATACTTGTGGGATTACTTCTAATTTATCTTTTTACCCCGGAAAACTATATTGGTATAATGATCATTGGAGGCCTAATGTTTATTGGCTATCAGGTAATGATATTCAAGTTTAAAATCCTTACGGTTTCCGATTTAGAAAATGTTGGATTAAGACCTGTTCTTCAGAAAATGCAGCGTGTATTTAGGTTATCAACAATGCGATAAGGAAAGGTTTGGAATGGAGATTAGTTTGATAATTTCAGTTTGCTTGTTGGTCGGATCTGTTGGTTATGCAATATGGACTAGAAATGTTGCTATGTGGTTATTGCCGATTTATATCATAGGCAATAATGCTTTGGGTTTTGCGGATGATTACTTTCTATCTATAGAAGGGGTTTATAACATTAAGGATATTGCTTTTTTTGGCTTGTTTCTTTTTGCACTGATTCGCTTATGGTCCATTAAAAAGTTTGCCAGTAATAAAGTTATGGTAGCATTTTACTTTTTTATGGTATTTATATGTATTCAGTTGGTTATTTCTTTCGCAAAGTATTCAAATGCTACAGCTACTGTGGCCGTTTTTAGAAAGCAAATCTATTATCTGGGTTTTCTGTTTTCTTGTATCATCTTTAGTTCCGTCACCAGAAGGGAGTTCTATTCTTTTCTAAAGGTTTTTATTGGTTTACTTTTTATACAAAGCTTCATGTATGTATTAAAGAGTATAACCGGAATTAATTTCTTTGGAGTCAAAGATTTTCAGATCATTACCTCTGGAGAGGTTGAAATTGCTCGTAATTTCAGAGCCTTCCCAAATTATATGTATTTGTTGATTGTCTTTACAATGGTATATGTGCAAAAGACCTATGCGAAATATCTTTTATTGCTTCTAATATTTTTAACAATATTTTTTTCATATACACGCCATTGGCTCTTACTTGGACTATATTTCGCCATAGCAGCTGATTTCTTTCGGATGCCTATGTTAAGGCATCGTTTAAATGTTTTTATACGATTCTCTTTTATTTTAATTGTTGTTGTTGTTACGTTTCAAGCTTTATTTGGGGATAGTTTTGGTTATTTCATAAAACGTATTGAACTTATGCAAAAGGGAGGGGTGGACGAAGGAAGCTTGCAAACAAGAATAAAGATGGTTTCCGCTGGAATCGATTACGTGTTAAGACATGATCCCTTTTTTGGCATTGGCTTTATCAAGCGTGAATCGTTTTTTCATACAAGTAATGTGAGAAATTTCGGTTCGGAAATGGGAGATTCTGCCTGGGGTAACCTGGTTGTACAATATGGAATTATAGGAAATATTTTTTTATGGTTCTTTCTGTTTTTATTGGCCAGGGAAGCCTACATTTATTACCGCAAGATGCCTGAGGAAAAAAGGTGGATAACACTTTTTATAATACTTGCTTTTACTATACTTCCGTTGCATTCTATTATGACCAATGTTCTCCAAAATCCCTCACCGGTAAGTTATTTAGGATGGTCCTTGTTTTTTGTTGAACGATTTGATTACTGGGAAAAAGAAAAACAACATGGATAATACTTTACCGAAAATTTCGGTAATCATGGCTTCTTATAATCAAGAAGCTTTTATTGAGGAAGCTTTAAATAATCTGTTCTCTCAAGAATATGAGAAACTCGAATTAATCATTATTGATGGCGGTTCTACTGATAATTCCTTACATATCCTGGAAAGATATAAAGATAAAATAGATATTCTGATACATGAGCCGGATAGGGGAATGTATCACGCCAGAAATAAAGGGCTTGTTTTGGCAACAGGTGATGTTATATGTTTTCTGAACACAGATGATTTTCATCAGGAAGGTACGCTGAATTTCGTTGGCCAATATTTTCGGGATAATACTTCAGTTGACGTACTTTATGGAATATGCTTAGGAGTGAATGAAAAGGGAAAACAATTGAACGGGTATCGCTTCGGAGATTTTGAATTAAACCGAAAAACCTTTTTTAGGCACCTTCCTACCTTCCCCGATCAAGCTACTTTTATTCGGCGAAAATGTTTAACTGTGATAGGGTTATACGATCTAAGGCTCAAATTTGGTGCAGATGCCAACTTGTGGCGTCGTTGCGTATTATTTAATCTCAATATCAAAGGAGTAAATAAACATATGGCTAACTGGCGAATTTATGCCGGTACACTAACCTACGACCCTAAATATAAATGGAACAGGTTTTCCGAAGCAGTAGGCTTGTATTTCAGATATTCAAAATATCCTTTTTCAAGGTATCTTTGGAAGTTGTGTTGGAATTATCTCTTTATTCAGCCGATAAAATCCAATAAAATGATTTTTGCAACAATTAAAAGGTTTAAGAAATAAGAAGGCTAAGTTGGTGTGATAAATGGCTAAGACGATTTTCCGGAAACAGTTTTACTGGCGAAGGTTTATGCTATTTTTATTCCACACATTAAAAAATATGAACATTGTAATATTAGGACAGTTAACTGTTTCACCAACTGTTAATTTAGAGAATCACATTGATCCGGAAGAGAATATTTGTAAAACTTCTTTTCATTCACATTCATGGATAGCTAATCTGGCACAGGGCATAAGTAAAATTGGCAAGGAGCACAAAGTAACGGTTATCTGCTTTACAGGTTTAATATCTGAGAATAAGGAGTACTTCTATCAAGGAGTAAGATATATTTATCTTAAATCGGAGTCGAAAATTTATAACTTCTTGACTTTTTATTCTAAAGAGTATAAGAAAGTACGAAGCCTATTAAATCAGATTAAGCCTGATATCATTCATGCACAGGGTAGACAAATTGAAGCACTTTATGCATTGTACTCGAAATACCTGACTGTGTTGACAAGTCATGGAGAAATAAGAAATGAACTATTATCATATAAAGTAAACCTTAGATTCCTTCGAAGTTTATTATTAGAATATTTGGTTAATAAAAAAATGAAGTGGGCCATTGGTGTATCGCCCAGTTGCGTGGCCGACCTTAAACGATTTTTACCTCAGGATAAAGTTTTTCTAATTGATAATGCTATTGATTTCGCATTTTTTAAGAATAATGATTTGATTTACAATAAATACTTCTTGTTTGTTGGATCATTGACAGAACGAAAGGGAGCATTTAAAGTAGTGCAGCTATTGGAGCAATTCCCAAGCTTCTCTGTAAAAATGGCTTTTCAAAGTAAGGAAGTAGGCTACCTTGCCAAGATTAAAAGATATGTGAAGGAAAAAGGCTTTGAAGACAGAGTTGAATTCTTGGGAAATGTATCTTCAATTGAATTGACAGAACAGATGAGAAAATGTTACTGTGTCTGTCTGCCTTCAGATTTCGAATCGTTTGGAATGAGCCTTGCTGAATGTCAGGCGGTTGGAAAACCTGTTGTAGCCTCTAATGTGGGTGGGATTCCTTATGTTATTTCCGATAAGAAAACTGGATTATTGTTTAACCTTGACAAAACTGATGATTTTACAAAGAATGTAAGTTTCTTGGTGAATAATCCGAAAAGTGCCATGAAGATGGGGAAATATGCAAAAAAAATAGCTTTTGAACGTTGGCACCCAATTTCTGTTGCTAAAGAGACAATAGAGGTTTATCATAAAATTATAAATCACTTTAATATTAAGGTAACTTGAGCTTGTTAATTTTGACAAAGATGTTTAAGGATTCAAAGTCGTTAAACAATATATTTTTAAATGAGGATTTTATTCTATGTGGTAATTTCTTTTATTACCTTTTCGGAGAAATTTTTGCTGACCAGCATCTACTGGAACAATATATTCGGGAAGAAAAACTAGAATTAATCCCTTCCTTGTTAGGGGAATATTCAATTGTGTTAGTTAAACGCTCCGGAGGTGAAATCAATTTGATAAGTGATAAAGCAGGCCGAAATATTTTGTTTTATGGCCTGGATGATACCTTATGTGTATCAACTGATTTTTGGAGTATTGTGGATATTCTTAATAAAACTGTTGATGATATAAATGTTCAAGCTTTAAAAGAGCAAATGTTCTTCAATACTACTCTTGATTATAATACTGTTGTGAATGGCATTAAGATGATGCCACCATCTACCATGCTCACCCTGAATGACCAAGGAAGACAGGCGAAGATTAACAAACATTGGAGATTTAAAATAAATTGTAACAAAGATAAAACTAGTAAAGCCGAAAAAATTGAAAGGTTCGATAGCGAACTGATCAATGCCTTTAGATTAATTAAGAATAATAATCCTGCTGATACAGTTTATAATATTGGAGTAAGTGGAGGAATGGATTCCAGAATAATCCCGTATTATGCCCAGAAAGCGAACTTGAAGCTCGAAAGTTTTATCATTGGTGATTGCCGCCCCAAGAGCTTTTTATTGTCAGGTGATCATATAAGCTCAAGAAAAATTGTAGAGTATTTTGATCTAAAAAATCATCAAGAAATTGCCTATAATACTTTAAGCTTCCATAAAAAACTGGAGAAAGATGCATTGGCCTTTCCATATGGTGGTTCCCAATTATTCATTACGATTCCCGATAATATGGTTGGTGGTGATGTCCTTTTAACCGGAGCTTCGGGCTTCTATATTGGAGCATCTCCTATATACCGAGACGTTGTATCAAATGACATTAAATATTCGACACTAAAATATCTTTCATTATTAAAGAAGGTTAATAGAAAGCATAAATGGGAAAAGGCATATAATTTTTTAGCGAATAAGCCTACGGCGCCACAGGTTGAGATTTTTTCCGAAGGAATTGAAGGACTTATTGAACACAATGAGGTTGAAGATTCTATTCATAAAATTCAAAGTTTTTATGAAGGACTTGAAGGATTTTCAAATATTGAGAAAATTATGAACTTCAACGTGTCTGGAATTGGACATAAAAATAAGCTAGGTTCTTTTGAAAGTCTTTTGGGTCAAAAAAAATCTTACACAATCTACTCTCCGTTTCTATCTGATTTTATTCAGACATGGAATGATGAAGATTTAATTGAAAGACAACTGTTTCATGACTTTATTATTAAAAAACACCTGCAGATAAGCAGAATCAAGGGCCAGGATTACAAGGTTGCCCTTTCCCGTCAAGAAAATGCAAACATCTTAAGCAAGCTAACTGCTATGACTGAATTCTATCTTCGAGGAAAAGGGGTGATGAATTATGAAAATTGGCTAAGAGATAAAACCTTTAAGCGTTTTATAAACTCTGAAATCTTTAATCAGGATACTTACATTCATCGTTTTGTTGATCGTAAAATCATCAAAGACTTGTATAACGGAGGAGAAGTGCATAATAAGGTTTTTGAAAATATATTAAAATTAAATAAGGTACTTGAGATTATAGATAAGAAACTATATAAACAAGCTTAAATCTATTTTCTTTTCTGAAGAGTGAGAAAATATTAGCTTTATATTAGACAATTACAATAAAAAGTTATGAATTGTAACACATGAAGGTTAGATCAATTGTATTTTTTGTTCGGCATGCATCCCATTTGGCTAATCATGTTGACCCTTATGCAAAGTATATTACGGGTCGAAATATTCAACTCGTTGTCTTTCATACGTCTTCTCTTACAAAAGAATTAGGAGGCAATTATGATAATTCAGGAAGGAATTACGAGCTATTTGATATTAGTAATATGGAGTATCAGAAGATTAATAATCTTCTGAAGGAAATTAATCCGCTTGGAATCGTTTTTTATAATTTTCTCTCGCTCTTTGATGTTCTAATGAACCGAATGGCCAAGAAAAACAATATCCATACCCTTTATATGGAACATGGGATATTGAATGAAATTCACTCTGTAAGATATAATATTCTTAGTATTGGTGGTAGCATGAAAAGATATTTGAAAATTTCGCTCAAATATTTGGGGTTTCTTATGAGCTATCCGGCTAAAATTGTTTCTGAAATAAGGCTTATCTTCAATATTTTCCTTAGGAAGAAATTTGAACAAATAAAATGTGATTCGGCAATTTTTTATTCTAAGGAAGCGTTTTTAGAGATGAACAAAATTTTCAAGTTTTCTCCAGATAAAGTTGCTTTTTCAGGATACCCGATATTTGACACGAAACAGGAGGCGCGACTGGCAAATAATCAGGTGGAAAAACACTTTGTACTTTTTATTCACCAGCCGGTAATAATGGCTAAATTGACTAAAATCGATTATAACGAAGAATTCATCTTTATTATAAAGCATGCTGAGATATTAAAACCTTTTAGCTATAAACTGGTAGTGCAAATCCATCCTCGTGAGTCTTTGCAAATGTATCAAAAAGGACTATTTCACGAAAATATCGAAGTTATACAGGAACGCGATATGGCAAAACTTGTTGCAAAGTGTTCTTTCGTAATTGGCATGTATAGTACCGCCCTTTTTTATGCTATCTACTTAAATAAACCAATACTAATTACAAAATATCCAGAGTTCAAGTACGATTACACTTTTTACTTCAAAGAAGTTGGGGTTCTACTGTCTAGCCCTGATGACCTTAAGAAAGAGTTAGAAAATCAATCCTACTCCAGAAAAATGGCAGCTTATCCCCGGTATAAAAGCCGGTACTTAGGTGAGAATAATAGCTTTGAGGAAAGGGCTGAAGCTATTCTCAATGTTTTTGTGCATCAGAGCAAATAGTAGCAGATGAAAAGAATTAAATTAATAATTTATTATTTGATAATCAAATTTCTTCCTCATTCCAGATATATTGGAATTGGTAATACGCTCAGAGTTCTTTATTTAGTAAGAGTACTAAAGGTTATGAAACCTTCGAAAACAGCTAAGTTTGAACCGGGAATTTACATTTCAAATTGTAAACACCTACGTATTGGGGCCAATTGCAGGATTAATGAAAATGTATTTATTCAAGGAGCATATATTGGAGATAATGTTTTAATTGCACCAAATGTAGCTATACTAAGTACCAGTCATCACTATAAAAGTATAGATGTTCCTATCGTTGACCAGGGAAACACTCCGGTTTCGGTTCCTGTAATTAGTGATGATGTTTGGATTGGTAGAAATGTTATCATAAAAGATGGAGTAAAAATAGGGAAGGGAGCCATAATAGGTGCGGGTGCTGTAGTTACCAAAGATGTGCCAGACTATGCTATTGTTGGAGGGGTACCTGCTAAGTTAGTAAAATACAGGGTTTGAATATATAAGGCTTCTAATAAGAGTAAAGTACTCTTTATTTGATATCTTAACTATTACAGAAGAAATTAAGCTACTTCTAAATGCTAAAGATTGGATAAAAAAACAATATTTTAATGAGTGAGAAAGTACAGTTGTTCAATATACCAATAGATACATTAACAAGAGAACTAACTATTTCGTTAATCGAGGAAAAGATAGAATCAAAAGATTTTACCCAACACGTAGTAGTCAATGCAGGGAAAATCGTAGCCATGCAAAAGGACGAAACACTTCGTGAATCCGTTCTCGAAGCAGACATCATCAATGCAGACGGCATGGCAGTAGTATGGGCATCAAGGATTTTAGGAAAACCACTACCTGAGAGAGTTGCAGGGATCGATTTGATGTTAAATCTGGTTAAGATGGCCCACCAGAATGGTTATAAATGTTATTTTTTGGGAGCCAAAAAAGAAGTAGTAAAAAAGGTAGTCGATATTTTTAGTGAACTATACTCTTCGGATATAATAGCAGGTTATCGAAATGGGTATTTTTCAGAAGCGGACGAAAAGGAAATTGCCCAAGATATTGCAGTCAGCGGAGCTCATATGCTATTTGTGGCCATAAGCTCTCCGAAAAAAGAAATATTTGTGAATAAATATAAACATATCATGAACGTTCCTTTTGTAATGGGGGTAGGGGGAAGTTTTGATGTAGTGGCGGGAGTCACAAAAAGAGCCCCTGTATGGATGCAGAATATGGGTCTGGAGTGGTTTTATCGATTCATACAGGAACCACGTCGCATGTGGAAACGCTATTTGGTAGGAAATTCAAAATTTATCTGGATGGTTTTTAAAGAAAAGATAGCTCAGGAAAAAACGAAATAACCGTGATATCTCCATGAACTTCTACACCCTCCTAAAACTCCACAAACGCATCAAAAGCCGCAGACCCAAGCTTCTGGGACTTTTGCTTGCATCCCGAACCGGAATGAGGCATCTCTCCGTGCGGATAGACCCGGTGATGGGCTGTACTCTGGCTTGTCGGATGTGTTATTTCAGCTCTTCGGAGTACCGTAAGCAGAACAAAGGCATGCTGTCTCTGGACGAGATGGAAGAGATAGCACGGGTATTGTTTCCCCGGGCTTTTCAGTGGGTTGTGGGGCCGAGCCTATTAAACATCCCGAATATAAAGAGCTCTTTCGCCTGGCCGCTACGTACAAAGTACCGGATGTGGGAGTCGTAACCAATGGTCAACTTTTAAAGATAAGCGACCTTGAAGTGATGAAAGAAACCGGGGTCAACGAGATTATGTTATCCACGCATGGTGTTACTAAGGCCACTTACGAAAAATTTATGACCGGCGCCAGTTTTGAGAAGTTCCACGAAGTATTAGGCAATATTCAACGCATCCGCCGTGGGGATAATAATGGCAGGTCACCCTCGGTTCAAATCAACTATACTGTAAACCCCGATAATTTGAAAGAGCTAAAGGAATTCTTTCATGTTTTTGGAGACTATAGTATTGACACTTTGCAGGTCCGTCCCATCATGGACATTGGAGGCCGGTACGCGAAACAATTCTCCGAAAAGGAATTGCCTGAATACAATGAAACCATCCAATTCTTGAAGGAGGAGTGCAACGTGCGAAAAGTAAAGTTTCTTGCCAACACCATGGACGCCTCCTATAAAGAGGAAAGCAAAGATTCCGATATTTCAGAATTGGTTTATACCTATATCTCGCCTAAAACGGCCAGTCAGCTTAATCTAAAATGGAAATCATCTACCTTCAAAAAGTTCCGGAAAGCAGATGGCTGGACCAGGCAATTAGTAAAAGCATTGGTCCAAAAGGGCACAGGCGAAGGGTGGATGAGTAGGTAGCTGAAATATGAAGAGTTAACTCCCTAAAAAGTATCAATCCTGACAGCCAGGCTGTGGGGAAGGCGGAGGGAAAAGGAAGGGCGGCGTAGCCGCCCTTCCTTTTCCCTCCGCCCCTCTATTTCAGCTCCGAATCGTCATTGCGAGGGCTCCCGCCCGAAGCAATCTCCCATTGCGATCCGGCAGTTGCCGGAGAAGCAAGCCCAATTTGTACAAGAGCCAAACCCGAAGCAATCCCCCATTGCAATCCGGCAGCTGCCGAAGAAGCAATCCCAATCAGTGCAAAAGCGAAGCCCAAGCAATCCCCCATTGCGATCCGGCAGCTGCCGGAGAAGCAATCACAATCAGTGCAAGACCGAAGCTGGAGAAAACCCTGGCCATTGCTAGACCAAGGCTTGAAGCAACCTCGTAATTGCGAGGCTGAAAACCGGTGCAAAAAAGAACATCTCAAAATTTGGGATGGTATTATGCAATCTCTCTTTTTTGTTGCTATTTATTCTCCAAATTTTATGTCCCTTAGCAAGTGACCAAAACCAACTACATCTACATCCTCACCAATAAAAACAATACAGTCCTCTACACCGGTGTAACAAGCAACCTGGAACAGCGCCTGCACCAACATCGAACCGGGTTTTTTAAAAGTTCTTTTACCGGCCGCTATCATGTGAACAAGCTGGTCTATTACGAGATATTTGATAACATCACGGACGCCATTGCCCGTGAGAAACAGATTAAAGCCGGCCCACGTAAGAAAAAGGTGGAGTTAATCGAGAGCATTAACCCTAATTGGCGGGATTTGCCGGTCTTGCCTCGGATCAAGCGCAACCAATGAAAGAGATTGCTTCGGGCAAGCCCTCGCAATGACGACCGAGCCTTGAGTTAAGGGGCGGAAGTGGAAAGGAAGGGCGGCTACGCCGCCCTTCCTTTTCCCTCCGCCCCTCTATTTCAGCTCCGAATCGTCATTGCGAGGGCTCCCGCCCGAAGCAATCTCCCATTGCGATCCGGCAGCTGCCGAAGAAGCAATCCCAATCAGTGCAAAAGCGAAGCCCAAGCAATCCCCCATTGCAATCCGGCAGCTGCCGGAGAAGCAATCCCAATCAGTGCAAAAGCGAAGCCCAAGCAATCTCCCATTGCAATCCGGCAGCTGCCGGAGAAGCAATCCCAATCAGTGCAAAAGCGAAGCCCAAGCAATCCCCCATTGCAATCCGGCAGCTGCCGGAGAAGCAATCCCAATTGATGCAACACCGCGAAGGCCGTGCACTATTGCAAGACTGAAAGCCGACGCAATCCTACACCTTGACCTTGAAAGCAAAAGACCGACGCAACCCCAGCCTGTAAGGCCTGGACCAGAAGCAAACTCCGCTCTTGCAAGCCCAAGCAACGCTCACCATTCCAGTCTATTCCCCAGGCAGTCACATTTGCATGAGCCTGTTCAAATTACCATATTGAAGAAATTATAGAGACAAAAAAAACCAGCCTTAATAAAGCCGGTTCCTTTGAGGTCGGTGGCGGACTCGAACCGCCGTAACTGGTTTTGCAGACCAGCGCCTAGCCACTCGGCCAACCGACCATTATTGTGTTACAATTTGCTGCAAAAATAGCCAAATATTTCTACTTCGCCCAATTTTACTCTCTCTTTGTTGAACAATTCACCACCCTACCGTTCCAGAGTAACACTCACTTTTTTCATCTGCCCTCCCATGGGCGGATTCATCTTTGAGACTTTAATGCGTGCCCATTCTATGCCTGGAAAACTCTTATAAAGTCTCTCCAAAATGCGCTCTGAGACATGCTCCAGCAGATTGGCGGTTTTCTGCATCTCCTCACGAATCAATTCATACACCTTCACGTAATTCAGAGTATCCTTAATATTGTCCGATTGAGTTGCCTGGTGCATATCGACCCGGATGCTCACATTCACCAGAAACCGGTTTCCCACCACCTTCTCCTCCTTGTAACAACCATGATAGGCATAAAACTCCATCTCTTCCAACTCAATAATTCCGGTGGTATTTGTATTGTTCATCTTTCAAAAAATATAATGTTCCGATTAAAAAAACAAAGATAATAAAGTCCAGCCACTATTTGCCGCAAATCCCGGCCTCCCTCCCTGTTTTTTTCCTGAACGAAAATCCCTATTTTTGCACTTTTACGGACAGTCAACCCATACCGTGAGAAATCAATCATCAACCAACAACTATGAACACCCACAACAACGAAGAAAAAACAACCACCCCAAGGGGCAACTTCATACATCAGGAGATAGAGAAAGACCTGCAGGCAGGCAAGAACGGCGGCGCCGTGCACACCCGCTTTCCCCCCGAGCCCAACGGCTACCTCCACATTGGCCATGCCAAGTCCATTTGTCTTAATTTTGGTTTGGCTCAAAAGTACAATGGCGTTTGTAATCTCCGGTTTGACGATACCAATCCCACCAAAGAGGAGCTCGAATATGTAGATTCCATTAAAGAGGATGTTCGCTGGCTGGGCTTCGAGTGGAACGGAGAGCCCCGATTTGCCTCCGACTACTTCGAGCAGCTGTTCGAGTGGGCGGTTAAGCTTATCAAGACAGGCAAAGCCTACATTGACGATCAGAGTGCCGAAGAGATTGCAGCTCAAAAAGGGACGCCTACACAACCCGGAACTGCGAGTCCCCACCGCAACAGAAGCGTGGAGGAGAATCTCGACCTCTTTAACCGCATGAGAGAGGGTGAATTCAAGGAGGGCGAAAGGGTGTTGCGTGCCAAAATCGATATGGCATCCCCCAACATGCACATGCGCGATCCTCTCATGTACCGCATCATGCACAGGGAGCATCACCGCACAGGCAATAAATGGTGCATCTATCCCATGTATGATTTTGCACATGGTCAAAGCGACTTTATTGAAGGCATCACCCACTCCGTTTGCACGCTGGAATTTGAGGTGCATCGCCCTTTGTACAACTGGTTTTTAGACCAAATTATTGAGGGCGAACCCACACCCGAAAGGCGACCCCGCCAAATAGAATTTGCCCGGCTCAACCTCAACTACACCATAATGAGTAAGCGCCGACTGCTTGAACTGGTGCAGGGCGGCTTCGTTAACTCCTGGGATGACCCCCGGATGCCAACCATCTCGGGGCTGCGCAGGCGCGGCTTTACCGCCGAGTCCATACGCCTTTTTGCCGACCGGGTGGGCGTGGCCAAACGCGACAACATCATCGACGTGGCTCTTTTGGAGCATTGCCTGCGCGAAGATTTAAATAAAATAGCCCCCCGGGTCAATGCCGTGCTCAATCCCGTAAAGCTAATCATCAACAATTACCCCGAGGATCGGGTGGAGTGGATGGAGGCGGAAAATAACCCCGGGGATGAGACACAGGGATCAAGAAAGATACCCTTCACCCGCGAATTATTTATCGAACGCGACGATTTTATGGAGGAGCCTCCTAAAAAATTCTTTCGCCTGGGTCCTGGAAGAGAGGTGCGCCTGAAAAACGGCTACATTATAAAGTGCGAAGATTATAAAAAGAACGACAGCGGCGAAATAGAAGAGATCATTTGCAGCTATGATCCTGACACACGCAGCGGAATGCCCCAAAGCAGCCGAAAAGTAAAGGGGACACTCCATTGGGTAAGTGCTTCCCACAGCATACCCGCCGAAGTGAGACTTTACGACCGTCTCTTCTCAAACGAAGATCCTTCGGGTCATCCCGGCAAGGATTTTAAAGAGTTTCTCAACCCCCAATCGCTTCAAGTACTTACTCAATGCCGGGTGGAGCCTTCGCTAAAAGAAGCTACGCCTCTGACTCATTATCAATTTCAAAGGCTGGGCTATTTTTGCGTAGACAAAGATTCCCGATCGGACAATTTGATTTTCAACCGTACCGTTCCTTTAAGAGATACCTGGGCCAGAATGCAGGAAAAATAATTACTCCCCGGAACCTCGCGTAGTTTATTTGCGAGACTTGAACTTGAAGCTATGCAACACCTTTTTTGTATAGAAGCGTCGCCGGGTAAATTGAAGATTGCTTCTTACCAGCAAAGCAGCATAGTCTTGCGGGCTTTTATTTGCAGCCAGTGCATATTGCTCAGCCATTAACGTTAAAATAGCAGGCTTGTTGGTAAGTTTCTTAAGATTGGTAAGTCCCTTACGAGGGGAGATGCCACTTTTAAATTTCATCCGGTTAAGATCGATAAAGGAAAAACTCCAGTCCCCCTCTCCTCTTGCATTGATGAGCACATTCCCCGGACTCAAATCATTGTGCCATGCACCCGAAGGATGCACAACCAGAGCCATGTACCGTGAAAAAGACGACAATATGCTCTCCTGGTTGCCGTTACTGCTGTTCAGCACCGCTGCTACATCAAAGTCATATTCCTGATAAAGAGATACGTAAAAGGCCTTTTCCAATATGCCCCATCTTCCGTACACCTCAACATACCCGATGGGTTTCGGCGTATCAACCCCAAGTTCTTCAAGACGCCGTGCCACCCTGTAGGAACGTTTGGCCTTGGAAGCACGAAACCACGAATACATAAGGCGGTTAAAAACAGTGACCCGGTTAAACGATTTGATGCACAGCTTTAATCGGCCATGCCGGATAACCTTTATCTCATTCCTCTCCTTTTTCAGAGTCTCCCCTTCATCTGCAAAAATTTGAGGAACCGACTTCATATAGCCATTCATTGTCGAAAAACCCGGACTAATATGAACATTGATTTTCATGAACACTGATAATTAATAGTTGAATTTGGCACTTGCCAATAAACCCGTACAAATATACTAAAGACGAAAAGAACCTCTAAGAAAAGAATACCCCAATCGTAATAATTGAAAGATGAACAATCACTGGCTCATACCCCGGTGTCTCCTGGCACATATTTGAATAACCCTGCCCCCATCAGCAAAATTATAGCTAATACGGGCCCCTCGCAATGAAAATTCAACACTCTTTTGCCCTGGAAAAAATAAATTTGCAACAAAAACTGATTTTTTTATTACAAAATGTTTGTTGGTATTTTCAAAATGCATACATTTGCCCCGAACAATTGGATAAAGATTTTCAAAATGAACCTGAATCTATCACTCATTCTTGTGAACATTATTATTCTCGTGGTTGGGCCACGCAGGAGTGAGGAAGGTACGTAACCATATAATATTAAAAGTTTTAAACCCCTCTCACTTCTTTGGTAAGAGGGGTTTTTTAATAAAGTAAAGAGGCATTACGCATGAAGTATCCGTTAAGAAGCAACACTACCACGCAAGGACGTAGAATGGCCGGAGCAAGAAGCTTGTGGCGCGCCAACGGTATGAAGGACGAACAAATGGGTAAACCCCTGATAGCCATTGTCAACTCCTTCACCCAGTTTGTACCCGGGCACGTGCATCTTCATACTATTGGCCAGGAGATAAAAAAGATTATAGAAAAACAGGGCTGCTTTGCCGCCGAATTCAACACCATTGCCGTTGACGATGGCATTGCCATGGGGCACGACGGTATGCTCTACTCCCTCCCATCGCGCGATTTGATTGCCGACAGCGTGGAATATATGGTAAACGCCCATCGTGCCGATGCCATGATATGCATCAGCAACTGCGACAAAATAACCCCCGGCATGTTGATGGCCGCCATGCGACTGAATATCCCCACCATTTTTGTCTCCGGCGGACCCATGGAAGCCGGCAACCACAATGGCCGTACCCTCGATTTGATCGATGCCATGGTTATGGCTGCCGACGACAATGTATCAGATGCCGATGTGCTTGATGTGGAGCAAAATGCCTGCCCCACCTGCGGATCGTGCAGTGGCATGTTTACTGCCAACTCCATGAACTGCCTGAACGAGGCTCTGGGACTGGCATTGCCGGGCAATGGAACCATTGTTGCTACCCATGTCAACCGGAAAAAATTGTTCCAAGAGGCTGCTGTAAAAATCGTAAACCTGGCCCGTCGATATTACGGCGATGGCGACACTTCGGTTTTACCGCGCAATATTGTCACCCGCACGGCCTTTCTAAATGCCATGACCCTCGATATAGCCATGGGCGGCTCCACCAATACGGTGCTGCACCTGTTGGCCATCGCCCACGAAGCTGGCGTAGAGTTCACCATGGAGGACATCGACAGGCTCTCACGCAAAACGCCGGTACTTTGCAAGGTAGCTCCCAACAGCAATTACCACATTCAGGATGTAAATCGGGCTGGAGGCGTTTTGGCCATTCTTGCCGAACTGGCCAGACACAATCTCATCGACACCTCCGTCAGCCGGATTGATTTCCCCTCACTGGGTGAAGCTCTGGCAGTGCACGACCTTACTGCTCCACAGGCCTCCGAAACCGCCCGCGAGAAATACAGAAGCGCCCCTGCCGGCTTTAAAAATCTGGTGATGGCCTCACAAAATGCGGTGTACGAACAATTTGACCTCGACCGTGAGAAAGGTTGCATTCGCTCGGTGGAACATGCTTATTCCCAGGATGGCGGATTGGCCATCTTGTTTGGAAACATTGCCCGAAACGGCTGTGTGGTGAAAACGGCAGGCGTGGACGAATCGGTACTCAAATTTAAAGGGCCCGCCCGTGTTTACGAGTCCCAGGACGACGCCTGCGAGGGTATTCTTTCGGGAGAGGTAAAAGCCGGTGAAGTAGTGCTTATCCGGTATGAAGGCCCAAAAGGAGGTCCCGGCATGCAAGAGATGCTTTATCCCACCTCCTACATCAAATCGCGGCAGTTGGGCGAAAAATGTGCCTTAATTACCGATGGCCGGTTTTCGGGTGGCACCTCGGGCCTCTCCATTGGGCACATCTCCCCCGAAGCCGCTGCCGGAGGTGAAATAGCGCTGGTGCGTACCGGAGACTTAATCGTTATTGACATACCCAACCGGCGAATAGAAGCGGAGGTAGATGCCGCAGAACTTGAAGAACGACGAAAAAAAGAACTTAATTGCGGGGATAAGGCATTTAAACCGGCTCCCAGAGAAAGAGCGGTGTCAAAAGCGCTCAAAGCCTACGCATCTATGGTTTCATCGGCCGACAAAGGAGCCGTGAGAATCATAGCCTGATTTTTTTAGTTAAGTATCTATTGCAATTAAACCATTGATTATGGAAACAGAAACACAATTGCTGACAAAAAGTAAAACAGCAGAAACGACAACCATGAACGGCTCTGAAGCAGTCGTTCAATCCCTGCTGAAAGAGGGAGTAAACCTGATTTTTGGTTATCCCGGCGGGGCCATCATGCCCGTTTATGATGCCTTGCACAACCACCACAACGACATGAATCATGTGCTGACACGCCATGAGCAGGGCGCGGTGCACGCTGCCCAGGGTTACGCCCGGGTAACGGGCAAAGTGGGCGTATGCCTGGTCACTTCCGGCCCCGGTGCCACCAATGCCATAACAGGTATTGCCGACGCCATGCTGGACTCTACTCCCCTGGTGGTGATCAGCGGACAGGTGCCCTCACCTCTCCTGGGCTCCGATGCCTTTCAGGAGATAGATGTGCTGGGCATCACCCAACCCATTACCAAATGGAACTACCAAATTAAAAAAGCCAAAGATATCCCTGCGGTAATGGCCCGTGCCTTTTATATTGCCCGCTCCGGACGTCCAGGCCCGGTGGTTATAGACATCACCAAGGATGCCCAGGTTCAAAGTCTCGATTTTGCCTATGAGCCTGTCACCAGCATTCGCAGCTACAAGCCGCTGCCCAAAGTTGAGCCTCAGCAAATCGAAGATGCTGCCGCCCTCATCAACCTTTCCCAAAAGCCCCTGGCACTGGTAGGACAGGGCGTAGTGCTGGGAAATGCAGAAAAAGAGCTCCTGGCGTTTATCGAAAAAGCTCATATCCCTTCTGCCTGGACTCTTTTGGGACTCTCAGCAATGCCTTCCGACCATCCTTTAAATGTGGGAATGTTGGGAATGCATGGAAACTATGGCCCCAATGTAAAAACCAATGAGGCCGATCTGATAATTGCTATTGGGATGCGTTTCGACGACCGGGTGACGGGCGATTTAAAAAGATACGCCACCAACGCCAGGGTCATTCATCTTGAAATTGATCCTGCCGAAATAAACAAAAACATACATGCAGATGTTCCCGTACTTGGAAGCGTTAAAGAGACGCTCCCATTATTAACAGAAAAAATAAGTGTGAACAAGCATCAAGCATGGGTCAAAGAGTTTGAAGCCTGTTACCGCATCGAACACAGCCGCATCATCGAAAAAGAGTTAAATCCTGCCAAACCCGGGATGACCATGAGTGAGGTAGTGGACAAAGTATCTGCGGCCTTCAACGACGATGCCATTATGGTAACCGATGTGGGGCAGCACCAGATGATGGGTGCACGTTATTTCCGCTTTAAACAATCCAGAAGCGTGGTCACCTCAGGGGGCCTCGGCACCATGGGATTTGGACTGCCCGCGGCAATAGGTGCCAAACTGGGTGCTCCCGACCGGCCGGTTTGCCTCTTTGTGGGCGACGGTGGTCTTCAAATGACCATCCAGGAGCTGGGCACCATCTATCAAACAGAAATTCCTGTTAAAATAGTGTTGCTCAATAACAACTTCCTCGGAATGGTGCGTCAATGGCAGGAGCTCTTCTTTGACAAGCGATATGCTTCAACCGAACTCATTAATCCTGACTTCCAAACGATTGCTAAAGGATATTATCTCCCTTCTGCGAAGATAACCGAACGCGAAAAACTGGATGCAGCAATAAAGCAAATGGTAGAAGCTGAAGGTCCCTTTCTTTTGGAAGTGGAGATTGAAAAAGAAAGTAATGTATTCCCAATGGTGCCTTCGGGTGCCTCGGTCTCCGATATCCGGCTGGAATAGGAAGCAGTAAATCATAATTTTAAACACACAGGAGGATGATTGTTCTTTTTGGACTTCCGTCTTCCAACTCAATATTTAATTTCATGAAAGAACCATTAAAACAGGAGTTTACGCTCTCTATATTTTCCGAGAACCACGTGGGACTGCTTAACCAGATTACCACCGTTTTCACCCGGCAGCAGATCAACATCGAGAGTCTCACCACTTCCGAGTCGGCCATCAAAGGAATCCATAAATTCACCATAGTAGCCTTTGCCTCCGCCGAGGATATTGAAAAGGTGGCCAAACAGGTGGAAAAACGCATCGACGTACTTAAGGTGTTCGTTTACAAGGAGGATGAGATCATCCATCAGGAGGTTGCACTCTATAAGGTGCCTACCAAAAGACTGATGGAGGGTAAAGAAATTGAAAAGCTAGTACGTCAGAGCGGTGCACGTATCCTTGAAATTACCCCTGAATATACGGTAATTGAAAAAACAGGACATAAAGACGAGACCCAGGAGCTGTTTTACAAATTGGATGCCTACGGTGTCTCTCAATTTGTACGCTCGGGACGCATTGCTATTACAAAGCTTAAACAGGAGTTGTTAGAAAACTACCTGAAGAAGCTCGAAAAACATCAAGTACCATTAAATTAAACAGTTAACAGACATTATCATGGCAAGAATTAACTTTGGCGGAACCGAAGAGAATGTAGTAACACGCGAGGAGTTTCCTTTATCGAAGGCGATTGAAGTAATGAAAGATGAAACCATTGCCGTTATCGGCTATGGCGTTCAGGGACCCGGACAGTCATTAAACCTTAAAGACAACGGATTTAATGTGATAGTAGGGCAACGCGAGAATTCCAAAAGCTGGGACAAAGCGGTGGCCGACGGCTGGGAACCCGGTAAAACCCTCTTCCCCGTCGAAGAAGCTCTAAGCAAAGGAACCATCCTGCAATATCTGCTCTCCGATGCCGGTCAAATTGCGGTATGGCCAACCGTGCAAAAACATCTGAAACCTGGCAAAGCACTCTATTTTTCGCATGGCTTTGGCATTACCTACAAAGAGAGAACCGGTATCGTTCCCCCTGCCGATGTGGACGTGATTCTGGTAGCCCCCAAAGGCTCCGGCACCAGTCTGCGACGCATGTTCCTTGAAGGAAGAGGCCTCAACTCCAGCTATGCCATCTTTCAGGATGCTACCGGCAAAGCTTTCGACCGGGTAGTAGCTCTGGGAATTGGGGTTGGCAGCGGATATCTTTTTGAAACCACCTTTAAAAAAGAGGTGTTCAGCGACCTTACAGGCGAGCGTGGCACCCTCATGGGCGCCATTCAGGGCCTGTTTGCAGCGCAGTACGAAGTGTTACGCTCCAATGGACACTCCCCCTCCGAAGCCTTCAACGAAACGGTGGAGGAGCTTACCCAAAGCCTGATGCCACTGGTTGCCGAAAACGGCATGGACTGGATGTATGCAAACTGCTCCACCACCGCACAGCGGGGCGCTCTGGACTGGTGGAAGAGATTCCGCGATGCTTCCCTGCCCGTCTTTAAAGAACTTTACAAAGAGGTGGCCGCAGGTAATGAAGCACAACGCTCCATCGACTCCAACAGCAAATCTGATTACCGCGTAGAATTAGAGAAAGAATTGAAGGAATTGCGTGAATCGGAAATGTGGCAGGCAGGTGCACAGGTGCGCAAGTTGCGCCCCGAGAATCAATAGAGACTATTATTCAATCGACCGGGGGAGTTTCCGGTCGAAAAAACATGAGAACTATGACCAACAGAGTCTATATTTTCGACACCACCTTGCGGGATGGCGAACAGGTGCCCGGATGCCAGTTAAACACCATCGAGAAAATTGAGGTGGCCAAACAACTGGAAAAACTGGGTGTGGACGTTATTGAAGCCGGATTCCCGGTCTCCAGTCCCGGCGACTTCAATTCAGTAGTGGAAATAACCAAAATCATCACCCGCCCAATTATCTGTGCGCTTACCCGCGCCGTAAAAAAGGACATAGAGGTGGCTGCCGATGCCCTTAAGCTGGCCAAAAGAGGGCGGATACACACCGGCATTGGCACATCCTTCTACCACATAAACTATAAGCTGAAATCCAATCCGGAGGAGATCATCCAACGGGCAATAGAGGCTGTTAAATATGCACGCAACTTCATCGACGATGTGGAGTTTTATGCCGAAGATGCCGGACGTACCGACAACGAATACCTGGCACGTGTTATTGAGGCAGTGATTAAAGCCGGTGCCACCGTAGTAAACATCCCCGACACCACCGGATATTGCCTCCCAGCTGAGTATGGCGAAAAAATTGCCTTCCTGGTGAATAACGTGCCCAACATTGATAAGGCCATCATCTCTACACACTGTCACAACGATTTGGGCATGGCTACAGCCAACTCCATATCGGGTATCCTCAATGGGGCCCGCCAGGTGGAAGTCACCCTGAACGGACTGGGTGAAAGAGCTGGTAATACGGCCCTTGAAGAGGTGGTGATGACCCTCAAAAGTCATAAAGAGCTGGACATGGAGACAGGGATTGATACCACTCAGATTATGAAAACCAGCAGACTGGTCTCCACACTGATGCGTATGCCGGTGCAACCCAATAAAGCCATTGTGGGGCGCAATGCATTTGCACATTCATCGGGTATTCATCAGGATGGCGTTTTAAAGAACCGTGAAAACTACGAGATCATCGATCCCGCCGATGTGGGCGTAAAAGAGTCCTCCATAGTGCTCACCGCCCGAAGCGGACGGGCGGCCCTTAAACACCGGCTTCAGATATTGGGTTACAATTTCGAAACGCGGGAGCTCGACGACCTGTACGAACGATTTCTGGATTTGGCCGACAAAAAGAAAGACATTACCGAGGATGACCTGGAGATATTGGTAGGCCACGAAAAGGAGCAGAAAAACAAACCTTTGCAACTGGAGTTGCTTCAGGTAATTTGTGGTAAATCCACCGTTCCCACCGCCACCGTGCGTGTGAGCTTTAACGGCGACGTGTTTACCGAAACGGCTTCGGGTAATGGCCCCATTGATGCCGCCTTTACAGCTATTAAGGCTCTGATAAAAAGACGGGTACGTCTCGAAGAATTTCTAATCCAGGCCATCACGCGCGGCAGCGACGACCTGGGTAAAGTGCATGTTCAGGTGGAGCACCAGGGACAAATCTATTACGGTTTTGCCGCACATACCGATATTGTGACCGCTTCGGTAGAATCATTTCTTGATGCGGTGGGCAAGATTGCCTGAATAAAAAGTGGCTAACAATTTTTAAAAACAAAATACCTTGACAGGAAAAACATTATTCGAAAAGATATGGGACCAGCATGTGGTGACCAGCGTGAAAAACGGTCCCGACGTGTTGTACATAGACCGGCACCTGGTACACGAGGTGACCAGCCCGCAGGCTTTTGCCGGGCTTAAAAAACGGGGCTTAAAGGTACGCTGCCCCGAAAAAACCATAGCTACCCCCGACCACAACATCCCTACCATTGGGCAAGACCTTCCCATACAGGATGAGCTGAGTCGTTTTCAGGTAAATAAACTTACCCAAAACTGTAAGGAAAACGGAATCACCCTTTATGGTCTCAACCACCCTTTTAATGGCATCGTACATGTGATTGGGCCCGAGTTGGGAATTACCCAACCTGGTATGACCATCGTATGTGGTGACAGCCACACCTCCACGCACGGCGCCTTTGGTACCATAGCTTTTGGCATTGGCACCAGCGAAGTGGAAATGGTGCTGGGAACTCAGTGCGTGCTGCAAACCCGGCCCAAAACCATGCGTATCACCGTGGAGGGTGAACTGCAAAAAGGGGTGGTTTCCAAGGATATCATCCTCTACATCATCTCTCAAATATCTGCCGGTGGCGCTACCGGTTACTTTGTAGAATTTGCAGGCTCGGCCATCCGTAACCTTACCATGGAAGCCAGAATGACCATCTGTAATATGAGTATAGAGATGGGTGCCCGTGGTGGAATGATTGCACCCGACCAGGTGACCTTCGACTATATAAAGGGACGCGAATTTGCCCCAACAGGAGCTGAATGGAACAAAGCCTTGGCAGAATGGAAGAAACTGCCCTCCGACCCTAATGCTGCATTTGATAAAGAGCTGGTATTTAAGGCTGAAGATATTGAGCCGATGATTACCTATGGCACCAATCCCGGCATGGGAGTGGGCATTTCACAGTCTATTCCCCGGTTGGAGGAGCTGGACAAATCTTCTCGTGCATCCTTCAGCAAGTCACTTGAATATATGGGTTACAGTCCCGGCGATCCCATGTTGGGGAAAAAGGTGGAGTATGTTTTTGTGGGAAGTTGCACCAACGGCCGAATCGAAGACCTTCGTTCATTTGCCTCATTTGTGAAAGGACATAAAAAAGCAGATGATGTGGTTGTGTGGATTGTGCCGGGCAGCAAACAGGTGGAGAAACAAGCAGAGAAAGAGGGCCTGCGGGCTATTCTAAGTGAGGCGGGCTTTGAGCTGCGCCAACCGGGATGCTCGGCATGTCTGGCCATGAACGACGATAAGATACCCGCGGGTAAGTATGCCGTTTCCACATCGAACCGTAATTTTGAAGGACGACAGGGACCCGGTGCCCGCACTATGCTGGCCAGTCCGCTTACCGCAGCAGCTGCTGCCCTTACAGGTAAGGTAACCGATCCACGAATATTCCTATAATCTTTTATTCTCGTAAAGAGGCACTGCCGTGCGTCTCTACTAAATGAACCTTTTATGTCCATAGATAAATTTGTAACCCTGGAATCAACCTGTGTGCCGCTTCCCATTGAGAATGTGGACACCGACCAGATAATTCCTGCCCGCTTTTTGAAAGCCACCACCCGCGACGGCTTTGGCGACAACCTGTTTCGCGATTGGCGCTACGATAAAAGCGGCGCTCCCAAAAAGGATTTCGTGCTGAACAACCCCACCTACTCGGGAGAGATTTTGGTGACCGGCAAAAACTTTGGCAGTGGCTCCAGCCGCGAGCATGCCGCCTGGGCCATACATGGCTATGGCTTTAAAGTGGTTGTATCCAGCTTTTTTGCCGACATCTTTAAAAACAACTCGCTCAACAATGGCCTTTTGCCCGTACAGGTCTCCGACAGTTTTCTTGAGATTCTCTTTGGGGCTATTGAAAAAGACCCTAAAACCCGGGTAAAAGTGGATCTGGAAGCGCAAAAAATAGCATTACTTCCAAACGGCCCTTCCGAGGGGTTCGACATTAATCCCTATAAGAAAAATTGCCTGCTCAACGGCTTCGACGACATTGACTATCTGCTGAGTATCAGTGACGAAATTGCAGCCTGGGAAGCGAAACATGACTGATTTAACAAACCACCCACCAACAAATATAGACCCATGAAGACCATTGAAGTGATGGATACCACCCTGCGGGATGGAGAACAAACAACGGGCGTATCATTCAACGATGCCGAAAAACTGGCCATTGCCCGTTTCTTGATTGAGGAGGTGAAGGTTAACCGTATTGAAGTGGCTTCCGCCCGGGTCTCCAATGGCGAACTCAAAGCAGTGAGACGACTGACCCAATGGGCAAAAAAACAAAATTATCTCGATAAAATTGAAGTGCTTGGTTTCGTGGATGGCACCACCTCACTGGACTGGATAGAGGATGCCGGTGCAAAAGTGTTGAACCTGCTTACCAAAGGCTCCTTGAAACATCTTACCGGGCAGCTCCGAAAAACAAAAGAGGAGCATTTAGATGGGATTATGCAGGTGTTGGCTGAAGCTGAAAAGCGGGGCATAACGGTGAATGTCTATCTGGAAGACTGGTCCAACGGGATGATAAACTCTCCTGATTATGTAAGCTTTATGGTAAAGCATCTGGCCGTCAGCTCTGCCAGACGCATCATGCTGCCCGACACTTTAGGGATTCTCAACCCCAGCCAGACCTTCGAATTTTGTCACTCCTTAACCAGTGAGTTCCCTGCAGTGCATTTCGATTTTCATGCCCACAACGATTACGACCTCTCCGTAGCCAATGTATATGAAGCTCTCAAAGCCGGTGTAAAAGGAGTCCATACCACTGTTAACGGCCTGGGCGAAAGAGCGGGTAATGCTCCCCTGGCAAGCATCGTGGGTATTTTGAACGACCATTTGAAGATTGGAAACACCATTAATGAAAGTCGTCTTACCCAGATTTCCAAAATGGTGGAGACCTTCTCGGGAGTTCGCATTCCAGCCAACAAGCCCCTCACCGGCGAATATGTGTTTACCCAGTGCAGTGGTGTACATGCCGATGGTGACAATAAGGATAACCTCTATTTTAGCCGTCTGATGCCCGAACGATTTGGCAGGGTGCGCCGTTATGCCCTGGGAAAAACCTCGGGAAAAGCCAACATCAAGAAAAATCTTGACGAATTGGGCATTAAACTGGGGCCCGAAGACATGAAAAAGGTCACGCAAAGGGTGATTGAACTGGGTGATAAAAAGAAGAGCGTCACTACCGAGGACCTTCCCTACATCATCTCTGACGTGCTTAAAAGCGAGACAGTTGCACAGAACATCAGGATCAGAAATTACAACCTGTCTTTGGTGCATGGCCTGCGCCCGGTGGCATCGCTCAGCCTGCAGATTAATAAGGAGGTGTACAGCGAAACATCGGTGGGTGACGGCCAGTACGATGCCTTTATGAAGGCGTTGAGGAGAATATACGATCGTTTGGGGAAAGCCTATCCGTCGCTTACCGATTATTGGGTATCCATTCCGCCCGGTGGAATGACCGACGCGCTGGTGGAAACCGTTATCACCTGGGAACACAACAATCAGGAGTTCAAGACAAGAGGCCTGGATGCCGACCAAACAGAAGCGGCCATCAAAGCCACGCTAAAAATGCTCAACATAATGGAAAACCGGGAGGCAGCCCTCCTTGTTCAACCCCACCCAGAAGCGCAACAACTTGTGTCCCGTTAATAAAATAATAGAAAAGCTCTGATTCTATTTTTACCACTGTCTGCAAGCAAGCCCGGCAACTGCCGGGCTTAAAAATATAGAGTCAAAAGAGGCGCAAACAATAAAAATAAATTAAATGCAATTAAACATAGCAGTATTGCCCGGTGATGGAATAGGGCCCGAAATAATTGAGCAGGCCATAAAAGTATTGGACGCTGTTTGCCTGAAAAAAGGCCATAAAGCAAATTATAAATATGCATTGGCAGGCGCTGTCGCCATCGACAAAACTGGCAATCCCTATCCCGATGAAACTCATGAATTATGCATGGCTTCGGATGCGGTGCTTTTTGGCGCCATTGGCGATCCAAAATACGACAATGACCCCAAAGCCAAAGTGCGACCCGAGCAGGGACTGCTGGCCATGCGTAAAAAGCTGGGGCTCTATGCCAATATAAGACCGGTATCAACTTTTCCTGCACTTCTGCATAAGTCACCCCTGCGCGCCGACCTGGTTGAAGGGGTTGATTTTGTTGCTATCCGTGAGCTCACCGGAGGTATTTACTTCGGCAAACCACAGGGTCGCTCCGAGGATGGTGAAACGGCTTACGATACCTGCGTTTATTCCAAAGATGAGGTGGAACGCATTACCCGGTTGAGCTTTGAGTTTGCTATGAAGCGCCGTAAAAAGCTCACCGTGGTGGATAAGGCCAACGTGCTGGCCACCTCACGCCTTTGGCGTGAAACGGTGCAGGAGATTGCACCCGGTTATCCCGAGGTGGAGGTGGAATATATGTTTGTGGACAACGCAGCCATGCAAATCATCCAATGGCCCAAACGCTTCGATGTAATAGTAACCGAAAATATGTTTGGCGACATTCTCACCGATGAAGCCAGCGTAATTACCGGCTCCATGGGGCTGTTACCCTCTGCTTCCATCGGGCTGCACACGTCGGTTTTTGAGCCCATTCACGGCTCTTACCCTCAGGCGGCTGGTAAAAACATTGCCAACCCGCTGGCCACAGTCCTTTCCGTGGCGCTTATGTTGGAATATGCCTTCCAGTTGAATGAAGAGGCTGCCCTGATCCGGGAAGCCGTGGAGGCATCGCTCCTGCAGGGCAAAGTCACCGAAGATATCGACAAAACGAATCCGCTCTCTACCTCTCAGGTAGGCAACTGGCTGGCGAAATATTTAGCTTAACAGTGCGAATTAAGGGTTGAAATTTGGTTGTTCTTTTGAGCCTTTTAAGCGTGTTCGAAGTATGCCTAAGCCGCAGAAGCAAATCTTAAAGCCAAAATCTTATTCACTCTTTCTAACCCTAATAGTCAGATAGTTGACCCCAAACAATCGACCTTATTACCTTATCTCTTAATCTTTGTAAGAAAACATCAAATATTGCATTTCGGCAAGCTCAATGTATCACGTTGCTCTCGTGTTGAAAACAGTCATCCTTAAAACCAATCCAAACCATTTGCCAACTTATTACGTAAGTAGTTAAAGAGACGATGTTACGACCTTTAACGCTCCTCTGAGAAAATAGTTTTATCTTTGAGGCGTTGCCACTAATTAAACCTTACGAACTGCTTTTAGATGAGAAATCTGATTGTTACTTTACTCGCCACTCTGTTTATCGTTTCAGCCTGCACACCCACCCATTTTCAGGTAAAAGGGAACATTTCTGATGCAGCTGGGAAGACGCTGATATTGGAAAAGCTTCAACTCGACCGCAATATTGTTATCGACAGTGTGGTATTGGGTAACAGCGGACGATTTTCCTTTAGAGGAAGTCAATTGGAGGTACCCTCCTTTTTTCGGCTAAGCCTGTCGCCCACCAATTTCATCACACTTTTACTGGACAGCACCGAACAGGTTAAAATAACAGCCAATGGCGGTGGTCTCGAAGATTCGTATCGGCTGGAAGGCTCGATAGAATCTAAGAAGGTTCAGATACTCAACCAGCGTTTAAAAAGGCTTCGTAGCAGCGTGGACAGCCTCTTAACGCTTTATCAATCACTTCAATCGAAGGAAGAGGTAGAAAGAAAAAATGAAATAGGTCAGGAACTGGTGAGCGCGTTGGACGAACACAAAAACTTTGTGGGTACCTTCGTGATGGACAATCCACGGTCGTTTGCCAGTTATTATGCACTTTTTCAGCGACTGAGTGACAATACGCTTGTTCTCAACGTGATGGACAAAAAGGAACAGGTCTATTTCGCTACCATTGCTACCAGTCTCAATCTGCTCTACCCCGAATCACCCCGGGTTAAACAACTTTACAACTACGTATTAAGCGCTAAAGCAGAGCAGCAGCGCAGTAAAATTACCGAACTGCTGTCTTCCGAAAGCCTGGAGTCTATTCCCGAAATAAAAGAAAAAACCGTCAGCGGTGAGGAAGTGACACTCTCCTCCCTGAAGGGTAATGTGATACTGCTCTCGTTCTGGGCTTCATGGGACCAAAGTTCTGTGAAGGAGAATGAGAATCTTAAAAAGATATACAACGATTATCATAAAAAAGGGTTTGAGATTTATCAGGTATCCCTCGACCGCAGTAAGGTTTTGTGGGAAAATGCCATTGTTAATAATGAGTTGCCCTGGATAAATGTCAGTGATCTGCAATATACCGACTCCTATCCGGCAAGGGTTTACAACATCAAACAACTCCCCGCCAACTACCTCATCAATCGCGAAGGCGATATTATAGGAAAAAACCTATATGGAAACATGCTGAGAGAAAAATTAAAGGAGCTGTTTTAAATAGATAATTTGGAATCGAAGAAGAAAATATTTTTTGCATCAGACGTTCACTTGGGGGCACACTCCATCAGGAACCATCGCGAACATGAACATATATTCGTCTCCTGGCTGGAGAGCATAAAGGATGAGGCCGGAGAACTTTACTTAATGGGTGATATTTTTGACTTCTGGTTCGAATACAGTCATGTAATCCCCCGCGGGTTCACACGCTTCCTGGGAAAACTATGTGAGTTTACCGACCGGGGCATTCCGGTTCACTTCTTCACCGGCAACCACGACATATGGATATTCGACTACCTGCCCCGCGAAACCGGGGTCATTGTTCATCGCGAACCGTTTACCACTGTGCTTTACAACAAGCGTTTTTTTTTGGCACATGGCGATGGTTTAACCCCCTACGAAAAAACCTACAATCGACTAAAGTCTGTGTTCACCAGTCCATTGGCACAAACATTATTCAAATGGATACACCCCGACCTGGGCATTCCGATGGCCAAATTCTGGTCGCGCAAAAGTCGTAATAAAAATGATCAGTTGCACACAGCCACTTTTCAGGGCGAAGAAAAGGAATGGTTGATAGAGTTTGCCAAACAGACGCTGGAAAAAGAGCATTATGACTTTTTTGTGTTTGGGCATCGCCACATTGTCCGCGAAGTTATGATTGCCCCGCAAAGCAGAGTGTTCTATCTGGGCGATTGGATTACTCATTTCTCCTATGGTGAATGGGACGGAGAAAACTTCCGGCTTAAGTTCCTGTAAAATCTCCCGCTTCAATGGTTGATGAACTCAGTCAACCCCCTGCTTAAGCAATGCATTTCCAATTACCAGATCGAGTGGAGAGGTAATCTTAATGTTTTCGCGGTTCCCTTCCACCAGGGTTATTTCATGGCCTGCAGCTTCCACCACCGAGGCATCGTCGGTAAATGAGGGTTGCCAGGGTAATTCGTAGGAGCTCCTTAACAGGTGCGCCTTAAAAACCTGTGGCGTTTGAACCACCCGAAAATCATCTCTGCACTGAGCCTCACTTCCTTGGGGAGTAATCCGCCTGAGAGACTCTTCCAAATAAACAACTGGCACCGCTGTGTCGCAGGTTTGAGCCGCCTTAAAGCAACGGGCAATGGTTTCAATACTTACAAAAGGTCTCACACCATCGTGAATGGCTACCAGTCCATCTTCCACCAGGTCGAGACCATTTTTTACACTTTCAAACCGGGTTTCGCCCCCCTCCCTCAGCTGATGCGGTATATTAAATCCGTGTTTGTTGCAAAGTACCCTCCAGTAGGCATATTGGTTGGCAGGTAGCACCAGAATGAGTTTCAGCCTTTTATCGAATTGGTGAAACCGCTCCAGGGTATGCATTAAAACCGGTTTATCACCCAAGGGTAAAAACTGTTTGGGCACATCGTATCCCATGCGTACTCCGCGTCCACCCGCAACGATAATGGCAAACATTGATTTCATTTTAATAAGTTGAGAGCGCACTTCGAAGGTTTTCAAAACGCGCTTCATAATCCATAATTGACAGCCGTATCACCTCACGTGCCTCTTCAGCATTATATACATGCGTAATCTCCGAATCTCGGTTCATGCCGGGCATATCTTTATAGGTAAGAAAATAATGCTTCAGACGCCGGACAACGAGTTCGGGCAATCCATCAATATCGGTAAACCCGCCATAAACCATATCTCCTTTCAGCACCGCAATTATTTTATCATCTGCTGCCTGCCCGTCAATCATACGGAATCCGCCTATTGGGATAGCCTCAGCAATAATATCGCCATGGGAGACATCCTTCTCGGTGAGAACACAAACATCCAGCGGGTCTCCGTCGCCCTTAATCTCCTTTTTTGAAGTTTTTGAGCTGCAATATTCTCCCACCCTGTCACCACAATAGGTTTGCGGAATAAATCCGTAAAGTGCCGGCACCACATTGGAATATTTTTGTGGACGGTCGATGCGCAGATAGCCACTCACCTTATCAATCTCATACTTAATGGTATCGGTAGGTACCACCTCAATAAAACAATTAACAATATCGGGTGATTTGTCGCCGATATCAATCCCATGCCAGGGATGCGATTTGTAACGTAATCCCATCAGTCGCCCTATCGGGTCCATCAAACTATTAGTAGTCATTGGCTTTATGTTTTTCTTTTTTGGCATCAATTTAATATTTCAAGCAAAATAAGTTAATTCCTTGCTATTATCTTTCCTTCTATCATCAGTAGTTCAAAAAATCTACCTAAATCATTATTTTTCCCATTCCCCATTTTGCTTTGAGCTATCTGCTTCCAGCTTCCCACTGCAACCTCCTTTAATCCTTAATCCTTTAATCCTTAATCATCTTCTGTTTCCCGGCTCCACTTCCTCAGCCGGCCCATCCCGAGCGGTCGAGGTTTCGATATTGCACCGCTTCAGCTACATGGTGGGCACAAATGGTGTCTCTCTCCTCCAGATCGGCTATCGTGCGCGACACCTTGAGGATGCGGTCGTAGGCACGGGCCGACAGGTCAAGCTTCTCCATGGCATTTTTTAAGATGGCTTGTCCGCTCTCATCGGGGGTAGCGTATTGGCGCAGCATACGCGTGGTCATCTGCGCGTTGCAATAAATGGTTGGATGCTTTTTATAGCGCCGTGATTGTCTTTCGCGCGCTAAAATAATGCGTTGACGTACCACCTTACTCGCTTCTCCAGGCTGCTCCGAAGCAAGCTTTTCAAAGGGCACCGGAACTACCTCAATGTGAATATCTATACGGTCGAGCAGTGGCCCCGATATGCGGCTCAGATATTTTTGCACCACACCGGGACTGCAGACACATTGCTTCTCCGGATGGTTGTAAAAGCCACAAGGACAGGGATTCATACTGGCGATCAGCATAAAACTGGCAGGATAGTCGATGGAAAAGCGGGCACGTGAGATGGAGATACTACGATCCTCCAAGGGCTGCCGCATCACCTCAAGTACGGTGCGCTTAAATTCGGGTAGTTCATCAAGAAACAGAACGCCATTGTGGGCCAGGGATATCTCTCCGGGCTGAGGATAGGTGCCACCGCCGGTGAGGGCAACATCTGATATTGTGTGGTGAGGGCTGCGAAAAGGCCGACGTGTAAGCAGCGAGACCTGTCCGTTGAGCTTACCGGCTACGGAGTGTATTTTAGTGGTTTCCAATGCTTCGTTGAGCGTGAGTGGCGGCAAGATACCGGGCAATCGTTTGGCCAGCATAGATTTACCTGATCCTGGCGGGCCAATCATTATAAGGTTATGGCCGCCTGCAGCCGAAACTTCCAGGGCACGCTTCACACTTTCCTGTCCCTTTACATCGGCAAAGTCGAGGTCGCCATAGGATTGCTCCTTTAAAAATTCGGCCTGCATATCAATCACCGTACGCTCAAACTCCTTTTCACCGGTGAGAAAATCGACCACCTGCGAAAAAGAATCCATGCCATAAACCTCCAACCCTTCTACCACGGCGGCCTCGCGGGCATTTTGACTGGGTACAATAAAGCCTCTGAAACCATCGTCTCTGGCCTGAAGTGCAATTGGCAAAGCTCCTTTTACAGGATGCAGAGAGCCGTCCAGTGAAAGCTCTCCCATCATCATAAACCGGCCGCAGAGGTCGGACCTGATTTGGTTGGAGGCAGCCAAAATTCCAATGGCAATGGGAAGGTCGTAGGCCGAACCCTCTTTGCGTGTGTCGGCTGGTGCCATGTTAATGACAATACGTTGTCCCGGCCAGTTGTAATCCAATTCTTTAAACACCGACTCAATGCGCTGCTGGCTCTCCTTCACCGCGTTATCGGGCAGGCCTACCAAAAAGAAGCGGATGCCACGCGTCACATTCACCTCAATGGTGATGGTGATAGCATCGATGCCCGTTACTGCAGCGCCATAGGTTTTTACCAACATAGCTAAATGGTGTTTTTGCACTATTATAACATAGGTACAAGTTAAACAAAATTTTTAACCCGCTCAAACATCCTCTTGAAAATCTACTAAATCAGGTTAAGCTTACTTTGCATGGGAGTTACGACAAAATTTCCCTTTTCATCTCTAAATAAGTGGGATTTCCCAAACATCCTTTTAGTGAGCCATAGGTAGCTGCCGGATTTTGGGGTAAAACAGGGAGAATATTTTAGGAGTTTGAGAGTTTTGCCGTACACCCCCTTACATAAAAATAGCAGAAAGAGCCGGGGATTTATTACTTTTGTAATTCTAATACTGGAGCTATGAAGTTTACCTTTATAAAATTACCACGTCACCGACAGTTTAATTATTCTCCGATGTACTACGACGAGAAGAAGGAGATCCAAAAAAACCGGGATAGGCGTATTCGGGAGGAGATGGGTCTTGCTGTTGAACAGGAAGAGGGAAGGGGCTATGCCGATCGTATTCGCGGAGCTATGCGTTCCCGGATAAAATCACATTTTGAGGTGGTACGTAAAGAGCGGAAGAGGTCCAATCTGCGGCTGGTTATCATTCTCATAGTGCTGATGGTACTTTTTTACTATCTCCTGGGTTCGGCGCGCGAATGGTACGATCTTTTATTACAGTAGGCTAAAGAAACGAAGAAAGAACACAGAGTAGATTCATGTCAGACATCATCCATTTATTACCCGATTCGGTGGCCAATCAGATTGCTGCAGGTGAGGTTATTCAACGACCCGCTTCGGTGGTAAAAGAGTTGGTGGAAAACGCAATTGACTGTGGTGGCAGCGAAATTAGCATCATTATTAAAGATGCCGGTCGTACGTTGGTACAGATCATCGATAACGGATGCGGTATGTCCGAAACAGATGCCCGCATGGCGTTTGAACGTCATGCAACCTCTAAAATCAGGGAGGCCAACGACCTGTTTGCTATACGCACCATGGGTTTCAGGGGTGAAGCCCTCGCCTCGATTGCCGCAGTTGCACAGGTGGAACTTAAAACCCGGCCTCACGAGCAGAAACTGGGCACTCATCTTGTAATTTCGGGCTCGCGCGTTGAAAAGCAGGAGCCCACGGCCTGCGCACCCGGCAGCAACTTTATGGTGAAAAACCTCTTTTTTAACGTGCCGGCACGACGCCGATTTTTAAAAACCAACTCCACCGAGTTGCGCCGTATTGTTATGGAGTTTCAAAACCTTGCCCTGGCCAACCCTGGCGTTTCATTCACCCTAATCCACAACGACCAGCAGCTGTTTAAATTGCCGGGCACCAATCTGCGACAACGCATACTGGCCATTATTGGCAAACAGGTGAACAATCACCTTATCCCGGTGGATGTGAATACCTCGGTGGTGAAAATCACAGGCTGGATAGGTAAGCCGCAGGCTGCGCGTAAGCGGTACGGTGATCAGTATTTCTTTGTTAACAAGCGATATATGCGTCACCCCTATCTGCACAAGGCGGTAACGGTGGCCTATGAAAATCTGATTACCCAGGAGCATTATCCGCTCTACTTCCTCTTTTTTGAGGTGGACCCTGAATTCATTGACATCAACATTCACCCCACTAAAACTGAGATAAAGTTTGAAGATGAATCGGTGGTATGGCGAATTTTGAATGCTTCGGTGCGTGAAACCCTGGGAAAGTTTAATATGGTGCCCTCCATCGATTTTAACCAGGCCGGCAGCATTGAAATCCCGGTGTCGGAGAAAGATGAGGAGGTTTCAACCCCGCGGGTAGAGATAAATCCTGATTTTAACCCTTTTAAGCAGACCCCCTTTTCACTCTCCCCCACACACAGTGGTGACCGCCCATCTGCTAAGGGCTGGGATACATTGTACAACGGATTCGAAAACGAACCTCCGGTGTTCAACCAGACAGAAACTCAGCATGAGGTGATCATCCCCTCGCGTCAGGACAGAGAGCAACAACAGGGTGCCCTGGGTTTTACCGGCGAATCACGCCCGGCTGTGACTTCGGACCCCCTTTACTTTCAAATCAAGAACCGGTACATCCTTACCTCGGTAAAGTCGGGTTTAATGATTATTGACCAGCGAAGAGCTCACGAACGTATTCTTTATGAAGAATTTATGGCCATAATCCGGGCTAAGAAATCTCTGTCACAGCAATCGCTCTTTCCGGAAAAACTTAACTTTGGCGAGGAGGATGCCATACTGCTCAGAGAGATTAAGCAAGACCTGAAGATTTTTGGTTTTGATATAAAAGAAGAAGTCAATAACTGTTTTGTGATAAGTGGTACTCCTTCCATATTGAAAAATGTGAATACACCGGAATTAATTGACTCCATATTAAGCGCATTTAAAACCGGCGAGGTGGATGCCCCGCATCAGGCCAGAGAGCAAATGGCCATTGTTATGGCACGCAATGGCTGCGTTAAGTCCGGGCAGATACTGTTGCAAGCCGAGATGGCCTCACTCATTAAACGGCTGTTCCTTACCTCAGAACCCTCCTATACGCCGCTGGGAAAACCAGTATTTACGATAATGGATAACGAGGAACTGGACAAACGGTTTAGGTGAAAAACGTAGAGGCGCCCTAACAGGGTGTCTCTGCACCCGGAACCCATAAATAAAATTAACAATTCAAAAACATGAACATAGGTGCATCGCCCTTCGGAGGGCTTACCCCGGTGGTAAAGAATCTACTCATTGTCAATGTCCTCTTCTATGTGGCCAGCCTGGTGCTTTTAAGCACTTTTGGCATTCAAATTGAAAATTATCTGGGTTTACACATCCCCTCGGCCAAGGATTTTAACCCTTTTCAGTTGGTCACCTACATGTTTTTGCATGCCTACTACTCACCGCAGGGCGGCATTATCTTCTCTCACCTGTTTTTTAATATGTTTGCCCTATTCATGTTTGGGCGCATGCTGGAAACGGTTTGGGGACCTCGTCGGTTTTTGTTTTACTATTTTGTAACAGGCGTTGGCGCAGCTCTGGTGCACCTTATCACCCAGTATTTTGAGGTGGCCCCCGTTCTAGAGAGCATCAACCACTATTTGAACAATGCCACCCACGAAAACCTTCAGGATTTTTTGAACCAGCATCTGGAGATAAGAAGCTTAGATATGAAACAGCGCTATCAGGAATTTGCCTCAACCTACAACCAGTTGATAAACAGCGACCCGAACAAAGCCATGGCGCTCTCTAAAGAGTATCTGTACCAGTACCGGGGCAGTTATCTCAACAGTTTCGTGACCATTGGTGCCTCGGGGGCTGTCTTCGGCATCCTGCTGGCCTTTGGCATGCTCTTCCCCAATACTCAGTTGATGCTGCTCTTTCCTCCTATTCCCATTAAGGCCAAGTATTTTGTGATTCTGTACGGGGTTATTGAACTGTTTATGGGCGTGGCACAATTTTCGATGGACAACGTGGCGCACTGGGCTCATTTAGGAGGCATGCTCTTTGGGTATATTCTGATAAGATATTGGAAACACAAAGGCATTTATTATTAACTTGTATCTTACAATGAATATTTGGAACGATATAAAAGAGTCCTTTAGAGAAGGAACCATACTTACACGGCTCATCTACGTGAATGTGGGCGTTTTTGTGGTGCTGCGCCTCATTCAGGTGATATTTATGCTGGGTGGTGGTTCACCATCATCGGTAATGCCGCTGGTGAGATGGCTTTCGGTGCCCTCGGCACCGAAAGCATTGCTCCTTAAACCCTGGAGCCCTATTACCTATATGTTTCTTCACTTCGGTTTTCTCCATCTGCTTTTTAATGTGTTGTATCTCTACTGGTTTGGACGTTTGTTTCTTGATTTAGTGGGGGCGCGACGAATGCTTACGGTTTACATAATGGGCGGTCTGGCAGGGGCATTGCTGTTTATGATAGGTTTTAATCTGCTGCCGGCGCTTTATCCCGGCTCAACACCTGCGTTGCTGCTGGGCGCCTCGGCCTCGGTGATGGCTGTGTTGTTTGCCGTGGCAAGGTATCGCCCCGAATTTAAGGTGTACCTCTTTTTGATTGGTCCCGTAAAGCTTAAATACCTGGCCCTGGGCGCCTTCCTGATAGATTTGATAAGCATCCCCACGCTTGACAATACCGGCGGACACCTGGCCCACATAGGGGGAGCTCTAATGGGGATCTGGTATGGCTGGAAGCTGCCCTCCCAAAAAGGAGCCGGTACCATCGACCGGGTTGGCGGGCAATTGAGCAACCTGTTTAAGAAGAAACCGAAGATGTCGGTGACCCACCGCAGGCCGCTCACCGACATGGAATACAACGCGGCAAAGGTTCAAAAACAAAAAAACATCGACCACATACTGGAAAAGATAAAAAACAGTGGCTACGACAGCCTCACTGCCGAGGAGAAGAAAATCCTCTTTGAAGCCAGTCAGGATTAATAAGACACCATATTGAAACGCCTGTTCAAATCCATATCATTTCTCGTCACATTAGCGGCAGCCCTGCTGCTATTGGCATCTGCTGCGGTAGTATATGTGAGCCCGGTTAAGATACATGTGTTTACATTTACCGGTTTTTTGTTTCCGCTGTTTTTCCTCCTCAATGTGCTATTTTTGCTGTTCCATGGACTTCGTCTCAACAAAAAGGCGCTGATTCCGCTCATTGCCGTGCTAATCACCTGGTCGCAATGGAACAATATCTTTCAATGGAGTGGCAAAGAAGCACCTCAAACGCTTAATCAACCGGTGAAAGTGATGTCCTACAATGCCCGCATGTTCGACTTTTACGATTGGTCGGGAGAAAGCGGAACTCCGGAGGTTATCTTCGACTTCATCAACAGCGAGAATCCCGATGTGCTCTGCATTCAGGAGTTCTACACTTCCACCCGCAAGGAGGACTACCTGCCCTATAAAATCATTGCCCGTTTAAAATCCCTGGGATTCAGACATATTGAATACAGTGCAAAAGGAGAGAAAGATACGGGTTTCGGAGTTGCCACCTTCTCCAGATTCCCAATTATTAACCAGGGGGCTCTGCGTTTCGAGAAGAGTAAAAATATGGCAATATTTACCGATCTGGACATTTCGGGAAAGATCGTTCGCGTGTTTAACAATCACCTGGAGTCTATCGGTTTTCAGGCAATGGATTACAATGTTATAGACAGCCTTAATTTTCAGATGAATGAGCACCAGAAACAGGGTTTAAAACAAATTGCGCGTAAAATGACCCGCGCTTTTCACATGCGCTCCAATCAGGCTGAAGTTATTTCGCAACACATTGCCAATTCGCCCTACCCGGTGATAGTGTGCGGTGATTTTAACGACACCCCGGTTTCGTATGTTTACCGTAAGATGAGGGGCAACCTGAAAGATGCCTTCCGTGAAGCAGGTTCAGGATTTGGCGGGACCTACAATGGCCCTCTCCCCTCGTTGCGCATTGACTATATTTTTTACGATCCACGATTCGAGGCCTATGATTTCAAAACCTACAAAGTGGATTATTCCGACCATTTTCCCATTGTCTGTATCCTGGAGACAGCCCCCGAAAAGAACAATGATCGGTGAACTGACGAGTCTCTCAATTTATTATTATCAACGATATGCAACAATATAAAAACCTGTTAAAACGAGTTTTGGACGAAGGTGTGCGCAAAGAGGATCGCACGGGGACCGGCACCATCAGCGTGTTTGGACATCAGATGCGATTCGATCTTGCAGAGGGATTCCCCCTGTTAACCACCAAAAAGTTACATCTGAAATCTATTCTCCATGAATTGCTGTGGTTCATAAAAGGCTCTACCAACGTGGCATACCTGCAGGAAAACGGGGTGCGTATCTGGAATGAGTGGGCCCGCGACGATGGTGAACTGGGGCCCATCTACGGTTATCAGTGGCGCTCGTGGCCCAATTACCGGGGCGGACACATCGACCAGCTGCGGCAGGTAATTGAGTCAATACAAAAAACACCCGACTCGCGCCGTCACATAGTGAGTGCCTGGAACGTAGGTCAGTTGGAGGAGATGGAGCTGCCGCCCTGCCACATCCTGTTCCAGTTTTATGTGGCCGAAGGAAAATTGAGTTGTCAGCTGTACCAGCGCAGTGCCGATATCTTTTTGGGCGTCCCCTTCAACATTGCCTCTTATGCGCTTCTTACAATGATGATGGCCCGGGTAACAGGCCTGCAACCTGGAGAGTTTGTTCACACCCTGGGTGACGCTCACATTTATCTTAATCACCTGGAACAGGTAAAACTGCAACTCACACGCGAACCATTCGCACTGCCAACTTTAAAAATAAATCCCTTAGTGACAGACATTGACGATTTTAAATACGACGATTTCTCACTGGAAGGGTATCAGGCACATCCGCATATTAAAGGTAAGATATCCGTTTAAAATAGTTCCAACATGCATCTTTCAATGATTGTGGCTGCCGACCAAAACAACGGCATTGGCCACAGAGGTAACCAGCCTTTCTTCATCTCCAATGACCTGAAGCGCTTTAAAGCACTCACCACCGGCCACACCGTTCTAATGGGGCGAAAAACCTTTGAGGCGCTCCCAAAAGGTGCACTACCCAACCGGCGTAACATTGTATTAACACGAAATAAAAGATTCAATGCTCCGGGGGTTGAGGTAATTCATGCCACTTCAATGTTGAATAGCATTATAGGAGAAAACGAAGAGGTCTTTGTGATTGGCGGCGGTGATATTTATCGGCTCTTTTTGTCTGGTGATAGTAAGGCACACCTTGTCTCTACCATCCACATGACATGCGTCCATCTGGTGTGTGAAGAGATTGACACCTGGTTTCCCAAATTGAATGAAAACGAATGGGTTACAACCGAAAACCAGGGACCGTTTACGGATGAAAAAAGCGGATTATCCTATTCGTATGTAACGTTAAAGCGGGTTGGGTAAAGACAAGGCATACCCTGGCTCTATGTTTCAATTCCATAGGGTCTGAACATAGTTCCCACATAAGCATATCTTACAATATCGCCATATTTTTGCACAAACTCCATATACGGGCCCAGGCCGGTGCAATGACACAGCCCAAACTGTGCCACACTAAGCTCATCGAATGCCTCAAGCGTTTGTTCTATACGGCCGGTGGAAGCTCCTTTCAAATGGGTACCACCAATGAGTGCACGAATTTTAGGGTTTCCGGTTATAACCATTGCTGTCTGGCAGATATTCAGAATGCCCAGATGTGAGCATCCCGACAGGATGGTGAGTCCTTCGGGGTGCTCAAAAGCCAAAAACAACTCATCGCTGAAGTCATCGGGTATGAGCTGTCCCTCCCTTTCAACCAGCAGGTTTGAGGAGGATTGTTCAAACGGGTAATGCGATTCTATGGTGGGGATGATGTAAAGCTCAGGGACTAATTCAATCGTCTCATCTACAAATAGGAACCGTTCGCTGAAAGTCTTAAGCAGCTCCGGAGAGATGCCGGTGGGTCGGAGCTGTCCGGCCGATCGGGAAAATTTAGAATCGAAGGCGGCCGGTTTTATATAAACGGGCGCATGGCTGTTCACACCAAAAAAGGCCTTGAGGCCACCGACATGGTCGTAGTGGCCGTGGCTTATCACCACAGCGTCCACTTCAGCCAGATTAATGTCCAGCTTTCGGGCATTGGCCAGCAACAGATCGCTTTGTCCGGTATCGAAAAGGATTTGCCTGCCGGGAGTGCGTAGTAAAAACGACAAGCCATGTTCTCCTTTAGTGCCCTGGCGGTAAGCCAGATTTTCCACCAGAGTGATAATTTCCAATTCTGGTTCTGCCATCATTCACTTTTTATCCAAATTTAGAGAAATATTCTATGTCAAAAAGAATGGAAGACACCCGTAACCCTTTCTCACTTTACAGATACTTAAATACAACGCACCACTATAGAAAGGATTTCCGGAACGACGAAGGGAGAATGCAAATCTTATAAAGTGTATCTATACCGCTTAATGCTCTTTTTAGGAGTCTTTTCGAACTCTTCGGGAAACAGCGTTATCTGGTTGATATTCATGAAAGCAGGTAGCTCTGCATTTACCTCTGATTTAATCTGTTGAAGAAGCTTTCCCAAATCTTCACGGGTGAGCCCTTCCTGGTCGGCGGCCTCATAATCGGGATAGACCAGCGCCTCAATCCTGCCTTTGTTCTCACGCACCAGGCACTCCTGCACATACTCATTGTTATTGAGTACCGCCTCAATCTCTTCGGGGTAGATATTTTGCCCTGAAGGCCCTAAAATCATATTTTTGCTGCGCCCTCTGATGTAGATAAAGTGGTTCTCGTCGATTACCCCAAGGTCACCTGTATGGAGCCATCCATCGTCATCGAACATTTCGGCGGTAGCCGACTTGTTTTTATAATAGCCCAGCATGGTATTTTCACCCTTCACCTGAATTTCACCAACCGTATTATAGGGATCATCTGAGTCGATGCGCACCTCCATGCGGTGAATAATCTTTCCGGCAGAGGTGGGTTTTGTTTCATTCCAGGGGGCGTAGCTAATCAATGGGCCGCATTCGGTCATTCCATAGCCTATGGTAAAAGGGAAGCTGATCTTTCTCAGAAACTGCTCCACATCCTTACTCAAGGGTGCCCCACCAATAATCATCTCCCTGAATTCTCTGCCAAAAGCATCCACCAGCCCTTTACGAATCTTGTCATAAACAATTTTATTGAGTATGGGCAATTTCATCAGGGTTTTAATTCGGCGCTTTTCCAGTTGAGGCTGAATTTTTCGTTTAAATATTTTTTCAATAATCAATGGAACCGAAAGGATAATATGCGGCCGTACTTCTCTGAACGCTTCGGTAATGATTTGTGGGGAAGGTGTGCGGGTTAAAAAAGTAATGTGGCACCCTTCGGTAAAGGGCCAAAGGAACTCGAACAAACAACCGTAGGCATGAGCCAGTGGCAGAAAAGAGACGATTCGCTCTCCAGCGACGATGTCGAAGGTATCGCGGGCAAACTGTACGTTGGACCAAATACTACGATGGGGCAAGAGCACACCTTTTGAGAAGCCCGATGTTCCTGATGTATAAGACAACACCATAACATCGTCGGCCTTGGGATAGGTAAAGGTTATCATTTCTATTGAAAATTGCTCCCCTATATTACTAAGGGAGGCCAGGGCTTTATCTACGGCCTTCTTAACTTTACCCTGGTTTTCTATCAACACCGAAAAGTTGTCTATAGAAATAATCCCTTTCAGGGCCGGCATCTGATTCTCATCAATCTTATCGAAGATAAGGCCGGTGGAAAAAAGAAGTAACGACCCGGAATGGTTTACGATGTGGTTAATGTCACTGGGGCTGAAGTCGGGAAGGATGGGCACAACCACGGCACCATATGTAACAATGCCCAGGTAAACCATGCTCCAGTTGGACATGTTACGCCCGATGATGGCTATCTTGTCACCCCTCTTAATACCCAACTCTTTAAAAACAAAATGGCATTTGTAAATATGCCGGGCCACCTCTCCATAGCTGATGGTTTCGCCCTTAAAATCGCTAAAGGCCGGGCGTTCGCGATGATTTTCCAATGCAGACTTTACCAGGCCTATATAACCTTGTTTTTCCATGTCTCAATTTTACACAAACACGTTCCCAATCTTAATAAGTTTGGGAATATTCAGTAACTTTATTTTTCGACCGTTTATCTCAATCAGCTTTTTGGCTTTAAATTCCGACAGTAAGCGGATGACCGACTCGGTAGCAGTCCCCACCATGTTGGCCAGCTCTTCGCGCGTAAGCGATATATTTATGGTGTGCTCTTCATCCAGATCAAAAGTGTCCATCAGCAACAGGAGAACTTCGGCCAGCCGTTCACGTACCGTCTTTTGCGCAATATCGGTAAGGAACTTATTGGATTCGCCAAGTTCGCGACAGGTGAGGCGCATCAGCGCCATAGCAAAATCGGGACTGCCTTTGATGAGACCGGTAAGCACATCTCCGGGAAAATAGCAAAGCACAACATCCTCAATAGTACGGGCGGTGGTGCAGGCCAGCTCTTCACTCACCACAGAGCGGAATCCAATAAGATCGCCTGTCTTGGCAAAACGGATGATCTGCTCCTTGCCATCAAAGCCGGTTTTGTATATCTTCAAAATGCCCTCTGCGACTATATAGGAACCATTTATACGACTCCCTTCCTCATATATTACCGAACCTCGTTTAAAAGCGGTGCAAACCATGGATTGACTCAACGATTCCAGCTCATCCGGGACTAAGGTTTTAAAAATGTCAAATGATTTTAAATCTATCTGTTCGACAGAAATTATCTCCTGAGACTTCTTCATAACAAAAGATTGATACCTAATTAAATACTGACATAATTTAACCGCCGCTTCTACAAAGATAAAAAGAAAGATTATATTTGCACTACAAACCCAATAGTTTAACTATCTATATAACCTAAACTGCAAGATGACGCTCAAAATAACTGTTCGTGAGGCAGACAGGCGGATTCATCAGGGTTTTGAGGGATATCCCGCAATTTAAGTATGATTATTTGTAAAAACGAATTGAAAATTAATAAAATAGATATGAAGACAACTGTTGATGTGAACTGGATGGGTAACATGGCCTTCGAGACTGAAATGAACGGCCATAAGTTAATTTTGGATGCTGCACCCGAAAACGGGGGTGAAAACAGAGGGCCCAGATCCAAACCCATGATGCTGCTGGCTCTGGCAGGATGCACCGGCATGGATGTGGTATCGATACTGAAAAAGATGCGGGTAGAGGTGGAAGATTTTAGTGTAAGCGTGGAGGGGGATACAACCGATGAACATCCCAAATATTACGAAAAGATGCATGTGATCTATAGTTTTAAGGGGAAAGACCTGCCCAAAGATAAGATAGAGAAGGCTGTAAGCCTGTCGGAAGAAAGATATTGCGGTGTTTCGGCACTTTACCGCAAAGCCATCACACTTACCAGTGAGATAAGGATAGAGGAATAGAAAATATTTATTCCATATAAAGCTTCACCTGCAAAGGGAGCTCTGTTACAACGGCTGTTTGGGTTCTTGCCTCACCGTTTGCTCCGGAAAACTTCAAGGTGTAAGTCTCATTTTTATCCAGATAGAAGATAAGCACATCGTTCGTATCCTGCGTGGGTGCCGCGGTGCGTCCGCCTGCCACCTGGTTGTCGCCCCTGAATACATCTATATTGGCAGCTACCCGGTCGTCGCCCTTCAGGGTGCAACGGTCGTTCTTATACATAGTTACCTCAACGGGAACCAGGGCTCCCGATGCCATTTTCGCAGCCTGCTCCTGGTTATACAAATCTACATAGCGCAGAGTGACATTTACCGCAGGCACCCACCTGATTTTCTCATCCCATACCAGCGGAAAATGAGTACCTGTGATTTTATACGATGAGGCATAAAGGGCATGGGTGGGATTATCGGCGTCGGCCTTTCCCGCATCGGCCAAAAACCAGCTTTTATTCAACCCGGAGGGATAAAATTCGGTAAAATACCACTTTCCATCCATCCACACTTCGCTCCAGTTGTGGTTGCCACGGTTGTCGTGCCAGTTGGGCGTACCGGCAATGCGCGAGGGGATACCCACCGCGCGGAAGGCATCGGTAAGTAATATGGAGAGGCCCGAGCAGGAAGCCATTCCTTGTTCCATGGATTCGTAGGGACTTTGGTCGGGCTTTTCGCGTTGGGTGTTGTAATCCACCATCACCTCATCGCGTATGTTTTTGTTTACCGAGTCGATGGCAGCCTCCAGGCCGGGTGCTCCTTCTACATATTTCGAGAAACGGCGAAAGAAATCACCCCGCCAATTGTCGCGCCGCTCGTTGAGAGAGGCATAAGGCAGCACTTCATTAAAGAAAATCGAATCGGGCAGTTGAGCTGCCCACTTAAAAGTTTCACGAGCCTTGTAGGCATAGGTCACATTATCAGTCAAAAACTGCGCGGTTAGCGACTGCAGATCATGCTCCGGCATGTAGGCAATTAAAACGGCCATGCCCTCTTTCTGCGAATCGGGCACTCCCGCCAGGGCCGATTCAAGTTCTGCGCGGTTATCGCCTGCTACCCTAAGAGCCCTGTCCAGCAAACTGTGGTACTTTTTCGGCACATCCGAATAGCGGTTGGTACACCCTCCCAAAAGCAGGAGGGAAATTAAAATAAAGAAGGTGTATTTTAACGATTTCATAATCAATATATCTGCTTTATAATAAACAAGGTTCCTCGCCGAAGGCTCGGAATGACCGGATGTTTGGATTTAAAGAATCCTGTCATTGGTACCGCAGGGAGAAATCCTATTGCCAAAACAATATATATCATTTTGACAATCCCCATTGCGTTTTTTCACCCTCGGTCGGCAAGCCTCCGGCGACCAAAGTGGGGAATCTCATTAGCCGCCATTCCAATACTACTTTTTAAGGTTGGCAATACTTTCTCCAAGCACCTTAATCTTTGCTTCCGCATCTGCCTTTTTCTGCTGTTCCAGCTCCAGAACTTTTGTCGGCGCGTTGTTCACGAAACGCTGATTGTCTAACTTTTTCATCACCGAGGTTAAAAACCCCTGCGTATATTCCAGCTCGGCTTTCAATTTTATAATCTCTTCGTCCACATTCACCAAACCATCCAGAGGAATAAAATACTCAGAGGATTTCACTAAGAAAGAGATGGCCCCATTTAACTTTTCCGGAGTCTCTTCCACCGATTTCAAGTTGCCCATTTTGATCAATGCCGGATTGAAACGTTTAAAGTAACCCGATTCACCAACAACAACCTTTAAATTAAGAACCTCGCGTGGCGAGATGTTTTTCTCCTTTCGAATGTTACGTACCGCTCCAACCACTCCTTTGACGAACCCGAATTGTTCGAGTAACGTATTATCATAGGAATTGCCCTGAGGCAACGGGCTTACCATAATGCTCTCCCCCTGCTTGCGGGGTGAGAGGTGGTGCCATATCTCCTCGGTAATAAACGGCATAAAGGGATGCAGCAAACGGACCAAGTCGTCGAAGAATGCCAAAGTTGCCTCGTAGGTAGCAGCATCGATGGGCTGCTGAAAGGCCGGTTTTATCAATTCGAGATACCAGGAGGAGAACTCTTCCCAAAAGGTTTGATAAATCTCCATTAAAGCATCTGAAATCCGGAATTTCACAAAATGATCGTTGATCTGCTCAATGGATTGATTCAGTTTGTTTTTAAACCACTCCACCGCCAGCACAGAGCTTTCGGGCTGCACCAATTCGGGAGAAACCTCCCAGTTCTTAACCAGCCTGAAAGCATTCCAGATTTTGTTGGCAAAATTACGTCCCTGCTCGGTGAGGCTTTCGTCAAACAAAATATCATTTCCAGCCGGCGAGCAAAGCAACATACCCATACGCACTCCATCGGCCCCAAATTGTTTGATCAGCTCCAGAGGTTCAGGCGAATTGCCCAGTGATTTTGACATCTTACGCCGTTGCTGGTCGCGTACGATGCCGGTGAAATAGACATTTTTAAAGGGGTAGGTGCCGCGGTACTCGTATCCGGCAATAATCATCCGTGCCACCCAGAAAAAAATGATCTCCGGAGCGGTCACCAGGTCGTTGGTGGGATAGTAATAGTCAATCTCTTTATTTTCAGGATTAAAGCCATCGAACACAGTGATGGGCCACAACCACGAGGAGGCCCAGGTGTCCAAAACATCCTCATCCTGAGCCAGGTCTGCGGCTGTAAGATTCGGGTTGCCAGTCTGTTTACGCGCCAGTTCAAGAGCTTCACCAGAAGTTTCGGCCACCACATAGCTGCCATCGGCCAGATAATAAACCGGAATGCGGTGGCCCCACCATAGCTGCCGCGAGATACACCAGTCCTTCACATTCTCCATCCAATGGCGATAGAGATTCTTAAATTTTGGAGGATGAAATTGTACCTCACCGTTCATCACGGCATCCAGGGCCGGTTTGGCCAGATCGTTCATTTTCATAAACCACTGGGTGCTCAGGCGGGGTTCTATCACCGCCTCGGTACGTTCGGATATACCTACTTTATTGGGATAATCCTCTACCTTAACCATAAAACCGCCCTCGGTGAGCAAACGGGATATTTTTTCACGAACTACAAACCGGTCCTCACCCACAAACAGGACGGCAGCCTCGCTCAGTGTGCCGTTGTCGTTCAATATGTCGATACTTTCGAGGTTGTGACGCATTCCAATCTCGTAGTCGTTGAGGTCGTGGGCAGGCGTTATCTTCAGGCAACCTGTACCAAATTCCATATCCACATATTCGTCCTGAATGATGGGGATGGAGCGGTTGAGCAGCGGCACCAGCACGCGCTTGCCAGCCAGGTGATGAAACCGTTCGTCATGGGGGTTTACGCAAACGGCGGTGTCGCCCAGGATGGTCTCCGGGCGGGTGGTGGCAATAGTCACGTATTCATTGTCGGCCCCTTCGATGGGATAACGCACGTAATAGAGTTTCGACTTCTCTTCGCGATAATTCACCTCCTCGTCCGAGAGAGCTGTTTTAGCCACCGGGTCCCAGTTGACCATGCGCACACCGCGATATATGTAACCCTTGCGGAAAAGATCTACAAATACCTTTATAACCCCCTCGCTTCTAATCTCATCCATGGTAAAGCAGGTGCGATCCCAATCGCAGGAGGCCCCTAACTTCTTGAGTTGCTCGAGAATAATGCCCCCATGCTTATCAGTCCACGCCCAGGCATGCTCCAGGAACTCATCCCTCGTCATCGAATCCTTGGAGAGGCCCTCTGATTCCAGTTTATTTACCACTCTGGCTTCGGTGGCAATGGAGGCATGGTCGGTGCCGGGCACCCAGCAGGCATTCTTCCCCATCATGCGGGCGCGGCGCACCAAAATATCCTGTATAGTATTGTTGAGCATATGTCCCATGTGCAGCACCCCGGTTACATTGGGAGGTGGAATTACAATGGTATAGGGTTCGCGCTCGTCGGGCTCGGAGTGAAAAAACCCTTGCTCCATCCAGTAACGGTACCACTTATCTTCGGTCTTTAGCGGATTGTATTTACTTTCTATTGTCATAATGCGTTTCTGCTTATCTTTACTTCTCTTCGCGGCCGCAATGAGGAGCAGCCTGGAAGTAACTCTGTCCGGGGTGTTACTCCGGGCGAAAATCTATCACTTTAGCTGCAAAAATATAAAAAATTAAAATGCCAGGGTCCCTCTTACGCCCCAGTGTTGGTATTTACCCTCTTCAAATCCTGCAAATACACCTACGCTACCGATGAAAAACAGTTGATCGAGGCTGTAACCCACCTGGATATAGCCGGGTGTTTGCGGTGTATGCAAAATTCCCAGATGCAGCGACTCCTGCCACAGGCGATTACTCAAAACAGGCAAATATTTAAGCAGCAGATAAGGAGAGGTGTATTTAAGATGTCCGTTCAGGAACCATTGCCGCGTGGAAGGCATATAATCGTCAAGCAACCGGTAGGTTCGGTCTGCCTTTAGTGAAATGGGAATCATGGTATTATTAAAATGCTGGTAATGGGAGAAATGAAGTGCCTTGTTGCGGGCAAACCAGCCTGCCTCAGCACCCCACGAAAACGTGGGGAAAAAGCCGGGAGAGGCCTCTTTTTTAGCGCCACCCCGGAGCAACAGATAATTGGCCCGGCTGCTGATGGCCGGTATGCCCTGCTCAACGGAAGCAAAAAAAGTGGGATATTTGGAATGCGACATCACCTTGCGCCCTTTGTCGATTCGATAATAATAACGTGGCGTATAGCTGAATTTCATGCTCCAGGTAAGTGCATTTTGAGGCATAAGATCTTCGGGCCGTATGGCGTCGTTTTCAGGAAGGTTGGGTTTGTAATCATCCCCTTTATTGAAGAACGAAAAATTGGTGTGATTGCTCAAAGGTGAGAGCCACTCGTAACCGGCTTTCATCTCCCAGCGAAACCCGTTAAAAAGGTCCAACCCGTTCAATATCTCAAGATACTCGCGATTGTAGTAACGTTTATAATGCTCTTTAAAGGCCAGGGCTGCCACCATATCGGCAAAGGGAGTCACCGCCAGCTCATCGTTTTTAAAATCGGAACTTGTGCTGCCACCCTGCAGGGTGAAAAGGCCCCTGTGGAGTGGAGCATAATTCTGGCGCAGCTCTGCCTGCCACATCAGCTTTTTACGGTTAAAAGCGTAGGTTAGCTGTGGCTTCAGTGTGAGTTGGTGCAGTGAGTCCTGCTTCCAGGCCATCGTGAGCGACTGGCTGTAACGCCACCCGTCAACAGGGTTAAAGCCTACCTTACTTAAACCTACCAAACCATCGTAAGTGAGCATAACGGTGGAATCGGCTATCCACCATTTTTTGCCGCCCAGCGAATGAGCCAGCACTTTGGACAGGGCGCCATTTTTAGTGCCTGAAACGGAATCATCGGTCATCACTTTTGTAAGACTGTCGCGTATCTGAAAACTGTGCTGTTCGCTCATGGTGAGCGGTACAGGTCGCATTTCTGCCCAGTAGGCAGAATCACGTTTCGCCGAGTCGCGCTTTACCTCCAGTTTATAATTGGAGGCTATTTCCAGAGAGGACGGCGGCTCTTCTTCACGGGTCTCTTTGTTCATGAGCTTTGCCAGCTTTATCATCTCCCGATTGCTGAGTTCCTCTTTGGTCAGAAGCTGCTCAATTTTTTGTTGGTTCTCACTTTCCGGTTGCGGCTTCTCTGTTTCCACCACTCCCCCTGCTCCGCCCCCATTACGATTATTGGCTATCAGGCTGGCGGGCATTTTCAAATCGGGATTAAGAGTCACCTCTTTATACTTCACCGATCCCGTATAATCAACTACAGCTTTCACACCCATTATCGAAACATCCAGATCGAACCGATGGGTCACCGGCAACCAGGCATCATCGGCCACCGGCTGAAACATCTGCTTTACCCGGATAGTACCGAAAAAGGCCTCATTGGTGAGATCAACCGAGTGCAGGTTCCACAAACCGTCAACAATATAGATATAACCGGACATGAGCTGCTGACTTTTTCTTTTGGGAATCACCTTTATCTTATCCACCTCTGCCTCACCTTCATAAAAAAAACCTTCGTAACGATAGTTGTAATGGCGCATAGCCTGGGGAGCCAGTGGCGATATCACCATGCCATTGTCCGCTTCATAAAAACTGCTGTTGATAAAACCTATGGCAGCAGACTCATCGCCTGCCGGGAAGGAGTTATGTGAGGCTGTAACGGTGTGTTTAAAAGTGTCGGGTGCCGAAAAGGTGATTTCATTGAGCGATTCCATGGTGTAGGTTCGCCCCTCCTCTATCTCAGCTTTGGCGCCATCTACAGTTACCGAGAGTGATTTTTTTAGCAATCGCGGCACTTTGTCCATCCTGAAAGAGCCTTTTAGATAGACCTCGGCACTGTAACGGCTGGTTTGTCGCAAATAATAGGGCGCCATACCAATGGCTTTACGCATAATGGGATAGGCAGGGTCTTCACCCGATGCGTAAACCTTTACCTCCGAAAGTTGGTAGTCCTGAAGGTGCAGCATTACATCCAGTTGAAGCCATGTTTTCCGAATGGTCAATTTGAACTCACGTCTGGCAAAGCCCAGCGACTGAAAAACCAACAGGTATTGTCCCGTATCGAGTGGAATTTCATAATTCCCTTCCATATTGGTGGTGGTACCCGTGCGCTCCGAAGCTATATAAATGCTCACCAAAGGCATTGGCGCTCCTGTTTCGTCGGTAACTTTCCCACGCACACCCTGACCCTGGGCACTACTTTTAAGAGGAAGAATGCTGAAGAGCAACAGAAAAAGGAGTGAGTTTTTGGTCATATCCGAATGGTTAGGTGCCTTTGTAGAGATCTTTTGAAGCTGAAATGTAACGAATGTAAAAGTAATGAATTCTCCGACAATGAATGCCCGCCACAAAAATCGCAGGAGGTGCCAATTATCACTTTTTTTAATCGGGTAATTTTTTAAATTTGTATAAATATTAAAAACAATTGCCATGCCCAACATTTCAATCCGGGGAGGACAAATGCCTGCATCTCCCATCCGAAAACTGGTCCCTTATGCCGAGGAGGCCAAGTCGAAAGGGGTAAAAGTCATCCATCTGAACATTGGCCAGCCCGATATTCCCACCCCCCAGGTTGCTCTGGATGCAATCCGCAATATCGATCAAAAGGTGATTGAATACAGCCACTCAGCCGGGAATGAGAGTTACCGGCGAAAACTGGCCCAGTACTACCAGGCCCTGAACATAAAAATAGACCACACTCAGCTGCTTATTACCACAGGAGGATCGGAAGCCATTATTTTTGCGTTTTTAAGCTGCCTTAATCCGGGTGACGAAGTGATTATCCCCGAGCCCTTCTATGCCAATTACAATGGTTTTGCCAATTATGCGGGCATTTCAATTGTACCCATCACGTCTTTTATCGATACCGGATTCGCGTTGCCGCCCATCAGCGAATTTGAAAAGCTCATCACCTCCAAAACCAAGGCGATAGTTATTTGCAACCCCAACAACCCCACTGGTTACCTCTACTCCAAAAAGGAGATGGAGCAGTTGCGGGAGCTGGTATTGAAGCACGACCTCTATCTTTTTTCCGATGAGGTGTACCGCGAATTTTGTTACGATGGATTCCAGCATGTCTCAGCAATGCATCTGGCCGGCCTTGAAGAGCATGCCGTGATGTTCGACTCGGTGTCGAAGCGCTACAGTGAGTGCGGCATAAGAATAGGCGCCCTGGTCACCAAAAACAAAAAGGTGATTGAAACGGCACTGAAATTTGCCCAGGCACGGCTTAGTCCGCCCGGATTAGGCCAGATAGCTGCCGAAGCATCGCTGCAAACACCACCCGACTACTTTAAAGAGGTGTACGATGAATATATTGAGCGCCGTAACTTTTTAGTAGGGGGCCTCAACCGCATCCCGGGGGTTTTCTCTCCATTGCCAAAGGGTGCATTCTATACTGTAGCCAGATTACCGGTGGACAACAGCGACCGCTTTTGCCAGTGGATTCTTAGCGACTTTCAGTACGAAGGAGAAACTGTGATGCTGGCGCCGGCCACAGGTTTTTACAGCACCCCGGGAAGGGGAACCAATGAAGTGCGCATTGCATACGTGTTAAAGCGTGAAGATATGGCCAGGGCGCTCTTCCTCCTCGAAAAAGCACTGGAAGTTTACCCGGGCAGGACAACCTAACCTGGATAAATCCTACTCCGAATTGAAATATTAACTTCAACTGTTGACAGTCTGCAAAAATACCGAACTAATTAAATGAAAGAAAATATAAAAGCCTGACCACCGGTAAAAGTTATACAAGATTTTCAACCAAATATCAGAATGAATAAGGTCTCTTTCTATTTTTACTACTTTTGCTGCAAACCTCAATAACCTTGAATATTGAACTTTTTATAGCCCGAAGAATCCGGGCAGGGGGCATCTCCGGCAAACGGTTTGCCGGCCCGGTAATAAAAGTGGCCATTGCAGGAATTGTTTTAGGGATGGTGGTAATGATTCTCTCCATTGCCATTGGACTGGGATTTAAACAGGAAATTCGTCAGAAAATCATTGGGTTTGGCAGTCATATACAGGTGATCAGCTATGATTCCAATCTCAGCTTCGAAACCAATCCCATCCACCAGGACAGTGCTTTGGAAGCAGCTATGTACCGGATACCGGGTATCGTTCATATTCAGCGCTTTGCTACGAAGCCCGGTCTCATTAAAGCCGGCAATGAAATGCAGGGCGTCGTGATTCGTGGCGTGGGGCCCGAATTTGACTGGTCTTTCTTCAATACCATCATTGAGCAGGGCCGGCCCATCGATACAGGGGGCGATCAACCCTCCAACGAAATTCTTATTTCCGACGACCTGGCACACATGCTTCATCTGAAAGTGGGCGACAAAGTACCCATGTACTTTTTTGAGGAGCAGATACGAGCACGAAGTTTTACCATTACAGGTATTTTTAATACCAACCTTCCCGAACTGGACAAAACCTTCGTGGTGGCCGACATCCGCCAGGTACAGCGTCTCAACAACTGGGACAAATCGCAAATTTCCGGCTATGAACTACTCACCTCCGACTTCGACCACATCATGAAAACCGGGGCTGAGGTTTCCGACCTGGTCTCCACGCAGATATCGGATGATGGCACTCTGCTTCGAACCCGCACCATTCGCCAAACCCAGCCACAGATATTTGGCTGGCTTGACCTGCTAGACACCAACATTGCTGTCATCATCGGCCTCATCATCCTGGTGGCCGGATTTAACATGATTACAGGGCTGCTGATCCTCATTCTGGAACGTACCAACATGATTGGCGTACTCAAGTCCCTGGGCATGGCCGACTGGCCGCTCCGAAAAATATTTCTTACGCTGGCCGCTCAAATTGCCCTGCGCGGACTGATCATAGGCAACCTGCTGGGACTTGCCCTGTGCTGGTTGCAATCTCAATATGGCTTCATAAAACTCAACCCCGACAACTATTTTCTGGATACGGTACCCATCTCACTCTCGCTTTTGCATATACTTCTGTTGAATGTGGGTGCCGTTGTGGTTATTTTTCTGATGATGATTGGGCCTTCGTATCTGGCGGCACGTATTTCGCCGGTGAGGGCGATTAGGTTTGATTAGTGGGATGGAAGATGATTAGGTGAGCAATCGAAAAAAGATATTCATCAGCGATATACTAGCCCTGACAGGGTTTCAAGTCCTGTAAGGGCTAGTGTCATGTCAAGCAAGAACTGTCCAATCCTGCGCTCACCCCTCCCTGCCTGGCGGCAGACAGGTAACTCCTTCCGATAAATCGGAACGGGCTCTGAAAGGGAGAACCCCGCCCGCAAGCAGACACATTAAAGCGACAAATTTTACTTGACTTGACACTAATATATGGGCGGAAAATTAAAAATTTGGAAACTGCCAAACCTGAATAACAAATCGCGCGGCTAACCGCTATTCCATGAACCAACTAACAAAAGACAGCCTCAGGCACGAGCGTAAGAAACTTTATTTTTGTTTTTTAGACCTTAGCAGCCGGGGTGGTATTCCAAAAACCCCAATCCTCTCCCGTGAAAGCATGATGATTGGTCAGCAATGGGCCATGCAGTTAGGACAGGCCATTCAGAACTATCTGAAGGATAATGGGTATGTGGAATAGGTTGTAAAAGCAATTATGCCAAATTTTGAATCAAAGCTTTGCTCCAATGAGGCGCCAATGGGCAATATTTCAAGTATAAATCAGTTGATTGAAGCAGGCTTACTTGATTACGACAAAATGGATAGGACGCCTTCTATCCAACCTAAAATATGGAATCATGTATCTCCTCCTGGAAGCAGATGATTGCGTGATCCCTATGCATGCTGAAAGATATTTTTCCCTCTAATTTAAATCTCATCCGACGAATCTATCAGCCTGGCAGAAAGGTCTGGATCTGCCATGTCCTTATCCAGCGGGTACATGGGCCGCTTAATTCGTTTGTAGCCCAGGCGCTCCAAATCCTGGTCCACCCCACCAGGCGTCAGGGCCATTACCCAGTCGCCGCGCATATTGAAAAGCTCGGGAACCAGATAGCCGATTTTAACCACCAGGATGTCCGCTTCCCGGGGATTGAGGCCCAGCCGTGTAAAGTCAGATTCGTAATGGTAGGGCTTGCGTTTTTTGGTTACAATTACATGCGCACTCCCCACTTTAACCACCACTTCGGTTTGGGTATTATTATCGCTTTGCTCAATGGCTTCGATGGTTCCTGAGAGCAACACAGGCGGTGCATAGCGGTCGTCCACCAGAGCACCCGCTTTGGCCGATATTTTGCCACCCACCCCCACTTCAACGGCCTTTTCAACAAATTCAGGTCCGGGAATGGAAGCATAGATAAGCGACGGGCCGCTTTCGTTCCGGAATTCGGGACGCTTCAGAATTTGGGTAATGGTCCAGGTCACATCGCCCGCGCCGCCTGCCGTGGGGTTATCACCCATATCGCTGATAATAAATGGTTTCTTATCGCTTGCAACAGCCATATCCAGACTTTCATCCAGAGTTGCTACCGGTGCCACAAATTCAAATTGGTCGCGCACATCCCAAAAGCTTTGGGCAAGCTCTTCGGCAGTAGTGGTCACCCTCTCTTTATCATCGCCGGTAACCATTACTACGGCATGGTTGCGGGGTGCATCGGCCCAGGCATATCCCACCCAGATGGCTGCATCGATCACGCCCTCCTGAGCAGCAGCAGGTGCCACTTTGGCGTACAGACTCCTAGCTGGTTCAATGCGGGTGCTTGTCTTTTCGCCCGGTAAAAGAATGGGCACGGGAATCCAGGCCTTGTAAGCAGGCTTTCCTTTGCCGCTCTCAAGCCGGTCCAGCAGGTTTACCACAGCACGTTTTTTCGACTCCATGGCATCCTCATGTGGAGCCAGGCGGTAGCAGGTGATAAGGTCGGTATTTTCGGCCAGGCGACGTGTAACATTTCCATGCAAATCCATGCAGGTAGAGATGATGGGCTCTTTCCCTATTACTTGCCGTATCTTAACAATCATATCGCCTTCGGGATCATCCATCCCTTCCACGCTCATGGCTCCGTGAATATCGAAGAACAAACCGTCGTAGGGGCCATTTTCTGCAAGCATCGCCAGCATTTCGTTTACCAGCGAATCGTAGGTTTCGCGGGTAACGATGCCACCGGGAATAGCATTCCCTCGTAGGGCAGGAACCCAATTAGCCCGTTTGCGCTCAGCCGAATCCACAGAAAAGAAGGGGTAATAATCAAACACCTCATCGCCACGACGCACGCGAAAATCGTCGTAATGGGTTTTTGCAGGCGAAAAAGTGCTCGATTCTATGGCCAAGCCCGCTATGGCAATCTTAGGAAGTTTCTTTGATTGTTGTTTACCTGTCTGGTTGCAGCCGGATCCAAATAACAGAGGTAGAAGAGCTAAAGCAAAAATGAGGTTTTTCATGATGATTTGATTATAATAATGCTGGTCAGGTTAGGTCAAAGATAGAAAAAACCCACCTTAAATCAATCTTTTACCGGTAAAATATGAGTGGATTTTACATATTATCGGTTCACCACAAAGGCTCCGACAACTGCCGGATTTCACAATGACGAGCGAGGGGATTTAATTACTAATGCGAATTAAGAGTTAAACGAATAAGTGGAGGATGTAGCAAAAGAGCTTACAATACTCAAAGAAAAACCTTATTTTATTTTCAAACCTTAGTAGCTGAGGCAATATCACAAAAACCTCAACCTTATTACCTTATTTTACCTCATTATCGCACAGCCACTGTTCGTTACCGGACATTCCCGACGTGGCTAAAGACAGAGTATAATCTCCTTAATATACTACTGAGTAGCCTGTATATCAGTCTGCAACAAATGTCAATATTCCGTAACTAACAATAATGTCAGTAAAACACTCCGCTTTGGCACGTTTTTCTCATATAATCATTCATCTGGATAATCTTTTATTTTAAAGGTTTAAGATTAGAAGGTAGAACAACGAGAGCCACTCCTCTAAACGTAGAAGAGTGGCTCTCACTTTTTTCATTTACGCAGTAAAGTCAACCAAATACACTGCCTATTTGTTATTTTTACATCAAAACCAAGAAATACCAACAGATGTTAATCGATTATATACGAAAGGCATTAGATGGCCCTCTGCCGGGCAGAGAAGCTCAGATGCAGATGGCGCCTTCATCGCGGGCTACCGGCATTGGGCTTCACCATAAAGCCGATGCACGTGAGAGCAGCGTCATGATTCTGCTCTTTCCTGTTAACAACACATGGTACATTCCTCTTATCCAAAGACCGGTGTATAATGGCGTGCACAGTGGCCAGATCAGTCTGCCGGGAGGAAAATGTGAGCTGGAAGATGAATCTTATTGGCATACAGCGCTCAGAGAGACCTATGAGGAGATAGGCGTGGAAACTGAGAGCATACGCCCTTTAGGGCATCTTTCGCCGTTGTACATCCCAAACAGCAACTTTTATGTATTTCCTCAGGTGGGCTGGTTGCCCGGGAAACCTCAGCTGAAAGCCGAGCCTGCCGAAGTTGAAGAGATTATTCAGATGCCTGTGAACAGGATTACCGAGCCCCGGTTCCGGAAAGAATTCTATAAAACCATTAATGGCACCACCCTTACCGCCCCCTATTTTGAGTGTGGCAGGCACAAGGTGTGGGGTGCTACAGCCATGATACTCAATGAGCTGGCAGATTTATTGCAGCGCGCCGACCGTGAGGCTACTGCATCACATTCTTATAATGCTCGTAACGTTCAAGAATCTCCTTAACGTACTGGTAAGGCTCTTCTCCCCGGCAGTAGCCGTGTTTCACCACAGGATCGTTGTAATAGGCTGGTTCTGATTTGTGCAACAAAAAATAATCCACATTATCGTTCCACACTTTAGGGTCCTTGCCATTTTTTTCGGCCAGGCTCATGGCATCCAGCACATGACCAATACCCACATTGTACGATGCCAGGACAAATTTTATCCGCTCGGCAGGATCTTCTATCCGCAGGGCCATACGCTCGTCCAGCCATTTCAGAAGCTGCACACCGCCGTTGATATTCTGTTTAGGTTCAACCACAGAGGTAACGCCAAACTGTTCAGCGGTTTCGGGCATTAGCTGCATCAATCCGCGCGCTCCGGCCCAACTTTCGGCATTGGGCTTAAAACGTGACTCCTGATAGATGAGAGAGGCAATCAGCCGCCAGTCCCATTCAATTTTGTTGCTCGCCGCTTTTATCAGGTCGTCGTATATAGATACCTGCCCTCCTTTAATGGAATGGAATCCTTCGTCCACAATATGAACAGAGCGCTTGTTGAGATAATACTTTTGATAGATACGACTGTAGCGGGTAGTCTTTTTAAAGCCTATCAGCCAGTTATTGATAGCATTCAATAACCCGGGAGAGCTTTCACGAACCGCCCACGACAGTTTCTGCGGAAAGCTGATAGCCGTTTCCACGTCTATGTTGGGGTAAAAGTTGAGGTTCACCCTGGCCAGGTTTTCGTCGCATACGGTATATTGAATCTCTCCCTGAGCCACCAGCCCAATGAGTTGCTCCACTTCATAGTCGGATATTTCAACAATATTAATGCTGTCGCCAATCTCATCGGACAGATTCTTAAGCCGGTCGGCGTAAGCCGATTCGTTTTGCACATAAATGGTTTTGCCAGCCAAATCCAGCTGGTTACGGATAATCTCGTTAAACACACGGTTGTGACTGTCGGTTTCACCGGGTTGGTATTTCTGTTGCACCAGCACCTGACGGCTAAAACTGTGTGGTTCGGTAAAGCGAACCTGATCTTCGCGCCGGCGGGTGGCCGCCAGATTACTGGCAATTACATCCACCTCTCCATCTTTAAGAGCCTGAAAATTGGTTTCCAAATCGTTGTTCACTGAAATGTCTAATTCGAGATCCATGAAGTTGGCAAATTCCCGTAGCATCTCCAACTGATAGCCCATTGGCGTTCCTTTGTAAACAAAATAGTTGGTAGAGTTGTAATTGGTAACAACCCGAATGCGACCCTCTTTTTTGATCTGCTCCAGGTCTCTTTTTTCAACAGGGGAACTCTTGCTTTGCAAATCTCTCTTCCCGGGTTCGCGGCATCCCTGTTGTACAATCGACAAAAGGATGACGAGAAAGATCAAAACCGGTTTTACAGGCATATAAGTATTTTTCTGATCCATGTGGTGCGTGACAGTCAAAAAAAGTGCCAAAAAACACCTTTTGTTCGGATCAATTGAGGGGACAAAAATATTAAATTATTGGATATTAGGCAACCATCCCTTAATCGTAAAAATTCCAGGACACTCCAAAGCGCACTCCACGTGGATTTATGGGATAACCTATGGTATGGAAATAGTTGTTGTCGGGATAGCCCTGGTTTATATGGTCGAACTTCACGAATATATTGGCTCTTTTAAGATGGAAGTTGGCAAAGGCGTCCACCACCGGATAATTGCCAATCTTACGTTCACGCTGAATAAAAAACTGACCGGTGGCCGGCATATAATCAGGTGTATAATAGGCCGTATGGTATCTTACATCGAAACCCAGCTGAAAAAAGAGAACTTCAAACAGAGTGTTTTGATAGTAATTAGAGCTGTATAGAGCCACTTCGGGAAGCGGTATTATTTCGTCGTGGCTGGTGAGTTGGTAAGCAACTTTATTGCGGCTGTGAAAACCGCCCAGCACAAAATGTTTGTCAAGCCTTATCTCTATGAGTTGAATAAACTCACTGCTCTGACGGGGAAGAGCCTCCTGGTCCCAAAAGATGTAATCGTTGATGAGCCTCACTTCGCCCGAAAGCTCCAGGCGACGTGTGGGAATGGAAATACCGCCCCGCACCTTAACCGTTTTAACAGCGTTGAGCTTTTGAGACCACTCAAAGTGGTTGGAAAAATAGCGCTCTTCAAAGAATGAGGGCGATGATACAAAGAGGCCGCCATTGGCAAAGAGCCCGGCGGTATCTTTCTTTACCCTGAAACGGCTCCTCAGGCTGCCGGTTATCTCGCTGTCGCCGGCCCTATAACCCTGAAACCAAACTTTTAAGCCACCATTCCAAAAGAAATTTTCACCTAAATTTTTAAACACCTGCCCACCTATGGCGGTTGCATTCCTGTTTTTGCTGTCGGCTTGATACAGTGGCACTCCTCCAGGTTTGTCAGGAACCAGCGGTGGCGCAGGATAGGTGATATTTTCTATGAGGTTGGTGAGGTAAACCCGCAGCCCAAAGCGAAAAAGAGAGTTGGCCTCTTCATTAAACCGTATCTGAAATGTATTTTTTATAGAGGTTTGATACACCGAATCGCGCGTTTGAAGCGAATCCACCAGTATTTTATCATAAAAGAGTGGCGCTTCTCCAGCGGGAAAATATTCCTGCAAGTCGTTTACCTTGTAAACCCGGCGATACTGGTCTAATTCAAAAGTATGGAAAACAGTACTAATTGGTAGCGTAGTTTCTTCGCCCGTACGGCTTTTAATGTTAATGTTGCCAATGCCCAATCTTTGATTCAGAAACAACTTATAATTGTCGATACGGCTGGAGGCGTCCGAGAAAATGGTCGGAATATTCTCCGGCTGTCCAAAATCATACTTCTGTGAATTGATAATATAGTCATCGTTCACCAGTCCCCCTCCCTCGAATTGATCGGTTTTGTTGTAAACAAATGAACCGTGAATGGCATATTTTTGACCTGAATAGGATGAGAAAAAGCGGATTTGGCGATCTTCGGCTTGCTGACCACTGTATTTACCCACCGACGAAATTAACTTGTAATTAAACCCAAAGTTCCAGTCTTTATTTACATTTGCCGTAAACAATACGCCCACCTGCTCTTCGCTGCGCCGTTTGGGGCCGCTGTGCTCATAATACAGGTTGGTATAAGGGGTACGGGTATTATAGTAATTCCAATCTTCGGGGGGCGTAATCCAATAAAGCAGGTTATCGGCAAATATAAACCTGCTTCCAATAGACATATCCTCAACCAGCGAGGCATGCGAAGCGGTGCCCAGATTGCCCAAAAAAACGCTGGCTATTGATTTTTGGTAGATGGGGTTATATATTTGAAATCCCGTAGAGATGGTGTCCACGGGAATAGTGTCTGCACGGCTGAAATCATCGGTGAGACGCCAGTTCTTTACCACATGTGGTATAACCGGGATTTGCGCCTCCTCCCGCCCCGGAATCTGACCTTCAGGCGGCCCTCCGCGCTGTGGGATGGTTCTCTCCTGAGCAGTGGCCGAAGAAATAAACCCTGTAAGGACTGCAAATAAAAGATAAACGGTTCTCATCGATGCAAAGATATTTATTTTTCAAAAGAAGTAGGGGTAATAAAAGTATTAACTTTGGCACATATGTTATATTGCTTTCTATGAGAACATCTCCTAAGATGTATCGTTTTTCAGCGAATACATTGAAAGGTTACTGGCCTTTTCTTGTTTTATCGATAGCCTTTCTGGCATTCCCGAATAACAATGCCACCACCGACTCCTGGGGTTATGCAGGTGATGTAAAAACAGGCGCAGACCTTTTTCGCCCCCACCATCTTCTTTACAATGCTTTTAATTACCTGCTGTGGTACCTATTCGGCTATTTATGGCAGGGAGAGCTTATTGGCTTTTTGCAATTTTGTAACGGTTTAGCTGCTATTGTAACTTTATGGATGTTCCGTCATATACTCATTTCGGGCTTATCGTTGCCCGTGTCAAGAGCTAACCCATGGCTGTTTCTTACCGGGTTATCCTATGGGTTTTGGCGGTTTGCCACCGACAATGAGACTTACATATATCCATTGCTGCCAGCACTTGCTGCCACCTTTTTTATCATTTCCTTTTTAAAGAAAGGGCAATCCTTTTCTCTCATAAAAGCAGGCATTTTACTGGCCCTTGCCGCTCTTTTTCACCAGATATACTTTTTTTGGTGGCTCGGCACAGCCACGATTCTAATACTTTATTTCATCAGGCAATCATGGTATTTTCTATTTCCTTCTTTGTTGGTACCCGCCACATATTTCATAGTTTTCTATTTTTATAAAGACTATTCATTTGGAGAAGCCCAAAACATTATTGAATTTATTTTTTACGACTATCAAAAAGGTGGTGCAGAATTTTCGATCAACAAACTCAACTTTATACTGACACCTATAAGTCTGTTTCGTAGCTTTTTGGAAATGCATGGGAGAGTGTTTTTTCTAATAAAACAACATCCGTTTGTCACCGGATTCGTACTCCTTATCTGCCTGTTATTACTTTCACTTGCCCTTAGGCAAGTGGTCAAAGAGCATATCCGTGTCAAAAGTTATCAATCCTTGTGGAACAGACGCCTGTCGGCATTATTAATTTTGATATTCCTCTTTCACCTGGCCTTTGCATTTATTTCTCATGGAAATGCCGAATTCATGACCATGCTTCCATTTATTTTGAGTCTTTATCTGGCATTGAATTTCAGCATACCAAATGGCTTGATAGTGAAAATAGGGCTTATTTTCCTGCTCTGGAATTTTACCTTTGGCATTTACCCTAAAAATCATTTTACCTTTTATGACAACATTAAAATCGCTTGTTTTGCCAGAGAACATCCCGAGGACGCATTTATTCTTGCCGATCCCTCTACGGTGGCTTCAATCTATTATTACGAATATGGGATAAACATAGAAAACCGGCTTTTTATGGGGATCAATTCCGAAAAGGATGAATTATTAAAATACCAGCAAAAAGGGTTAATGATTTACTCAGATAAGGTAACACGCCCCGAACCTATAAACAGAGGTTCGTTTGTCTCCTCTGCCTATAATTCTATCACCCTTGAAGTTATAAAAAATGAACTTACATTGGAATCCCTTTATGGTCATTACTCTTTGCAAGAAGTTAAACTAAATTAATGCGACCCTCATAATATTAACTAACTTGACTCTCAGGCATTTTTTACTATTTGGTTATAAAATCATAACAAGAACGTTTCATGCAGTTACTTCTTTCACTTCCCGAAAATCTGACAGCTCAATTTAACAACCTGGAACAATCTAAAAGGTCACCTGCCTTTGCTGCAAGCGATCCCCCGGGTGCTAAAGTTGGCTCCGGCGGGGGTACGGCATGGTTGCTGACTCAGCACTACGCCACAAGTCAACAGGAGAGCTTTAACGATTACCTGGCCGCTGAAAAGCGAATCATTATCCACGCCGGAGGTCAGGGACGACGTCTGCCGGCATATGCGCCTTCGGGCAAAATTCTTACCCCCATTCCCGTCTTTCGCTGGAGCCGGGGTCAGCGCCTGGACCAAAACCTGCTCGATTTGCAGCTCCCACTTTATGAACGACTTATACAATTGTCAGGCAATGACACCAATACGCTCATTGCCAGTGGCGATGTGTTTCTTCAATTCGATCATCTTCCGCACACGCTGCCCGAGGCAGATGTGATTTGTCTGGGCGTTTGGGCCGACCCTCATTCCGCTTCTCATCACGGAGTGTTTTTTTCTAAGAGGAGCTCTCCGGAAAAGCTCGAATTTATGCTTCAAAAACCTTCCCATCAGGTTATAGAGAAGCTGGCCTCCACGCATTTGTTTATGATGGATGCAGGTGTGTGGATACTGAGCAACCGCGCCATAAATATCTTAATGAAAAAGTGCGGCTGGAACGGGAATAGCTTTAGCAACAATATCCCCCGCTTTTACGACCTATACACTTCTTTTGGTGCCTGCCTGGGCGAAGCACCGGTCAATAATGACCCGCAAACAGCCGGGCTCACAACCGCTGTTATCTCCCCCGATGAGGGCGCATTTTTCCATTATGGCACCAGCCTGGAGCTGATCAACTCCACCGAAAAGATACAGAATACCATCAAAGATCAACGCAATATCTGGCACAACAGAGTGAAGCCTCATCCCTCGCTATTTGTGCAAAATGCTATTTCGGATATTAAGTGGAGCAGTAAAAATCACCACATCTGGGTGGAGAACAGCCATCTTCCCTCCTCATGGATGCTGCATGACAACCATGTAATTACCGGTATTTTTAAAAATGACTGGCAGTTGCAACTTCCGCCCGGTACCTGCATCGACATTGTGCCGGTGGACAAAAAAAGCTATGCATTGCGGCCTTATGGCATTCATGATCTTTTCACCGGTAATCCTGCCGAACCTGCCTCTCTATGGCTTGGGCAACCCGTTTTGAATTGGCTCCAAAAAAGAGGAATCACCTTTTCTGAGTCAGGCTTTGCGGGGTGCAACGATTTACAGCAGGCCCCTCTCTTCCCGGTGTTGCGCAAAGAGGAGATGTCGGAGGGTTTTATCCAATGGATGATTTCAGGATTTGAAGACGACACCTTTAAAAAAATGTGGCTCGAAACACCGCGTATTTCAGCCGAACAAATAAACCAACGTGCCAATCTGGCAAGGCTTTACGCTCAGCGACATGATTTTTACCAGTACAACTTGAGAGCACTTGCAGCCAATTATAGGTATAGCGTTTTTTATCAAACCGACCTGGCCCATGCAGCGGAGGGATTTGTTTCAGGAAAGATGGAATTACCCGTTGTGCTTTCGCACGATGAACAACCCATGCTGCGCTTTCGGGATGCCATGTTCCGCTCGGAGGTAATGCAAAAAAGAGGGCTTGATGGAAGCCATGAGGCTGCAAATGCTTTTGAAATACTTAAAGAAACCATCGTTCACTCGGTGCCGCACCATGAGAAGCCACAACTGAATGTGTTTCCCGATCAGATTGTTTGGGCACGAAGTCCGGCCCGCCTTGACCTGGCCGGCGGCTGGTCCGATACGCCGCCCTACTGTCTGCAAAGCGGTGGCAGCGTGGTTAATTTGGCTGTTAATCTCAACGGACAACCCCCTCTCCAGGTTTTTATCCGGTTGTCGCAACATCCACATATTGTGTTACGTTCTATCGATAACGGTGTAAGTGAAGTGATTGACACTTTTAGTGCCCTGCGCCATGAAGCAGTCATAGAATCCGCATTTTCTATTCCCCGGGCGGCCCTTTGCCTGGCAGGCTTTCACCCCGACTTTTGCAGAACCTCCTTCAGCTCACTTAAAGAGCAACTGCTGGCCTTTGGTGGGGGTATTGAAATATCCCTTTTGGCTGCCATCCCAAAAGGTTCGGGGTTGGGAACCAGCTCCATTTTGGCCGCCACTATTTTGGGTGGACTGGCCGACTTTTGCGCACTGCCGTGGGACCAACAGGCCATCTGCCACCGTACCCTTATTCTGGAACAGATGCTCACCACCGGCGGCGGATGGCAGGACCAGTATGGCGGCATACTTCCCGGCATAAAACTGCTGGAAACCTCTCCCGGCACTCAGGAGAGCATACGTGTACGATGGTTACCCGATTTACTGTTTACCCAACCCGCCACCAAAAGCAACTGGTTACTGTATTACACCGGCATTACACGGGTAGCAAAAAATATACTTTCCGAAATTGTAAGAGGCATGTTTCTAAATGAGGGGAAGAGGCTAATCATCCTAAATCAGATTAAGGACCATGCGGGTTCAATGTTTGATGCCATTCAGCAATGTGATTTCGAGCAAACCGGGAAAATGACAGGCCGCTCTTGGGAATTAAACCGGGCGCTCGACCCGGGAACCAACACACCGCAGGTACAATCCATCATCGATAGGGTAAGTGATTACACTTACGGCTTAAAACTATTGGGAGCAGGCGGAGGCGGTTACATGCTGATGTGTGCGCGCGATGAAGCGTCGGCCATTAAAATCAAATCAATCCTTACCGCCAATCCACCAAATAATAAAGCCCGCTTTGTGGAGATGACTTTGAATACCCGCGGGTTTGAGATATCCCGGTCGTGACAGGAATCCTCTACCTGAGAATAGAATCATCAAAATTCTGTTCAGCCATACTCATTTCGATTTAATTTCGTTCTAATTACTACCTCAAAGTCTCCGGCAGCTGCCGGGAACTTTGACGCTATTTCTTAATCATATGACTGCCATCCGATTCTATATATTGTTTCTATCTCTCCTCTTTCCCTTTTTCACTGAGGCACAAGTCAGCATTCCGGTAAAGGTATCCGGGAACACTTCAGCTAATGCGTTGGTTCATAACGAAACACTGCCTCCTCTTTGGCAGGTAGCACGGCAGGAAGGAAGATGGGATTACCTGGGCGGCAATCAAATACTTGGCATTGCAGGCATGCAAATTACCGGAACCCTGACCAACTCTCTCACTTTTCAAGGGAAGATAGAAATGGATTACAACAGCCGGATGGAGAAACTTTATCTGCATACCGGTTGGGCAGGGGTTAAGTGGGGGCATCTGTCGGTTAAAGCCGGGAGGCACCTGTTTGCACCTATTTTCACTTCAGACTATTCAGGAAGCGGGAGCTACCTCTTTGGGGATAACCACCGCCCCATGAATCGCATAACCCTCGAGATCGCCGATTTTGCGCCCCTCCCATATACGGACGACCGGCTGGAGGTAAGAGGCGGCATATCGCAGGGATGGCTCAACGACGACAGAGGAGAATTTGGAAACAGCAATGTGCTGCTCCATGAAAAATACGCATATATAAGGTGGAACAGTGGAAGGTGGAAGCCCTACCTGGGGTTAAACCATTCTTCGCTCTTTGGGGGAACCCATTCAAACGGGGATGACATTCCGGTTGATTTTTGGGCCACCTTTTTTGCCCAGGGCAGTAAGAAAATTGGAGGAGGTGAGGCCGCCAATGCCGCCGGAGCACATATGGGGTTATACGATTTTGGGTTTTTTGCAAATACCCCGCATGGCGCCGTTCAGATTTATTATCAAATTCCCTTCTCCGATGGCTCGGGCATGCTTTTTTGGCACCGCAATACCGACCATGTGGCAGGCATTAACTGGCAGGTAACCGGCATTAACTGGCTGAGTAACCTCACCATTGAGTGGGCCCAAACCACCTACCAGAGCGGAAACGGAATGCCCGACCCGGGGGCTATAGTGGATGACAAATACGTCTCCATTACAGAGATTATGAACATGGAATCCACCTCGGCATTTATGCTTGAGTATTTTGATATAAGCCAGGATGAGTGGACCACACAGGAAGTAAAAGATGTATTGAAGGAACAAGTGAATCATGGTAACGAATTCGGAGGGCGCGACGGATACATGAACAATGGGTTGTATCCCGGAGGCTGGACACACCACGGACAGGTGATGGGCAGCCCGCTTAATCTTACCAGGGAGCAGATGCTGTATGCCCGCCCTAATGTTTCACTTAAGGGACACGAAGCCATTGTAAACGATCGTTTCAGTGCGCTGCATGCCGGCGCAAAGGGAAACATCCTGCCGCAACTCAGGTGGAATGCAATGATTACCTGGTCGCGCAATTTTGGTTCCTACTATTCACAATACCCCGGTCGTTACACCTGGAATGAGGCTGAAGATTACTGGTTTAAGGGTGGACGTGAACAGTGGTATATGCTCTTTGGCCTCCAATGGACTCCCAGCCGGTTGGAACAACTGTCATTCAACAGCACAATGTCTATGGATACAGGCGAAATTTATCAATCGGCAGGGTTCACAATCGGCGTTTCATATAAGCTGTACTAATCTTTGGAAACATATAATTAAAAGTTTAAATTTGTTGATATTTTAAGAGTAAGATTCAATGCTAAAGGAGAAGGCAAAAGTGGTGAACCGGTTTTTGGCAGTGGTAGATGTAATTATAGCCATCGCTGCCTTTAATCTGGCCCTTTGGATCGATACCGGGCACATCTCTTTGCTCAAGAATAAGGACACCATTATTCTGCAATTTGTAATTATAGCAGTTTGGTACTTGCTGGGGAGTTCTCTGCATCTGAATCAACTCTATCGCTCAAGACCCTACTCGATTGTTCTCTTCAACGTATTGAGTCAGGTGTTGTTTGGCACCGCATCTTTGGCATTAGCAATATGGCTCTTTAAATTGAACTCCATACTTATAGACCAGCTTATGCTTTTTGCCGGGCTCACACTAATCTTTACCTTCAGTGTTAAAGTATTTAGCTTCTCTTATCTGAAGAGGGCGCGGCTAAGAGGGCTCAACTATCTTAATGTTTTGATAGTGGGCGATGAGAGTGCAAGCACTTTTCTGCGAAAGATGGTGAAGATGAAAGAGTGGGGCTACCGGGTAACTGCCATTATCGGCACACCTGAACTACAGGCAGAATTTGGAGCTGTTGCTCCTTTTTTGCCTGCCGACACTGATGTGGAAGAGCTTTTACGCAACAAAACCATTGATGAGCTGATATATTACAAAGACGACACTTCACTTAAAGAGATAGAGTATTTGTTGAATATTACCTCCCAGGTGGGCGTGGTATTTCGCATGTATTCTTCCTTCTTTAATATGGTCTCCAACAAAACTCACCTCCACTTCTTTGGCACCACTCCCTTGCTTACTATCTCCAATACGCCCATGAACTATTTTGAATTGCGTATTAAGGTATTGTTCGACCGTATTTTTTCATTTGTATTAATCATTTTGTTGGCACCCGTTTTTGTAGCAATTGCACTGGCCATTAAGTTAGACTCTCCGGGACCGGTGTTTTTCAAACAAAGAAGAGTGGGAATCAGAGGGCGTAAGTTCTTCCTCTATAAATTCCGGACCATGGTGGTAAATGCCGAGGAACTAAAGCACAAATTAGAGGAAGATAACGAAATGGACGGGCCTGTATTCAAAATTACCAATGATCCGCGTATTACCCGCACTGGTCGTCTTTTACGAAAAACCAGTCTGGATGAATTGCCCCAGTTCTTCAACGTGCTGTTGGGTGATATGTCGGTGGTTGGGCCACGCCCTCCCCTGCCCTCCGAAGTAAAACAATATGAGAGCTGGCATTTGCGCAGGCTTTCTATGAAGCCAGGCATCACCTGTCTGTGGCAGGTGTCGGGCCGTAACGACATTCCCTTCAATGAATGGATGAAGATGGACCTTCAATACATTGATAACTGGTCGCTTAAACTCGATTTTGTCATTTTATTAAAAACCATTCGTACCATGGTACGTGGAGATGGGAAATAAAAAGACTCCGGCCTTCCCTGCCGGCAAAGAGGCGTCTTTTTTTAAATGATGCGAATTAAGAGTTAACGAATAAGTGGAGCCCGGCAGGCACAAAAAAATAAGGAAATAAGGTCGGGACCTTATTGCGTCTGCAATTCTACTAAGGTGAAAAAAGCACGCTTTTGTTAAAGCTGCGGATGCTGAAAAAAAAGATAAGGTTCTTCCAATAAACCGATGTCCTTTTAATCGAATTAAAAACGGCGAAGCAATTGCCGAATCACGTAAACTTCCATAAATGGATGATATAGCAAAAAAAGCTTACAAAATTCAACAGATTAACCAAACATCGAACCTTAACTCGCATTAATAGATTATATGAAGAGATTCACCTTATTTACATCAGTCGTTGTAGTGCTGTTTTTCATATTCCACGGATGCAATCCCCGACAGGGGGTTCCCCGCAATTTCCCCGACAGGGACGAGATGGCCCACATCCTGGCTGATCTTTATCTTGCCGAAAATATCATGGATCATGGTAACCGGGGGATGTATAATATGGCAAAGGAGGATAAGATTCCCGGCTATTACAAAGATGTGCTCGAAAAACACCAACTTACCACTGTTGAGTTTGATACCATTCGCAAGTGGTATGCTGCACATCCATACCTTTTTCAGACTGTGTACGACAAAACCATCGTCATTTTGAGTCAGCGTGAGGCGACCCTGAAGAAGCAGATAGCAGCTGAAGAAGAAGTGCAAAAAACAACGGGTATAAAGGATCTGTGGGAAGGTCCCAGAGAGATGAGTACGCAATTAAACGACACCACCGATACCAGATTGCCCTTCTCCTTCGTGATAGATTCACTCAAAGAGGGAAACATCCGGCTTACCGCTTTGTATAAATTATTGAAAGAAGACATGACCCGCCAGGCCCGAATGGTGATGGTAACACATTATGCAGACAGTACCTCCGACACCGTATCCTATGAGCTTCCGTTATCGTTTCAAAAAAAACCTGCCAGCCTTACCCAATCCCTCGACACCTCCAAAATTGGTGTGGCCCTTTCGGGCTTTTTATTCGATCATGATACCACAGCCGTATCATCAGTGGAGGTTACCGACATCCGCTTGCAGCATCTCCCACAAAGCAACCGGTTTATAAAACCCGCAAGCGATGAAGTGCATTAAAATTGCAGCACATTACATGCTCTCTCCCGATAATCTGCTCCGCCGATGGCCACTGCTTACCCTGAGCCGGGAAGGCTGCCTGCTGGATGTAGAATTTTTTCCGAAAGGGGTGGAAGAGCGACCCTTCATGCAGTTCTTTGGAGGGATATTAACCCCTGCTTTTATCGATATTTTCAGTGCCTCTCCGCCCGTCAGCCAAAATCATAAAGAAATTTCTCCCGCCCGCCATTACGCCCGCGGCACTCTTGTATTGGGAGTAGATCAGCCATCCCACCACATCTCAATCGGGCAATCTCCCCCCTTTTATGTGAAGGAGCAGATGATACAGAAAACTTCTGTTGAACCCTGGCTGGTTTCCTGCGGCAACGATGTCCCCATATGGGTGCGCATGAAACAGTGGGCGCTGGCTCATAAAAACCATAATCTGGAGCTGATGTTAAGCAGTGCAACCCACAGGGGAGCTCAGGCTGCCGGCATTGAAAGAGCAGGGACGCTTGTAGCCGGTAACTGGCCCGGGGTTTTACTTTTACAAAATGCCGATCTCCAACAATTTAAACTTAATGTCCACTCAACGGTAAAGTGGCTTTCGGTGCCAAGTCATTTTTTTGGAGTGGGGGGAAATCAGGAAAAACATTAATTTCTGTCGCCTCTTTTTTGTACCTTTGTATTCGTTTTGCGCCAATTAAATGCAAAATCACCAACCAAGTCATTAAACCTCATAATTTACATACCATGTCGAAAATTGAGAACTTTAATTTTTCCGGAAAAAAGGCTATTGTCCGTGTGGATTTCAATGTTCCCTTCAACGAGAAATTTGAAATAACCGATGACACCCGCATCAGGGCATCCATGCCAACCCTTAAAAAGATAGTTGCCGATGGTGGTTCAGCCATCATTATGTCCCACCTGGGCCGCCCCAAAGGAAAAGTCAATCCCGATTTTTCGCTCAAACACATCCAGAATCGCCTGGCTGAACTGATGGGTGTGAAGGTTATTTTTGCCAAAGAATGTGTAGGAAAAGAAGCCAAAGAAAAATCGGCAAATTTAAAACCGGGAGAAGTTCTGTTGCTTGAAAATCTGCGTTTCCATGCCGAAGAGGAGGGTAAACCCAATCTGCCTGAAGATGCTTCGGAGGAGCAGACGAAAGCGGCTAAGAACGAAATGAAAGAGCAACAGAAAAAGTTTGCACAGGCACTGGCCAATCTGGCCGATGTATATGTGAACGATGCCTTTGGCACAGCCCATCGCGCCCATGCTTCCACCGCCCTAATTGCCGACTACTTTAAAGAGGATGCCAAAATGTTCGGGTTCCTCATTGAAAGTGAACTTCAAAGTCTCGATAAAGTTTTAAAAGCTCCCCAGCGACCCTTTACGGCCATCATGGGCGGCGCCAAAGTATCTACCAAGATTACCATCATCGAGAATCTTCTCGATAAAGTGGATAACCTCATCCTGGGTGGGGGAATGACCTATACTTTTATTAAAGCCCGCGGTGGTAAAATTGGCAATTCTATCTGTGAAAACGACTACCTCGATCTGGCCAGATCCATCGAAAAGCAAGCCAAAGAGAAAGGCGTGAACCTCTATCTGGCTGTTGACACTCTGGCTGCCGACAAATTTGCCAACGACGCCAAAACACAGGTTGTACCTGTTGATGAAATTCCCGACGGATGGGAAGGGCTTGACGCCGGCCCCGAGACCATCAAAGACTTTGTAAATATTATCGAAGACTCAAAAACCATACTCTGGAATGGCCCGGTGGGCGTATTTGAGATGCCCAATTTTGCCAAAGGCTCGCGTGCAGTTGCCGAGGCTATTGTATCTGCTACAAAAAAGGGTGCCTTCTCGTTGATTGGCGGAGGTGATTCGGTGGCCTGCATCAACCAGTTCGGACTGGCCGATGAAGTCTCCTACATCTCAACTGCCGGTGGTGCACTTCTGGAATACCTGGAAGGAAAAGAACTGCCGGGAATCAAAGCCATTCGCGGATAGAAAAGTCTCCCCCTGTCCGTGCGGCAGGGGTTTCTTATACCTTTGGGAGAAAATTCGTCAAATAAAATTAGGGATGAGATTTATTTACAATACGGGTATATATCTTTCTGAAGCTCTGCTCTTTTTGGTTTCCCCCTTTCACCAAAAGATTCTTCAGATGCGCAGAGGACGCAAAGAGGCGTGGACAAGATTGAAAGAGATGCAGTTCTCAGAACCGCCCGTTTGGATACATTGCGCTTCACTGGGTGAGTTTGAACAGGGGCGTCCCATTATAGAGGCCTTGAAAGAAAAGCATCCTGCCACAAAAGTGTTGCTGACCTTCTTCTCGCCCTCAGGCTATGAGGTTCGAAAAGGTTATAAGTCTGCCGATCTGGTGGTGTACCTTCCTGCAGATACGCCTGCCAACGCCCGCCGCTTTATCAGGCATCTGAAACCTCAAATGGCCATCTTTATAAAGTATGAGTTCTGGCCCAACTATTTCAGAGCTTTGCACCGCAAAAAGACACCAATTTACAGCGTATCAGCCATCTTCAGGAAAAACCAGTACTTTTTTAAATGGTATGGCGCCTGGTTTAGAAAAACACTGACGTTGGTTACAAAATTCTACGTACAGGATCAACCTTCGGGCAATTTGTTGAAAAGTATTGGCATTAACAATTATGCAGTTACCGGTGACACCCGCTTCGACCGTGTCGTGGCCATTGTAAAGTCGGCGGTGAATATACCCGAAGCTGAGGAATTTGCCTCTAAGGCAGATGTGGTGTTGGTCGCCGGCAGCACCTGGCCCCCCGATGAGGAGATACTGGCGCGCTACGTCAATTATTCTTCCCCCGGTGTGCGTATGATTATCGCACCCCATGAGGTGCATGAAGAGAATATTGCTCGCCTGACAAAACTCTTTACAGTACCTGCAATTAGATATTCGCAACGCCACAATGCCGACCTGCTAAAGGCACGGGTTTTAATCATTGATGGCATCGGTATGCTTTCGGCACTTTACCGCTACGGACAGGTGGCCTATATTGGAGGCGGCTTTGGCAAAGGTATTCACAACACTTTGGAAGCTGCTACCTATGGCATGCCGGTAATTTTTGGACCCGGATACCGTAAATTTAAAGAGGCCGTTGACCTGATTGAAAAGGGTGGTGCCTTTTCCATTGAGAACTTTGAGGCATTTATCACCCTCATGAATGAATTTAGTAAAAACCCAGAAAAAGTCGATGCTGCGGGAAAGGCTGCAGGAGATTACACCCACTCCATGTGCGGTGCTACCGACCTAATTATAAATGAGGTTTTTTAACCTTTTTCTCTGCAAAAATCTACTCCCTCCTTTAAAAACAGACTCTTTAGAATTTTTATTTTTGAAATAGAAACTTCAGGAATTAAAAGTTCAAATTATTATTTTCGAAAAGATTATATCTTTTCGAAAATCGTATATCCCTGATTATTAGTTTAGCGGGAATTCAAACCAGAAATTTTTTATAATTGTTAATAACTTTTATTGTCAAAAAAAGAAACTTTACCTATCTTTCCACAACAAACAATTGTGAGATAAAAATCGTAAAGCTATTTTTTAGTCTATTAAAAAAAACAGATCATGATCGCAGAAGAAGCAAGAGTTGATACACCGGCGCAAAACGCTAAAACTTACACGCACGATGAGGCTTTCCGGAAGGCATTAGAATATTTCAACGGCGATGAGCTTGCAGCCCGTGTTTGGAGCAATAAATATGCGCTGAAGGATTCGGCCGGGAACCTGTATGAGCTCACCCCCGATGATATGCATAGGCGCCTGGCACGGGAAATAGCCCGCATTGAGAAGAGCTATCTCAACCCCATGAGCGAGGAGGAGTTATACGAACTTTTTAAGGGTTTTACCTACATCGTTCCTCAGGGTGGACCTATGTCCGGCATTGGCAACAACCATCAGATAGCTTCCTTATCCAACTGTTTTGTTATTGGTCATGAAGGAGCCTCCGACTCCTATGGTGGCATCATGAAAATTGATCAGGAACAGGTTCAACTGATGAAGCGGCGTGGCGGCGTGGGACATGACCTGTCGCACATACGGCCCAAGGGCTCACCCGTTAAAAACTCGGCGCTTACCTCCACCGGCATTGTGCCCTTTATGGAGCGCTTCTCCAATTCAACTCGTGAAGTGGCGCAGGATGGCCGCAGAGGAGCACTCATGCTGAGCGTGTCGATTAAGCATCCAGACTCGGAAATGTTTATAGATGCTAAAATGGAGCAGGGAAAAGTAACCGGCGCCAATGTTTCCGTTAAGATTGACGACGAATTTATGCAGGCCGTGGTGGAGGATAGGACCTATATCCAGAAATATCCCATTAATGCCGCAAAACCTAAATTCAGTAAGAAGATCAATGCCCGCGATCTGTGGAACAAGATAGTCCACAACGCCTGGAAATCGGCTGAGCCGGGCATTCTTTTCTGGGATACCATCATCAACGAGTCGGTGGCCGACAGCTATGCCGACCTGGGCTATCGCACCGTGAGCACCAATCCCTGTGGCGAAATCCCGTTGTGCCCCTACGATAGTTGCCGCCTTATAGCCCTAAACTTATACTCTTATGTGGAAGCACCTTTTACCAAAGAGGCACGCTTTAACTTCGATTTGTTTAAACAACACGCTGCTCATACACAGCGTATTATGGATGACATTATTGATCTGGAACTGGAAAAAATTGATGCCATCCTTGAAAAGATTAACAATGATCCGGAGGACGATGAAGTAAAACTGGTGGAGCGGAACCTATGGCTTAACATTCGCAAAAAGGCTGCTGAAGGGCGCCGTACAGGCATCGGCATTACCGGTGAGGGAGATATGTTGGCTGCTCTTGGATTGCGTTATGGAAGTGACAACGCCGTAGATTTTTCGGTAGAAGTGCAAAAGGTTCTTGCGCTTGCAGTGTATGCTTCATCGGTAAACCTGGCTCGCGAGCGCGGTGCCTTTCCCATCTACAACGGCCAAAAAGAAAAAAACAATCCATTTCTGCTGCGATTGAAAGAGGCCGACCCCGAAATGTATGAAAATATGACCAGGTATGGTCGTCGCAATATTGCTCTGCTCACCATTGCGCCTACCGGCACCACCAGTCTCATGACGCAAACCTCAAGTGGTATTGAGCCAGTATTCCTGCCCGTTTACAAACGTCGCCGGAAGGTAAACCCCAACGATCCGCATGTGCGTGTGGACTTTATAGATGAAGTAGGCGACAGTTGGGAGGAATACATCGTGTTCCATCATAAGTTTGTAACCTGGATGGAAGCCAACAACATCGACACCACAAAGCAATATACTCAGGAAGAACTGGACAAACTTATTGAGCGATCGCCTTACTTCAAAGCCACCTCCAACGATGTGGACTGGATGAGTAAGGTAAAGATGCAGGGACGCGTGCAAAAATGGGTCGATCACTCCATAAGCGTCACCATTAATCTTCCCGCCACCGCCACCGAAGAGCTGGTGGGTAAGTTATATGTCGAAGCCTGGAAGAGCGGTTGCAAGGGAGTGACTGTTTACCGCGAGGGTTCGAGAGCCGGCGTGTTGCTTACCAACTCGGAGAAAAATGAAGACGGAAGCACCAAATTCCCTAAAAAAAGACCCGAAGTGCTGGATGCCGACGTGGTAAGATTTCAAAACAACAAGGAGAAGTGGATGGCTTTTGTGGGATTGATCGATGGCAGGCCCTACGAAATATTTACCGGTTTGGCCGATGATGAAGATGGAATTTTACTGCCCAAGTCGGTACAAAAAGGTTCCATCATAAAAAACTACGACAGCGACGGCTCCTCCCGATATGATTTTCAATATGTGAATAAGCGTGGTTACAAGACCACCATTGAGGGACTATCGTTCAAGTTTAACAAGGAGTTCTGGAATTATGCCAAGCTCATATCTGGAGTGTTGCGTCACGGTATGCCCGTCGAAGATGCACTGCATCTGGTAAGCGGACTTCAGTTCGATAACGAAAACATCAACAACTGGAAAAACGGTGTGGAACGCGCCCTTAAAAAGTATGTTCCAAATGGCACCAAAGTGCGTCAGGGACATTGCGAGAATTGCGGTTCCGATGAACTCATCTATCAGGAGGGCTGCCTTATTTGTCAGAGCTGCGGCTCTTCCAAGTGTGGATAAAGTTTTAATCGCAGTAGCTCCTTCACGGAAAACCTCCCTGGAGATACCAAAGGGCCTGTCGGGTAATTTCCGGCAGGCCCTCCTTTTATGGAAGAAATAGACGAATATTATTGACAATCCAGAGAAATGTAGGTGATTTTGCAATGCTAATGCAAATCTACATGCAACGTGCTTTGACTACCTATAAGAGTGCTTATAACCCCGGCTTTGCCTCTTTACACCAAACTCAAAACCCTGAACTCAGAACCCAGAACCTCTGAGCCCCCACTTCTGGTACTGTTCCTTCATTCCATTTATTTCTCTTCCGTCTCCCCTCTTCGGTCTCCCCTCTTCCATCTCGGGCCTTTTCCCTATCTTTGCCTCACTAAAAACTGCTCATTATGCCCAATAAAAACACCATTCGCGTACGCTTTGCTCCCAGCCCTACCGGCCCCCTCCATATGGGCGGCGTACGAACCGCACTGTTCAATTATCTCTTTGCCCGCCGAAATGGAGGCGCCTTTATTTTACGTATCGAGGACACCGACCAGGCCCGGTTTGTTCCGGGTGCCGAGCAATATATTATAGAATCGCTGAAATGGTGTGGCCTCCGATTTGATGAAGGCGTAGAGCAGGGCGGCTCCTACGGCCCTTACCGGCAAAGCGAACGCCGGGAGCACTACCGGCAATATGCAGATCAGCTAATCGCTTCGGGAAATGCCTATTATGCCTTCGACAGCGCCGAAGATCTGACTGAAGCGCGCAATAAGGCAGAAGCTGAGGGAAAGGTCTTTTCCTACGATGCCCGTACCCGTACCTCCATGAAAAATTCTTTATCGTTTCCTCCCGATGAGGTGACGCGCCTTCTGGACGCCGGCACTCCCTATGTGATACGCTTCAAAATGCCCCAGAAAGAAGAGCAGATAGAAGAAGAGGACCTGATCCGCGGCAGCGTGGTGTTTAAGAGCTCGGAACTCGACGACAAGGTATTGTTCAAGGCCGATGGTATGCCTACTTATCATCTGGCAAACGTGGCAGACGATCATCTCATGAAAATATCGCATGTGATAAGGGGTGAAGAGTGGCTCCCCTCCATGCCGCTTCATATATTGCTGTATCGTGCCCTTGGATGGGAAAAACCCCGGTTTGCCCATCTTCCGCTCATTCTTAAGCCACAGGGTAAAGGTAAGCTGAGTAAACGTGATGGCGATAAGATGGGGTTTCCTGTTTTTCCCCTTCAATGGAGAGACCCATCATCAGGGGAAGTTTCCCCGGGCTATCGCGAAGAGGGCTATTTCCCCGAAGCCTTTATTAATATGTTGGCACTTTTGGGATGGAATCCGGGAACAGAACAGGAACTTTTCAGCATGGATGAGCTAATCGGTACCTTTAGCTTCGACCGGGTAAACAACTCCGGAGCCCGCTTCGATCCGGAGAAGGCCAAATGGTTTAACCATCAATACCTTATCAACAAGGGGGATGAGGAGCTGGCCCTGCTGTTTAAGCCCATCCTTCTCGAAAAAGGGATCACCCCGCCGGACGACACACGGCTTGCAGAAATTGTTGATTTGGTAAAAGAACGAGTCTCATTTGTCCATGAGATGTGGGAACAATCTCACTTCTTCTTTCAGGCGCCGGAGAGTTACGACCCAAAAACTGTAAAAAAGCGCTGGAAAGGTGATATCCCGGTTTTTATGCCGAAGGTGGCAGAGTACCTTAAACAATACAACGGTAAGTGGAAGGCTGAAGATATAAAAAACGGGGTTTCAGGGTTGATTGAAAGGGAGGGACAGAACTTCGGTGCGGTAATGAACACGTTTCGTCTGGCTCTGGTGGGAGGCAGCTTTGGGCCCGACCTGTTTACCATAGTAGAGATGTTAAGCCGCGATGAAGTAGTGAGTCGCATCAATCACCTCTGCACCACACAAATGACTTGATTCATAATCCCTAATCCTTTAATCCTTTACCCTCAAAATCCTCCAACAACCCATACACCTTTCTTTGAATGGTGAGCTCGGAATCGTATTGAGAAACAGAAATGTGAGCATTACAATACATGATGAACTGCTCCAGCTGCTCTCCTTCGAGTTGGCTCCATTGAGCAATAAGATTGGCAGACAACACTTCCTCCCAGACACTCCGTGATATATTACCCTGCTTTATTTGTTGCAACCTACGCATGGTCCGCTCGTGGCGGCTAAATTTGGAGTAAGCAAAAGATATAGGGGAGACTACCGCCTGCAGAAAGGAAGGAGAAGGCATCAGTTCCCGTTGGGAGGGCGGGATCGGATTGGTTTTTGTTCCAATCCAGCCGGGTAGGTTCAGTTCTATCTTTGAGGCAGTGTCAGGGTGCCTGGGAAAGATCAGCGGATCCAGAATACCCCGGTAGCCTCGTATGGTAACTCCTTCTAAAAAGTAACTCAAAGGCTTGAGTCGTATTGTGCTGAGGGAATCCGTGCTTTGTTCAGCAACTTTAAATTTTTTGGGATGATAGCCTATGCTGCTTATCCGGACGGAATCGTCAGCCGACAGGGTAAGCCTGAAATGACCGGAAGAGTCAGCAACAAAGAGAGCAACCAGTTCATAACTGGCGATTTGTGCATGTGCGATGGGTTCGTTGGTGGAAGCATCAACCACCTTCCCCAGCACAATTACCTGCGGATGCTTTTGCCCGTATAGTTTGGTAATCAATAGGGAACTGAAAAGAGCTATAAATACAATACTATGCTTCATAGACACAGGTTTAATCTACATTACGACCCAACTTTCATCTTTTTACACCCATTGCAAAGAACAGGTTTAAGGCAGTCACATTTTGGATTATTCCATGGTAATGCTGTAACTTTACAAATTAAACAAAAATTGTACCTATCACAACAGATCGGTTCAAAAACTTAGAGCTTAAATCTTAAAAAAATATCATAAATTCATGGGGAACAATAGGTTATAAAAGGCAAGCAAATTGATTGGCTTGTTGAAAACCAGATACAAATAAAGCCTGCCGGACCATTTTATCAATAACAATAATCAAATGAGTATGACTAAAATCAGAGTAGCAGTAGTGAGTTACGGAAATATAGGAAAATATGCCGTTGAAGCGGTGAAGGCAGCCCCTGATATGGAGTTGGCAGGCGTGGTACGTCGATCGGCCGGCAACAAACCACCCGAACTGGCTCATGTAAAAGTGGTGAGCGATATTTCAGAATTGGCAGGCGTAGATGTAGCCATTCTTTGTTCTCCCACGCGAATGATTCCCGTTATGGCCAATGACATTTTGTCAAAAGGAATCTGTACCGTAGATAGCTTTGATATTCATGGTGATGAAATGTTGAGACTCCGCCAACTGCTGGATGGAACCGGTAAAAAGAATCACTCACAAGCCATCATTTCTGCAGGATGGGACCCCGGAAGCGACTCTGTTGTACGAACTCTTTTTAAAGCTTTGGCTCCCAAAGGACTTACCTACACCAATTTTGGACCGGGAATGAGCATGGGCCATTCCGTGGCAGCTAAAAGTATAACGGGTGTTAAGGATGCCCTGTCGATAACCATTCCGGTGGGGACAGGCATTCACCGCCGAATGGTGTATGTAGAACTGGAAGAGGACGCCGATATTGATAACGTTTCAAAAGGCATTAAATCCGACAGCTATTTCAGCAAGGATGAAACCCATGTGATAGCTGTTGACAATGTAGATGAGCTTAAAGACATGGGGCACGGTGTTTCTATTAAACACAAAGGAGTTTCGGGGGAAACACAAAATCAGTTGTTCGAATTCAGCATGAGAATTAACAATCCGGCGCTCACATCACAGATACTGGTCTCTTGTGCCCGTGCGGTAGTAAAGCAGCAGCCGGGAGCCTATACCATGCCCGAAATTCCCCCCATCGACTTCCTGCCTGGCAACAAGGAGGAGTTACTTAAAAAGCTGGTGTAAAAAATGGTTGTTAAAAAGAGACGCACCTTCGTGCCTCTTTACAAATATAGATTATGGATTATCAACATGATTTAAAACAGGCCATTGAGATTTTGCGTGCGGGGGGCCTTATTTTGTATCCCACCGATACCATCTGGGGGATAGGATGCGATGCTACCAATCCGGAAGCGGTAAAAAGAGTGTACGATCTTAAGAAGCGTACCGACCAGAAAAGTATGCTCGTTCTGCTTGACAATGCAGGCCGGCTGAATAGCTATATCCAGGAGGTCCCGCCGCTGGCATACGATCTTATTGAGCTATCGGATAAGCCATTGACCATTGTCTATTCCGGTGCTAAAAATCTGGCATCCAATCTGCCTGCCGCCGATGGTTCGATTGGGATACGCATCACTTCCGAACCATTTTCGATGGCGCTCTGTCAAAGATTCAGAAAACCGGTGGTCTCTACTTCGGCCAACGTAAGTGGTACCCCGGCACCACGCAATTTTGGAGAGATAAGCGAAGAGATGCGCAGCGGCGTCGATTATGTAGTGAACTACAGGCAGGAGGAGTCTATCAATCCGGCTCCGTCGGGAATTATTAAACTGGGGGTGGGTGGTGAAGTTGAAATAATAAGAGAGTAACACGTTATGCAAAAAATCAAAGAATTTAGCCCTACCGATTTCAAACATCGCCTCCCTTTGCAATTGCGATTTAGCGATGTGGACGGTTTTGGCCATGTGAACAATGCCGTGGTGCAGGAGTTTTGCGATGTGGGCCGTATGAACTATATGCAGATGGTGCTGGGATGGACGCCCGGCGTTTCGCAACGAAACGACCAATTGGTGGTGGTGGCTACCCGTACCGACTTTTTGGAGCAGATGCTGTTGCACCAAGAACTGGAGGTGTGGACCAAAGTATTTGCTCTGGGCAACAAGAGTCTGAAGATGATACAATGGATTGTGAAAGCAGGCACCAATCAGCCGCTCTCTGCCTGCCTATCGGTAATGTCAGGATTCCTGCTAAAAGAGGGGCGATCGTTTGTGCTGCCCGATGAATGGAGACAGCAAATCGAAGCTTTTGAAGGCGAAGTTCTCGGGGGCAATTTCTAAGAAGACAGCCAAAAAGCTTCATAAACACCTCAGAGAAGTACGTCAGGAATGGGAAAGAGATATTTATAAGGCGGCAACACGGTAATTGATTTTACTGCCCGGTTGTATCGGGCAAATGCTTAGGAACGGCCATCTTCATGGCTGGTTTCTCTGGCATAGCTGCCAAATAATATGGCACTTTTAACATTGTAGAAAGTCCAGATATACTTAAGATACTTACTTGCTATTCTGATAGCTTCATTTTTATCCATGACTTTACCCCTTATTAATCCCCAGCAACCCTCTCGGAGTTTTTACCGTTATCACTCTCTTTTTATCATCTATCTCCAATATAAAATCTTCGGTAGCAGGAATGAGCACTTCTCCCTTTAGGTGTTCAACCACAAAAAGAGGATTACCTGTAATCTCCTGGATATCTGTAACCAGGCCCACATCTCCAAGTGCTGCATCTTTCAGGCGATAGCCGATTAATGTTTTTGAACGGTCCAGTTGCGGTGCAGAGCGCTCTATTTCGTCGGGTGCGATATAAACATCACAATCCATTAAATCTCTTATCTTTTCCGGGGTGGGAAGCAGTGGTAAGGTGACCAACAGAATATCATCGCTTTTGTATCTGAACGACTCAACCCGAAAAGGTACCAGGCCGTTGTCGATGTTGATATAAACAAAGGTGGGAAGCAGCTCATGGGGCTCCATAGAAGGCAAAAGCCGCACGGCCGTCTCTCCCGAAACGCCATGCGGCTTTACAATGATACCTGCTTTTATAAAGTCGGTTTTATTCAGCATGTTCCCATTTTATCAAATGTTGAGCCATCCACAAACTTCATCAAATACGGCCTTATCTGTGAAACCAAACTTTTCATCTAATACCGCATAGGGTGCCGATTGGCCAAAGTGGTTGAGGCCTGCAACCATGCCGTTGGCACCGGTAAGTCCCTCAAGGGTAACCGGCAGGCCTGCCGTGAGTCCGAAGCGGGGAACGTTGTCGGGTAATACCTCTTGCTGGTACTCTTTAGGCTGATTGCGAAAAACGCCTTCGGAAATAGCCGAAACAACCTGTATCTTAAGTCCCTTTTTCTTACGCAGCATATCGGCGCCGGCTAAAAGTGTGGCAACTTCCGAACCATTGCCAATCATCAACAGGTCGATCTTCCCCTCATCCTTTTGTATCGTATAAGCGCCTTTTTTAGCTTTCAGCGATTTTTGATAGTTGTTCCCCGGTATGTTGAGTATGTTTTGTCGCGACAGGATGAGCGCTGAAGGGCTGCCGGTATTCTCCATAGCCATCTGCCAGGCCACGGTACACTCCTCAGCATCGGCAGGCCGCAGAACAAGCATGCTGTTTTTGCCTTCGTGATTTTTCAGTTTCTCCAGCAGTCGTATCTGTGCCTCCTGCTCTACGGGCTGATGCGTAGGGCCATCTTCACCCACGCGGAATGCATCGTGTGTCCAAACATACTTTACGGGCAACTTCATAAGGGCTGCCAGACGAACGGCCGGTTTCATAAAGTCGGAAAAGACAAAAAAAGTGCCGCACACAGGTATTACGCCGCCATGCAACGCCATGCCATTGGCCACGGCTGCCATGGTAAGCTCAGAAACACCCATCTGCAAAAATCTTCCTGAAAAGTCGCCATGCACAATGGCTTTATCCTTCTTCAGAAATCCGTCGGTTTTATCGGAGTTGCTCAGGTCGGCCGACATCACTATCATATTCTCCACGTGATCGGCAAAGTAAGCCAGCACAGTACTCGACGAGGCGCGTGTGGCGGTGTTTGCTTTTTGCTGAATGGATGCGTAATCTATTTTTGGAGCTTCACCCGAGAAGAAAGTATGGAACTTTTTGGCCAATTGAGGGTTGGCTGCTTCCCATTTTTGTTGCTCTGTCCGCTTTTGTTGTGCCCTATGACTTTTCTCCTTTAGTAAAGACTTATAGTATTCGGCAACATCAGGAAATATTACAAAAGGATTTTCAGGATCGGCACCCAATTTTTTGAGGGTAGCCTTAAACGAACCTCCGGCAGCGCTCAACGGCTGGCCATGCATCGACACCTGATCTTCAAATGATGATCCATCCTCCTTAACTGCACTTTTGCCCATTACCGTTTTTCCGATGATAAGAAACGGGCGATCGGTCGTGCGGTGAGCCTCCTTGAGTGCTTCACGTATCTGTTGGTGATCGTTGCCGTCGATGGTTTTCACAGCCCAACCCCAGGCTTCATATTTCATAGCGGTATCCTCTTGGGTCACAGCGTAGGTATGGGTGGAGAGCTGAACGTCGTTGGAATCGTAAAACATGATAAGGTTTCCCAGTCCCAGATAACCTGCAAGGCGGCCGGCACCCTGCGATATCTCTTCCTGAACACCTCCGTCGGAGATAAAAGTGTAAATATTATGTGCACTCCACTCTCCAAAGCGGTGCGCCAAAAACCGTTCGGTAATGGCGGCCCCAACGGCATTAGTATGCCCCTGCCCCAGAGGACCTGAAGTATTCTCAATGCCGCGTTCAACATCAACTTCGGGATGCCCCGGTGTGTGACTGCCCCATTGTCTGAAATTCTTCAAATCGTCTAAGCTAAAGGCTCCGGTGAGTGCCAGTTGTGAATAGAGCATTGGAGACATATGTCCCGGATCGAGAAAAAACCGGTCGCGCAGAGGCCATTTCCTGTCTTCAGGATCGAATTGCATAAATTCTGAAAAAAGGATCTGGATAAAGTCAGCGCCTCCCATAGCACCTCCGGGATGACCCGATTTTGCCTTTTCCACCATGGCTACCGAAAGGGCACGTATGTTATCGGCAGCTCTAAGAATTACCTCTTTGTTCATCTTAAAATTTTTTGAGTTGTATTTTATGATAAGTTATTTGAGTTGTAAAACTGAAGATTTGCAACCATATCCATTTCAACTACAAAAATAAGATTTTTTTTCAATTAATCTATTGTTCTATTGTACCTTTGAACCAGTAAATTTGAACTTATGCAAATAGTAGCCGATGATAAAATTCCGTTTTTAAAGGGTGTGCTGGAACCCTTCGCTCAAATAGTCTATCTGCCGGGAAAGGATATTAACAACTCCCGGTTAAAGAATGCCGATGCACTGATTGTTCGGACGCGGACCCGGTGCGATTCGTCATTACTGAGCGAAACACCGGTAAAGGCAGTTACTACAGCCACCATAGGCACCGACCATTTGGATACAGAATGGATGGATAAACAGGGTATCCGGTGGAGCAATGCACCGGGCTGTAATTCCGGATCGGTAAAGCAATACATCACCTCAGTACTGGCAAGGCTTACTGTTTCGGGCTTTGGGTTAAAGGGTAAAACACTGGGCATTGTTGGTGTGGGAAATGTAGGCAGTAAAATAATAAAAACGGGTCAGGCATTTGGCATGAATGTATTGTTAAACGATCCCCCGCGACGGGAAGCTAACCCTGGTTTTGAAGATGTTAGCCTGGATAAGCTGTTGCAGCAATCTGATATCGTCACCTTCCATGTGCCGTTGACCTATGGCGATCGGCATCCAACCTTTCATCTTTTCAACGAGGATACAATGCACCTGTTAAAAAAGGGAAGCATTGTTATTAACAGTTCCCGGGGCGAGGTGGTGGATAGCGAAGTGTTGTTGAAGGCTTTAGACAGCGGATGGGTGAAGCATGCAATTCTGGATGTTTGGGAAAACGAGCCTCACATCTCAAAGAAACTGCATGAAAAACTGATGATTGGCACCCCCCACATTGCCGGTTATTCGGTGGATGGTAAGGCCAATGGCACCGCAGCTGCCGTGCAGTTTATCGCCCATTGCTTTAATCTGCCACTCACCGGTTGGTTTCCCCATAACCTGCCGGAAAAAGAGAACAAATTGCTAAAAGTAGATACCTCCATCGATGATGACAATCTTTTGTTAGCCAAAGCAGTATTACAAACCTATGATGTGATGGAAGACCACATTCGCCTGAAGGCAACCCCGGAGGATTTTGAAAAACTGAGAGGCAACTATCCCGCCAGACGAGAGTTTCCATATTACAGCGTGGAGGTTGACGAGAGACGGGGGAAGCTTAAAAGTGCTTTTGAAAGGCTGGGATTTCAATGAGGATTAAGGATTACAAAAGGATTAAGGATTAAAGGAGGATGCTGCGGGTGGCTGGAAGCTGAAAGCTGAAAGACGGGAGATCGAAGACGGGAGACCAGCACCAGCGGTGCGACATTTTGATAGAATGAAATTAAAGTCGGAAGAAAAAAACAGCGCAATGAAATACCACGGTAACCTGCTGAAAATGAAGAGTGCCCTCGAAGGCCCTAAAGTGGTTTATACCCTTTGGTTGAATGGGAATCCTGTAGAGATGAACTCTCTTTTAGGCAAGCAAATCCGGTTTGTTTTTCAGGGGCAGATTAACTGTGTAGTCTGCGGCAAAACTACCCGGAAATCGTTTGGCCAGGGGTTTTGCTACCAATGCTTTACAACTGCCCCCGAGGCCGAAGAGTGCGTGCTGCGGCCCCAATTGTGCAAAGCTCAGCTGGGCATCGCACGCGACATAAATTGGGCACAGAAACATTGCCTTCAACCTCATTATGTATATCTGGCTTACACCGGTGATTTGAAAGTGGGTGTCACCCGGCAATCGCAAATCCCGACACGATGGATTGATCAGGGCGCTTCATCGGCTATAAAACTGTGCCAAACACCCAACCGGCATATTGCGGGGATTATTGAAACTTATTTGATGCAATTTTATAAGGACAAAACCCTCTGGCGCAAGATGGTGACGAATCAGCACCAGGCCTCCTCCCCCGACCTGGCAGGTGCCAAAAAAAAGGCGATAAACCTGTTGCCCGGCGAACTGCAGCAATACGCACTTGCCGACGATGCGCTCTTTTCAGTTCAATACCCTGTTTTGCAGTGGCCTCAAAATCCACTCCAACTCAATCTTGACAAAGATCCTAAAATTGAAGGCACGCTGAATGGCATAAAAGGGCAGTATCTGTTTTTCGATCGGGAACGCATCTTCAATGTGCGCAGATTCTCGGGTTATCTGGTCGAATTAACATCATCTTAAATTACCTCTTTTCCAAAACTTCATAAAAGTCTGTTAAATAGAGGTTTCAAGACAAAAAAGATGTTTTTTTAATTTTTTTTTATCTTTTGACGCAACCATTTCCCTTTTCTCTCGTCTTACCATTAAAACCTATTATCACTACAAAAAAAAATAAGATGAGAGCATACAATAACAACGGAAATTTTGACGACACCATGAAGATGACTGCCAATTTACCCTCATTCAGCACACTTTACTCTCCCCATCATAACAAGCACCATGTGGCATCTAAAATCAGTCTCATTGAACGCTACCGGAAAGTGGATATTCCGGTTCGTTTTTTGATTTTTCAGATAGCCATACTTTTCGTCATCCTGCTCGTTCTGGTTCTTTAATCTGATTAATTAAGATGTCCTGACCTGCATAAGCTTACAAGATCAGCCCCGCAAGAACCACAAAGAAACCGGTAAAATACCCTGCATAAACCTGAAGAGGATTGTGTGCACCCAAATAGAGACGAGCCGTTCCCACCAATCCGGAAGCTATAAGCATAAAGGTGAAGGAGACAATCAGGTCTATCCCAAAGCGAAGCGCTATCCCCATCAACACAGCTGTAACACCACCCACAGCGAGCGCATGGATACTTATCTTCCAATAAAGTGAAACTGCCAGAGCGATTAACACTGTAAAAAACGATGCCATCAGGAATCTCAGGATAAGGGAGGGCGCATTAAGCCGCGTGAGTAAAAAATAACCCACCAAAAAAAACAAGCTTGTGAAGAGCAGGGGCCATACCCGCTCGCGCGCTGTTTTCATCTGAAAATTGTTAATTACCTTTAATTGTAAAAACAACGGCAGCAACGATATGGGCAGCAGACATGAAGAGGTAAATACAATGATGTAGAGGAGACGTCGCATCTCAAATGGAAGATAGGAGACGTGGGTGCCTGTGTTTAAAATGAAAAACAGACCCAGAGTGGGCATGAGCATTGGATGAAAAACAAACGATACAATCTGACTGAAAATCTTCATTGAATACTCTCTTTTTAATAACTGCTGCTTCGTTAATCTATCCTCCAACACAACTACATGAAATGGCTACAACTCCTTACGCAAACGAGCCACCGGAATATTGAGCTGTTCGCGGTATTTGGCCACTGTGCGGCGGGCAATATTGTAGGATTTATCCTTCAGAATCTGCGCCAGCTTATCGTCGGTAAGCGGCTTTAGCTTGTCTTCATTGGCAATACACTCTTCCAGAATCATTTTAATCTCGCGGGTGGAGACCTCTTCCCCCGTGTCGGTTTGTAGCCCTTCGGAAAAGAAATATTTGAGCGGATAGATGCCAAAATGCGTTTGAATGTATTTGCTGTTGGATACCCGTGAGATGGTGGAAATGTCCAGATCGGTCTTTTCGGCTATATCTTTAAGTATCATGGGTTTAAGCTGCATCTCATCTCCCTCTATAAAATAGTCGTGCTGAAAATCGATGATGGCCTGCATCACCGTCATCAAAGTATTTTGGCGTTGCTTAATGGCATCGATAAACCACCGGGCCGAATCGAGCTTTTGTTTCACAAACAGAAGTGCATCCTTCTGCTCACGGCTCTGATTTTTTTTGTTGGCCTGATAATCCTCAAACATCTCCGAGTAGGTATTACTTATCCGGAGCTCGGGCATATTGCGATTGTTCAGAGAGAGTTGAAGCTGACCGTCTTCCACTTCGAGGATAAAGTCGGGCATGATGTGTTGCACCGTTTTGCTCACCGGATTGCTGTATGAGCTTCCGGGCTTGGGGTTGAGCTTCAAAATTTCATCCAGTGCGCCTTTTAGTTCGCCCTCTTCAAGGCGCATCCGCTTTTCAATTTTATCGTAATGCTTACGGGTAAATTCATCAAAATGATGCTTCACCAGCTGGTAGGCATTTTCCATATCGGGGGCCGAGCGGTCTTTCTTTTCCAGCTGAAGCAGTAAGCATTCGCGCAGATCGCGGGCGGCAACACCGGGTGGATCAAAATCCTGCACCACGGTAAGTAGATCCAATGCCTCACGCTCATCTATCTCCATATTTTGCGAAAAGGCCAAATCGTCGATAATCTCATCTATTTCGCGCCTCAGGTAGCCATCCTCATCAATGTTACCGATAATGTACTCGGCAATCTGTGCCTGGCGTTCGTCTAACCTGCGTAGCCCCAACTGCCGAATCAGATGTTCGTGAAAAGTGGTACCACTTGAGAACGGGATGTCCTCGTGTTTATCATCCCTGGAAAAATTACGCGATCTTAATTTATAGGCAGGTATATCCTCGTCCTGAATGTATTCAGCTATCGATATCTCGTCCTTCTCAATCTCATGCGGCGTTTCGTCCTCATCCGTATCCTTTTCAGGCCCTTCGTATTCAAGTTCGAGCACAGGATTCTCCTCTAACTCCTCTTTAATACGCTCCTCAAGCTGAATACCGGGTATTTCCAACAGCTTGATAACCTGTATTTGAAGTGGCGAAAGCTTCTGAAGCAGCTTTTGTTGTAAACTTTGTTTTAGCATTCTATCCTTTTTGCAAGAAAAACGACCCCGGCAAACATATTGTTCTCCGGCAATCGGCTTATAGCAAAAATACGATTTTTTTTGCTAAGGTGGAAGGATTATTGCAGAATAGTAAGGATAATCGCTTTTATAAACCCAAAGATTTTTACCAGATTAAAATTCGGCACTCTTTGGTGCACGGGGAAAGGGAATCACATCGCGAATGTTGGTCATGCCGGTTACAAAGAGCATCATGCGCTCAAAGCCCAAACCAAAACCACTGTGAGGCACCGTTCCAAAACGGCGGGTGTCTAAAAACCACCACATCTCCTCCTCAGGAATATTCATCTCACGCATCCGCCTGGTCAGCCTGTCGTAGTTCTCTTCGCGTTGCGAGCCGCCAATGATTTCACCAATCTGCGGAAAAAGCACATCCATAGCCCGCACGGTAGCATTGTCGTCATTCAGCTTCATATAAAAAGCCTTAATCTCTTTGGGATAATCAGTAAGTATCACCGGTTTTTTAAAGTGTTTCTCAACCAGGTAACGCTCATGCTCCGACTGAAGGTCGGTGCCAAATCCCTTAACCGGATACTGGAACGTCCCTTTTTTGCCGGGTTTGGAGTTTTGCAGAATCTCGATGGCCTGGGAGTAGGTCAATCGCACAAAATCGTTCTTGAGCACAAACTTCAGCTTCTCAATCAACTCCATAGAACGGTCGGCCTCCTTTTTATTCTTCTCCTCCTCCTGTTGTCGCTTGCTCAAAAACTGAAGATCCTCCATGCAATGGTCCAGCGCGTACTGTAAAAGGAATTTCAAAAATTCTTCGGCCAGGTCCATATTGTCGTTCAGGTCGTAAAAGGCCATTTCGGGCTCAATCATCCAAAACTCCGACAGGTGTCGTGAGGTGTTGGAGTTTTCGGCGCGAAAGGTGGGCCCAAAGGTGTAGATATCCGACATGGCCAGTGCAGCCAATTCACCTTCCAACTGCCCCGAAACAGTGAGGTTGGTGTGCTTGCCGAAAAAATCTTTGGTGTAATCAATCCCGCCCTCTTTGGTGCGTGGTAAATTGTCGAGGTCCAGGGTCGTTACCTGAAACATCTCGCCGGCGCCCTCGGCATCGGAAGAGGTAATAATGGGGGTATGAATGTTATAGAACCCTTTTTGATTAAAAAACTGATGCACAGCAAATATCATGGCATGACGCACGCGGGTGATGGCCCCAAAAGTGTTGGTGCGAAACCGCAGGTGTGCGATCTCGCGCAAAAATTCCAGCGAGTGCTTTTTGGGTTGCAGCGGATATTTATCGGGATCGCTGTCGCCCAGCACATCAATTTTTTGGGCCTGTAACTCCACGTTTTGTCCGGCTCCCTGCGAAGCCAGCAACACTCCATCCACCGAGATGGCTGCACCCGTAGTGATGCGCTTCACCAATGCTTCATCAAAAGCGGTCATATCCACCACTATCTGCAGGTTGTGAATATCCGAACCATCGTTCAATGCCACAAAATTAACCTGCTTGTTTCCACGACGGGTCCTCACCCATCCCTTCACATTAAACACTTTTCCAATCTCATCCGATTGAAGCAACCGGGCTATCTTAGTTCTTTGCATAGGTTCAAATATTTTTACTCAAAGGCCACAAAATTAATCAATTTGTTTGGAAATTTGGCCATCCCGGGTGATTTGACGTGGCAAAGCAGCCTAAGAATGCAAACACAAACCGCAATAATTCGGATACTGTATGCACCTTAAAAAAACAAGGGTTGTTCGCTGAACTTTATTTGGCTGCCTTTTCGTACCTTTAATGCAGAATATTATGGGAGAGGGTGCTGATGAAAACGGCAAGGCTTGTTACTGCCTATTTGGAAAGGTATCAACATCCTTTTAGGATAATGTATGTTCAATAGAGAAACATATAACTACGTTTTCAATAAAGGTTTTTGTAAATTTACAAATCCTTTTGATGATGCTCTTTTTGATGACAAATAAAAAGGTGAACATACTTTCCGTTTTTGGCTGTATATGTTCAACTTTTCATCCGATATATGAGATATATATTCAACAGGTGAACATATAACTAAGTTGTGCGTCATTTTAGAAAAATCGTGCTAACATTGAAAATCGAATAAAAACGAAATGGAAAAAATAAGAGAAATATCAGATTGGATTGAAAATCATTCGACTGAAATTATAGGAAATATTGACCAAGAAAGTATCGATGTTTATCATTTCATAAAAAGCGAGTTTAAAAAATCGGATGTTAATGAAAATCATTTATTTCAATTTGTTTTTAGGAGTTTTTACCGAATAGACAACGCAGGACTTACACCTGAATTTAAAAAAGAATATTTTAAGATTTTAGAACAATATCGAAACGAAAAACAATTTGACTTTGAAAAAGTATTACGCAGACTTTTTTCATTTCCCAATAGAAAAGGACAAAATACATTACAATTTTCATTTGTGACAAAGATGTTTAATACAATAGATGACATAATGCCGATTTATGACAGCGAAGTTGCGAAAATATTTTCTCTATCAAGACCATATCAATTGGAATTTGAAATTAAGTTGGATAAATATTTAGACCAACTCGACAAAATTAAAATTGGTTACGAACAAATAATTGAGCAAAATCTTTTACCAAAAACAATTGGACTTTTTGACCAAGTATTTAAAGACAATAAGTTGCCCGAAATGAAAAAACTGGATTTTATATTTTGGTCCGCAGGAAAAATAAGAACGAAAATAAACAAAAAGGGAGATAACTAATTTCACACGATTGAGGAATTAGACGAAATTGACTGAAAAACAAAAACGAACGCACAACACCTCATAAAATTTATGCTTAAATTTGAACTAAAACAAAAGTACAAACAATCAATAAAAATTTATTACGGCGGAAAAACCTCAGGTTCTTATGTCGCACAAATCTTATAAAAACACGTAATGCTAAAAAAAAGACCAAGGCAATGAATAGAGAACTAAAAATAATATGAAAGCCCACGCACATTGGACACATTTGCAAATCGTAAAGACTCTTTACGGCGGTTCTCTACACTATGGGGAATAATGAATTTGAAGTAGCCAGATTTAAGACCATTTGGTTGTATATTTCAGCCAGTGGAACATAGCTTCTCTTTTTGAGGCGGTCGATAGTGATGGTGGTTTCTAAAATAGGACTTTGGCCGATAGCCCATCCACCTTCCGATATGCTTCGGAATAGACTATTCTACTTCTGCTCCAGGCATACGCCATTCCTGCTTCTACGCCCAAACGTATCAGGTTCTTGCGTTTCCGTTCCGACTTTTTCTCCCGATATGTATCGGGACCAAATGCAGTACCTAAGCCTGTTACCTAACCAACTCCCGAAAGAAAATTCGGGACAGGTTATCCAATTCCTCCAATTTGATTTTGATGTGGGCATGCTTGAAGTTGTTTATCCCTGCCTGCCGGCCGGCAGGCAGCCTCTTTGGATTTCTATCAGCTTGGCTATGCGTTCGTCAAAACTCATACCGCTGCAGCGGTACAGGCTTTGCAGCTTACTAACGGTTCGATCGGCAGCTGCTGGACCGCCCGCGATGACATTTTCACCCTCTGGAAAATAAATACTCCGCATTCAGTAAATTTCATAGCGGGATTCGTGGGTTTTGGGGCCTTTGTATCCCGCAAGTAGTTTTGTGCAGACTGAAAGTAATGCACATCGCAACCGCCACGCTATTTACAGGTCACGGTAGCTACAAAGCGAAAAAAGAAACCCAATCCACATAGCAGCACATTTACAAGCCCCTACGAACCAACGCTCAAACCAAAGGCTTGTGAAAGAGCTGCAATTTCCCCCACGCATTCCGTTCTATTGAGAATTCACCGGCATCTGATAGGTATTCAAAATTCACTTCACATTTTTAAAAGCCATTTTTCCTGCAAATCGTGATGATTTACCCAGCTCATTTTCAATACGCATTAGCTGGTTGAATTTTTCGACGCGTTCACCACGGCAACCACTTCCGGTTTTTAGGTGACCTGCATTTACAGCAACAGTGAGGTCAGCAATAAAACTGTCAATGGTTTCCCCACTGCGGTGTGACACAAAACAATTGTAAGAGTTTTTGTAAGCGAGTTCAATGGTTTCAAGCGTTTCAGTCACCGTGCCTATTTGATTTAACTTGATAAGGATTGAATTGGCTACGCCTTTCGAAATGCCTTCAGCTAAAATCGTTTTGTTGGTACAAAAGAGGTCATCCCCAACAATTTCTATTTTATTCCCCAATGTTTGGGTTAGGTTTTTCCACCCGTCCCAATCATTTTCAGCCAAACCGTCTTCCAACAAAACGATAGGATATTGGTTAGCCCAACTTTCCCATAGTTTTACCATCTCATCACTTGTCATGAACTTGCCTGAACTTTTAAACATTTTGTATTTGCCATCTTCCCAAAGTTCACTGGCAGCAGGGTCAAGACAAATACTCACTTCATCGCCCGGTTTAAATCCCGCTTTCACAATAGCTTCAAGGATTACTTCTACTGCTTCGTCATTTGATTTCAGGTTAGGGGCAAAACCGCCTTCATCGCCAACCCCGGTGCTGTAACCTTTGGCTTTTAACACACTTTTCAAAGTATGAAAAACTTCAATGCCCATACGTATTGATTCAGTAAATGTATCTGCACCATGCGGAGCAATCATAAATTCCTGAAAATCTACATTGTTATCGGCATGTTTTCCACCGTTGATGATGTTCATGCAGGGAACCGGCAATACGTGTGCATTGGTTCCTCCTAAATATTGATACAATGGGACCTGAGCATTCAACGCACTGGCACGGGCGAAAGCCATGGAGACACCCAAAATGGCATTAGCCCCAAGTTTTGACTTATTGGATGTTCCATCCAGCTCAATCATTCGGGAATCTAATTCACGTTGGTTACCAAAGCAGTTACCTACCAATTCTTTTGCAATAGTTTTGTTCACATTTTCAACGGCTTTTAAAACACCTTTACCACCGTAACGTTTTTTATCACCATCTCTTAGTTCAGTTGCTTCGCGTTCACCAGTTGATGCACCACTAGGAACCATAGCCCTGGCTTGTATGCCATTTTCTAAACTTAAATTCACTTCGATCGTGGGGTTTCCCCTTGAATCAAGAATTTCAATTGCTTTTACTTTTTCGATTTTCATACTTCAACTTTTAAAGGTCAAACATTCTCTTCTGGCCTGATTTATATAACAATACATTTACTTGCTGTGTAGTGACTAAGCAACCATAGCGCATAGACTCCAACGTTGGGCGGATAGATTCAAAGAATTTCAGGATTTTCTCTTCTTCGTCAATAAGCTGTATAACGGTTGGGAGTTTCTCAGCTAACTCCCAAAACTTATAAGAATGAATAATAGAACTGGCTCCATATCCAAGCATTCCTTTCAACACTGTAGCCCCTGAAAGCCCGGCCTTTTTAGCTTCAAATACAATGTCTTCATATAAAACTGTAATTCCTTTTTTATCAGTAGAACTAATAAAAATACTGAGTTGGATAGCGGTGGAATTGTTTTCCATATCAAATAAATTTTATGATCGAACGACCTAAAAAAACGGCGATTAAACCCAGGAAAAAACTAAAGGAAGGATAAAGTGCGAACCTTATCCAATCTTTGTTTTGCATGAATAGAAATGATTCGTTCGATATTGACGAAAATGTAGTAAAACCGCCGCAAATCCCAACGGTAAGGAATATTCTCCATTCGGGCGACATAAGATTCCCTTTCTCAGAAATGCCAAAAAATATCCCGATAAGCAAACTGCCCAAAATATTAACGATAAGCGTTCCCCATGGAAATATGGATGTGAATGACTCTTGAATATAGCGTGAGATTAAAAAGCGGAAAACAGTACCGATAAATCCCCCAAAACCAACTATTAACAATGACTTTACCATAAATACCAAATTTAAAATTTGAATTTCAATGGTAGAAGTCATCAGCCTTTCGGGAGAAAGGCGGTTATGGCAGACCTCATTGCCTTGCACAAAAGTAAAAAAATTTACATTGGAAACAATATTTGCAAATGATTTTTTAGCTTTACAATAAACTGAAAACTATGAAACTGATCCCTATTGAGAACAATATAGATTTAGCTTTTAACGTCGATGGCAAGCGATACCGCCTCAGCGGTTTTTTTGATACCACGTAACCTTCCGCACAAATCTTCATTTTTTGTCAACTCCCCTTTATCTTTGGGGGAGATTGTATTCTACCCGATATTTCTCTGCCAGATGGAAGCGGATTCACCATTTTAGAAGAGTTGAAACGACTCAATAAACAGTATGGTGTTATCAAACTACTGAGAGTGGAATATTCATTTTAAAAAACAAGTCATGAATATTAATGAAATAATAAAATGGGAAACTCAATACAATGATTCGAAATATCCTTATGGAATATATGAGGAACTGGTTTTAGAAGGCAAAGAACATCCCCTGAAATTTGCATTGCTGGTATCCTAGTGTCAAGTCAAGCATAATTTGTCGTCTAAATATCTGCACGCGGGCGGAGTTCTCCCCCTCGGAGCCCGTTCCGATTTATCGGAAGGAGCTACCTGTCTGCCGCCAGGCAGGGAGGGGTGAGCACAGGATTGGACAGT
>JACDJA010000125.1_pt1 | contig 105843 bp, 119 predicted proteins | sample 7449241 | NCBI WGS metagenome assembly JACDJA01 (sample SAMN14253289, study PRJNA609438) | sludge metagenome | isolation source: initial anaerobic sludge | collected 2018-12-20 | reverse complement strand
ACTTCAGCTTGGACAGTTTGCCTATAAACGGTACGCTTTATACGGATGCAACTCTTACAACACTTGCTGTAACCGGCACCGATTATGCCGCGGCAGGTGAAGCATTGGATCTTTACTTCGTGCCTAATGCAAACTGGAACGGTGATACCACATTTACCTATCATGCTATCGATAATGATTCACTCGCAGACGCTACGCCTGCTACTGCAACGATTACCGTAACACCGGTCAATGATGCCCCTGAAACCAATAATGTTTCCGCCAACGGTCCTGAAGACAGCGCGTCCATTACTATTACTTTAACAGGAAGCGATATAGATGGAACAGTAGAGAACTTCAGCTTGGACAGTTTGCCTATAAACGGTACGCTTTATACGGATGCAACTCTTACAACACTTGCTGTAACCGGCACCAATTATGCCGCAACAGGTGAAGCCTTGCTTCTTTACTTCGTGCCTAATGCAAACTGGAACGGTGACACTACATTTACCTATCATGCTATCGATAATGATTTACTTGCAGACGCTACACCTGCTACTGCAACGATCACAGTAACACCGGTCAATGATGCACCGGTAGCAATTGATGATACAAACACTACAGCTGAAGATACAACCCTAACGGTTTTAACAGGCACAGTTGATAGTTTGCTGCACAATGATTTTGATGTTGACGGTGATACGCTCAGCATAAACGGATTTACAGTAGATAGCACAAGCTATACAGCAGGCGATACAGCAAATCTGACAGAAGGTGCTTTAACCATCAATGGAGATGGAAGTTACACCTTCGTTCCTGCACTTAACTTTCACGGTCCAGTTCCTGTGGCTACTTATACCCTAAGCGATGGAACCTTAACAGATACTGCAGATTTGAATATCACAGTAACACCGGTCAATGATGCACCGATAGCTTTTGATGATACAAACACTACAGCTGAAGATACAACCCTAACGGTTTTAACAGGCTCAGTTGATAATTTGCTGCACAATGATACAAATATTGACGGTGATACGCTCAGCATAACCCAGTTTGTAGTAAACGGAACAATCTATACAGCGGGAGCAACAGCAAATCTGACAGAAGGTGCTTTAACCATCAATGGAGATGGAAGTTACACCTTCGTTCCTGCGCTTGATTTTAACGGTGCAGTTCCTACGGCTATATATACCCTAAGCGATGGAACCTTAACAGATACTGCAGATTTGAATATCACAGTAACACCGGTCAATGATGCCCCAGTAGCTGTTGATGATACAAACACTACAGATGAAGATACAACCCTAACGGTTTTAACAGGCACAGTTTATAGTTTGCTGCACAATGATTTTGATGTTGACGGTGATACGCTCACAGTGACAGGAATACGAACAGGAACTGAGAGCGGAAGCGGTACAACGGGATCTCTCGGCTCGTCCTTAGCCGGAACTTATGGTCATTTGACACTCAATAGCGATGGCGGTTACACTTATGTAGCCGATATGGCAACCTCTCTGGCTGTAGGAGCTACAGTGAATGATGTCTTTACTTATACTATAAGTGATGGAAATGGCGGAACAGATACGGCGGAGTTAAATATCACTATTACAGGCGTAGATCACGGCGTAACTGTAGTCTTTAATGATACGAATGGCGGTGCCGCCGGAGATATTACTGTTTATGAAAGTGCACTGCCAATAGGCAGCCAAACTCCAGCTGGCGGAACAGTAACAGATAGCGGAACATTTACTGTTACTGCGCCTGATGGACTAGATCATATTACCGTTGGTGGAACAGATGTTTCTTTGGCGCAATTAGTAGCAAGTTCAACTACGCCTGTAAATATCGGCGTAACAAATGGAACAATGATAATAACAGGATACGACTCTGTAACAGGAATAGTAAGCTATAGCTACACCTTGACATCACCAAATACCACTACACCTTCAGCCAATGACGGTATCAATACAACGATCCAATCTATAATCATTACAGCGACAGACGTTGATGGCTCAATAGGTGCAGATAATTTAGAGGTAGGTGTGGTTGATGATATTCCTGCTCCACCGGAACACAACCTGAATTTAAGTGCAGCTACAGTCAATACAAATTTATTGTTTACTTTAGATGTATCAGAAAGTATGAATGATCCAGCAGGAGTCGCGGGATTGACACGATTAGAGCTGTCAAAAGTAGCTTTAATGGAGACGATCTATCAGTATGAGGCTCTTGGAAATGTTAAAATTCAGATTGTTGAATTTAGCACCAACGCAAGCCATGCAGCACAGTGGATGACAGTGAGTGCAGCTATAAGTTATCTTAATGGTATAACTGCAGTTGGAAATACAAATTATGATGCAGCCATTGCTTCTGCTAAAGATGCTTTTCTTAATACAAGTGGCAAATTGACAGGTTTTGATGCACAAAATGTAGCATATTTTGTTTCAGATGGTGCGCCTAACAGGCCAATAGGAAGTGTAGGGATAAATGGCTCGGAAGAAACTCAGTGGATCAATTTTTTGACTACAAACAGCATAAAATCTTATGCTATCGGTCTTGGTACAGGAGTAAGTGCTACTAACCTTAACCCTATAGCATATGATGGTATAGCAAGTGAAAACACGAACGCAAATGTGGTAACAAATCTTTCTGCATTATCAGCTACATTATCAGCTACAGTACCAGGACCAACGACACATCTGGATCTAAGTGGAGGAGTAAGCCATAACTATTTCGGTGCTGATGGCGGGTATATATCAAGTGTCACCTTTAACGGAGGCACATATGCATACAATGATGTGACGGGAGTATTGAGTGTTTCTGGAAATAATACTGCTGGTTATAGCTATAATTCAACAACACATGTTTTGACTCAAACAACCGCAAACGGTGGAGTATTAACTCTAGATATGGATGACGGTAATTTTTTGTATATGCAGCCAGGCTATGTTTCAGTTGGTTATACAGATCATTTTGATTATACTTTTACTGATGGAGATGGTGATAGTGTCTCAAATATAGCAAATATTGCAGTTGATCCTACCCTCCCTGTGGAGGGCGTTACGTTGACTGGCACATCAGGAGCTGATATTTATGTCGGAAAAGGAGGAGATGATACGATAAACGGCGGCGCCGGAAATGATATCCTTTATGGTGGGGATGGAAATGATACGATAAACGGCGGCGCCGGAAATGATAAGTTGCTTGGCGGAGCTGGAAATGATATATTAATAGGTGGTACTGGGGCGGATTATTTGTTTGGAGATATTGGAGATGATATCTTGACTATTGATGCATCAGATGCTGCTAACTCCGGCGCTATAGATGGTGGAGAGGGGTTTGATACCATTAGATATGAGATAGGGGCTAATGTCGATTTTGATTTATATGACAATGGCTCTTTATTGAATATCGAAGCGATTGATCTCACTGCAAATGGAGTCCATAATGTCACTGACATAAAATATAATGATGTTATAAGAGCAACAGATAGTAATAACTTACTTTACATTTTGGGTGATAGCGGTGATGCTGTAGGGTTTAATACATCAAACGGCTGGAGCCATACCGGCCCATCCACTACTAGTGTAAATGGAACAAACTATACAATGTATGATTATATAAATAATAATGATTCGAGTGTGCATGTATATGTTCAGTCTGGCATAGTTATTACAGGATAAGTTTATTTAAAACAGTTTGGTGAGCGTGTAAAATTAACTGTGTGAGCTCACCTTCTTAAACTGTTAGCGTGTTATTTCCTAGAATCTCCGGTATGATATCTTAAAGGCTGATTCTATGGGGATCTACGAGCAGTATTCCTTATGCTTTATTCTTCATCACAGTATCCATCACCTTCCCCTGAAGCACCGCTGCGATCAGGATATAGAGCGTCATGATGATAGTAAAGAGCAGGCCAAAGAGATCTACCATGAACGGTAAAAGCGGTAGTTTTACGGCTCTGGCATACATAAATACAATGACCAATCCATCTTTGAGTCCTTGTGAACGCATATCTTGGAGCATGCCATACCATGCATACATCGGTCCATGGCTGATAATGCCCCCGATCAACGCATAAAGCACCCCTTTTGCACCACTGTCTTTTCCAAAGTTCTTCATGATCAGTTTTGGTTTTAAAAAATAGTTTATCAGTGCTGTAAGTGCGATGATGAGAAGAAAAAGAGGTAAAAGAGACAGAAGTATAGAACCAGCCTTTTGAAGTCCGGACAGGGCATGGGGTGTGTCTGAAAGTAGAAGAACTGCATAGAGTACAACTACTATGGCTAAGAATTTGATTCCCTTAAATGATATCTTCAAGATAACACTCCTACTGTCAGTACGGTCGCATAAGCGATGATGATCGTAGAGATGACTGCCAAGATATTGCGGTAAAAGGTAAATTTCATACCAAAAACACTTGCTTCTGCTGGAAGTTGTGTAAAGCCCAAGGTTACCCAGGCAAGGATAAAAGCACTGAGTGCATAGAGTGAAACGCCTTGTTCCATGAGCCCTTCTGCTACCACATAGCTGACCATCGCTTGTCCTATGAAGATGGCTCCTGTCAATGTGCCTACAAGAGTATCTGCAAGGGAACCATAGCCAAAAAAAGTAGAGAGTATATCAGGTGTCATATAGATTTGCATTAATCCTACCAAGCCTATCACTGCGATAAGCATAGGAGTAATGGATATAAAACCAATAAGCGCTTTGCTAAGGGCTTTTTTAAATGTAGGTGTTTCTTGTTTTATGATTTATCCTTTGATTCCGTCAGCCCTTGGAGACGCTAAAAATTTCCAAAAAACTTTAATATACAAGAAAAAAGGAATAGTCCAAATAATGGCTGACCAAAGATAAAGTTCACTTGTATAGGCTTCAAAAAATGGGATCAGTCCTCTCATGAGCGTGGCTATGATGATTAATATCACCATAGTATGTGTATAGATATTTGATGTTAAATGTCGCCCTGTATGTATCCATCCGATGATGATCATGACTATTAGATAGGAAAGTCCATACCCTCCTGTTGTGATAAAGTGTCTAAAGTGATTGATGCCGTAAATGTCATCATTGAGTATGTCCCAGCCCATTAAAGCATAGCCTGTGCCCATCAATACAAAAACAGCTGAAAGATAGAGTATATAAGGCTGATTCCAAATAAATTTATCTTCCAGGTTATAATCACTTGTGATGGCTAAAATAGCAGCACCAGTGGCTAACCCCAACCAACCCAAAGCGGAGTTTTCGGGATAAAGAAACTCTACAAGTGTAAATACTATCACAGTGAAAACAGCCAGGTTTGTTAAAGGGGGCCGTGAAATAAAGATATCGTCTATATCTTTATCTTCCATGAGTTCATTGACTGCTTCCATGTTGACTCTTCTCATCGCAAGCAAGATAAGCACTACATGTGCGCCCAAAGCGATCTTGAGTATCTCCATGGCAGGAGTTTGTGCAAAGCCTGCCTGGGCAGCAAAAAACCATGCTTCAATCATAAACAGTGCTACAAGCGTATATCCCAAACTTGCATGTCTTTGTAGTTTGTCAAGTACAGCACCTTTTGCAAACCATATAAGCCAACCCAGCATGGCAAGGTTTAAAATAGCAGCTACATAGACACCCGTAATATCTATAAACCAAAAGCTGATTCGTCCGGCAACCCATAAAATCATAATATATTTAAGTCGCTTTCCGATAAGCGGTACATTGCCCGGAAAAAGTTCAGGCAGTCCGGTGGCTAAAAATGCCATTGCTCCAGCTGTGAGTATTCCAAATAACATTTCATACACATGCCATGTCAGTGTATCATTCATAAATGGAATGTTAATTATCCCGCCCCAGACAAGACCCCATAAAAGCATAGAAAGTCCCATGTAGGGAGCAAGGAGTAAAAATACCGGCCTAAATCCATACGCTAAATAGGGAGGTACATTTTTTTCATCAGGATAATGGAGATAATGGTTTGTAGCGTGTAATTTTTCTTCTTTGATTTCTTCCATTATTTCAGCTCCAGTTCAAATGTACTTATAATCTCTTCATCTTGCAATATTTTGGCAGTTTGGGCATAGATAAACGCGTCATCTCTTTGTTCTTGCGGCAAGGTAAAGTCGAATTTTTTGACGATATGCCCCGGATCGGCTTTGAGCAGTAAAATTTCATCACTTAAACGAATAGCTTCCATGAGGTCATGGGTGATAAAAAGTATGCTTATCTCTTTTTTGCTGATCATCTCTATGAGAACACTCTGTAACTCTTTTTTAAGTCCAATGTCCAGTGCTGAAAATGGTTCATCAAGAAAAAGCAAAGAGGGTTTAACCACTAATGCTCTGGCAAAACTAACCCTCTGTTTCATTCCCCCACTTAAATCTTTAGGGAATTTATGAAAATCATCAACTTCAAGTCCAAAGACAAGTGCGATCTCTTTGGATTGTTTTATGGCAGATTTTTTGTTTACTCCTTTGGCTAAGAGTCCAAGTGCAATGTTATCTATCACATTTTTCCAAGGTAGTAACCGGTCATCTTGAAAGGCAAAGGAACTGCTTGTAAAGGTGTTTTTTATATTTCCTTCTTCCACATCCAGCAGTCCTGCGCAAAGATGAAGAAGGGTGGTTTTCCCGCCACCACTAGGTCCGACAACGGAAAGAACCTGACCTTTATTGAGTGTAAAGTTGATGTCTCTTAATATCTCTGTAAATCCAAAATGGTGGTTTAACTCTGTGACTTCTAGCTTCTCCATAGTTCAACCTCCCTTTTAACAGGTTCCAAAATAATATATTCGATAAACATCAAAGATCCAATCATGATAACCACCAAGGCCAATGCGGTTGGCGTATCTAACTGACTTCTGGCAACGGCGAGTGATGCACCTATGCCGTCACTCGTGGCTAAGAGTTCAGCCATCACTACGATCTTCCAAGCCATCCCCAGTCCACCTACCCACGCAGGAAAAACATAAGAGAAGATGTGCGGGAAATAAATATCCATAAACTTCATGTGCCAAGGTAAGTTAAAACTCTCAGCCATCTCTTTTAAGTCACCATCAAGTGTACGCGTGCCTTGTAATGCTCCCACAAATATGATAGGAAACGAAGCAACAACCACGGTAAATATCACCGTCTGGTCACCCATACCAAACCATATCATCGCCAAAACGATCCAGGCAATAGGGGGCATACCCACTAAAATAGTTACAATCGGACGACTCATCATAGACGCAGTAGCAAAGAAGCCGGCCAATAGTCCAAGAAGTGTTCCAAGAATCAAAGAGAGTGCAAAACCAATAGAAGCGCGATAGAGAGTAATGTTTATCTCCGTCCAAACGGCATCATCTTGAAGCATGAGAGACAAGGTTTTGAAAGTCTCAAGGGGGGAGGGGAGAACCAGATTGCCATAAATCTGATTACCCACATCCCAACAGGCTATAAAAAGAAAGATAGAAGCCACAGCTCCCCATCCACTCCAAAGGTAAGCGGGGAAGTCTTTTAGAATTTTTAGTATAAATTTCATTAGTAATAAAACCCATCATCCGGAAGTTTCCCGCCAATACTTTTTGCATTGTTGGATTTTAAAACATCATAGAAAAACTCTAAATCTTTTTTCGCATCTTTGGCAGTAACAATATCCAGTTGCACATGGGCAATACTATCAGCTACACCCTGGGCATCAAGCATAGGAATGCTTTTTTCTATCATCTCTCCAGCCTCTTTGGGGTTGGCTTTGTACCAGGTCAAAGATTTTGCATACTCTTCATTAAATCTTTTAACGATGTGCTCATTTTTAATCATATCGCCGATAACTGCCATACCAGCTTCAGGAATTTTACCCTCTACGTTAAATGCTTCTCCCCATTCTTTTTGTAAATCTGGTCCACGGTAGAGATCCGGAGCAATGATTTTCAGAGGAAACGATCCTGTTTTACGTAATGCTATGGACGTTGCAGGTTCAGCCAAAAGCGCATGGTCAACTCTTCTCATAATAAGCATCTGCATGGCATCAATAGGACTGCTCAAATATCTAAGTTTAAAATCTTTTTTGGGATCCAAACCTTGTTTTTTGACTATCTCTTCAAAAACGATATCTGGCATATCGGCACGAAAGGGCATCGCTATTTCACACCCTACAAAATCCTTGAGTGTTTTTTTTGTTTTGTCCCGTGTAAGCATGTCAAGTATACCCCAAACAGAGACATTGAGAAGTTTTAAGTCCACTCCCTTATTATATAAGTTTGCAGCAACATTGGTAGGAACAGCCATAAAATCAGCCCCGCCTCTTAGTGTATAGGCCCTCAACTCATCAGGACTCTTCCAGAGTTTAAACTCAACTTTTTTGGCCACATCATTCAACGCTCCCGTTTCTATTATGTGTATGAGAGGGTGAGAGACTGAAGCCATCGGACCACTGAGGATAAGTGTTTCTACTTTTTTTATTTCATCTGCACTTAGATGGAGTATAAATAGGAGAGTGAAAATTAAGATTATTTTTTTAAACATTTGGATCCCTTGCTGTTTTATAAATACAAGAATATGCTTTTTTCCCTTAGAAAACAATTAAAATAATAATTGTTATCATTTAATCAGTCTAGGATTAAAACCAAATAGAAAATGAAATCAATTATTAAAAGAGATCCGCATTTTCATCTATCCATTTAAAATACTCTATAATATCTTTGATCTCTTCATCTTCCATATTTTGATTAGGCATTCTTAGATTGAAATACTCAATGAGCTTTTTCATGTACGGTTCATGAAATTTACTTTCAGGATTTTTAATATATTGCGCAACCCACTGTTCCGCGTTTCTGTGACGCTTTAGAACACCGGTCAAATCTGGACCGGAACTGACCCTCCCGACAACATGACACCCCGAACATCCTCCTTCGCGAAAAGCCTCTTCTCCTCTTTTGGCTTCTTTTGATTTGGTCGTTGCAAGATTTGATACAAGAAGATCTTTGGCCCTGATAGCCGAATCGGCAGTTTTAATCATATATTGCCATACCATATTTTCAAAAAGAATTGCATTTTCCAGATTACCATCATCATGTGCTTTTGTCGCTTTATTTCTTTCAGAATCAATTTTGGAATATTGGTCTTTTGCATCATCTACCAGATTTTTCACTGTGGGATACTTGGTGTACCCTTTATCTTCAAAAAAATCAAACAGTGCTTCAATAACGCGATCGGTCGCCTCATTGGTAGCCATAATCTTCTGGTATTCTTTTTGCTGCTCTTCTTTGGAAAGCCCTTCTATTTTTGTTTTTTGAATCCATTCGTTATCTTTATTTGGATCTTTAACCAGCAGATATCCAAACATTTCAATGTGTAACGCTGAACAAAATTCTGTACAGTAGTAAGGAAATACCCCTTCAATGTCTGCTATAAAATCTATTTGAACAGTTCTTCCTGGTTCTACAGAGGCATGAATATTGTGATGATCGATGGTAAATCCGTGTGTTTCATCCTGAGCCCGCTCTACATTGGTAATGTACATCGTGACTTTGTCCCCTTTGTTGACCGTAATATGTTCAGGATTGATATGGGACCGCACCATTGTCGAGTAGACATAGACATGATCCCCTTTTCGCTCAATCCGCTCTTCACCCGCAAGGGTTTTCCCTACATGAGGTTTTCCTGTTTTGGAATTGGTCCCCATGTTGTATCTGACTTTGGGATGAATCTTACTTGCACGAATTGAAGCAGCCTGATGTGGTTCTCCAAGTGGAACAGGCATATCTACCAGAAGTTCCATTTTCTTTCCACCAATTTCTATGAGCTGATTATTTTGTGGATGCAGAGGTCCAACGGGTAAAAATCTATCAATGGAAAGTTTATTTAAAGCGATAAGATACTCCCCCTGTGGATCAGCGGATTTTCCCTCCATTGCCTCAATATGACCAATATTGTAGTGAATATTGACTCTATCTATGAGTTTTAACTGCTTATAATTCCATTTTACAACTTGAGAATCTACATACAAAGAGCTATAGATTGTGCCATCTTCCTTTCCAAAGGTATTATGCAAGTGACCAAGTCCAAGCTCCAATTGCCCATGCAATGATTTTTTCATATCTAAAATAGGTATACCATAAGTATCTTTTCCGATATATTCTTTATTTTCTATCTGCTTTAAAATTTTCTTAAAATCAAAAACAGACGCATGGGTATCCAGTTTGCCTGAAACGATAATATATTGACCATCCGGATTCACATCAAGTCCGTGGGGAGATTTATTTTCTGGGATTAAAAAAAGTGCATCATTTTTAACAGCTACTTCAATAGGCACTATTCTATGGCCGTTGATTATTTTAACATTTTTATCATCTTTGACGAGCTCGGCTAATTTTTTCCAGTTATACACATGTAAAAAGTCTGTATCACTGCGGCTACATCCGGCCTCAAATGGAGGAAGACCTTTTTCTATCCCTCCTGTATAAAGTTCTGAATTGAAGGAGTTTGTAAATCCCCAGCCGTCCGAAATGCTCTTACCTGCATCTGTTAAATCTTGCATATAAGGAGGAAACTCAAGAGTAAAAGATTCCTGTTGTGAAATTTTTCCTTGTTCCTTGTCAAACTTCCAAAATGTTACTCCGCCTCGATACACATCCTGATAGGCTTCCATAGGGTAATAGTCATTTGTAAAAGGGGCCGCATATTGGCACGATTCAAGTATGTACTCTGTATTTGGGGTGACGAAAGCACCTCCGTGACTTGATTTGAAGATAGGATTTACGACAATTTGTGAGGTCTCAAAGTAATCCAGATTGATTACTGCAATTCTGGCATTTGCCTTATCGTTGATAAAGAGATATTTGCCATCATATTTTCCATCTGTTTCGGAGAGTGCAGGGTGGTGTGTATCTCCCCAATTGATCTCTCTTCCTCTGACATTCCCCTGTCGTAAAACTTCTTTTGAATCGGTATCAAAACCATACCCTTGCCACGGTTCTGGAGTAAACACTCCGATATATTTTAAAATTCTCATGGATGGGATACCATAAACCAATACTTGTCCTGATTGTCCTCCACTGACAAAAGCGTAATATTCGTCAAGTTTGCCGCTGGGATTATAGACTTTTAGGGCAGCAAGTGCGTCTTTTTCAGTAAGTCCGCGTTTTTCCATGATTTTTTGAAACTCTGATTGGGCTGACACAGTTTGCGTCATAATAAACAGCCCCAATGCTGTGCTGTAAATAATCTGTAAATATTTTTCCATCTTCCTTTTCCTTTTTGTGTAAATATTCCTAGTAAAACGAGATACTGTCTTTTTATTGCTCTTCAAAATGTGAAATCTCTTCAGCAAGTTTTTCCATATCTTCATCTGTCAGATATTCAATGACTGCTATATGCATCTCTTCCTCACTCGTTTTGAAATCGAGCATTTTTTGTAGTAATTCATCTTTGTTAAATCCAATAAGTTTTGATCCCATATTTCCCTCACCGTTGACTCCATGGCATGGAGCACAATTGCTTTTGTACATTCTGCTTACTTTAAATTTTCCAGCAGACCCGGCCCTTTTTTCCAGCGCTTTTATTTTCTGCTCTTGTTCTTTTTTCTGCTCTTCTCTCTCTTTTCTAATCGTCTCTTTTTCTTCTTGGGTGGATTTTTGGGTATCTACGGTGGTTGGTATTTCGACTTTTGAAGTATTAACAAGACTAGAAATTTTCCCCAGTGTATCTACTTCTATATCCGTTTTTAAAACATGTGCACTTGTCCCTATGCCAACCAACAAAGTAGCAATAAAAATAAAGTGCTGCAGGAGTGTCGTCTTTTTTTGCGGTTGATCTTTTAACGATTTTGACTTGAGCCACCATGCTAGCAAAGATAATATACTTATAGCCAGCAATACCCAAAATCCAACAACAGGATAGGCATGCGTGGTAAATTGTGCTACTTTGCCATCACCTAAAATAACAGGCGTAAATGGTTTAAGTGTGATGGCTCCTTGATGAAGGTTATGCCCAAACCAATAGAGCCAGTAGGCATAAATTCCCACAAAAATAAAGGGTAAAAGTACAGGAATTACCATAAGACGGTTGACCCACTTATTGTCATAAATGATAAAAAGCATAAACAGCATCGCCAAGGCAATAAGTGCATAAGGGGCAAGAGTACTTTCGTATATTCCGCCTCTCTCCATGGGAGCCATTCCTACATAGTGATTGATGGTGTTCATTTCATGAACTTCCCCACTCAATCCGTCAAAATGAATATATACCGGGAGTCCATAGGGAAAGGCTGTTTTGGGATAATTGGGCGCTTCCAAAGAAAAGTTCCATACCGGCAGTGACGGCACTCCTATCTCTTCAGAAATTTCAATCATTTTTTCTAGGTTGCTTCTTGCTTCTTGAGGAGTGTTGATGCTCACATATCTGTTTTTTTGGTAAAAGTCCCAAAGCGGATAAACATAGGAAGGGATATTCTCGACCTTGTTATCTTTTATACGCTCCAAGGTTCCATTGAAACCTACTGATGGAATGATAAAACCATATAATAAAAGCACAAGAGCAATAGTAGCGAAAACCTTTGATGTTACAAAACCGATATTCATATTTTCTCCTTTGAAGTACAAGATTGGGTGATGAGAGTAAAATGCAGTCGATCCTCTTCATTCTCTTTGTCGTAACAAATAAAAAATATACAAACATCATTACCCTAATTCTTTATAACCATCTTCCCTTATATTCAATTATAGCAGAATTTACTTTCTTAATTCTTTTTGCAGTAGTATATTATCTGCTAGCAACAGTTACACACTAATATATAAATAGTCTGATACAGGGTTATTTTAGTGGCTCTGCAGCATCATCTAAAAAAACTTTTAACTTTATCCATAAATCCCTCTTTTTTTGTTTCTTCCATAGCTTCTCCCTCTTCTTTGTAGCAATCTTTGGGAAGTGCATTTCCCGGCATGCCATCAACATTGATAACCACTAACTCAGGATGGATTAGTCTTCTAAGTTCTTGCTCCACGACCATTTTTGTTGTCATCAAACTCATCGCGCAACCATGACACGCACCGGTAAGTTCTATATATACAATAGCATCTTTTACACCCAACAACTTGATACCCCCTCCATGAGAGCCAACATAGCCACTTAACGTAGGTATATCATTTTTTACTGCCTTATATAGCTCTTCATCTGAAAACGGTATCATATTGGTATCCTTTATTGTGTATGTATAAGCTATGATAATAGTCTATAGTCCCTTAAGTAGGACTAAAATATCCTTATGGTACTTTTTAATCACTGTTACCTATATATATTTTCATATTTTGTCCCTTGCATCTATATTATATTCTTTTCCTAGTTTTAAACTAAGCAAAAGACCCCAAATTAAAAGTGCAATCGTCAAGATATAAAGAAAGCTATAGCTAGAGGTGTACTTCAGAAGAACTCCACCAAGAACAGGGAAGAAGAGTCCAAAAGAGGTGATATTTACCTGAAGTGCTGTATAAATGGGACGTTTATCTTCGGGGGCGATCTCTATAACGAGGTTCATACCGCTGATGTTAAACCCGTCAAGTGCTACACCAAAAAGCAAAAACACTATGGCATATATGTAGAGGTCATCGGCAAACGAAGCGATGGCAAATGCTACTATCATAAAAATAAAACTAAGTGATAACATTTGTCCATAATTTTGAATTCTTCTCCATAGAAATGTACTTCCCAAGATACTTCCTAGCATCTGCATAGTGATAAACCCGCCCAGCATCCATCCTGTTAAAGTAAATGAACTATTGGCCTTTAAAATGACAAAAGGCATGGAAAGAAAATAAGAAAAACTTAAAAATATAATAAGGATCTGTTGTTGAAGTCTTTTGTCACTCTTGAGCAGTATGGAGGCATTTTTAATGAAGGTTTTAAAGCTCTTCTCTTTAATGGAAATATTTTCTTTTACAGGTTCTTCAACCGTTGCAAAAGTAACAAACCCTATGGCCATCAAAAAGCTGCTTACCATAAAAAGAGCAGCATAATTTAAAGGTGCATCAAAATGTTGCAGTACATACCCCGCGACACTACCACTGATAATAGAAGCCACAGCACCTGCAACATTTCTGTTTGCCATGGTTTTACCACGATACGCTTTAGAAAAAAGTTTAGCTTGAAGTTCTTTAAAGTATATGGCTCCAAATCCTGCCGTAAAAGAGAAGAAAAAGAGTCCTAACCCTATAAAAAAGAGGGTTAAAGGTTTGTTGCTGTCACCAATGAGATAGATACTTAGTCCTATCATAAACCAGGAGATGAACCGGAAGAAAAATACCTTACGCAAATAGGGCAGTACCTGTTTATAGGCCTGTGCATGAAAGGCAGCATAAAGTTGCACCACTATAGCCCCGCCACGGAGTAAAGAAGCAAATATACCTACGATGATGACACTGTCACTAAAGTGATGTACTATCAGAGGCAGAACAGTTGAGGGTTCTGCTATGGTGACTGCAAGGGCTAAAAAAAATGCATGGGCAACATGTTTAACGTTGTTTTTAGGATCGTCTATTTTGAACATGAATGGTTACTTCCCCACAAATCTGTCATCTGATTTTTTATCGCATACTTCTTCCTGGCTGGACTTCATCCAGCCGGATTTGGCGTTGCCTTCTACTTTGTCAAAGTTTTCAATGTAGGGTTTGATATCCAAAAGCGGGGTACCATCCAATATATCCACACCTTTGATCGTGACAGTGTTGTTTTCTACTTTAACCAACTCCACCACCGATAGTCCCATGCCGTTTGGATGCATAGGTGTTCTTGTTGAGAAAACACCTCTTGGAGTATGAGTCTTATCGTTAAACGGAATGACGGAGAGTTTTGGTTCTTTGACTTTATGAAAATAGTATATGAGATAAACATGGGAAAATCCATCAAGATCTTTTAAACCCTCAATATACTCTTCTTTAAATACTATGGATGCATAAACATCTTTTGCACCTTTGGGTTGTACGGGCATATTAACCAAGTCACAAAAAGGTGAACAGATAGTGGCAATTTGTCTAAGTTCAAAGGTCATTAGGATGCCGTTAAAAAGGTTTCTATGGCACATTCAACACTTTGTGGAATGTCTTTGCCTTCCAGGTTCATAAAATCTGCCTGCATAGAATAGAATCTTTTACCATTGTATGTCAAAATGAAACGTAAATACCCTGCATAGAGTTTGCTCTCTTTTGACTTTTTACCAGGATCTGCTTTATCATTTTCATAAATATAGTAATCTATATCTACTTTTCCTTCTGCTTTTACATCAGCTTGTTTTTTCTTCTCAATGGCGTCTTTGACTATTTGATCAACTTCTTCAATATGAACATATTTAAACATTTGTGTTTCCATAAATTCGGCTTCTTTAATGCGAGATGTGAGTTTGTACTCTCCTGCGCGGACCGTTTGCTGTGCTTTTTTGAGTAGTTCATCATCATAAATTCTTTCAAACACTTTACATTTTTTATGGCAGGTAAGACGGGTGCTCTTTGCTCCGGTTTTAGTATTTTGTTTATAAATATCATTCCCCACAAAATAGATAAGTGCAATGATGATAATAGTATAAATATATTTCATGTTTACTCTTTATTGTTTAAATGTATATTAATGTGCCGAGCACGTACCGTTGCCGCTGCTTTTTTCCAGTTTACCAGCTACAAACATTTCTATGCTTTTTTCTACTGTAGCTGAATTCTGGTCAAAATAAAGGTCCAGTCCGGCTTGCGCAAACCCTTGCGCAGGACTTCCGCCTATTCCTCCTACGACTAAAGCGTCAGGATTGAGGTCCATGATATTTGTAACGGCATTGCCGCAGGCCCCTCCGCTGTGTCCAGGGTTCCGGACACATTCAACATCTACGATTTTACCCTCTTCAAGTATAACGATCGTATAAAATTTCGCCTTACCAAAGTGTGCACCTCTTTTACTTAAATAACCCATGTTTTCATCTGTTGGAAATACTATTCTCATCTCTTGCTCCTAAAATTGTAATTGTAATTTATCTGCTTTAAAAGCCTCGTATGCCTCTTTCAGAGTCATATCTCCGGCACCTACATACATTTTAACCTTTGATCTTTTCAGTATTTCTAGTGCTTTTTGACCCGCTCCATTGCCCGTAATAATGACATCAGGATGCAACTCCATTACTTTTTTTGCTGTTTGCAGCCCCGCGCCATGTTCCATAGTTTCGCTTTGACTGTTTGATATAGCTTCTAAAGTATCATGACTCTCATCATAAACAACCAATATATCCATTCTGCCAAATCTTGGATCCATTTGGCTTTCCCAAGTGTCACCTTTTGCTGTAAATACAATCTTCATTATTTCTTCTCCCTTATTATCATTTTTACCTCTTCCCAACTCTCTTTAATCAAAGTTGAAAGTGGACCATCCTCATCATACTCAACGATAGGTTTTGCTACGGCTAACGCTTTTGTAAACGTTTCATCATAAGGTAGTTTTCCTATGAGTTTGATATTTTCTTCTTTTAAAAACGCTTCAATGCTATCTGCCACGTTTTCATTTAAGTCATATTTGTTAATGATACAAACTGCTTGAAGATTAAAAGTTTTTACCAATTTTACAACCCTTTGAAGGTCATGCAATCCCGAAACTGTAGCTTCCGTAACAAGAACGACTAAACTAGCACCGCTTAAAGAAGAGATAACAGGACATCCGATTCCAGGGCTACCATCTGTAATGACGAATTCTTTATCGCTTTTCAGTGCCAGTATTTTAGCTTCTTGCTTTACTTTGGCTACAAGTTTTCCGGAATTTTCTGCTGCAAATCCAAGTTTTGCATGCACCATTTGGGTATGGTTTTTGATATCTGAAACAAAGATATCTCCCGCTTTTTGTATTTGCATCGTAATGGCCTCGGTTGGACACACTCTGCTGCAGTAGTAACATCCTTCACACGAGATATCATCGATGCGATGCTGTCCATCTATGACGTCTATAGCATTAAACCTGCATACATCATAGCATATGCCGCAATTGGTACAAAGATTCTCATCAATCACTGCGAGTTCACCACTCATGAAATCATTTTGATCTTTAAAATTTGCATCTAAAAGCAGGTGCATGTTGGCCGCGTCAACATCACAATCGCTGACAAGGGCATTGGACCCTTCAAGGTAGGCAAAAGAAGCACTTATAGAAGTTTTTCCTGTGCCACCTTTTCCTGATATAACAACAACTTCTCTCATTTGATGCCTCCCATGAATTCAACAATATCATTTAATGAATTTTTAAAATGTCCTATTTTCGGGTAAATCATTTCTCCTTTGGCGTAGAGTTTTGCTACTTCTTTATCGTTTTGAACGGTTGTGATAATAGGGATATTCTCATCTTTACAATATACTTCAACACCGTTATCACCAATGCCGTATCTATTGATGATTACACCAAATGTTTGTCCCAATACTCGCATCGTTTCAACGGCAAGTTTGAGGTCATTGAGTCCAAAAGGGGTTGATTCTGTAACCAAAATCACAAAATCACTCTTGCGGCTAGCTTCTATGACGGGACAGCTCGTCCCGGGAGGTGCATCAAAAAGTTTAATTTGCTTTGAAAACTTTTTATTTGCATAGTCGATCGTTTGTGCTATGAGCGGTACAGCCATCTCCTGCCCCAGATCAAGCCTGCCTTCAACAAAACTAAAATTATGTGTCTTGAACTCTTTTAATGCGCCTATACGAACAGGAGTCATAGGAAGTGAGTTTGTTGGGCAAAGTTCGCTGCAAGCATAGCAGCTATGGCAAAGTTCAGGAAAAACCAGAATCTCTTCGGGCATAGCTACAATGGCATTGAAGGTGCATACTTCTGCACACTCACCGCACATCGTGCAGTCTTCCTCTTCCCATTTTGGCACCATTTTGCTGCAAACGTGTTCTTGCACCAATTCACCTTTGATAAAAAGCGCGGAGTTGGGTTCTTCAACATCCAGATCCACCAAGACTACATCTTTCCCCAAGCTTGCCAAATAGGAGGTTAGGTTTGCAGAAATGGTGGTTTTTCCTGTACCGCCTTTTCCGCTAGCTATCGTAATATTCATTTATATACCATTGTTAAAAGTTCTATGGTTTGCTCTAATTCTCCTGGCGCCTTTTCCCAAACCCATACTATTTCCCTGACATATTTGGGCATTCCTCATCATCCTGCCACGCCCTTGACTGGCACCTTGGTCGCCTTGAAGTTCTTGACCACGTCTGGTACCCATGCCGTTTCCTTGTCCGTTTTTTGGTCCGTTACATAAACCCCGGCCTAAGCCTCTGCCATTTCCTCTCATTTTAAATCCTTTTTTTCCAAATTTTCTTCTAAATGTTCAATATTTATTCTTACAAATTTATAACAAATAAATAAAACTACCGGCCAAGAGGCATACCATAATATTGCACTTGTATAATCTACTGCTTCCATAAAATACTCCTAATAATGATGATGATCAGATTCGATCTCTTCGCTTGTGACTTTCTCTTTGTCCATGGACTTCCACACCAGATAGATATATCCCAGTACAAAAGGCACCATAAGCGATACATAACTCATCGCAGAAAGTGTATAATGGCTGCCTGAACTGTTCTCAATGGTCAGTGAACTGCTCAAATCACTTAGAGAAGGGTAGATTGTTGTCTGGTTAAATCCAATGAGGCTTAAAAGCACAAGTACGGTTAAAACTGTTCCAAGACCGCTAAACCAGATCCCTTTATTTGAATTTTTGAAAAGTGTAATGTAAAAAGCATACAGTACCAAAAGGACTCCTGTTAGCAGACCAACCAACAGTAAAGGCGTTTCTATCAGGTTCCAAAAGAACTTGTGTTCTACTATTTTAAAGCCATTCTCATCGTAGGCGACACCACTTAAAAACTGCAGCATCACTGCAACTAAAAGGAAGAACCCCACAAAAAGAAAAGCATCTATTTTAAGCTGTTTTCTGGCTCTTTGTACGATGCTGCTTTCGCCTATGTTGTTGATGAAGTAAAGGCTTGCTTGCGCACGGGCAAGAAAAAAGATCGTCAGTCCAAAAGCCACATTGAAAGGATTTAGCACTGCTTCGAGCCCATAGGTGTGGTTTGTCCAAGATGAGAGATTCATATCATCTTTAATGAAATTCGCACCTGTATAAAACGTTGCCAATGCTATACCTATAAGGATAATCCCTATGGAACCATTGATATATAAAAATGTTTCATAGGTTTTTTGCCCTAAAAAATTATCCGGTTTTTTACGATATTCATACGAGACTGCCTGGATAATAAAACAAAAAAGTATTGCCATCCACACATAATATGCCCCACCAAAACTCACTGCATAGAGTAGAGGAAAAGCAGCAAAAAGTGCCCCACCGAACATCACGAGGGTGGTAAAGGTAAGTTCCCATTTACGTCCAAGTGAAGCGATGATGACATTTTTTTCTATTTCATTTTTAGCCAGTGTATTCAAAAGTGTCTGTCCACCTTGTACAAACATCATAAAGGCAAAAAGTGCGCCAAGCAAAGCCACGATAAACCACCAATATTGCTGTAATGTTAAAAGTTCAAAAGTTTCAAACATGTTAGTGTCCCTCCATTCCATTTTTAATTTGTGTGGTCATGATGCGAATTTCTGCGATCAGCAATCCCGTAAAGACGATGGCAAAGAGCCAGAAAGTCGTTTGCACCGCAGCGGTACTGATCTGTGAAGTGGCCACGCCTACAGGTAGCATATCCTGTATGGCCCAGGGTTGTCTTCCCACTTCTGCAACGACCCATCCAAGCTCTCCGGCAAGGTACCCCAAGGGAATAGAAAATACCGCTGAACGCAGAAGCAATTTTTTGCCATCGAGTTTGCCGATCATGCCAAAGTAAAGAATGAAGAAAAAGAGTATGAGGAACCATGTTCCCAAGCCTACCATCATGTGAAAACTGTAAAAGGTCAATGCTATAGGCGGAATTACTTCTTTTTCATCTTTGAGGTATCCATATCCGAAATATTTTTCATGGGATCTGAAACGCTCTAATGCCTGTGCCGCTCCGTCTTCATCTTTGGCTTTTTTTGCCTCTTTATAGGCTTTAAGTGAAGCTATTGCGATTTTTCCCTGTTCGATCTTGTTTTTGGCACTGAGTATTCCATGTACTTCATTTCCGTAAACGATATCATTGATACCGGGGACAAAAGCATTCATGTCGTGGAAACCTAAAAAGGAGAGGGCATAAGGAACTTCAACTTCCCAAATAAACGCTTTTTTATCATCTCCGATCTCTTTCTCCGGATTAAGCTGTCCAATGGCTACAATGCCCGCTCCCTCAAGACCGTCATAATGCCCTTCCATAGCTGCAAGTTTAGTGGGTTGGTTCAATGCGACCTGATGGGCTGATTCATCTCCTGTAAAGATGAGAAATATAGAAGTAATAAGTCCAAAAGTCGCACCTACAATGATGCTTTTCCTTGCTTTGATGACATGTTTGCCTTTGAGAAGATACCATGCACTAATCCCCACCACAAAAAGTGAAGCCATTACATAGCCGCTTCCTACGGTATGCAGGAACTTGGAAGAGGCATTGGGGTTAAAAAGCACATCAAAGAAATTTTCCATTTCAAAACGCGCTGAATCGGGGTTGAACTGCATCCCTACAGGGTGCTGCATCCAACCGTTGGCCACCAATATCCAAAGTGCTGAAAGGTTTGAACCAATAGCTACCAGCCAGGTAGACAGCAGGTGCATATTCTTGCTCACCTTGTTCCAACCAAAGAACATAATGGCAAAGAATGTTGACTCCATAAAGAAGGCCATGATCCCCTCTATAGCAAGAGGTGCACCAAAAATGTCACCTACAATCCATGAGTAGTTAGACCAATTGGTTCCAAACTCGAACTCCATGATGATCCCCGTTGCCAATCCGATTGCAAAGTTGATCGCAAAAAGCGTCATCCAAAATTTGGTGATCTCTTTCCAGACTACATTACCTGTTTTGACATAAATTGTCTCCATGATCGCGATGATGAATGAAAGTCCCAAAGTAAGCGGGACAAACAGCCAGTGGTACATTGCAGTCAGCGCAAACTGCGCACGTGACCACTCTACTAAATATTCTTCCATTATTTTTCTCCTTGTGTTAAATTGTTCAATATATGTTCTGCTCTTTGTGCGTCAGTATCAAAATTCTCTTTTAAAAAATTTGGGAAAAAGAGTAACTTCATGATGACAAAAAAGAGTATAAACTTAATACCTATAATCGCCCATAGGCTCTTACCCACACGCATATTCCTAAATCCTTCAACATAAAATTGAAAGATTTTTTTAATGATGTTGATGCTGTCTCTCATGATCTTTGATAATACCGTTTGCATTAGTGTCATTTAGTACCGCCAGTTCATTTTTTTCATGTTTGTTAAGTAGTTCACCCAATTCTATTCGCTTTTCTCCTGCATAAAAGATATTGATATGCCCATCATCTTTTATCATTTGATAAGGAGGATTACTCATTTTTTGAATAATCAATGAATTGACCCCTTTTTGGAGTAACCAGGCGACTACACCTGCACCACTTTGTAAGTCATTTTTTTCAATATTGATCTTCCCATTTTCCACAAAAGCAAACCATTTTGCTTTTCCAAAAAGTGGTGCCACTGCTGAATCTTCTTTATTTGTTTTTAACGGTATTGCTACCATTTCTTCTCCTTATTTAAAATTATTATATACTTAAAGTGTGGAAAAATTAGAATTTCATAACTTATTTCATAAGTTTTGCTTTCTTCATTTCTGAGAAAAGACATGCTATAATGGATCTATTTGTGAGTCTAATGACCACTGCTCCGTCACTCTTGACATAAACGGCAATACACAGCAAGCATCTTTGCAGCCATATATTACGGCTGTCACTGTTTAAAATTGTAGCAGAAATTTGTTATTTCAAAGTATGATGATCTTTACTTTTCTGACCGTTTCATCATCGTTTTCTAAAAGGCATATCAATAGATATGCCTTTTAGAAAAGAATTGTTAAGGCGAAAAATTCATGATCATAGCAAAAAGATGTAGGAGAGGGGAGTATTCAATAGATCTTTTTTTTGTTTCCATTTAATCTTCCCTGAGTCCATTTTGTTTGGTAATTGAGATTGCTTTGTTATGTAGTAGTGCGTCAGAAATTTTTTTACGTGCATTTTCAATGAGTCTTGAAAAAGTTGTTCGGGATATACCCATCTTGTCTGCACACTCCTGCTGGTATAATCCTTCAAAATCACTAAGTCTGAGTGCTTCCATCTCATCTTCACCAATAATCATTTTTTCAAGTTGGTTTCTTTTTATACCACAAGGTTTAAAGCACACTTGCGTGTGGTCTCTTCCTATTTTTCGTCTGATTTTTCTTCTTCCTAGTTGTTGCATTTTTGACTCCTGCATTACGCACATATCGGAAATTATAGCGAACATATGTCCATATGTCAATAGTAAAAGTTATAATTATAATAATTATAAACTATATATGGTATAATTTTGGTAAATTAAATTAAAGGCTTTCGAAGATGAACATAAAAAACATTACACTCGTTACCTTGCTTTCTGCATCCACCTTATTGGCTCAATCAGGAGAAGAACTTTTTGCCAACTATTGTGCAAGTTGCCACAGTACTATAGTAGGGGTGAATGAATCAGGCGGTAAAATCACGCATATATACGAAGCACCCTAGCCAAAGATATTATTGCAAAATTAAAAGCTGAAACTAAAACCAAAGAGGCATTCATTGCTTTTGTTAAAGATTACATTAATGAACCCGATAAGAGAAAATCTCTTTATGGGAAAAAGGCCATCAAAAATTTTGGTCTTATGCCGTCATTAAAAGGCGTTATGACTGAGAGTGAAGTCACCGGGTTAGCTGATTACCTTTATGATAAAGATGGTAAATAAGCTCTGTTCTCAGGGCTGCTCATCATTTTCCACGATATCTACTGTGTAACTACAGACACTTCTCCTGCCTGTTTAATATGTAGATATCTTCCATGAATAAGTATAATGTCTCCATCGAGTTGCAACATGTTGTATTCATTCTCCAGATCAATGTTTATATCGTTCATAACATCTCCGTAAAAGCTACCGAATTTTTTAATGAAATGTAAAGGGGTAAAGATGAAAAATCTGCTTTTGCTTAGTAACATAAAAGGCGTCATGACCAGATGAACAGGGAGAAGAAAGATTACTGAAAGGATATATTTTAATATGCCATGTTTAAGCAGTCCAAAACGTAATGTTTCTGAAAGAAAAATATGTTGAAGATCTCCCATGTTTCCTGCTGAAAAGAGGAAGATTTCATCATTGAGTTTTAAAAGACGTTGTTTTTGTGTTTTAGGAATTTCATCATTTGCAAGAGAATCTAAAATTTTTTCTATCTTAGGCGCACGGTGGATCTTGGCAATCACATTGAAAGAACCAGTAGGATTGAGGATAAAAGTAGGTATATGATTTAAATAATGCAGTTGATTAATAACTCTTCTTATAGTACCGTCCCCTCCATGAATAATAATATAGCTATACAGTTCTATATCATGATATTCAGGTAGCAAAGAAGTTTCTATGGATGTGATATCCAACCCATTATGATGCAGCTTTTTACCTATAGAGAGTATCTTCATCATAATCCTTGTAGTTTCATAGGTTATAAGTATATCTATGAAACTTGAAAATGAAGATGCACTCAAAGAAGATTTAGGCAGAAAAACCTATTCCTTTGAAGTCTGTAGCATAGAGGGACACCTTTAAGAAAAATATGTGCTACAATAACATTAACCTAAACAATGCCTCTGTACGAGAGATATCAAGGAAGTATATGCCATATTTGAAGAAAATTAAAATAATTTTTCTATTTTTTTGTTTGGGAAGTATGACACTGCTTTCAGCCCAAACAAGTGCAAAAAAATATAATCTCAGATCAGCTGTTATTGTCTATAATATTAGTGGTGGTGGAGAACTTACACAAGATATTAACCTCACAATCGAAGGTAAAGCAGAACTGCGTTTTAAAGATTGGGGTGAGATAGAACTTTTTGAAGAAGAGATAGAAGAGGTTACGTCAGGATCTCTGAATGATATAGAAACGATTAGCAGATGTGTTAAACAACAAAAAGGCAAACGATCAGATGTTGATTTTGAGACTGAAAAAATTTTAGAACGCTCTATGCCCAAAGGGAATCTAGTTAAAGATATAACAGAAGGTTTGGTTAAAGAGGGGCAAGAGATTATCGCAGGAAAAACTTGTGATATGTGGAGGGGAAAGGGTGTGCGAAAATGCATCTATAAAGGAATCCCACTTCTTTTTGAAAATAGTATTTTGGGAATGCATTGTCAAAGAGAAGCAGTAAGTATAAAAGAAAATATCAAAGTCACAGCCGATGAGTGTACGATACCAAACTTTCCTGTTCAAAAATTTGCCCTTTTTAAAACGAATATAAAAACAAAAAGTAAAAAAGCTCCCAAAGGGTTTTCAAAAGTTTTAATGGATATTTCTAAAGAGATATATAAACAGTTAAATGATAACAATTTAACACAAGCAGATATCTCATTGGAGCAGAAAAAAGGCTGGATGGACAAACTGGGTCAAAATGTTTTTGATAAACAAAAAATACTGCTGCCTGAAATGTTACTTACTATGCAAAAAGCAAGAGAGTGCTTGGCAAGGGCAAAAGACTGGATAGATGCAAATGAATGCCTGGAAGAAGTAGCGAATTTAAAAAGTCAATTTACCAAAGACAAAGAGAGCAATATTGAATCTTGGAGAGAAGAAGATCAAGATCATATATTAAATGAATTGGATGAAAATATCGCGTTGTTGAAATCAAGAATGCCGTGTATCAGGTCTGCAAAAAATATTACGGACCTTTCAGCTTGTATGAAATAAGTTACACTGTAAGCAATTTGAAATGAAATTTTACCGTATCTATATAGAACTTACCAATGTGTGCGGATTGAGTTGTAGTTTTTGCCCTGCCAAAGAGTTACCTTCAAGGCAGATGGATCTTGGCTTTTTTGAGTCTCTCATTATGCAAGCCAAAGTCTACACAAAAGAGATAGCCTGTCATGTTGTGGGTGACCCTCTTACATTATTCAACCTTTCAGATTACCTTGATATCATCCATAAGCACGGATTAAAAGCTATGCTGACCACAAGCGGGTATTTTCTCAAAAAACATACCTATGATACACTGTTTCATCCTTGTGTAAAACAGATAAATATTTCACTCAATAGTTTTAATAAAAATGATACTTCTATCACTTTTGAACAATACATTACTCCCGTACTTAACCTGTGTCATGCCAAAATAGAGCGAAGAAAAGAACTGTTTATCAACCTTCGTGTATGGAACTTAGATGAAATGATGAGTGAACGAGTTTTCAATGAAATACTTTTTGCTAGACTCTCAGAAGCTTTTGACTGTGAACTCGATTTAGACAACGTATATAAAGAACAACCAAAATCCATACGTTTAGCTTTTAAGGTGCTCATACATTTTGATAACTATTTTGAGTGGCCGTCGTTAAACAATAAAAACTATGGAGATGGAACGTGTCAAGGGTTACAGTCACATGTGGCTATCCTTGCTAGCGGGAAGGTCGTACCGTGTTGTCTAGACTGTGATGGAATTATGGAGCTTGGAGACTTGCATCATAAAAGTTTAAAAGAGATATTATCTGACAAACGTTCCAAAAATATGATAGAAGGATTTAAAGAGGGCAAAGCAGTAGAAGAACTTTGTCAAAAGTGTAGTTATAAAGAGAGATTCAATACTTAACGCAATAAGTTGCGTGAGCCGACTGCTGAAGTCAACTCAGCGTTAGCGCAGCTTGATGGGCTTTGCCCATAAGCGTTTAAATGAGAAGAACTTTGTCAAAAGTGTAGTTATAAAGAGAGATTCAATACTTAATGCAATAAGTTGCGTGAGCCGACTGCTGAAGTCAACTCAGTTTTAACGTAGTTATAAAGAGAAATTTAACGATTGATTTTTGTAAACTTTGTTCCTTCAAGGCTAAGATTATACATCAAACCTTTTGCCCCAAAAACAAAAGCGTAAATGGGCTTTTCAAAGCTGATGGTTCCTATGTCTTTTCCTACACCCCATTTTGCTACAGTAATAGCCCCATCTACACCGGCTTCCCATCCATCACTTCTAATAAAGCCGTCTAAAGCTGATTGGGAACCAAATGCTATGACATAAGAAGTTTGCTGAAGCCCCAGTTGAAATCCGACAGAACCTGACGCAATACTATAGTAACCTTTTGTCTGACCATCTACGCGCAATACACCTTCTCCGTATTCTCCACCTACAATAAATCCGCCTTTAACTACTGCGGGGAAAATAAGGTATCCTTTGGCTTTTGAAAGAAATTCTTGACCCCCTTTCACCTCTTTAGTAAACTGCTTAAGTGCATCGTCTGATTTAGCTTCAATAACAGATGCCGATTCAGCCATAGAATAACTACTTGCAAGCAGTATAAGAGAAGCGATAAATGCCAGGGGATTGAGTCTATTGTATTTCATTGAAATCCTTTAGGTAATTTATGCATTATAACAAATAAAGGTTAAGCAATTGTGTATAATGCTTTTATAAAAGGGAATAAATGCAAAAACTAACTCTCAAGGCGTATGCCATCAGATATAAATTGAGTATTTTCAATGTAATGAAGATGATAAAATCAGGTAAACTGAAAACTGAAATCGCTCAAGAAAATGGAAAAGAAATTACGTATATCCTAGCTGATGAAGCTATGCAAAAAGATATTCAAGATGGTGTTTTCTCTATAGATAAACAAGAAGAATTAACACTAAGAGGAATAGTCAAGGCATTGCAAAAAGAGGTAAAACTTTTGCGAGAAGAGATAGAGGTGCTGAAAAAGAAGGTATAATAAAAAAGAATCTCTTTCAAAGGAGAGAAGTGAAAGTAGCATATATTACGGATGACATTTATCTTGAACATGATACCGGTTTAGCTCATCTGGAATCTGCACAACGACTAGTGGCTATCAATAAAGCTATAGAGCCACTTGCGTATAGATTATTGAAAAAATCCCCAATCTGTGTCTCTAAAGAGATGCTTCAAACGGTACACTCTGCAAAACATGTGCAAACTATCATAGATGCAAGTAAATATGGTACACCTATTGATTCAGATACGATATGCAGTACCGGTTCATATAAGGCTGCCGTAAAAGCAGTAGGAGCGGGTATTGTAGCTATAGATGGCATAAAAGCAGGAGAGTTTGAAAGAGCTTTTTGTACTGTACGTCCTCCTGGGCATCATGCCACACCTACGCGAGCCATGGGTTTTTGTCTTTTTAACAATATAGCTATTTCAGCAAGGTATGCTCAAAATCTGGGTTACAAAAAAGTGATGATTATCGACTTTGACGTACACCACGACAATGGCACCCAAGAGATTTTTTATGAAGAGGATTCAGTTTTTTATTTCTCTTCCCATCAAGCTTTTTCTTTTCCGGGGACAGGTGCAGAAAAAGATAAAGGTTCTGGAGCAGGGGAGGGATTTACCGCTAACTTTCTAATGATGCCAGATGGTGGAGATGAAGAAATACTGGATATTTATGAAAATGATCTGCCGCAGTATGTTAAAAGCTTTGGTCTAGATATTATCTTAGTTTCAGCAGGCTATGACTTACATGAAAGTGATCCACTGGCTCAGTTAAATGTCACAGCGATAGGTATTGCAAAAATAGTACGTTTGATACTTGATAGTGCAAATGTTCCTTTTGTCTTCTTTTTAGAAGGAGGATACGATCTGGATGCTTTAGGAAAGAATGTGAAAGTGACACTCGAAGTGATGCTTGATAGATAAATGAACCATCCGGATAACTTAAGTGTTAAAAGTAGGGTGACAGATAATTTACTCACATAGATAAATGATACTGTATTCCCGCATAGAAGCGGGAATATTCATTAAAATGTGTAAGTTAGTTGGAGTGAGGTACTGTTTTCTGAGTGTTCTACAGAAGATAGCCCGGTATATATGTCTCCAGTTGCAGGGTTGAGACCAACTATAGTATTCATAGTGGTTGTTGACTTAGGTGCGTAAATATAAGCAAGATCAAGAGCAAAAGAATCATTCAAGGCATACGTTCCCCCTATCGTATAGTGATTTTCCTGTGTAGCCGGAAATCCTAAAAGGTTGAAGAGGTTAAGCGCATTACCTCCTGCTTGTGCGTAACTTCCTGCAGGAATGACTTGCGAGCCGCCAGGTGCTTCCAAAATAGGGTGGGAAGAGTGGTTATAGCCTACCCTAAGGGCCCAGTTGTCTTGGTCGTATTGATACCCAAATGCATAAACATCTTGATCTTCCCATCCAAAATCCTTGTAACCTTTTGCACTAGACCATTTGATTTGTTTATAATCAAATGCAAAAGTATGTTGATTTTTTTTATATCCAATACCCACACCAATTTCAGCAGGCTGTTCCAGCTTATTGCCCATTGCTACAGGGAAAATACCAAGATCTACAAAAGGCTGTGTCGCATTTGAAAGTTGGTTGCTGTAGTCCATATCGATTTTTGATTTATAGACAACACCCAGTGTCAGGCCGCTGATGCCATTGTTTGAAAAATTATAAGTAGCACCGAAGCTAATGCCAAAATTGAGATCTTGCGCAACGCCATCCCCTACATTACTTCCATCAAAACCATTATAGTTGATATCTAATGAACCATATTGCAGTATAGGTGTAACTGCAAGACTTAACTCATGAACTTTATAAGCAATAGGTATACCAAACTGCATAAGTTGCAAATTGGTTATCATATACATATTGCCTGAATCCATTGAGGTTTGAGGCGCATTACGATAATCAGTACCCATACCTGCAGTCCCCCACATACCAACACCGATATACCAATTCTCATTAATTTTATGTGCAATAGAAACTTCAGGAATGACATTCATATCTGCATCACTCGTATGCATTGCACCCATACCCATTTTTGCACTGATATCAGGCATAAAGAGAGTACCTCCAAATGAAATCTCTGTGTTTTCAATATTGGTAATGAGTGCAGGATTGTGTAAAGTAGACTCTGCTCCGTGGTTAACAGCAATTCCTGCTCCACCCATACCTCTTGCTTTTGTCCCTACCGCGATAAGATGATCTCCATTTGTTGCATGCAACAAAGTAGTTGCCATCAATGAAAGTACAATACCCTTCCTCAATAATTTAACAGAGTTTATTTTCATGTTATTCCTTCGCATATTTTTACTTATTAAAATATAAATAATTTATTTTTATATACTATAATAAAAAACTTAAAAGATATTGTATAATATGCAAATAATTTTTAACTATCTAAAAGTGTGTATCATTGGTGTGCTAAATTTTTTTAGAAGAAGCTTTTTACTAAGAATTGTGTGGATTGAGCGTGTGCTATTTATGCTATTATTGTATGGGTGATAGGGACGATAAGTGTCCCTATCCATATTCCCACAAAATGTGGGAATGGGAGGATAAGAAGTTATTTAGATTTTACTCTTAACAAATGCTTCCATATCTTCAACTACCTCTTCTAGTGTTCTTGCACCGTCGATCACAGTTAAAAGGTTTTTGTCTGTATAAAATGCCTGAATCTCTGCTAGTGGATCTGTGTAAATTTTCATTCTGTCAAAGAATACTTCTACACTGTCATCTGAACGCTCTTCTCCTGGCTTAGCTTCTGCAGCACGTCCGAGAATTCTGTCTTTAGCCACCTGCTCACTTACTCTTACTTCAATGACTGATGCGAGTTCAATGTTGTCTTCTTTTGCAACAAGTGCATCAAACGCCGTCATTTGTTCTGTACTTCTTGGGTAACCATCGATGAGCACATTGGAAACAGGAGCATTATTGATAGCAGATACGATAGTGTTTACAATGATCTCTAATGGCACCAATGCACCTTTAGAGATATAACTCTCTATGGTCTGACCCAGTTCAGACCCACTTGCTACTTCTTCTCTTAGCATATCACCAGTAGAGTAGTGTACTATTTTGTCACTGTTTTTTTCAGCGATGATGCTTGCGTCTGTTGTTTTTCCTGAGCCTGGCGCTCCGATGATTAAGAATAGTTTTTTCATTTGTTTTTCCTTTATAAATGTTATTAGGTGGAAGGGTGCAGCGAGACACAACATCCTACGGTTGGTTAAGATGCGGGGGCCTGCTGCCTGATTCTCAGACTCAATTCTTTAAGCTGTTGGTCATCCACTTTACTTGGCGCTTGCGTAAGCAGACATTGTGCTTTTTGTGTTTTGGGGAAGGCGATGACTTCACGAATGCTGCTGGCTCCCGTCATGATCATGATAAGCCTGTCAAGACCCAGTGCAAAACCACCATGTGGCGGTGCACCAAACTTCAGTGCTTCAAGCAAGAAACCAAATTTGTCTTGTGCCTCTTCTTCATCAATACCAAGCAGTTTAAATATCTCTGTTTGCATCTCTTCTTTATGGATACGGATAGACCCGCCGCCCAGTTCCGTACCGTTAAGGACAATGTCATAAGCGATAGATTCAATATCTTCGATATCTTCATAGTCGAGTGTTTTGGGCTGTGTGAACGGGTGGTGAAGCGCTTTTACTTTACCTTCATCTACTTCAAACATAGGAAAGTCCATGACCCATAAGAATTCAAATGTATCCTCAGGGATGATATTCATCATTTCCGCAAGGTGGATACGGAAACGGCCCATATAATCGAGCACCAGTTTTTTCTCACCAGCGCCAAAGAAGACTGCATCACCCACTTCAAGTTCACATCTGTCGATGATAGCCTGGATGTCTTCTTCTGTAAAGAATTTAGCCAAAGGCCCTTTTAGTCCATCTTCTTTCATTTGGAAGTATCCTAGACCCGATGCTCCAAACTTACGTACATAGTCTTCAAAACCTTTCATCTGACGTTTTGAGAAAATCTCATCGCCTTTTGGTACTTTAAGTGCTTTAATACGGTTTTTTTTGGGAGTTTTAGCAATGCTTGAGAAGATTTCATTATCACATCTTTCAAAGATGTCGATTACATCTACCATTGACAAATCATAACGCATATCAGGCTTGTCTGAACCATATTTCTCCATAGCATTGGTATGGGTCATGCGGTTAAATTTGGTTGGAACATCAAACCCACATTTTATAAATACATCAGAGATGAGTTTTTCAGCTACAGCAATGACATCTTCCTGGTCACAAAAAGACATTTCAACATCTATCTGGGTGAATTCTGGTTGTCTGTCTGCTCTTAAATCTTCATCTCTAAAACATTTAGCAATCTGAAAGTAACGGTCAAAACCGCCAACCATCAGAAGTTGTTTAAAGAGTTGCGGAGATTGTGGAAGTGCATAGAACTCACCTCCATGTACACGGCTTGGCACAAGATAGTCTCTTGCACCCTCTGGTGTAGATTTGGTAAGAATAGGTGTCTCAACTTCCAAGAAGTCAAGTTCATCAAGTGTATTTCTCGCAGCAATTGTCGCTTTGGAACGAAGCTTGAATATATCATAAGACTTTTGTGTTCTAAGCTCAAGATAACGGTATTTAAGTTTGATCTCTTCATTTACCTTTTCATCATTAAGTTCAAAAGGCATAGGCTTTGAGCGGTTCTCTATAACAAGTTTGTCTACAACCATTTCAACTTTACCTGTTTTGAGGTTGGGATTTTCCAATCCTTCCCCTCTGGCTCTTATCTTTCCTGTCGCAATGACAACAAACTGGTCTCTGATCTCTTCAGCTTGCTTGTGTGCCTGCGCATTGTCTGCTGGATCACATACAAGTTGTACGACTTGGTCTTTATCACGAAGGTCTATAAAAATGACCCCGCCATGGTCTCTACGGCTGGCAACCCAACCTGCTACAGTGACTTCTTCACCGATATGTTCTTCATTTATCTGGGCACAATAATGTGTTCTCATCAACCATCCTATGTATTTATAATGACGCGATTATATCTAAAAGTAGTTTAGGGTTGAATTTGCTGTAAAAAAACATTACAATTTGACATATTTTTAAAGCTTAAAGTACATTTATGCTAATCTACTATTATATAAAAGAGATGGAGTACCATACTTTGGATAAATTAGCACAGATCAAAATAGCAGGGTTTATACTCAAACCAAATGCACCAGAGATAAAACCTTTGTATGAAAAGATAAAGGCACAGTTTGAAGCCAAAGGGATCACTGTTTTAATTGGCCAAAATTCAGCAGAAATGATAGGGCTGAAGGGCCTACCTTTTGAGGTGATGTGTAAAAAAGCAGACTTTCTTGTGTCTCTTGGCGGAGATGGTACATTGTTGTCACTGGTACGTCGTAGTTATGGTTTTCATAAACCTGTTTTGGGTATCAATGCAGGGACGCTTGGATTCTTAGCAGATATTACGATCGATGATGTAGATAGTTTTTTAGACGAGTTACTCGAAGGTGAATACAGGATTGATAACCGCATGATGATGGAGGGGTCTATAAGAACAAAAGAAGGAAGCAAGCAGCCATTTTTTGCATTAAATGATGTAGTACTCACCCGGCCGGTCATTTCTAAAATGGTAAAGATAAACGCATCTATAGATGGAGAGTGGTTCAATACTTACAGAGGAGATGGTCTCATTATATCTACACCGACAGGTTCAACTGCATACAACCTGGCAGCAGGTGGGCCAGTGATGTACCCGCTTACGAAGGCTTTTATCATGACTGCTATTTCTGCGCACTCGCTTACAAACCAAAGGCCTTTAATTGTGCCTGCTGACTTTACTATTGAGTTAAGTTCACCCAGTGAAAAAGTTATCGCCGTCATAGACGGACAAGATGATTATGAAATGCATGAGGGGGATGTTTTGAGAATTCAGGGCGCAAAAACAGGAGGGAAACTTTTACACAGAAAAGAACGTAATTACTTTGCTGTGCTAAGAGAAAAACTCTCCTGGGGTGATATGCATTGATAGAGCGTCTATATTTACGTGAACTCGTTACTTTTGATGAAGTAGAGCTAGAGTTTAATAATGGGTTAGTAGTGCTTACCGGACCTAGCGGTGCAGGAAAGTCAGTACTGATGTCTGCCATACTTTCTAGCTTTGGGCACACGACACAAGGAGCAGCATCTTTGTGTGAAGTGAATTTGGTTAAACCTACCCGGTTGCAGAGCGATATCTATGAACTTGAAAATGACCTGGTCATCAAAACACTTAAAAAAGAGAAGCTTCGTTACTTTATTGAAGGGCAAAATATCTCTAAAAAAGCACTCTTTGAACTCTTTTCTCCTTATGTTAAATATCTTTCTGTACGTGATAAAGGAGGTTTTGACTCAGAGTCACTCACCGAAATGATGGACAGTAATTTGTCAATTAAAGATAAAAAGTATAAAAAATCTCTTAAAGAGTATAAAAAGCGTTATGTGCATTACAAAGCAAAAGAAGCAGAACTTAAAAAGATAAAAGAGAATGAAGCTAAACTGGCAGAACTTATAGAATTTGCTACTTATGAGATCGAGAAGATAGAACGGATCAACCCTCAACCTAATGAAGAAGAAAAACTGCTTAAAATCAAGCAGCAGCTTTCGCGTATAGATAAAATAAAAGAGGCAATGACCACTGCGTCTGAAATATTTGCCTGTGAAGGGCCTGTGGAAGAAGTGTATCGTCTTTTAGAGAAAGACACTTCAGTGTTTTCTGAAATGATGAACCAGCTTAGAGCAGACTTTGAGGAGGCTGAAGCACTTGCTGATGATCTCGAAGAGGTGAATATAGAAGAAGTACTGGACCGCTTAAGTGATTTGACTACACTTAAAAATCGTTATGGTTCTATAGAAGGAGCTTTGGTCTATAAAGAAGCTAAAAAAGAAGAGCTTTTAGGTTATCAGAATATAGAGCAGGACAAAAGTTTGCTCGAGTTCTTTTTGACACTGGAATTTAGCGAACTTACAATTATAGGAAGCAGACTTTCTCAGTCACGACAGCAGGAAGCCTTAGTATTGGAGGGCTTATTAGGAGAATACCTTGAAACACTTAAGTTACCAGCACTTACCTTTGTTTTTGAACCAATCTGTTTGGGTGAAACAGGTATAGATAAGGTTGAAGTAACGTTGGGTAACTCAAAAATGGCCACACTTAGTGGAGGAGAGTTTAACCGTGTTCGTTTGGCCTTGATGGCAGTTAGTATAGATAATAAAAGCCAAAGTCAAGGTGTCCTTATACTCGATGAGATAGATGCCAATGTAAGCGGCGATGAATCTATCGCTATTGCTACGATGATAGCAAAACTCTCAAGAGTGTATCAGATATTTGCCATCTCACACCAACCGCATCTCTCAGCCCAGGCTGATCAACATATTGTGGTGACTAAAGAGGGAACTGTAAGTCATGTGGAAATTCTTGATGAGAAGGGCAGGGTACAGGAGATAGCCCGTATTATCGGCGGAGAAAATCCGACTTCCCAAGCACTTGAATTTGCAAAACGTTTAAGAGTATAAGGGTGTTTTTTGTAAGTGTTTACAATAATGAGATTAATGATAGATTTTGCTATAATTGAATCTTCTGAATAGATAGGCTTAATCAGTAGACTCAATAATTAAAAAATATAGGGATGAGATGATAGTAGATACACATTGTCATTTGGATGATGCAAGATATAATGATGATCTTGATGAAATTTTAGAAAATGCCAAACAAAAGGGTGTGGGAAAGTTCATCATCCCCGGTGCTGACCCCAAAAGTTTGGAAAGAGCAGTCGAGATATCAGAGCAGTATGAAATGGTGTATTTTGCTGTAGGTGTACACCCTTATGATGCCCAAAATTATGATAGAAGTTACCTTGAAGAATTTGTGAAACATCCAAAATGCGTAGCCATAGGTGAGTGTGGACTGGACTATTACAGATTGCCTGAAAACAGCCAGGAGTGTGCAGCCGAGAAAAAATTGCAAAAAGAAGTTTTTACAGATCAGATACTGTGGGCAAAAGAGTTGCAAAAGCCACTGATTGTACACATTAGAGAATCCAGCGCAGATTGTCTGGAACTGTTGGAGAGATATGCAGGGAAAGAGGGGGGTGTCTTGCATTGCTATAACGCTGATGAATCCCTGTTAAAGCTTACGGAGCGTAATTTTTACTATGGTATCGGTGGAGTTTTGACTTTTAAAAATGCCAGAAAGCTGATCAATGTGTACCCCAAAATTCCTCAGAACAGGCTTCTCATAGAAACTGATGCACCTTATCTTACGCCACATCCCCATCGTGGTGAGCGTAATGAACCTTCATTTACAACTTTTGTAGCGGCTAAAATGTCTGAACTGAGTAATATTTCCAGATTAGAAATAGAACAAATTACTACAGAAAACAGTACTAGACTTTTTGGTATTTAAAGTGATAATATGAAAAAGAGCATCATGAAGAGTATCTTACTTGTGATGTTGATATCATCCTACTCTTTTTCACTTTCTATCGCGGATAAATATCCAAGTTACACGTATATATTTTCTGAATTTGGCGTAGATGAAGAGTATATTTATGATAGTGATTTTGAAGAGTTTGTCCTGCATAATGAAGAAAAGATTAAAGCGTTTTATACACATTCTCTGCGTAGAGGTAAAGATCTTTTGCCTATGATGAAGGAAAGTCTGATGGAAGATGGGCTCTCTGATCTTTTTATCTATCTTTCTATGGTAGAGTCAGGTTTTTCTCCTGCTGTTGTCTCACCTAAAAAAGCAGTAGGATTATGGCAATTTATGCCTGCTACGGCAAAACACTACAATCTTTCTGTGTACAACGGTTTTGATGAACGTTGTGATCCTATAAGTTCTACAAATGCGGCGATACATTATTTAAACAAACTTTACCGTCAATTTGGAAAATGGTATCTTGCGGCTATGGCATATAACTGTGGTGAGGGCCGTTTGCAAGAAGCCATTAAGAAAGCCGATAGTGATGAACTTGCCATACTTTTAGATAGTAGCGATAAATATTTACCATTGGAAACAAGAGAATATATTAAAAAAATCTTACTTGTAGCTATGATAGGTGAAGGATCAATATTAGATTTTTCAAATGAACCATATGCCTCCCCAAAGGGCTTTTTACAAGTAGAAGTATCTGGCGGTACAAAACTTAGAGAGTTGGCTAAATTAATCAAGATGAAACCGTCACAGTTTTTAAGTCTCAATAAGCAGTTCAAGAATGGATTGGTCCCTGAAACAAAACCTGTTTACAGCGTTACCATACCTGAAGAAAAAATGATTCTTTTTTATTTACGATACGAGTTCACGGAGGGAAAAAAGTCCATTAAACCTCATTTAGCCTCGCACTATGTGAAATTAGGAGAAACACTTGAAAATATTGCTAAAGAGTATCATGCCAGTGTTGAAGAGATAAAAACAGCCAATCAGTTGAGTGATGATTTTCTTGTACTTGACACACTTTTGGTGATTCCTGTGAGCCAAGAATTTTTTGAAAAGAGCCTAAAGGATTAACGAAGGATAAATGCTGGAGCAAGCAAAAATAAAGTCAAATAAAGGGATAATCTTAGCTAATATTTATACCATGAGAGACTCTATGAAAAGAATAACGGCCATTTTAATGCTTATAATGATGTTGACTTTGGTATTGTTTACAACGGGCTGTTCTCAAAAGCGTAAAGGTGTGATAAAACCTACCAAATATACGAGTGCAGCGCGGCACAGGTCGACCATGCGCTCTTATAATGTACTGGGTAAACGGTATCATCCTACTTTTGTTGAAGTTGGGCAGGAAATGCGCGGTATTTCCAGTTGGTATGGACCTGATTTTCATGGAAAATTTACCAGTAACGGCGAAGTTTATAATATGCATGGCAGAACAGCTGCACATAAAACATGGCCTATGGACACGATGGTAAAGGTAAAAAATGTTCAAAACGGTAAAAGTACCGTTGTACGGATCAATGACAGAGGCCCTTTTGTACAAGGGCGTATTATTGACTGTAGTTATACTGCAGGCAAGGAGATAGGACTTGATAGAATGGGTATTGCCAAGGTAGATATACAAGTGGTTGGATTTGCAGGTAAAGTGCAGTCTGCTGCTACGATAGCCAAACACAAACGTACACATACCCAGACGCGTATAAGGTTGAGTAACTTTGGTGTGCAAGTGGGTGCATTTAGACGTTACGCGGGAGCCAAAATTTATAAAAGAAAATATACGAGTTTGTATCCAAGATACAAGACTGTCATCAAAGAATTCTCTGATGTAGACGGAGAGCCTCTATATCGCGTTTGGCTTATGGGGTTTGGATCTGAAGATGAGGCCAGAGACTTTAAAAACAGTAATAATCTTGCTGGCGCATTTATTGTAAGATGACCATGATAGAACAAAAGTTCATGCAACTAGTTGCAAAATAAAATTGAAGGTATAAAATGATAGAAGTGACAAGAGAAACAAAAGAGACACAAATTTCAGTCAAACTGAACCTTTATGGTAAGGGTGAGGCCAAGATAAACACGGGTGTAGGATTTTTTGACCATATGCTCGAAGCATTTACGAAACATGCACATATTGATCTGGAAGTAAATTGTACAGGTGATACACATATTGATGACCATCACACTGTAGAAGATGTGGGTATAGTTATAGGACAGGCACTTAAAAAAGCTATCTATCCGGTGAAAAGCATAGAACGTTTTGGAAATGCCACTGTAGTGATGGATGAAGCGAGTATCACGTGCGATATAGACCTCTCCAACCGTGCTTTTCTTGTATATGAACTTCCCATAGGCGGAAAAGTTGGAGAGTTTGATGTGGAACTGGTAGAGGAGTTTTTTAGAGCTTTAGCTTTTAATCTGCCACTCACGCTTCACCTTATCTATAACCGTGGTAAAAACAAACACCACATTATAGAAGCAGCATTTAAAGCACTTGCTGTAGCACTGCGCAGGGCAGTTACGTTCAATGAAAATGCCGGTATCCCAAGTACAAAGGGTGTGCTGTGAGTATTGAACTGATTGTACTGGATGTTGATGGGACGATGACTGACAGCCACATCACCTATAGCGAACAAGGAGACGAGATCAAATCGTTTAATGTTAAAGACGGATTGGCAATTTCTAGTTGGAGAAAACTTGGCAAACAAGTAGCCATCATCACTGGCAGATCTTCTAGTATCGTGGCGCGTCGTGCCAAAGAGTTGCATATAGAACATTTTTATCAGGGAGTTAGTAATAAAAAAGAGGTGCTAGAATCACTCTTGAAAAAGCTTGATTTAACGATGGAAAATGTCGCAGCTATTGGTGATGATTTAAATGATTTGCAGATGTTAAGAGCAGCAAAGATTTCATTTGTCCCCAGAGATGCCAATGCCTATGTAGATAAGGTGGCGACAGTTATTCTTTCCAAAAAGGGTGGAGAAGGTGCCGTCAGAGAGATGATAGAACACCTTATTATCAATGAGGGACTTGAAAAGAAGTATTTGGAGCTATGGGATTAAAATTAGAAACGCTGATTATAGTAGTCATTGTAGCTATTTTATCAGGAGCATTGATGGTGAGGTTCACCCATACCCCAACTGATGGAAAACATTTTACCAAAGAGCTGGCATTTACCAATACAACATTTATAGAAGTTGATACAGATGCTATGCAGAGTAAGGCCTTTAGTACTTATGGTATACGTGATGCAGGGATCTTAACTCTGGATAATCTCAAATACCATACCAATAACATAAAATTACTTCGTGCAATAAAAGGTACTTATAAAGGCGATAAACTCTATTTTGATGGCAATATCACTCTAAATCAAAAAGAAGGTTATGACTATAGCGCGCAACATGCAGTTTATGATAAAGAAACAAAAATTCTTGACATTACTTCTGCTTTCACAGGAGTACTGAATAAAAATGTTATACATGGATATACATTACGTTATGATACACAAAAGAAAGAGGCTTTTGGAAAGAGAATTGATGCAGTCGTTTATACGACAGAAAAGTAATATCATGGTACAATATCTTTAAGTTTAACAAAGGTTTTTTATTGAAATTTCTAAAAATTATACTCTTAATTACTATTACTCTTTTTGCTGAAAAGGTGGAAGTTACTTCTGATTCTATGAAAGCGGAAGATTTGAAAAAAGAGGTGCATTTTATCGGTAATGTAAAGATAAAACAGTTGAAAAGTTGGCTGTATGGAGATAAAGTTATTGTCTATTTTGATGAAAATAATGAAACTAAAATGTATGAAGCCATAGGTTCAGTTACTTTTGAATTTAATGAAGAGAAAAATTTTTATAAAGGCAGTGCCGATAAAGTAACCTATTATCCTATGAAGTCACAATATATTTTAACAGGAAAAGCAGTTATAGATGACTTGATAAACAAACGTCATGTAAATGGCGATGAGATTACATTAGATACGATAACGGGCAATGCTAACGTTAAAGGAAGTAAGATAAAACCAGTAAAGTTTATCTTTGATACGGAGGATAAAAAATGAGTATACCGCGAATTGTAGAGGCAGAGTTTATTAAGTCAGCACAAAGTATTGAAGACGCTTTGCCTGAAGGTATGAGCGAAGTGGTTTTTTTAGGCCGCTCCAATGTGGGAAAAAGTTCTACACTCAATTCGCTAACACAAAGAAAGAGCCTGGCTAAAAGTTCAGCTACTCCAGGGAAAACACAGCTGATAAATTTTTTTGAAACGCGTTATTTATACAACGAAATGAGTTATCCTGTACGTTTTGTGGATTTGCCCGGATTTGGATATGCAAAAGTTTCTAAGACACTGAAAGAAGTGTGGCAGAAAAATTTGGTAGAGTTCATACAGCAACGCGTCTCCATACGACTTTTTATTCATCTACGCGATGCACGCCATCCTCATGTAAAAATCGATGATGATGTAGAAAATTATATTTCAGAATTTATTCGCCCAGACCAGAAATATTTGACAGTTTTTACAAAGACAGACAAGCTCAATCAAAAAGAGCTCGCTAAGCTTAGAAGAGAATTTCCAGGCTCTATTGCAGTTTCGAATCTTAAAAAAAATGGACACGACAGGGTGCACCGTGAAATACTTAAAACTATTTTTGGTGTAGAAGAAAAAACTAAAAAAACAGATGAGGCAAAAGAGTGATAAAACTTGTAAAAGCAAAACTAAGTGACATCCCTGCAATGCAAGTACTGGTAGCTTCAGAAGTCAAAGAAGGTATCATACTAAACCGCAGCGAAGATGAAGTAGCAACCAATATCCGATCCTATGTGTTGGCAAAAGATGACGGTAAACTCGTAGGCTATACAGCACTACATGTTCATTCTAAACGACTAGCAGAGATTCGAAGTCTCATTGTAGATAAAGAGTACCGCGGACAAAAAATCGGACAAAAAATGGTCGAGTATACTCTGAAAGAAGCAAAAGAGATAGGCGTAGAAGAAGATGTACTGGTTTTGACGTATGTACCTGCTTTCTTTTTGAAACTCGGCTTTAATGAAATCAATAAAGAAGTAATACCAGAACACAAAATTTGGGCTGATTGTATTAAATGTATCCACTTTCCTGTATGCAATGAAATAGCCCTAGTTTATAAATTATCCTAAGTATTGAGTGTGATATATGGATAAAATCAATAGATCTTTAACACTTCCTTTCATGTGGTTGTCACTTTTTGTGTTTGTTATATTTTATCCAATGTTTATCTCTATTTATGTTTTCTTACCACTGTTTATAGGGGTTATGGGATATATTTTAATACAAGGTATTGAGCAGAGAAAGACACACTATGTCTTTATAACGATTATTTATTTTATCAATCTTGAGGCAAATCTTTCTTTACCTTTTTTCTTGATTTTTATTTCATCACTGCTTGTGTATCTTCTTTTTTATCACTCTTTACTTTACTTTCGTAAATGTAAAATTTGTAGACCGGTATTGAGTGTATTGCTTATTGATACAGTCTATTTGGGATCTTTATTGTTTTATGATTTTATTTTTCAAACCCATAGTATTGTATTAGATAACATATTGCTCTATTCACTGATTGTGGATCTTTTGATCGTGGTGATATTATGAGATTTAAGATCATAATAGTTATATTCCTGCTCTTTTGGGGCGCGATGATAGCCAGACTGTATCATGTAAGTATTAAGTCCAATTTTTATTATGAAGGGTTGGCAAAAGAAAATATAGAGAGAAAACGCTTTACCAAGCCTGTTAGAGGTGAAATAATTGATATTAATGGTAATCTTCTTGCTATGAACCAGATAGGTTTTTCTATTTCTATCGTACCCCATCTGAAAACAAAAAAAGAGGGGAAAAGAATCAATAAACTTGAAGTCATTGTAGATAAGCTTGTAGAAACTTTTCCTGATCTCAATAAAACCATTATGATGAATGTATATGAAAAGTATAATTCCCCTTATAACCATGCCTATATTAAAGTAGTAGATTTTATTCATTATCCTGATATGATGGGTGCTTATCCTAAGTTGAGTTTGTATAATGAGATCATGATAGAGGCTGAAACGAAGCGGTATTATCCTTATGGAAAGTATGGTGCTCACATCGTTGGCTATACAGGAAGATCAAACAAAGAAGAGAATGACAAAGACCCTGTAGCCAAAGAAATAGGAAAAATAGGAAAAAGTGGTTTAGAGAGATACTACAATAGAGTGTTAGAAGGAGAGTTGGGTTACGAAGTAAGTAAAGTGACAGCAACCAATAAAGCCATAGATATTTTGGAAAAAAAATTACCCAAAGACAATAAAAATCTTCAGCTTAATATTGATATTAATTTACAGCAAATGATCTATGAACGTTTTGGTGATGCAACGGGTGTTGCCATAGTAATGAAAACCAATGGTGAAATCCTATCTGCTGTAAGTTACCCTTCTTATGACCCTAATCTTTTTGTGGGTGGCATCAGCAGTAAAGACTGGAAAGCTCTTCAGCAAGACCTTTCCTACCCTTTTACTAATAAAATCATTCATGGCACTTATCCTCCCGGTTCAGCAATAAAAATGGGAATGGCACTTGCTTTTGAAAAAGCACAACCCAATATTTTGGCAACTCCAGAATACTGTAACGGACATATTACATTGGGTAAAAGTACACATAAGTTTAGGTGTTGGTCCAAATGGGGGCATGGTCAAGTTGATCTGCGCCGTGCAATTAGAGAGAGCTGCGATGTTTATTTTTATAATAAAAGTTTAAAAGTCGGTATCGATGCGATGGCAAAAAACCTTAGATCATTTGGATTAGGGATTAAAACAGGTGTAGATCTGCCAAGAGAATATGACGGTGTCATGCCGGATAAAGCATGGAAAATGAAACGCTTTAAGCAGCCATGGTACCAGGGTGAAACTGTTATTGCGTCTATAGGACAAGGATACGACCTTGTTACTCCTCTACAAGTAGCCCGAAATACTGCTCTGATAGCAACATCTAACCTTGTGACACCAAGCATTGCAAAAGTGGTTGATGGAAATGTTACCAAGAGAGAAATCGTCCCTATGGAGTTTAATTCGTATTACTTAAATGAGATACGAAAAGGGATGTATGATGTGTGTAACACTAGAAAAGGAACAGCCTTTAGTGTGATGAGCAAATTACCTGTTATTGTTGCGGGTAAAACGGGAACATCACAGGTTATTTCTATTCCCCAATCTACAAAGAATCGTCTTAAAGAAGAAGAGTTGGCTTACTACAGCAGATCACATGCCTGGATCACTTCGTATGCACCTTATGATGATCCAAAATACATTGTGACAGTATTGGTAGAGCATGGTGGGCATGGAGGGAGTACATCAGGACCTATTGCTGCAGATATTTATAGGTGGCTTTATGAAAATGGGTATTTTGAAAAACCTGAATAGATGAATTTTAGAAGTATTTCTTATCGTCCCACTTCATCTTGTTCCCAACTCAAGTCATCCATAAATTCAACTTCTGCTCTTAAGTGAAAAAGTATGAAAGTCACAGGATTAACTCTTGCTTTTCCACATCACAATGAGTATAATGTACAAAATACCGTAAGCGTCCTGATGATAAATACAACTTTTTGAGATGTTTTTAAACGTATTAAAAAGTGTTGCATCATATGGGGTAGAGTGAGAAGCTAAGCAAATTAATTATTCACAATTCTTATATTTTAGTTAGAATAGGCTAACTGTAAAATAGTGATAATGGAGTTTATATGAGGGTACTTAGTTTAATAAACGGCACATTGATTTCAGAGACGACATCAACATATGCTTTATACTACGCAAAAAATCTTGGCTGCCAACTTAGTTTGGTTTATATTCGCGATAAAGAGCCTTTAGTTATGGTTGAAGAGGTTTTCAATGATATCAAAAGTTTTGCATCTCTTCTTGGCGTTGGAGTAGATTTGATTATTTATGACAGATTTGAGGAATTAGAACGACTTGTATTTGAAGAGAATATTGATATGCTGTTTTGTTCTACGAAAAACAATCGTTCTCTTTTGGACAAATCATTTGCAAAAAAGATTATAGATGCCGGTTTAAAAGTTGATTTGGCGATTGTAAAAATTGTCAAGATCGCGATTGCTGCGGATGTTGAGAAAATTATAATGCCTATCAGAGGGTACCAATTGTCTGTTAATAAGTTTGCTTTTTTTGCAAGTTTTGTAAATGCTTATAATGCAAATGCTGAAATATTCTCTATTGATGAGATAAAAAGAAGAGAAATTGCCTCTTTGGATGCCAAAAAAGTAAAAAGAAAGCTTCAAGATACAGTATTTAATTTAAGACATTACTTCAGATTGGCAAATATTATGGGGATGAAATTTTCCATTAAACACAACTTTGCTTTGGTTGAAGGTGAAGAGGTGCAATCTCACATCGCAAAAAACAGCTATGACCTGGCTATAGTGGGCGGGCACCATCAGAAATTTTCTTTTAGGGTCCATCCGATAGATACACTTTTTGAAGAACCGGTGATAAACACCATCTATACTATTCAAAGTAAAGATGACAAATGAAACTTTTTGAATTAACAAAAGCACAGCTTTTTCAGAAGTTTAGAAGTTCCCAAAATGGTTTGGATAGCTCTGATGTCCAAACGCGCCAAGAACAGTTTGGCAAAAATATCATAGCACAAAAAAAGAAAAAAAACTACTACAAAGAGTACTCTAAACAATACATTCAATTTTTCTCTATCCTTCTTGAAGTTGCGGGTGTTTTGGCTTTTACAGCAGATTTTTATCAGCCAAATCAGGGTAACGATATTTTGGGATACGCGATTTTTGGAGCGGTATTTATAAATGCAAATTTTACATTTTGGCAGGATTTTAAAGCAGACAAGGCTATGGAGGCTCTTTTAAAGCTTGTATCAACCAATGTAAAAGTTAAAAGAGACGCAAAAATCCAAGAGGTTGATGCAAGTGATTTAGTGGCTGGTGATATAGTCATACTTGAAGAGGGTGACAAAATCGTAGCTGATGGGATTTTACTAGACGTAAATGAATTGTATATAAACACTTCTACACTTAACGGGGAATCAAAACCAAACAAAAGAGCCTTGGCCTGCGGCAAGGCTTCGAGGAATATTGATGCCAAAAATATGGTATATGCAGGGACAAGCGTTGTAAATGGAACTGCTATTGCAATAGTTGTCGCAACCGGAATGGCAACAGAATTTGGCAAGATTGCTACGCTTACGAGCAATATACAAAAAGGTTTAACTCCTCTTGAAAAAGAGATAATCGGTATGACTAAGATTTTGACCATTCTGGCCTTGAGTGCTGGTGTTGTTTTTTTCTTTTTGGGCTACTTCTCCGGAAAAGGGTTTTTTATCGCCTCCATATTTGCTCTCTCCCTTATTGTTGCAAATGTTCCAGAAGGCTTGCTTCCAACCATTACTCTGTCTTTATCGCTTGCATCGCAAAGAATGGCAAAAAAAAATGCACTTATCAAAAACCTGGCTTCGGTTCAAACGCTTGGGAGTGTTACTACTATATGTACGGACAAAACGGGGACGCTTACCAAAAATGAGATGACTCTTCAGGAAATTTATTTAACAAGCGGTGAACATATAAAAATAAGCGGTGGTGGTTATGACATCGAGGGGGAATTTACTTTTATCAACGAAAATAAAAACTCAAAAGTGTATCTGAAAAATCTGCTTCAATCCGCATGGTTTAATTCCCGCGCTTCCATTGAAGAGGGGAAAGCAATAGGTGATCCGACGGAACTCTCTTTGGTGGCGGCTGCAAAAAAATACAATATTAAGTATGAATTTAGCAAGCTGAAAGAGTATCCTTTTAGCAGTGAAAGAAAGATGATGTCCTCTTTTGGAAAGAGTGGCGGCAAAAATATTTTGTATGTAAAGGGTGCACCTGAGGCTATATTTGAAAAAACAGTTTATTATCAAGATCAGGAGGGGATTAAAGCGTTTGATGAGACGGCAAGGCAAAGCATTGAAAAAGAGCTTTTGGCTTTTGAAAACAGAGCCTACAGAGTTTTGGCTGTAGGGGTTAACGATTCGGACAAGGAAGATGGCTTGACCCTTTTGGGTCTTGTTGCCATAATGGATACAGCTCGTCCGGAAGTGAAAGAGGCGCTTCAAAAGTGTTATAGTGCTGGAATAAGAATCATGATGATAACTGGTGATAATGCAAATACCGCTACTGCTATTGGAAAAGAAATAGGACTTAAATTTGATGCTGTCCTAAGCGGAGATGAAGTTGAGAGACTACCCGATGAAGAGCTTCAGGAACTTTTAAATGAAAAGACTTTTATTTTCGCAAGGATGGCAAGCGACCAAAAACTCAGAATCGCCGAGTTACTGCAGAAAAATGATGAAGTGGTTGCAATGACCGGTGACGGTGCCAATGATGCCCCTTCACTTAGAAAAGCAGACATAGGGATTGCTATGGGAAGCGGTACGGATGTTGCCAAAGAGGCGGGTGATATGATACTGCTTGATGACAACTTCAATTCCATTGTCTCAGCGATTGAGGAGGGAAGGACGGTGTACTACAATATCAAAAAATTCTTGGCTTACGTACTTTCGTCAAATGTTGCAGAACTTGTCCCCTATGTTCTCTCATTTTTCTTTAAAATTCCCAATCCCCTTTCTGTTATGCAAATTCTCTCTATTGATTTAGGATCAGATATGCTTCCTGGTCTTGCACTTGGAAGCGAGGCTCCTGAAAAAAATATTATGAAAAGACCACCAATATCCAAGCATGAGAAGGTACTTGACTGGGAAGTTTTCAAGAGAGGTTATTTTTTCATAGGTATCATTGAAGCGGGTGCGGCAATGTTTGCTTTTATTACATTTTTACTCTCTCACGGCTGGCAGTACGGCCAGGTAGGTTTGCATGACCCCCATCTTCAGGCACAGGCGATGACTATGACCCTATTGGGCGCCATAACAGCGCAACTTGCAAACTCCTGGAGTATGAGAAGCTGGGATTTTAATATTTGGACGATGAGTCTAGCATCAAACAAAACACTGATCTTCTCATCCTTGGCGATCCTGGTTTGGATATGGGCACTTTTAAATGTTGAAGGCGTTCAAAAAGTCTTTAATACAGCGAATGTGGGCTGGCAGGACTTGCTGATTCTTATCCCGTTTCCTATAATCTTGTTAATATCACATGAGACATACAAATACTTTAGGCTTAAAAAATTGGATTTAGCGGTTTAGTTAACTGATCTTTATTTTCAGCTTTAAGAAGCACAAGAACATCTTGCGCGTGTAATGTTTTACATACTTTGTATGGTGTTGTTTAAAAACAATCCTAAAATAATGATCAAACTTATCCCCGCAGATTTATTATAAAGTTTGTTTGCGGTAATAAATACAAGTAGCAGTGTTGCCATGATCATCGTAGCAATATCAAAAATATACGCAGATGCATTGATACTCAAAGGGTTAACAAGGGCTGCTGCACCGAGTACAACAGTTGTATTTGCCATGTTTGAACCGATGATGTTTCCTATAGCCATATCAACTTTCCCTTTCATGGCAGCAGTAATACTGACAACCAACTCAGGAAGAGAGGTGCCTAGCGCGACCATGATAATACCAATGATCCATTCACTAATACCAAAGCTTTTAGCTATGCCAGAAGCGCTCTCTACAGTAAAATGTGCGCCGATAATAAGTAAGATGAGACCTCCAACAAGGATGGGTAGAGTTTTCATCCAAGAAAAACTACTTATATCAATCTCATCCAACTCGCCTTGGGGCATATCTTTTGCATCTAGAAACAAAAACATAAGATAAGCTCCCATTAAAAGTAATAAAAGTGCTGCATCAAACCGGCTGATAGTGCCATCAATGATCATCAAGATGAATACAAGAACAGGTACTAATGCCCAAGTACTATCTTTGGCAAAAAAATCTCTAGTTGGCTTTATATTTGTACTGATAAGAAAAACGGCTGCCAAAACCAGGGTAATGTTGAGTATATTACTTCCAATCACATTGGCTATGGCAATATCTGGTTTTCCGTTTAAACTTGCCGCAATGCTTGCTGCCATTTCGGGCAAAGATGTACCAATAGCAACAAGTGTTGCTCCTATGATAAACTCTGGTATCTTAAATTTTAAAGCTATGCGCTCACTTTGGCCTATGAGTAGATCTGCACCCCAAATTAATATAGCTATTGCTACAACAAAAATGACAAAATTCATCGCTTTCCTTAACTGTAAATTAGTTGCCTGTTCTTACTATAAGACTAGAAGGCAGATCAAATGTCTTTATAATCTCTTTTTCTCTAGCTCTCATTTGGCCATTATCTGTTTCATGATCAAACCCCAGAAGATGAAGTAAACCGTGAATAAAAAGTAATGAGAGTTCATCTTGTGTCGTATGTCCAAATTCATCTGCTTTTTGCTTCACAAAATCTGCGGATATTACGATCGATCCCAAAGGCATACCAAAGATTGATTGTTCTGTAAAAGGGGCATCCATAGGAAAACTAAGCACGTCTGTGGGCTTTTTCTTGCCTCTGTGTTCCTCATTGAGCTTTTCAATTGTTTCATTGTTTGTAACAATAAGTTCTATCTCTTTGGTTGTAAGACTTTGGGCGATTTTTTCAAGTTCATCAATATCTACTTCTAGGCTGGTTTGATTCTCTAAATCTATAATTTTCATGCCCGAAGTTTACCCAAATCTTGGTAAAATAGCAGTAAATATATACAAAGGAATAGTAAAAATGAATAAAAAAGCAGTCTGTATTATCTCAGGGGGCATGGACAGTGCTTTGAGTGCCAAAATAGCACAAAAAGAGGGATATGAGATTATTGCTTTACATTTTAATTACGGACAGCGTACCCAGTTTAAAGAGTTGAAGTGCTTCCAAAAGATCGCTAAAGATATCGGCGCAAAAAGATCTTATGAAATAGACTTAGATTTCTTTGAACAAATCGGCGCGTCAGCTTTGACTGATTTGAGTATAGATGTGCCTACAGGAGGGCTTGAAGAGGGCGTCGTTCCTGTGACCTATGTTCCTTTTAGAAATGGTATTTTCCTCTCCATAGCAGCTGCAGTAGCTGAAAAACATGAAGCCCAGGCTCTTTTTATAGGTGTTGTTGAAGAAGACAGTAGCGGATACCCTGATTGCAAAGAGAGTTACATTATGCAGATGCAAAAAGCAATCAATTTGGGAACAAAAGAAGAGACTCATTTAGAGATAAAAATGCCTCTTGTGGCATTAAAGAAAAGTGAAATTGTACAGAAATCTATGGATTTGGGTGTCCCATTGGAAGACACATGGAGTTGCTATCAGAATGAAGAGAAAGCATGCGGTGTATGTGATAGTTGCAGATTACGTTTACACGGGTTCGAGCAAGCCGGTATAAAAGACCCTATTTTATACCAATAGGGCCCATTGTTTATGAACGCTGCTGAAACCCGTCGGCGATAAATGTAAACTCATATTGATGTGTAGGATATTTGCTTAATCCTTCAGATATAAATTGATTTCTGGTTATCTGTCTATCCCATAAACGATACATCAGTGTTTTGAACCACTCTTTTTTTTCTGCTGTTTCTAGGGCCATTCTGTTATATTTTGGATTGTCTTTGGTGCTTAGTGCAACTTCTTGCATGGTTTTATTAAAAACAGCTTCTTTTTGAGGGGTTGCTTCCTGATAAATTGTTGCAGGTTCAGATGGGGCAATAGAGGTCACTGAATTAGTGCACCCAGTAAAACCCAACCCTGCAAATACCGCAATTAATAATTTCATTTTCATATCATATCCTTATTTATATTTATAAATGAAAGTATATCAAAATGGAGCAAAATTTATGAAAGAATAAATCTGCCGTTTTTTCTATCTTTTTCAATTTTATTGTAAGAAGCAAATACTCCATTCATTGCAATATAGATGCCATTTTCATTTAATGTTTGCAAATATCCAAAAGCAGAAGCAAGGTTTGCTGTAGCCTCTACGGGGTCTATAGAATACGGTACCATAGCTCCTGTTAGCACAACACGTTTTTCCAAATCTGCATCATTTAAATACTCAGCAGTGATATGCATAGTGTCAGTACCATGAATAATGATAATATTGTCATGCTTAGAGTGATTAATGGTAGCTAAGAGTAGTAGTCTGTCTTGATTTGTTATATAAAGGCTGTCTTTCCCTATAATATCTACTATTTCAAATTTACAAAGCCACTTGGATGCGATCTCTTCTAATGCAGATGCTCTATTATCTACAAGAAGCTCTCCACTGAGTGGATCATAAATTTTGTTAAATGTCCCACCGGTATTAATAAGTAATATTTTTTTAGGTGTTAGCATTCTTCCCCCTCTACTAAATTTGACACCAATCATCCTGCAGTTTATTGCGCCACATTTTGATGCTTGTAATTCTTTTTACTGTTTATTCTATATTTTACCTCAATAATGGTAAAATATGACAATTAATTTTAGGAGTATTATGATGATCATGAAAGGCAAAAAAGGTGTCATTTTAGGCATTGCCAATAAAAAGTCTATCGCGTATGGTATAGCAAAAGCTTGTCAGGAGCAGGGTGCCCAGATGGCTATTACATTCTTAAATGAAAGATTTGAGCAGAAGTTAGCGCCTATTGCAGAAGATTTGGAGTGTGGGGCGAGACTTTATCCTTGCGATGTAAGTAACCCAGAAGAGATAAAAGCACTCAAAGTTTCTCTTGAAAAAGATATGGGACAGATAGACTTTATTGTACACTCTATTGCTTTTGCCCCTAAAGAGGGGTTAAGTGGCCGGTTTATAGATATTTCTAAAGAAGCATTTGATATAGCAATGGATATCTCAGTCTATTCGCTCATTGAGGTTGTAAGAGAGTTGAAACCTATTCTTTCTACAAGTTCTTCTGTCCTTACTCTAAGTTATTATGGGGGTGTAAAATACATTCCTAACTATAACCTTATGGGTGTGGCTAAAGCAGCCTTAGAGATGACTACAAAATACCTTGCTGAAGATCTTGGAAAAGATGGTATCCGTGTCAATGCCATTTCCGCGGGTCCCATTAAAACACTCGCAGCCGCAGGTATAGGTGATTTTTCATTCATGCTTAAATGGAACGCAGCACATTCACCACTCAAAGAAAATGTAACCATCAACCAGGTAGGAAACTCGGGTATGTATCTGCTTTCAGACTTAAGTTCAGGAGTGACGGGTGAAGTACATTATGTAGATGCAGGATATCATATAATGGGTATGCCAGCTGTTGAGTTTGATGATGCTGGCAAACCGCATATTGCGTGGAACGGAGAATCTAAATAGTTGATGCACGATTCACCTGAATACTTAGAAAAAAAAGCTTTTTTTGATAAAGTGTTGACTATCTATGGCCGAAACGCCGTGATGGAAGCACTTGAAGATGAAGCAGTCACCTTACATAAACTTCATCTGTCTAAATCAAACAAAGATGCCTCTGTACTTGAACAGATGAAAGAGATTGCTAAAAAAAGGGAGATAGAAGTAGCCTATCATGATAAGCAATCACTCTCCCGCATCTCTAAAAATGCAAAACAAGATCAAGGAGTAGCACTTGATATAGTTTTGGAACATTTTGGAGATGCTGAAGATTTTGTACGAAAAAATATTAAGTACCGTATTATTGCATTGGATGGGATAGGCAATCCGCAGAACTTAGGGATGATCATCCGCTCCTGTGCTGCTGGAAATGTAGATGCTCTTTTACTCCCTACAAAAGGAGCAGCACAGATATCGCCATTGGTGATCAAGGCTAGTGTAGGTACGCTCTTTAAAATGCCCATTATCAAAACGCCTAATCTTGCAAAGACCCTCAAATCTTTTCAAAATGAGGGCGCAACTCTTTATACTCTCTCCTCACACGCTTCAAGCAGTTACAAAGATCAAAGCTATAGCGATAAGACTATCTTTGTTTTGGGTAACGAGAGTGAAGGGGTGAGTAAGCCTGTAGAAGCGCTTTGTGATAAAAGTATAGCTATACCCATGAGAAGAGAGGTCGAGTCTCTCAATGTAGCTGTGACAGCGTCTTTGTTGGCTTTTCTCGAATAACAAGAAAGAGAAATTTCGCCCCCTCATAAATAAAATGTAAGTACATACCTCATAAAATATGCTACAATATTAAAGTAAAAAATCAAAAAGAATAAGGAGCACTTATGGCACACGAAGGTTTACACGAGGATTCTAATTTACTCTCAGATTTTACAAAAGATTATCATCGCATCATTCAAAGCACGATGGAAGAGCTTGAAGCAGTAGACTGGTATAACCAGCGCGCTGAAGCTGCGACTGACCCGGCAGCTAGAGCTATTATGGAGCATAACCGTGATGAAGAGATAGAGCACGCATGTATGGCGCTGGAGTGGCTACGACGAAATTCACCAACATGGGATGCTATGATGCGCGAATTTTTATTTACAGAGGGCGACATTGTCATGCAGGAGGCAAGTATGACAGGAAAAGCTACTGAATCTGGCACAGAAACCGCTAAGAAAACAAGCGTTACTGGAAGTGGCGTTTTGCAAATTGGAAATAATAAATAAGGATATGAGTATGAAATTTTTAAACAGAGAATCATCCCCCATCGCCCCAGCAATTTGGAGTCAGATAGATACAGAATTTACCGCCCTCTTGGGTCAAAGGCTGAAGTTGCGCGGGACAGTTGATTTTGTGCCAGTTGCTTTTGAAACAGATGCAATTCCCACCGGGAATCTCGCTTCCTTAAAATCAGAAGACGGACTGGAAGTGCAAATGAGAGTCCCCCTGTCGATGGTTGAGATACGCCATGAGTTTGAATTGCCCAAAAAAATCATTGAAGAGTTCAAGCGCGACAAGCCGGACTTTGACGATACAGTCTTTAAGAAAGTCACCAATGTCTTTAGCAATGCTGAAAATGATGTGATCTTATCGGGCCTAAAAGAGGCCCATATAGAAGGTATTCTTGCCGATATTCCCTATAAACCAATTAAAGCAAAAAATACAAAAGATCTCATCGGTGCGGTCTCATCCATGCTGGCTGCATTTGCTTCAGAGTTTGTAGGCGGACCGTATAAACTCATCTTATCTACGGCGACGCTTATCAAGCTTGTGGGAGAGAGCGAAGGTGGCGTGAGTGTTAAAAAGCGTCTTGAAGCACTTCTGGGTACAGACTTTTTTGTTGTTTGTGAAGCGATCGGGGATGACAAAATCTTGGCAATCTCACAGCGCGGAGGAGATTTTACATTTTACAGCGGACTTGATGTCAGTATCGGCTATGTTGATGAAAAAAAAGATAGCTTCACACTTTTTATGATGGAAAGCTGTTCTTTTCGTGCAATGAATCCGGAAGCAGCGCTCTTGATCACACTGTAGATTTCTATAAAAAAGGAGGGGCACAACTCCCCTCCATGAAAACTAGTAAAATGGTTCCATTTCTCTAAAGATACGTCTTAAAAGATAAGCTATAATCGCGTATCTGAAACAAGGTTCACTTATGTCAAAACACCCAACACTTTTACAACATTTTCGCTCTTTTGCGTACCAGAACAATATTAGAGATATTGATACGGCTCTAGAGTATTTTGCAGTATTTGGTGGTACGGGGTGGAGTGTAGATAGTTCTAAAAGTCTAGATGCGCTCATAGAAGAAAAAGTATTGCGTAACTATGAGACCATCCATAAAAGCATTACAAAATATACACATAACAACCCTGTGTATCATATGTTATTGTCTATTGTGGCACTGGGTGTGGAGTATGAGCACGATGCTTTTAAAAAAGCTAAAATAGGCAGAGACAAGGGCGAAGAAGCCATGGATTACCTGGAAAATAAAAGCTTGTTAAAATTTGACTTCTCTGTAGAAAAACCTTTAAAGAAGAGTGATGGGAAATCGGACAGAGTGGTCTTTGCACTGCCTTTTATGCGTTTTTGGTTTGCTCTGATTTCTCCTCATTACAAGAGTATTTCTGAGGGTGACTTTAGTGAATTTACACAAAAATGGCATCAGGTCAAAACCAATTTCCCTATCTTGTTAAGTAATCTCTTGGTTCGAGAACTGGTCAAACAAAGTTTTTCTGAAAAATTTGCAGATGACCCCATAGTTTCCATAGGTTCATACTATGACAAACATACACACATAGAGATATTAGCCAAAAGAAAGTCAGAGAAGATGTTGGTAGGCGCGTGTAAATACTCTAAAGATGTGGCAAAGATAAACATGTTTATCTCTCTTAATGAAAAGTGTCAAAAAGCAGAACTAAACGTATCTGATTATGTCCTTTTTTCTAAAAATGGATTTTCTTACGAAATTGAACAAATCGAAGATACACAAATAACACTTTTTTCTCAAGAGCATCTCTCTACTTTACTAGATAATTTGAGTAAGAAAGACTTGTTAGTATATAAGAACAAAAAGTATTAAGGAAGAACATGCTCATACGAAGTGGAAAAATACAGTTTTTATTTTGGACAGCTTTCTTTTCTGTATCGTTCTATCTTTGGATAATAGTTGTCGGGCTACAAACTTTTGTACTGCCAGATGAAAAGCCGATGGAACTACCACAAGATGTGATCTTTTTAGTGTTTATCCTTTATGGTTTTTTGGTCGTTACTGTACTTGTAGGAACTATCATCTCCACTATGATCGATAACAAATTCTATAAGAATTTTTTTGGAGGCATGATGATAGCAACTTTTGCAATGATATTGGCTACTAAGGGGATGTTCGGTTAAGCATCGAGCAAAAGTTCTGCTTTTGGCATTTTTGCATATATAGGCACATGCACCCTTTAATCTTTTCTTCGCTACAATCCTACTATTATGGCGCGTATCAATCAAAAAGACTTTTTCCAAGACAACTACGACACCTTTGGCACAACCGCATGTGGTGTGGCATGGGATTCTGAACATTCACAAAAACGCCGTTTTTCTGCCATTGTTTCCTGTCTTGGTGATGTTGGAAATGACACACTGGTTGATGCAGGCTGCGGGTTTGGCGACTTTTATCTTTACTTAAAAGAAAAAAACAACTTGCCGAAAATCTACACGGGGATTGATCTATGTGAGCCTATGGTTAAAGAAGCACAGGTGCGTACAGGTACAGGTTGTAAAATAATCCAACGTGATATCTTGCGCCAGACTATCCCTGCAGCCGACTGGTATGTCGCGTGCGGGTCTATGAATTTGCTGACCCGACTTGAAACCCAAGTCTTTATACAGCGTTGCTTTGAAAAAAGCCGAAAAGGATTTGTCTTTAACCTTTTAGAAGGCAAAGAAAACGAAGGCATTTTCAACTACTGGAAAACGTACGAGATGACTAAATTTTGTCAAACACTGGGTGTAAAAGTGCAGATAAAAGAAGGTTATATGGATGGAGATTTTACAGTAGTGTTACGCGGGTAGGTCACTGTAAAACGTCAAGCACTTTTTGAGCCAAAGAAGGGAAAGTCGTTAACTTTCCTCCGTAAACATGTAGTATTTTACTTTCCCCTAAGTGATGCAAGTCCAGTTTGTATTCACGTGACATACGAGAAGGGTCTTTTTGACTTTTTATGATGGGACGGGTTCCTATGAAAACCTCTTTGATGTCATCGTGCGTCAACGCTGTTCTCAAGTAGGCATTACTTTCTCTAAGCAGATACTCTATATCTTCATTATGGACTATGATCTCATCGACTTTGCAGCTTTCACTTCGCTCTGTTGTACCTATGAGTGTTGTATCTGTTTCAGGAATCATAAAAAAGATACGTTTGGAAGAAGTCTCTAAAATAAGCGGATCAGGAACAAGTATCTTTCCGATCACAAGATGGATACCACTGAGCTTTTCTATGGTGTAGGAAGAGGGCAGGTTGAACCTTGCATTAACCTCGTCTACCCATGCTCCAGTTGCATTGATGAGTACCTGTGTGTGAATGAAACTGTCATTGATGCGCAATGCTATGGCTGCATCTTCAACTTGGACTGAGGTCACCTGAGTATATTCAATTATCTCTACACCCAGGTCTTTTGCTTCATGTGCTATCTTATGGGTAAGAACATCATCATCTGTTTTTCCGTCAAAGTATCTGAATACAGCTTTTAGGTTATGTTCTTTAATTCCATTGAACTCTGTCAAAAACATTTTCTTATCTATTTGGGTTGGTTTGTGTCTATGTTGTGCAAAAAACCCATACAGCCATAAGCCTATACGTATCATCCATATAGGACGCTTGGAGCTTTTGTATATTGGTAGGTAAAAAGGGCGTAACTTGACTAAGTCAGGATAGGTGTCTAAAAGATATTTCTGATCATGTAAGGCCTCTTTGACCAAAGAAAACTCAAAGTTTTCCAAGTATCTCAGCCCTCCGTGTATGAGCCGTGAGGATTTGGATGACGCTCCTGCAGCGATATATTTCTTTTCCACTACAAGGACTTTCTTTCCTGAAGAAGCAAGTGCTTTTGCGATCGCTACCCCATTAATACCGGCACCAAGAATAACCATATCATATTTTTTATGCATAAGATATAATATCAGAAAAAAGGATTTTTATGAAGAGGATCGCCCATAGAGGTTTGAGTAAGGAGTATCCTGAAAATACACTGCTTGCTTTTAAAAAAGCCATCGAAGCAGGTGCAGACGGCATCGAGACGGATCTGAGACTGAGTCTTGATGAAGAAGTCATACTCTTTCATGACGCCAATCTCAAGCGTATAACAGGTCATGATAACACACCTGAATCTCTTACTCTTGCTAAATTGAAAAAATTCGATGTGGGAGAAGGAGAGTCTATTCCTTCTTTGGATGAACTCCTTCAACTCACCAAGGGCAAGGCCACACTCATCTTAGAGATAAAATACAATCCATCGACCTATAAAAGACTCTGTGAAGTCACCATGAAACTGATAGAGAATAAACTGAATTGGGTAGAAGTCTCTTGTTTTGAGGATAAGGTTTTAAGATATATGCATCAGCTGAACCCCAAGGTCAAGCTTCATAAACTTATAGACAAGGCTTCCACTCTGAAAGATAAAGATCTTGAAACGCTTTATGCGTACGTCAGTTATTTTGATGTTGATGTAAAACTGCGTGATATAGTCATAGGTCAGGGACTTCTGCAAAGACACAAGGTTATTTTTTGGACGGTAGATAAAGAGGATCTCAGCAAAGAAAAAGAAGCAGGACTCTACGGGATCATGAAAAACGACATCCGGATTTAAATGTAAAACACTGATGAGCAACGATGGGGCTTATAATGTTATCTTAGGTTTAATCTATAAATTAAATTCAAGGTCTCATTTTATGTCTACAAAACCAACACACCATCCTAGTTTATTGGAAGAGTTCCGCTCTTTTTCTTTTCAGAACTCTGCCACTATTTTGAAGAGGGCGTAGAATATTTTGCAGTTTTTGGCGGTATGGGAAGGAGGGTTGACTTTTCCAAATCTATAGATTGACTTATCAAAAGTGACCTTTTGATCTTTGATATATCTGTAGAAAAACCTATGAAAGAAGAAGAGGGCAACTCTGACAAGCTACTGTTTACTCAGCTTTTTATGCGTTTTTGGTTCTCTACTGTTTCCCCTTATTCAAAGAAAGAGGTGTAGGTAAAATTAGAAGTTTAGCCTCTAATTTCCAGAAAGTTCTTGGTGCTGATGTCGTCCCAAGGCTTATTGAGTTTTACGAAATTCTCATAACTCTTTAACACGCGTTTAAAATCAGCATTCTTGGTACTTTCATCTAGCAGTATTTCACTAAGCGCGATTTTTGCAGCATCCATCACCTCTTTGGGAAATGTTTTTATTTGCACATTTTTGGGCAATTCTTGCAAGGCTTTGGCATTTTTATAACGAAACTCCTGGAGCATATTGGCTGTCATCTCTTCGCTGGCAACAGTGATGATAGTTTGATGTTCAGAGCTTAATTTTTCCCATCTGGCCTTGTTGAATGTAACTTCAAGTATGGATCCGGGTTCATGCCAGCCTGTGTAATAGTATGGCGCTGTTTTGGCAAAACCCATCATGCTGTCAAGAGCGGGCCCCACCCACTCTGTTGCGTCTATGGTTCCACGCTCGAGTGAAGTGTATATCTCTCCTGCGGGCAACAGTACCGGGTTAACACCAAGTTTTTGCATTACCTCTCCGCCAAGACCCGGAATACGCATTTTTAAGCCTTTGAGATCAGATAGAGAGTTGATCTCTTTTTTAAACCAACCACCCATCTGTGGACCTGTGGTACCTCCTATGAGAGGGTAAAGGTTAAATTTGTCGTATATCTCACGCCACAGCTCGTATCCGCCGCCAAACTTCATCCAAGTGATCATCTCTTCACTTGTAAGACCAAGTGGCATTCCTCCAAAGATGGAAAATGCAGGGTTTTTGCCTTTCCAGTAATAGACACCTGAGTGAAACGCATCTATCTGCGCGGCTGATGTAGCGTCAAAGACTTGCAGGGCAGGGACAAGGATGTTTTTTGCATAAATTTTTATCTCGAGACTCCCGCCACTGAGTTCCAAGCAGCGTTTTGCAAAGGTATCAACCCCCGTTCCTATGATGGGAAAATGTGCAGGCCATGAAGTTGCAAGTTTGAGTGTTGTTTTTTTAGCCCTGTTAATATGGGCAGAAGTACTTTCAGTTTTTTTTTCTTCTGCTCTATGACAAGCACTGATCGCTAATGCTGTAGCCCCCAATGCTGTTGTGGTTAAAAAATCTCTTCTTTTCATCAGTATGTTTACCTTGTTCCATATCTATAAGTACGATATTATAACCAAATGAGAGTTATTTTATAAACAGTATTTTAGTTTGGCTTTTTTGATTGTAAGCATCCAATTGAGTTGTTACCTAATATTCCGACTAAATTAACCATTAAAAGTTCATCATCTTTTTTTTTCCCTTGTTATGTATCTCACAACTTGGTACGGTAATAAGATTTTTTATAATCTTCTCTAACATCTTTTTGTTCAGGAAATAGATTCTTTGGTGGTACATGTTCACCAGAGACAGCATTTCTGTCACACATATAATATTTAATAGTGTTTTGCAAATTTATTTTATCTTATTGTGTAATGCTAACGGTTGACTTGATAAATAAGTTTGCCCTAGGGTAACTTATTTCTCTCCTAGATTTTGTTAAATTTTAGTAAACTTCTTTCTTGTGTGCAATTCTAATAAGCGTGATAACTAAAATGTCATTTTCTTTTAAATATACAATCCTGTAATTTCCAGCTCTTTTTCTAAACTTGATTTTATGTTTACCTTTTAAAGTCTTGTCTTTCGAGAAGTTCCCTGACTCTAAATCTTTGATTTTATCAAAAATCAACTTTTGATTTTCTGTATCAATTTTTTTTAATTCTTTAAAAGTAGCCTTAGGAACTATAATTTTATACATTAGCTTAGTCCAAGTTTTTGTGCTACCTCTTCAAGAGAATAAACTTCGGTTTTTCCAGCTTTAAGTTCATCTATTCTTTTGTCTGAAATCATTTCATCAAGTGTATCAAAATATGTACTTACTGCTTTTTCAATAATATAAGTACGTGAACGCTCAAGTTCATGAGCATAAGAGTCTAAATCAGATAATAAGTCTTCATCCATTCTAATGTTTATAGCTTTTTTCATAATGTATCCTCTTGTATCTACATTATACTACAAAGTTTTATAAACTTCAAGTGGGGTCTAACGCCACGCATCAGCGGCAAAGTGTGCGCGCAGCGGGCACTTTGTCCGACTGCATGCGTTTGTTAGAACGTCTTTACCTATGCCGTAAGTTTCTTTGCGATCGTTGCAACGTGCTCTCCCTGGAAACGCGCTCCAGCAAGCTCGTTCTCGCTCGGGACACGACTCCCGTCACCACCGGCTATAGTAGATGCGCCGTACGGAGAACAACCGCTGATCTCATCCATGATCATCTGCCCTTTAAACGCATATGGCAGGCCAACAATAATCATGCCTTGATGCAACAGGGTAGTGTGGAAACTGAGAATCGTAGATTCCTGCCCGCCGTGCTGGGTGTTTGAGCTGGTGATAACGCTTCCCGCTTTCCCGACCAGCGCTCCGTTCATCCACAGTTGTCCCGTAGCATCAAGGAACTGTCGCATCTGGCCGCACATATTGCCAAAGCGAGTCGGTGTTCCAAAAATGATTGCATCGGCTTCGCCCAGCTCATCTACTGTGCATACAGGCACATGAGCCTGCTGTTTCTGAGCTTCACCTGCCCCCATCTTTTCTAATACCTCTTTGGGCAGAGTCTCTGGAACTCTGCGGAGTGTGACTTCCACATTATCTACCGAACGTGCTCCTTCAGCAGCTGCGTCTGCCAGCTTATAGACGTGCCCATACATCGAATAGTAAACGACCAATACTTTCATGATAATCTCCTCTTTGTGTTCTAACTATTTATTCAAGGAACATTATATCCCAGTTTACTTATAAAATTCAAAATAAACAGACACTAAAAATGTCCGTTTATTTTTAAAAATATGTCAATATGACAGATTTTTACAGCATTTTTAAGAATGATACTAGAATTATAATCATACCTAATGTCCTTTATGACAGAAAAAAGCCGTTATATGGACAGAGTGTTCCGTTATTTGTTAAATAATCCATTAAAAGGACAAAATGTCCTCTTTCAATAAGGAGTATAGTATGCAAATAAAAAAGAAGCTTTTAGACACAGTTATGCTACACATCTATTACAAAGAGGCATAGATCTACGGAGTATCCAGGAATTACTTGGTCATAAATCTGTTGAGACTACGATGGTCTATACTCATGTTGTTGCAGAGATGAATAAGGGGAGGGTAACAAGCCCATTAGATATGTAGATAGTAAACATTAACCTAGACATAGTACCATTACGCATATCGAAAGTAGGGGCTGTCATGAACTGTCACATTTGTACTAAGTCTACAGAGTCATTTGTACATGAAAAAACAGATATTATTTACTACCATTGTAAAGCGTGTGAATATATCTTTAAGTCACCGGAATATCATCAAGATTTAACTGTACAAAAAGAGCGTTATAATTTACATGAAAATGATGCAGAGGATGAGGGATATCAATCCTATTTTCAACGCTTCTTAGATTTTATACTTCCTCTAATGCAAAAACCAAAAAGTGCACTTGATTTTGGCTGTGGCAGGAGTTCTCTACTTGCTTCGTTACTTGAAAATGAGGGGGTGAAGTGTGACTACTATGATCCTATCTATCATCCAGATACAATAGAAGATAATAAAAAATACGAACTGATAGTCTCTACAGAGGTTTTTGAGCATTTGCACCAACCAAGAGAAGTATTTAAGCGCTTACTCGAACGGTTGGAAGAGGGTGGGTATTTGGCTTTGCAGACACAGTTTCATCCTAATGAAATAAAAGCATTTAAAGCGTGGTACTACCATCAAGACCCGACACACATCGTCTTTTTTACTGCTCAGACTTTCAGAGTTTTATGTGAAATATATGGTTGTGAATTTGTGGGTGATAATGGGAAAAATATGATAGTAGTGAGGAAGAGTAAGTCTAAAATAGACTATACTCTTCCTTGATCGTATTTAAGATACTTTTATCCGCATTATAGATAAATGCGTAGTTAAAAAGAGTATTTTTCAGTAATTCACGTACTTCTTCTTCACTCTGAAACCAGTAAGGGCGATCGATTCCTGGTACTTTGGTTTTTGGTGGGGTTAGTACAATACTTTTTACCCACATGTTACTTCTCATAACATACTCTCTTGCTTTTGTAATATCTGAAATATTGTCTGTAAAGATAGCTACTTTATCACTTTTACTCGCTTTGGTGCTTTGAAGGTTGCCATCTATAAAAACAGGTATGAAATGTTTTGTGTATTTGATACGATCAACAGAGAATGGTAGGTCATGTGTCTTACAAAAGTGTACTACTCTTAGAAGATATTCCAAGTGAAAAGGGATGAGCTCTTTTTCCTGATAGACATATCCATCTACTTTAAATGTAGATTTAAAAAGCGTATCAGAGATAGGATACCCTTCTACTTCTCTGTCAAGCTTTTGTATATCTGGCTTGATAAGTTGCATAAGCTCTGTATCTGCTCCTACAAAGAGCCCGGCATCCGAGTTAAGTATCTGCTCAAATGCTTTACGCCAGTCCTTAGCAATAAAAGAGATATTTCCTTTGTGCAAGAGTATCATTTTAAGAAAGCTTAGTTCATGCCTAGAGAGCAAGAAAAACTTTGCTTCTTTTTTGATGATCACATAACGGATGAGCTTAAAAGCAGCAAGTTGGAGGTTAGAGACTTTTATCCATGCAATCTCTTTATCTTTTTTTACGATACTGTCATCATCATAAACAATGGCATATGCACCGTTTGCTATGGCCTGGTCTATCTCTTCTTGATTTGAAGAGAAGAAGAGGTCACCGTGTTCTACTTTAGAGTAGTAAACTGTTGCAGCTTCTATTGACTGTACTTTTGGTGTGTTGCTGAGTGTTCCCTCTGTGAGGTTTAAGATATCTTCTATTTTCATATTAACCTATCGGTGTTCCGGCTGTTTTAGGTTTTTCGGGGCGAATCATACAAAGTCCGTCACCATCTTTGGCTGCAAGCAGCATACCCTCACTTGTCATACCCATGAGTTTTGCCGGTTTGAGGTTGGCGACGACACACACTTGAGTGTTGAGCATATCATCAGCAGAGTACCACTCTTTAATGCCAGCAACCACTTGTCTGGGCTTATCTTCACCTATATCTATTTGAAGGAGAAGAAGTTTCTTGCTTTTTGGCACTTCTTGGGCTTCTACGACTGTACCTACCTTAAGAGAAGTTTGGAAGAACTGGTCTATGCCTATAAGTGCTACACCATCCTCTCTTGCCATCTTTTTATCTTCTGGCTTTTTGGTTTGGGCTATAGGTTCAGGTTCTTTATCTATAGGTTCTATTTGTTCTAATAATGGTCCTTCTATACGAGGAAAAAGAGGATCTACTTTTTCCAGCACAAAGGGGTTAAGAAGTTTTGTGTTTTTTATCATGCTGCTCCAAGAATTATTATCTATGGTGAAGTGTAAAGCATTTGAAATCTTTGTACATACTGCAGGCATTACAGGGTAAAGCATGATAGATACTTTTGCCAGTATCGCAGCGATGAGTCCGTTAAGCGCCATCGCTTCTTCTTCTTTTCCTTCTTTCATGAGCGTCCAGGGCTGATACATATCTATGGCTTTGTTGGCTACGGTAAGTGGCTTCCAAAGCTCTTCAAGATAACGGTGTATTTGCATATCAAAGAGTAGCGGTTCGAGCTTTTTAAGTGATGTATGGACTTCATCTAGCTCGGCTTGGTAGTATTTGGCTACATTTGAAGAGTTTACGGCACCTTCAAAATATTTGCCTGACATACCGATGAGACGATTGAGCAGGTTTCCAAGGTCATTACCCAAATCAGAGTTGATACGGTCAATGAGTGCTTTTTGGCTAAAGTCACCATCCCCACCAAACGGTACTTCTCTTAACATAAAGTAACGGAAGTTGTCCAGCCCATATGCACCTGCCACAGCTCTTGGGTCGACAACATTACCTTTTGACTTAGACATCTTTTCACCATCGCGCGTCCACCAACCGTGTGCAGCGATGTGTTTAGGCAGCGGCATCCCGAGGCTCATCAAAAAAGCAGGCCAGTAGATAGCATGGAAACGTAAAATATCTTTACCGATGAGATGTACCCGTGCCGGCCAATAGCCCATCTCTTTCTCGTCTGTACCATACCCCAATCCAGTAAGGTAGTTCATAAGTGCATCCAGCCATACATACATAACATGCTTAGGATCATTGAAGCTTTCAGGAAGCTTTACGCCCCAGTCAAAACTGGTTCTTGTAATGGAGAGGTCTGTTAGCCCACCTTCCACAAAACGGATCACTTCATTTCTTTTACTCTTTGGTAAGATAAAATCAGGATGCTCTTCATAGTATTGAAGTAGTTTATTTTGATAGTTGGAGAGTCTAAAGAAGTAACTCTCCTCTTCCACAATAGTTGTGCTTTTTCCGCATTCTGGGCAAAACTCATCATCTACAAGCTGAATAGTCGGAAAAAACGTTTCACATGAGATACAGTAGTGTCCTTTATAGGTATCTTTATAGATGTCCCCCTTCTCATGCATTATTGAAAAAGCTTTTTGTACGCCTTTCATGTGGTCTGCATCTGTTGTTCTGATAAATTTATCATAAGAGATGTCAAAATCATCCCAAAGATTTTTAAATGCAGCGGAAATTTCATCTGCGTAAGTTTGGGTTGTTTTCCCTCTTAGTTTTGCAGCTTCTTGAATCTTTTGACCATGTTCGTCAGTGCCGGTAAGAAAGAAAGTATCTAGTCCGGACATACGAGAGTAGCGCGCGAGTGTATCTGCGATAATGGTTGTATATGCATGACCGATGTGTGCAATGTCATTAACATAGTAAATAGGGGTTGTAATGTAAGCTTTTTTGTGACAAGACATATTTGTGGTTCCTTAAACAAATGAGTTTTTGGTTTACTGTTAGAGTAAATTTATAAAAGCAATTTTAGCTAATTAGTGCTGTATTGTGGGTAAAATTGGACTATGTATTTTGTCTATATAATTAAGTGTGGAGATGGCACTCTTTATACCGGTATCGCTAGAGATTTGGAACGCCGTGTAAAGGAGCATAATAGCTCAGATAAAGGAGCGAAATATACACGTATGAGAAGACCTGTACATCTGGTCTATAGTGAAAAGTATCCAGATAGAAGTTTGGCTTCTAAAAGAGAGTATGAAATTAAAAAAAAGATGAGCAGAGCAGAGAAACTGGAATTAATAGGTAAGAGCGACTAGCTGTGTGCATATTTTACTGAGATAAACTCAGTGTAGCGAAGAATGACTTTGTCTCTCGTGCATTTATAAAACTAAAACTCAAACCCTCCGCCTGCACCTTTGCTCATGCTGTCATAAACTGCTTTAATGTAAGCGTCCCGAACTTCACAGTCGAGCAGTTTTTCGCAGCTCATACAACTTTTTACCTGATGTTCTGCCTGACAGGACTCAAGTTGTGCTTTTTTTTGCCTGAGAGCTAGCTTCCATTCATCAAGTATTTCTTCAGACATTATGCTTTAACTCCATAAGCATCTTTGAGTTTATTTATCTCATAGTTTGAACCAAAGAAACACGGACTGGTATCATGCGGGTGCACAGGTACAAGTTCCAAAAGTCTCATTCCCTTATCGTTGATTGCCTGGCCACCGGCTTGTTCGTACATGAAGGCAAAAGGGATAACTTCAAAAAGTTGTCTGAGTTTTCCGTCGGGTTTATCTGAAGTACCCGGATAAGAGAATATGCCGCCGCCTTTGAGAAGTATTTGGTGTAGGTCTGGAACCATGCCTCCAGAATATCTAAGACGGTATCCTTCATCAAAAAGGCCATCTACAAATGTTTTATGATGACTGCTCCAATTTTGTTGTGTACCGCCTGGAGCATTGAGATTGCCCTTTTGTTCGAGTTTAATCTCTTTGATGAAATCAAAAAGTCCTTCATTGGCTCTATAGAGTAAAGGTACTTCCTCTTTTATGGCAAGTAGAAGCTCTATACGGGGGCCATAAACCACATAAGCAGCAGCAACAAGGTTTTCCCCTTTGAGTTCCCCTTCGTAGATACCAAAAATGGTGCCTACTGTGAGATTGACGTCTGCGAGACTTGAACCATCAAGAGGATCATAACATATCGTATATTTCCCCTCATCATGCAGAGCTAAAACACCTTCTTTCTCTTCACTTACCAAAGCTTTAACAAGAGAGATATCTTTAAAAGCCTGCTCTACAAGATAGTCACACCTGACATCCAGTTTGAGTTGTTCTTCACCAGAACTGTTCTCGCTGTTACTGTATCCTAGGTCTTCAGTTTTAATTGCATGGTCTATTTTGATTGCAACCTTTTTGATAGTGTCGAATATACTTAGCATTTATATCTCCTTTTGTTATATGTTTTTAGAATTATTTTCGATCCACTCTATGATTTGAGCAGTATTGTTAAGGTCAAGTATATCGATATCCTTAGGTATAGTATACTGTGTCTGGTCAATGGTATCATCTATAGCAATAGCTTCACTGCAATCAAAGTAACTCTCATCTATCTCATTTCTGAAAATAGCAATACGGGGCAGGGGAAGTGTTTTGAGTCCTTCTACAAGTAAGATATCAAAATCATTTATCATTGCTACGATATCATCAAGTGTTTTTTCTCTTTGGGAAAAATATGTAGTACGAGTAGGAGAAGTCACAACAACTTCTGCACCGGTTTTAGAAAATTTGTAGCTGTCTTTTCCCTCGATATCAAATACTGCTTTGTCTTTAGGGTCATTTTTGATGATAGCAACTTTTTGTTCTTCTATGAGTACGTTTGCTAATCTTTCAATAACCGTGGTCTTTCCACTACCTGATGGCCCTGTAAATGCTACAGCAACTCTTTTTCTCACACATGACCTTTAATTAAGTTATTTAATTATACTTAAAACTTTATTGAAACTATGTTAAAATCTTTACAATATTAAGGAGAGCCGATGCATAACATCATATTGGTATTTTGTGTGATAGTTCTGCTTACTGGTTGCGCCTCTAAAGAAGATAAAGCACTTATAAAAGCGTATGAGATAAATAAACCTTATCATCAACAACTCCAAAAAACTGAAAAAACACAACTTTATGAAGGAAACAATACTAAAGCATTACTGACTGCAACTTATCTCTATGAAGAAAACATAGATAAAGAGTATAAACCTGATGAAGTTTTTATTGTAGGGATTTATATAGAAGAGATGCAAGAGGAATCATTTGATCTTGAAGGATACAGTTTGGCTCTTAATGGGACTGCTCCTAAAAGTATTCAAAAATTGGCAGCAAATGATCCTTTATTGAAACATATCTCTTTTGTGTCAGAGTGGAGTACTTTTTATCTTATTACTTTCCCTCACACTACAAGTAAAAGTTTTAAACTGATTTTTAAAAGTGATAGGTATGGTAAAGGCGAGTTACCCTTTGCCAAAGTGGCAAAGTATGTATTGACAAAAGAGGCATTATAAAAGTACCTAATATTTAGTTTCTAAATCTATCTGTCTGCGCGGGATTTGTTAATGTGTTTATATACGGCAGGAGACGTGTTGATTTACCAAGTTTATTAAGATATATCACATAGTTGGTCAGAACACGTTTTCCATACTCTCTAGATTCTACATTGGTCATTTTTTCCATACTCAAATAAGGCTCAAACGCACCAGTTCTAAAATACTCAGGTGTTATAATGAGCCTTTTTGTGAAGCCTATACCCCCATTGTATGCATAGGCCACAAAAAGTGGATGATAGAGATACTTGTTGAGATAATCAAGATGGAAATCTGCATACTCTATGGCTTTGTAAGGGTTGAACATCATATCCAGCTCCATATGCTCTCCCTTCTCTTTTGCAATATGCTCAATGAGAAAAGGCATGAACTGCATCATGCCAAGTGCAAAAGAAGGTGAAACTGAAGCAGGTATAAAACGGCTCTCTTGCCTTGCTATGGCATAAATAAGAGCTTGTCGTTGTTTCGAAAACTTATTCATGGCTTGACGGTAGGGCATAGGGAAATAAGATTTTTGATGGTCACATGCCTTGGCTTTGAAGAAGGTGTGCATACCAATGGTTGCCTGAGAAGCACACTCTTTTGCAAGGTTCTCTAGGTTTGCATTAGGCAGATTCATTTTAGCTTTCATTTTTGCCCAAGTTATGGGATCTTTTTCATCAATTCCAAAAACGCGACTTTTGTTTACTTGGGGCGTAATGATTGTTTTAGGGTATTGACTATGGGTGATGTCAGCGGCTAGAAGGGTATACATATTAATATGATAACTGTTTTTTATTTGTGTAAGATACTTTTTATCTTTTGTTAAAAGATAAAGCCAAAAAAGTGCTTTGTCTTTTTCCCACCTGTGATCGTAGAGTCTATGTGCATGATGAAAATGGGTAATGGCTTCTTGTAGTTTTTTGTCTTCTACCATTTTGATACCGTCATTAAAATACTTCTGCGCTTGTACTCTTTGTTTCCAGGCATTTATATCTTTATCAGTAGATGTAAAAAGAGGAGGTTTAGGGTTTAAACGGGCAGTTTGCCCCGTTTTGTTTTTGTACGCTTCATGAAGTTTCTTGTTTAGATTATTAACCTCTTGTATAATAGCCTTTGCTTCTTTTGAGGTAGTATTTTTTTGGGTGAGAAAACGCCAAATGTAGTAGTCTTTCTCAACACTTTGAGGCATTTTGTGTACCTCTGAATAGGTATATGATTTGGCTTTAAGCAAAGCAGTACTTAAAAAAAACCCAGTAATAAGTGTTAAAAAAAGATATTTGATTTTCATTACTTACCCTAAAAGAGCACGCATCATAAAGTTGTCAAGCAATTGTAGTCCCAAGATGACAACCAGTGGAGAAAGATCTACTCCTGAAAAAACAACAAAGGTCATTTTTCGTCGAATGAAGTCAAGCACAGGTTCTGTTAAACGATAAAGAATTTGAACTACAGGATTATGGGGGTCAGGGCGCACAAAACTAAGCAATGCAGCAATAATGACTATCCAAATGTAAAGATTCATTACTGTGTGTAGTGTTTGTGCGACGGCATATATAAGGGCACTCATGAGGCTACCTCCAATAGATAAGATTTGATAAGTGGATAAATGTCACTTAGTTCCGGGCCCTGCTGGGCACCTGTGAGTAGGAGTCTAAGCGGTTTTAAGAGACTCTCGCCTTTAAGACCGCTCTCCTTGATGATGTAAGATTGAAATGCTTCAAAAGTATCGATCATTGGAGCATCTGCGATAAGTTTTTCCATTATTCGCATCTGTTCTCCCCATTCGACACTAAAATTTTTAGGTGCAAAGATGGGTCTGATTTTACTTTCAAGTTCATTAATGGTACTGGCTTCCTCCAAATATATTTTAGCCAATTTACCGATATCTTCATCTGCAAAACCAAAGAGAGAAGAGAGCTTTTTATCATCCATCATACCAAGATGTTTACGGTTGATAAAACGGAGTTTATCAATATCAAACCTAGCAGCAGACTTAGAGATATTTTCAAGCGTGAACCATTCCAATGCTTCTGGCATAGTAAAGATTTCTGTAGGTGCTTTGTTACCAAGAAGTATAAGATAGTTGGCAATGGCATCAGGGATGAATCCTTGTTCAAAAAGCCATCTTACGGAACTCTCATCGTCTCTTTTACTCATCTTTTTTCCCTGCGCATTAAGGATGATGGGCAGATGAGCATGCTCAGTTTTTTCTTCATAGCCTAAAAGCTGTTTGATGTGTTTTTGCCTAGGCGTATTGGAGAGGTGGTCTTCTCCTCTTATGATGAGACTTACACCAGAGATCATGTCATCGCAGGCGCACGCAAAGTTATAAGTAGGTGTTGCATCGGTTCTTAGGATGACAAAACTGTCCACTTCATTGGGCGCGGTTATAATGTCTCCTTTAATGAGATCATGATTGGTTATAGCCTTGTGGGGTGTTTTGATGCGAATTACAAACGGTGTTTTATCTTCTTTAAGTTTAGCTAACTCTTGGGTACCTACATAAGAACAGCGGTCGCTGTACCGGTATGCAACTTTGTTTTTCTTTGCCTCTTCTCTGTCAGCTTCGAGTTGTTCGGGCGTACAAATACAGACAAAAGCTTTTTTCTCTTCAAGCAGTCTGATAGCAAGTGTTTGGTGGATATGCAGGTTATCACTTTGATGGCTAACAGAGTCATGCGGCAGCGCAAACTTCTCAAGGATTTGTAAGATCTCTGTATCTTTCCCTTCTATGTTACGTTCTTTATCTGTATCTTCTATACGTATAATGAAATTGAGATCTTTTTGTTTGGCGACCATATAGTTAAAAATGGCTACACGTAAGTTTTCTATGTGCATATCACCAGTCGGTGAAGGGGCAAATCTTAGCATCTATTAAACTCCGATAATAGTTAATTAGTCTTGTTGGTATTATAGGATTTTTTACTGAAAGGAGGGTAAAAATACACCGAGATCACTTGTATCTAATTGTAGGGGCAAACAAAGGCTAGTGTACGTACCAGCCTTTTGGGTTAGTTTATTCTTTTAACTTCTCTACTACAAGTTCATTTACTACCTTTGGGTTTGCTTTGCCCCCCGTTGTTTTTAGAACTTGCCCCACAAAGAAGCCTAAAAGTTTGCTGTTTCCTGCTTTAAACTTAGCAACATTGTCCGGATTTTTTGCAATTATCTCGTCGATTATGGGTGAAATTTTAGATGGATCGCTTATTTGCACTAGTCCTTTGTTCTGTACTATTTGTGTTGGATTCTCTCCAGATTTATCCATTTCTTCAAATACTTCTTTAGCAATTTTATTTGAAATAATCTCTTCATCAACCATCTTAACAAGCTCAGCTATTTGCTTTGCATTAAATTTTAGTTCACTTACTTGTTTTGTCTTTAACTCTCTAGCTACCTCATTAGATACAATGTTAGCTAGAGCTACTGGACTATTAAGTACAGCTAGAGCCTCGTCATAGAACGACGATAATTGCTCATCACGAGCTAAAGTATTGGCTACTTCACTGTTTAGTCCAAGTTCACTAATATACTTATGAAACAGTGTCTGCTCTGTTTCATTCATGGGTACTACTTCACCATCCACTTGTACTTTTTTAGATTCAGTCTTAGGTATAGATTCAGTTGTTTTTGTCTTTTTAGCCCAAGAATCTTTAAGCCCGACAATTTTATTGAATACAGGATGCTCATCAGAATAGTCAATAGGGTCAGCATAAAAATACCCTTGTCGCTCAAACTGGAATCTTTCATCAGCTTTCTCTAGAATTACAGCAGGTTCAATAAGAGCATTTTTGATAATTTTTAAAGAATCTGGATTTATATCTTCTAAGCCTTCAGGTTCTTCATCTTTGAATAATCTATCATAAAGTCTTACCTCTACAGCTTTAGCAGTCTTAGAATCTACCCAGTGGATTGCACTTTTTACCTTGATACCACTAGTATCACATCCACTTTTAGAATCAGGATAATACTCTGCTTTTATCTCTGTAATATTCCCATTAGAATCTTTAATTACCTCTTTACAGGAGATGATATAAGCATGTTTAAGGCGTACAGGTTGTTTTTTCGTAAGCTTAAAGTACATAAAGTGACCACTATCTTTATCTTCTGGATTCTCACAAAAATCATCACGTTCAATATAAATCTCTTTAGAAAAAGGTAGCTTTCTTGATCCCTCTTTTGGAACATCATGTGGATAGTATGAAGCATTAAGTTCTTCACTTCCTTCATAATTCAGGATGGTTACTTTTAATGGGTCAAGTACACACATAACACGAGGTACTTTTGTATTTAAATCATCTCTAATACAAAATTCAAGCTGTGCAACATCAACCATTGAGTTTGCTTTTGCTATACCTATTTGATCACAAAAGTTTAAAATAGACTCAGGAGTATACCCCCTTCTTCTGTATCCTGCAATAGTAGGCATACGAGGATCATCCCAGCCATTAACCTGACGGTTTTCAACCAATTCTAAAAGCTTTCTTTTACTCATAACAGTATAATTAATACCTAATCGCGCAAACTCATATTGGAAAGGACGAGGTAACTCAAGACCAAGCTCATCTAGTACCCAATTATAAATATCACGGTTGTTTTCAAACTCCAGCGTACAGATAGAATGAGAAATACCCTCAATATAGTCAGACAAGCAGTGAGCAAAGTCATACATTGGATAAATACACCAATCATCCCCTGTTCTAAAATGATGCGCGTGTCTGATACGATATAAAAGCGGATCTCTCATTTTCATATTTGCAGCACTCATATCTATCTTGGCTCTAAGAACGTGTTCACCGTCTTTAAACTCACCCTTTTTCATTCTTTCGAAAAGATTCAGATTATCTTCAACACTACGCTGGGCATATTTACTGCGTCTCCCAGGCTCTGTAACCGTACCACGGTATTCTCTCATCTCTTCTTCATCTAGACTGTCAACGTATGCTTTGCCCATTTTAATGAGTGTAACAGCGTAATCGTATAGCTTGGGGAAGTAATCAGAAGTAAAATATACATTATTGTCCCATTCAAATCCAAGCCACTTTACAGCATCTTTAAGAGCCTCAACATATTTCGTGTCTTCTGTAGTTGGATTGGTATCATCCATTCTAAGGTTGCAGTGACCATGGTAATCACGCGCAATACCAAAATTTATAAAGATAGACTTAGCATGTCCAATGTGCGGGAACCCGTTAGGCTCTGGAGGAAATCTTGTAACAACTTCTTTATACTTGCCTGACTTTAAGTCCTCTTCAACTATTGTACGTAAAAAATCTTTGCTCTGGCTCATTATTATTTAACCTTTTTATATATATGTTGTATTTTATCTAATTAGTGCTTATCGTATCTTAGATAGAGCGTTCACTTTTTACTGGTATAGCGGTTCCAGCTACTGTACTTGCTGTCAGACTAAGGTTTTTGTTTTGGGAAACGTAGGATCTCTAGTCTAAATAATAATCCAATGTAAATGCCATATCTTCATCCAGATCAAGGTTTTTTCGCATCCATTTGATGTAGCCGGTATCTTCATCTGAAATTTCATTGATATCTCTACCTTTGTATTTTCCAAATTTAAATGTTTTCATGAGTACTGGAGTTTGAGTGAGATCTGCTAGTTGTTCCATAGGGTTTAAGCCGGGATACTGTTCTTTTGTGAGCACAACAAGTTTGGAAAGAAGTAACTTCATTACTAAAACATCACCTATAGCATTATGTGCTTTAATGGCGATGCCAAGTGCGGATGCTTCTGTTTGTTCTATTTTGTAGAGTTCCAATGAGTAACGTAGATATTGTAAACGATGGTAAGGCATATCGGGTAGAAGATGTTTAGCACAACGCAGGGTATCGATAAGCGTATAATGGTTTTTAAAACCCTCTTTTTCAAGCATGGAGAGGTCAAAACCGATATTATGCGCGATAAGATAGTTCTCTTTGTGGTTTAACTCCATAACTTTCTTAGCAAAACCTGTTTCTTCATAGGGAGCTTGATTCGCAATGACATCAGGTGTGATATTGTGTACTTCCATAGCTTCAATACTGATAGGTAAAGGTGCAGAACAAAGTTCATCATATATTTCAATCTCATCTTTATTGTGTATGACCATTGCACCTATCTGGATAATGCGGTCGTGTTCTTGATTCCCCGTAGTTTCTGTATCGAAAAGTATATATTTTGCCATTTGTGTCCCTGTCTCTTTTAATATTGAAAATCATAACGTTTTTTTCTATAGTTTTGCCTAATTTGTAATAAATGGATATAATATCGATTATTTAAATAGCACAGGAAAATAAATGAATGTTGAAGCACGACTTATAAAGAAGATGATAACCCCTGAAAATTATGGAACTTTAACGGATTCCAATTTTGATTTTATTGACTATCAGAAGAGATATTATATTTCACGTATGAGAGTGGCGTTAAAATACGTCACAAAGGTTACTAATGTCTAAGCACTTTACTTCCGTTATTTCGAGTCTTTTTGGTAAGTTTGCTTCAAAAGAGTTTCCTTCGATTATTCAACATGGCATTAATACCGGTTATGTGAAACTCATGGGTCTGGATATGAGTGAGTTTAGAAAACCGTGCACTTATCCTACACTCAATAAGCTTTTTACTAGAGCATTGGAGACACCCAGAGCACTGCCCAAAGATGAAAATCTATTTATCTCAGGGGTAGATGCGCTTATCACGGATGCGGGAACTATTACTGATGGCAAAGCCTATCAGATCAAAGGTATGAGTTACAGCATAGAGAAACTTTTTGGTGAGTATCATAAAGCTGCAGTGAATAAAGTAGAGGGGGGTGAATTTATCAATTTTTATCTTTCTCCTAAAGATTATCACCGTTATCATATGCCCATGCGTTTAAAAATCAATACGCTTACACATATCCCTGGTAAACATTATCCGGTAAACTTTCCACTGCTTCGTCATAAAATGGATCTGTTTATAGAAAATGAAAGAGTGATTATAGAGTGTGAAGATGAAAAAGGAAGAACACAGGTACTTGTACTCGTAGCTGCACTGAATGTGGGTCAGATGGTTGTTACCTTTGAAGAAAAAGTGAGAACTAACTCTGAGATAAGAGAGCCTTTTCACTATACATATGAGAATTTATGGGTAGAAAGAGGAGAGTTTTATGGCTGGTTTGAGATGGGATCTACTATTTTAACTTTTTCTGAAAAAGGAAGTATTCTTCCCGAAGTTGCTATCAATCAAAAAGTGGCATTTACTGATGTCTTAGGTAAAATCCAATAATAAAAAATTAAATAATTTTTTTGCCAAAGGCAAAGCTTTAGTGAGATGAATTGAAGATGGACTTTGTTCATCTTCAAGAAGAGGATAATAAGGATACGCGATGTTAGTTGTAAAAGAGATTCAAGAGTATTCGCAGATACGTACCAAAGCTAGAGCTTATCTATGCTATATCATGAGCCGTAACATATCTCAAAGTGCGGATGCTGGTACACTTGAAAACGTTATTGATAAGATTAAAAATCTAAAAAAAGCCTTACCTAGAAGTGAAGTGATCTATGCGATAGATGGCAAGGGTATACAAATGGTTGAGAACATCTCTTCAAATCCGAAATTAAGCGGTTTTGGAAAAGGGGAGGATAGAAGTGATAGGGCATATTATTATAAAACACTTGAAGAGCATCGTTGTATGCTTACCGATCCTTATCCTTCACTTCTAAGTAATGAACTTGTTGTCACTGCAACTTTTCCTCTTTATGACAAAGAGGATAACCTTTTATGTATCATTTGTATAGACATTACACTTAAAAACATTCTCAAAATGGTTCATCCAAGCTCTGTAGATTCCACATTTGGTAACATTAGTAAGGCCGTATATATGGCTTTTTCTGTAGCACTTTTTGCTGTAGCGATGCTTTTGTTCATTAAAGGAGTGGCGAATTTTATGCACTTTGGGCTTGATTTTTCCAGTATTGATATCAATCAAGTGTTTACATCAACCATTTTACTTACACTCTCGTTAGCCATTGTTGATCTGGTGAAAGCTATCTTTGAAGAAGAGGTCCTGGGAAAAGAAAAAAGGTATGCTTCTGGAGATACCCATCAAACCATGGTGCGCTTCCTTGGGTCTATTATTATTGCTCTTTCTATTGAGGCATTGATGTTGGTATTTAAGTTTGCATTGACTGATCCTAGTAAGCTGCTGTATGCAGTGTATCTCATAGGTGGGGTTACTGCCCTTATTGTAGGTTTGTCTTTATACATTAAATTTAGCAGACAAGAAAAACAGGCAAAGTAGTGAGACAACAACTTATTATTTTCGACATGGACGGTACGCTTGTCAACTCCTCACTGACCATAGCCAATGCCATTAATTATGTACGTCAAAACCTGGGTTTTGAGCCTATGAGCCATGAGTATATCCTCAAGCGGATCAATGACCATACGCTTAATCCTGCACAAACATTTTACCATACACGTAAATTTGAATCGCAGCATGAACAGTGGTTTTCAGAGTACTATACAAAAAACCATGAACAAGAGTTGGTGCTTTATGATGGCATCAAAGAGTTACTCGAAACACTCAAAACCAAAGAGTGTGCTCTTGCAGTAGCTACCAATGCCTACAGAGGTGCTACTATAGAGTCACTTAACCACCTGGATATCTATAGTCATTTTGATGCCATAGCGTGTTATGATGATGTAGCTCAAGGAAAACCGCACCCTGACATGTTGCATAAGATTCTTGATGAATTAGATATAGATGCACACGAGGCACTCTTTATCGGTGACGGACCAAGAGATGAAATAGCAAGTAAAAAGGCTCAGATAGACTACATCATGGTTGATTGGGGATTTACAGATCATAAGGATGCTGTGAGATCTGTTGGTGAGCTGCATACTATTTTGGAGAGAAGGTTATAAAATGAACGGATACCGATGTATATGGGAGAGAAGAGTGCAGATGATTTTGCTATATGACACTAAAATTAAACAAGGTAAAAAATGTCTAAATCCCTGATTACTGATGCTATCTCCGTACTGCTTATAGTACTATCCTTTTTTGTACAGGAACAATATCATCATGCATTTCTTTTCACAGGACTTTTTGCACTTTCAGGAGCCATTACTAACCAATTGGCCATTCATATGTTGTTTGAAAGAGTTCCTTTATTGTATGGTTCTGGAGTGATAGAGAAGAACTTTGATACTTTTAAGGTATCCATTAAAGAGATGATCATGAAACAGTTTTTTACCAAAGAACAGTTGGGCCATTTTTTTATACAAGAAAAACAGAAGATAGACCTTAAGCCTTTGGTAGAAAGTGCAGACTTCTCTCCTGCGTTTGAGGCACTCTCTAAAACGGTGATGGAGTCCAAGTTTGGCGGAGCCATAAGTATGTTTGGAGGGGAGGAAGCTTTAGATGGATTGCGAGAGCCATTCTCACGTAAACTTAAATCTGCAGTTAGCTCTATAGTCTCTTCGGAGACTTTCAAAGCCCAACTTGACTATCATATCCAACATTCAGCACTGAGTGAAGATATGATAGCTTCAGTTGAAGGGCTCATCACTAGACGGCTTGAAGAGTTAACTCCCAAGATGGTCAAAGAGCTTGTGCAAGAACTGATAAAAGAGCATTTGGGTTGGTTGATTGTATGGGGTGGAGTCTTTGGCGGACTTATAGGACTTTTCTCTTCATATTTTATTTAACTCCTTCTTTCAAAAGAAACTGGGTTTTATATGCGAAAGCTGTGTTATATATTTTATTATGTTTTTAAAACCAGAATCTAATACCAACCATTAAATTTGTTTGATCTATAGGATTAAAGTTTTTGGTATTACCAAATGTTTTATCCCATGTAACACCTATATAAGGTGCAAATTCACGTACAAACTCATAGCGTAAACGCAATCCTGCTTCTATATTAGAAAGTCCAGAGCCAAGGTTCATATCTGGATCATCTTTTGTGTAGAAGTCTGCTTCTAGTGACGGTGTGAGTATCAGTTTCTGTGTGAGGAGAGCTTCATATTTTGTATCAAAACGTAATCCAATATTGCCATCACTATTTACAAGTAATGCAGCTCTAGTCTCAAAGTAGTAAGGTGCTAAACCTGAAATAGCAACTTCTCCCCATGTTTTAGATGCATCTGCATTTTTGTCGTAGACTAAACCTATTTGTGCATCCCAAAATGCTGTGATGGCTCTAGAATAAACCAATTCATTTTGACTTGTCTCTAATCCATCAGAAGTAGCTTCTCCCTCACTATAGACATAGATTTTACTGATATCATAGCCTATCCAGAAACTACCTTCCCAGACTCTGGTGTTTTTATCATTATCAAGTACCTCAAACCTATTCATAAGAAGCATAGTTACTACTGGGTCATCCTCCATATCCGCATGTGCTGTTTGCCCAAACCCTATAATCGTAATCAGGCTTAATAAGATTTTTCTCATCACAATTCCTTTAGGCTACCACAACTTTTCTAAACATACCAGCCATATGATAAAGCATATGGCAATGATATGCCCATGTACCCCTGGCATCAACAGTAACTCTATAACTTATCTTTGCGCCTGGTTGTACGACAACGGTATGTTTTCTTACCAAATGATTGTCATCACCCGTTTCCAGATCGCTCCACATACCGTGTAGATGCATAGGGTGATTCATCATGGTATCATTGATAAACGTAATGCGTATACGTTCACCATAGTGAAATTCCAAAGGCTTGGCATCCGCATATTTTATACCATTGATAGACCACATATAACGTTCCATATTGCCCGTTAGGTGTAAAATAATCTCTCTATCTGGCTTTTTGGCCTTACTGGTAGAATACCTGTTTTTAAGATCTGCATAGGTAAGGACTTTTCGACCATTATTACGCAATCCCACACCTGGGTCATCTAGCCTGTATTGTGGTGACATTGCCATCATATCAGTCTGCAATCCACGTTTCATAGGAAGTTTTGTAATGGGATATTTCTGTGCTTCCATACCTGCAAATTTATCTTTTTTCATATCTTTTTTGGAAGACATCATCATACCCGATGAGCATTTTATATCTCCGCCATGATTCATCTTGCCCATATTCATTCCCATATCAGTATGCGTGAGTACAGGAAATGGATCCATATCTGGTGCCTTTGCCAGCATAGATGCCTTTGGTGTGAGCGACCCCATTGCATAGCCTGAACGGTCAATACTCTGTGCAAATATTGCATAGGCCTTATTATCAGGTTCTACTATGACATCATAGGTTTCTGCAACACCAATACGAAACTCATCTATATTTACTGGTTTAACATCATTTCCATCTGCTGCTATCACTGTCATTTTTAGTCCGGGTATACGTATATCAAAGAATGTCATTGCAGCTGCATTTACAAAACGAAGACGTATTTTTTCCCCTTTTTTGAAGAGTGCTTTAAATTGTGTCGCAGGATTTTTCCCATTCATCAAAAAAGTATATGTGTACCCTGTAACGTCAGAGAGGTCTCTATCACTCATCCGCATTTCATTCCACATCTTTCTGTCAGAAAATGCATCAGAGAAGCCTTTTTCTTTTACTTCATCTAAGAAAGTACCTACAGTTCGTTGTGAGAAATTATAGTAGCCACTCATCTGTTTTAATTTTTTGTAGATTGTTGTTGGTTTTTCATCACTCCAATCACAGAGTAATACAACATAGTCTTTGTCGTACTTAAGTGGCTCTTTTTCCTTTGGTTTGATAACGATAGCACCATGCACTCCTGTTTGTTCTTGAAATTCTGAGTGACTGTGGTACCAATAGGTTCCGTGTTGCTCTACTTTGAATGTGTAAGTAAATGTTTCTCCTGGAGCGATACCATCAAAACTAAGGCCAGGAACTCCATCCATTCCTGTAGGTAAAATAATTCCATGCCAGTGAATAGACGAACTTTTTTTCAAATGATTGGTGACATGTAGTGTGACAGTTTGTCCTTCTTGCCATACTAAGGTTGGACCAACTATCTGTCCATTGACAGTAGTAGCTACAGCATTTTTCCCCGTGATGTTCACTTGTGTGTAATCAATATCTAGGAAAAATTCATTTCCTTTTAGTATAGTGTGATTAATCCGTTCTGTTTTTGTTTTGGCTATGGCGTTTGTTGAAGTAAGTGTCATAAACGAAGAGGCCACTAATCCTTTTACAAATGTTCGTCTTAACATGATAACCCCTTTAATTCTTTTTCTTTTTTGCTACCATAGCAGCTTTCATTGTTTTGGCCCCTTGCATATCTTCATCCCAGTGCTCGTCTAAATAGATGATGTCGTACTCTTGGCCAAATGTAGCCTCAAATTCTCCCTCTTCTAAAAGAAAAGTACGATTTGAAGGTGCATTTTCATTATTAGGATGAAAGAGAAATGTCTCATAGATAAATATACCTCCCTCTTTTAATGCTTCAGTAATCTTAGGAAAAATATTCCGGTTGAGAAAGAATGTACAAACAATAAGGTCATAATGGCTTTTTGGAAAAACATATGTATCAAAATCAACCTCCCTGGGATGGATATGTGCAATGTCCTGGAGCGATTCTATGGCAATAGAACTGATATCCAGTGCATCCACATCAAATCCTGTAGATGCAAGGTATTTACTGTGTCTTCCCATACCGCATGCCACATCAAGGGCTTTAGGCCCAGTAGCCAGTTTTGCATATTTGGTTATCAGTTCTATGGGTTTATCGGGTATAGGGTTGCTTTGGTACTTTTTATTCCAGCGTTCTTTATCTTCCTGTGCCACAACATACAGCCTTTTTTGATATTATTCTATCTAAATAGCAAGGAATTATGATGAGAGAAATTACAATTGAGTACAATGAGGCATTACATGCTAAATCGTGAAACACTTACTTTTATATCTTGGAATGTCAATGGCATTAGAGCTGTAGAGAAAAAAGAGGCGCTTAAATGGATAGATGAGCACGATGTGGATTTCTTGGGGCTCCAAGAGATCAAAGCAGAAGCAGATCAGATCCCTGAGAGTATTTTCGATAGAAATTATAAGTTCAACAGTATCAACTCCTCTTCCAAAAAAGGTCAATCGGGTGTGGCACTCTACACAGATATTAAAGGTGAAGCTTCATGTTGTCCTCATGTAGACATTTTGGATGAAGGGCGCATCAACGAGTACCATTTTGGAAACATCGCATACTTCAACGTCTATTTCCCTAACGGACAGCGTAGCGATGAGCGTTTAGAGTACAAGATGGCATTTTATGAGCGTTTCCTAACACATATCAATACCCTCAGAGGGGAGGGTAAATCCATTGTGGTATGTGGCGATGTAAATACAGCCCACAAAGAGTTTGATCTTGCACGTCCAAAAGCCAACGAACAAACATCAGGATTTTTGCCCATTGAGAGAGAATGGATCGATAAACTCATAGAGCAGGGCTACATAGACACCTTCAGACATGTAAAAGGTGATGAAGTGAACCGCTACAGCTGGTGGAGTTACAGAACAGGGGCACGTGCAAAAAATGTTGGCTGGCGCATAGACTACTTCTTTGTCTCTGATGATCTTAAAGAGAAGATTGTGGATGCAGATATCTTAGATACTGTTATGGGGAGTGACCATTGTCCTGTCAAACTGGTTTTGGAAGTATAATCCTAGCTTTTTGAAAGATGCCATCCACAACCATTTGGACATGAGTAAACATTGAGCTTTACTCTTTTTTGTTTAATGAGTATGGCTGCTTCTTTTTTAGCAGATTTTTCCGAGTGGTATAAGCCTTTTAGTTCTCCTCCACTGTCTGTACAGGAGCATAAATTAATATTGTGATTAATGAGATTATCATGCATATCTCTTTCAAGTTTTGGAAGAGTATCAACTTCAAAGTATGCTAGTAGTTGTGTTTTGGTTAGATGGGCCAGATGAGGGTAGTTTTTTTGTATGATTCTTAACATTTTTTCTTTTTTAGCTATGATATTCTTCATAGCTTGCAGTGGTTTTTCTAGGTTCAAGGTATTCTCATAGAAGAAGATAGACCTAGTCTATCTCCCCTACAAAATAAAACTCATCCAACCCATCCAAAAATGCCATAAGTAATTCATCTGAACACTCTTTGAAATTTTTATGATCTTCTTTACGGAAGAGAGATGAGAGTTGCTGTTTACTTAGCTCGGCTTCTCCTAAAGAGAAGATAATTTCTGTTTCTGCCTCTTTGAGCTCCAGAGCAATGCGGAGCTTTTTAAGTATGAGATTATTAGTAAGTTCCACTGTTTCTTCATCGTTAGACTTTTTAGAGCTTGGGCCACGTTTTAAGATGACAAGGCCATCTAAAAAGAGGCCTAATTCCTCATACGTACAGAGTTTAGAGCCTTTATCTTGGCGACGTTTAAGTAGAGAGTCAAGACGCGCAGTATCCATTTTGAACTGAGCAAGCTTATAGGCTTCAAGCATCTCTTCTTGACTTAGATTCAAAGCCTTTTGGATTTTATATAATATATCGTTCGTTTTCAATGTTTGCTCTACTTTTTTATTTCAACATCACAGAGTGTTGCTTCTATCGTAGTACTAAAACCTATAGCTACATCACTCCATGTCTTGCCCTCATGGAGGTCGTAACAACTTTTGTTAATAGAAGCCAAAGCATCACTTGCTGCAAAATCAAAGAGGTCTATGTTGCCTGTAGCTTGAAAACGGCCCTCACTGTACTGATACTGCATTGGTATGGTCAGGGTTTGCTCATTCATCGTGATTTCTACATCTAACATACCTGTACGGGGTTTGCCTTTTTCATGTTCATCTGTTTTTTTGATATTGGTAATTTTTGCTTCAATAGTTGTAGATTTAAGCTTTTGAAAGAACATTTTGACCAGAGTCTCATCTCTTGGTAAGTCACCTGTAGTTATTTTAGTAGTATCTATACTGACTTTGGAACCAACAAAAAGTTCTTCGAAGTTTTTACCTTCAAGTGCCGCGGGTGTATATTTTACAGAGGTAAATTGACCACCTACACCAATCTTTCCTAGTGTTTTGTAAGCTTTCCATGTAACATTGATATCTGAGGGTTGAACAAGTACACACCCTGTTGCGGCATGCGAGATAGAGAAGAGGACGAGAAGTGAAAATAAAATTTTTTTCATGAAGATTCCTTTTATAGTTTGAGGGTTATTTTTTAGCAGCTTCCTGTGCCAGGTCCTGCATAGCAATGTTTGTCTGTTTTATGATATCTAAACATTCCTTGTCTTTAATGTTATGTTTGAGTGACCAATACTCCGGATTGGTATAAGTGATTGTAGTCTTACCTTCATAATCTGTAGAAAATAGTATACGAAGTGGCAGATCAAGTCCCATAGAAGGGTTACACTGCATAAGTTTTGTTCCCACCAAAGGGTTGCCAAATGTAACAACAGTTTCAGGTTTGAGTCTTAACCCTGCATCTCTTGCATTTTTGGCATGGTCAATGGTATGAAAGTGTGTCAGTCCTTTGTCTTCAAGGGAAGCTATAAGTTTAGTTATTCCCTCAGAGATATCATTTTGACTCTCTAAAGTTTCAAGGAATGCTCCCTTTTTAGTGTCACAGCCAACTAAAGTAAATCCAATCAATCCGATTAAAAATAATTTTTTCATCTTATACATTAAACCTAAAGTGCATGACATCACCGTCTTGAACGATGTACTCTTTGCCTTCGAGTCTACTTTTCCCAGCCTCTTTGGCACCAGCTTCACCACCAAACGCTATAAAGTCTTCATAGCCGATAACTTCTGCACGGATAAAGCCTTTTTCAAAGTCATTATGGATAACAGCAGCAGCTTTAGGAGCGGTTGTATTTTTACGGATAGTCCATGCGCGGACTTCTTTAACTCCGGCAGTAAAATAACTCATGAGTCCAAGCTTGTCAAACCCTTTGCGAATAATCTGTTCGAGTCCAGACTCCGTTACGCCAAGATCTGCTAACATCTCATCTCTCTCTTGATCTTCAAAATCTACCATATCTTCTTCAACTTTGGCACAAAGTTTAATCACTTCGTAGTTTCTCTCACCAGCATACACTTTAAGCTTTTTTACAAACTCATTATCCTCGGTGAGTCCATCTTCATCTACATTTGCACCATAAATAATCTCTTTACTTGTAAGGAGACGCAAATCTTTGTTCATAGCCTTAAAGTCATCACTTAGAATATCTGGAAAAGTAGAGACAGGTTGGCCGTCTTCTATGTGTAAAAGCAGTGCCTGGGCCATTTCAAGCTGTGTTTTGGCATCTTTGTCATTTCCCTTAGCTTTTTTCTTCAGCATTTCAACACGTTTAAGCACTGCGTCAATATCAGCAAAAAGTAACTCCTGTTCAATGATCTCAACATCGCGAATAGGGTCAATGGAGCCCTCAGTATGGACAATGTTATCATCTTCAAAACATCTTACGATATGTAAAATGACTTCAGTTTCACGGATATTTCCTAAAAACTTGTTTCCCAGACCTTCACCTTTGCTCGCACCTTTTACCAGGCCTGCAATATCTACAAAATCCAATGTAGAGTACTGTATCTTTTCAGGATTTACAATCTTTGCAAGCTCTTCTAGTCTTTTGTCAGGTACAGGTACGACTGCCTTATTTGGCTCAATTGTACAAAAAGGGTAGTTTGCACTCTCAGCATTTTGTGCTTTTGTCAGTGCATTAAAAGTTGTAGATTTCCCTACATTTGGTAGTCCAACAAGTCCTATTCCAAGTCCCATATATAATCCCTTATTTATTGAATAATTTAAAAATGAGAAGTGAGATTTTTGATGAGATGCACGTAATTTGGTAAAACGTTTGTGTTTGCATATTACGAAAAATCTTACTTCAAATATATATGCGATTTTAGCGAAATATTGGTGAAGAGGGGATTAGTATACAGTTAGAATTATCATAATAATGTATAATATCAAAATTCAATACATAAAATCAGGATAAAATTAATGGAAAATGCCTTACTCATATTGATCATAACCATTGCCATGTCAACTGTACTCAATGTTTTTTTAAAAAAATTTGATATCCCAACAGTGATAGGATATGTTCTTTCTGGTTTTGCTATCACGTCTCTTTTTCGTTTTGCGGCTGATTCCAAAGAGATGTTGGCACATCTAGCAGAGTTTGGGATAGTCTTTTTGATGTTTACTATAGGATTGGAATTCTCTATCAATCATCTTAAAAATATGAAAAAAGAAGTATTGGTCTATGGTGGACTGGAAGTTACACTCTCCGGACTGCTTTTTACAACATTGGGATATTGGCTCTTTGGACTTGAAATTAAAAGTGCTATCGTAATAGGTGTTGCATTGGCTCTCTCTTCTACAGCCATTGTCCTCAAAGTTCTTAATGAAAAAAATGAAATCCACTCGGGCTATGGCCGCACAACGCTTGGGGTCTTGCTTTTTCAGGATATTGCAGTCATTCCTATACTTTTGATGGTCTCTTTTTTTACTTCAGATACAGATTCTGTGTCTGCTTTGCTTTTAAATACATTGGTGGGCGCTACTGTTGTTTTTCTGATCCTCTTTCTTTTAGGCAAATATTTTCTTGAACGTTTTTTTGATTGGATCATGGCGGCTGGTTCAGAAGAGATTTTTCTTGTTGCTGTTTTACTTGGCGTTATGAGTGCTTCATTTCTGGCAGAAATATTTGGATTTTCATACTCTTTGGGAGCCTTTATCGCGGGAATGATGTTAGCTGAAACGAAATACCGCTACCGTATCGAAGCGGATCTTGTACCTTTTAGAGATATCCTTTTAGGAGTATTTTTTGTAACCATAGGGATGCTTATTGATTGGCACTCTCTTGTTGATTATGGTTATGTGATCTTTGGTTTACTTGCGGGTATTATGCTACTTAAGGCTTTACTCATTTTTGGTGTCTTGCAGTTTTTTATACAAAAAAGAACAGCGCTCAAGACAGCGCTGGCACTTTTTCAGGTAGGAGAGTTTAGCCTGGTTATATTTGCTCTGGCCCGCTCAAAAGGTCTTATCTCTGATGAACTCAATCAAATCATGATTATCACTACTGTTCTTTCGATGATCATTACTCCTTTTGTATTGAAAAACATTAAGTTTTTTGTAGACTTGCTCACTAAAGAACCTGATACACTGCGTGATCGTGCACTTATGGGAGGAACTTTCAGAGATCACATCATTATATGCGGATATGGACCAATAGGCCAAAAACTTGTTAAAATATTTAAAGAGAGAAGCTTGCTTTATGTTATCCTTGAACATGATGTCAAGGTAGTTGATGATCAGATTGCCAAAGGAGAAGAGGCCATTTATCTTGCCAATGCGGCGCAGAAAATGATTTTGTCTCATTTTAATGTAAATTTATGTACGGCAATTATTGTTACCATTGAAAATGAGATACAAAGACAATTGATCTGTGAAAATATAGCCTCATTTAATTCAGATATCAACAGTATCGTAAACGTTAATAATAAAGAAGAAGAAGAGGTGATAGCAGAATTAGGTATCAAGCATATTGTTAACAGTAGAGAGATTATTGCTGATATGTTGGCAGAAGAAGCATTGGCTTGTCATATCAGCATAAAATAAAGGAGTGCTCTAAAAGGTGTCTATAACCTTTTAGAGTATATATTTACTTCTCTTCGGAACGAACGATCTTTTCGATGAGTCTAATCATCATTCTTACACCTGCACCTGAAGCGCCGTGAGGATTCTCTCCCCAAGCGTGTTCTACAAAGGCAGGACCAGCGATGTCGATATGTGCCCACTTATTTTTGTGATCAGCATCTATGAACTCAGAAAGAAACTGTCCCGCTGTGATAGCACCACCATAACGTATATTTGAAATGTTACATACATCTGCTATTTCACTTTTAATGGTCTTTTTAAGATAAGGGTTGAAGTCCAGCTTTGTTGCCAGTTCACCTGATGTTTTTGCACTGTAAGTAACAAGCGACTTAATCTCATCATCATTGCCCATCACGCCTGAAGTGTAGGGACCTACACCTACAACACATGCACCCGTAAGCGTAGCAAAGTCAAAAAGGTAGTCAGCTTTTACTTCTTGTTGAGCGTAACAAAGTGTATCTGCAAGTACCAAACGGCCTTCTGCATCAGTATTTCGTATCTCTATAGTTTTACCGTTTTTGGCGGTCAGTACATCATCGGGTTTATAAGCATCTCCGCCGATCATATTTTCAACTGCGCCTACAAAACCGTGTACTTCTATGGGTAAATTCATCTCTGAGATGGCTTTCATGATACCAAGTACTGCAGAACCGCCGCTCTTATCAGACTTCATCGTTACCATATAGTCAGCAGGTTTGAGACTAAGTCCGCCACTATCGTAAGTCAGGCCTTTACCTACCAAAGAGATAATTGCTTTAGGGTTCTTAGGTTTGTGTACAAGGTGGATCACTCTTGGTGCATGACGACTTGCGCGTGCAACAGCTAGAAGTGTCTCCATTTTTTCTTTTCTAAGATCCTTGGGCTTAAGAATAGTACATTTCAAACTGTTGTTCTTTGCAAGATCTTCAGCAATATTTGCCATGATCTTAGGATAACAGTCATCAGGAGTAGTATTAACGATATCCCTGGTAAAGTTCGTTGCATTTGCAGTGATCTCACCATTGTGTACTGCTTTAGCTGCACTCTCAGGTGTGATTTCATGTTCGTTGTAGCCCTCTAAAGAGATTTCAATGTTTTTAATAGATGTTTTTATTTTTTCACTTTTATAATGAGTAAAAGTATAGCTCCCTAGTACGATCCCTTCCACTACTGCTCTAAGTGACGCGGTACATTTTGGGTGGCTTAAATATGTAGCAATCTTTACCGTCTTATAAGATTTTTTACCTATAAGTGAACGAAAAGCTGTCGCAACTGCAGGGCGTACATTCACACCTTTTAGTGAGTCCGCACCCACATAGAGTCTGTCTTTTTCTATAAGATGGCACACTTCATCCTGTTCACCGGAAAAACTGGCTTTTTTAAGAAGTTTTTTATCTATAACGAAACGGTGGCTTAAATCTTTATCAATAACAATGATAATCTCAAGATCACTTTTGATCTCTGCTATGGTCTCTGATGTAATATTAAAATGCATATTTATCCTTTAGAATGATTGTATATTTGTTATGATGATACCCAACTTCATTTCATCTGTCTTGAACGGCAATGAAGTTTGACAGATTATTGGTCAAATTGCTCTTTTAAGATATCTTTTGCCTGTATCATGTCTTTATCGCCACGCCCCGAGAGGTTGATTAGGATTGTTTTACCTTTAAGATCTTCTGGTTTCATCTTTTTGAGATATGCAACAGCATGGGAGCTCTCAAATGCAGGAATGATGCCTTCAGCCTGTGAGAGCCATACAAAGGCATCTATCGCTTCATCATCTGTGATATGGTCATAGGTTACAATTTTTTCTTCTTTTAAAAATGAGTGCTCCGGTCCTATGCCCGGGTAGTCAAGTCCGGCTGAGATGGAATGGGCTTCTTGTACCTGGCCATCTTCATCTTGTAAAAGATAACTTAATTGCCCATGAAGTACACCGGGGCTTCCTTTGGCAAGTGAAGCACCGTGTTTGGAGTCCAGTCCAAATCCACCTGCTTCTATACCGATACACTCTACGCTTGCATCTTCCAAAAAGTGGTTAAAGATACCAATGGCATTTGACCCACCACCGATACAGGCAATCACTTTATCGGGCAGGCATCCTTCCACGATATTGAGTTGTGCTTTGGCTTCCCATCCAATGACAGACTGGATATCTCGTATCATCATAGGATAAGGGTGAGGTCCTGCAACAGTACCTATGAGATAGTAGGTGTCTCTTGCATTGGTTACCCAGTGGCGTATAGCTGCGTTCATTGCATCTTTAAGTGTTTTACTTCCCGACTCAACAGTGTGTACTTTTGCACCAAGCAATTTCATACGAAAGACATTAAGCTCTTGGCGTGCTACATCTTTTGCGCCCATGAAAATTTCACACTCCAGTCCAAAAAGAGCCGCTACAGTTGCCGTAGCTACCCCATGCTGGCCCGCACCTGTCTCAGCAATGATTTTTTTCTTGCCCAGTCTTTTGGCAAGTACGGCCTGGGCTACACAGTGGTTTATTTTGTGAGCACCGGTATGGTTTAAATCTTCTCTTTTAAGATAGATCTTCGCATCAAGTTCTTTAGAAAGGTTCTCTGCAAAGTAAAGTGCAGAAGGTCGACCTACGTAGTTTTTATAGTAGTAGTCCACCTCTGACCAAAAATCTTTATCGAAACGTATGGCTTCGTAGTCAAGCTTAAGTTTTTCAAGTACCGGCATAAGTGTCTCGGGCACAAAACGCCCTCCAAATTTACCAAAATGACCTAAATCATCGGGATCATGCGGACTTGGTTTAGGGATATATATTTCTTTGTGTAAGTTCATTTGTTTCTCTCATTTATTAGTGGTTAGATTATATCCAATGAGAAGTTAAGGATACCTCTAAAATAACTGTTTTTAGAGTCTCTCATCTTAAATTTAAACAGACACTTTTGATGCAATAAGAGTATATAGACATCATAGGTAGAAAAAGAAAGCAAAGAGACTTTTTAGTAAGTCAAACGATTTAACTTTTTAGAAATTCTGTGATTTTTTCCATCTCATAAAAAGTTTGTGCAACATTCTGTGCATTTTCTTCTATGAGTGTACGAGCATCTTGTAATCCACGGTTATAGTGGTATCCACCGATCTCTTTGGAAAAAAAGTCTAGTAAAAACTCTGCATCAAACTGACCTATCTCTTCTGAGAGCTCTTTTTGAAAATAGCGCTGTATTTTATGAACGAGTATCTCTTTTTCTCTCGAAGTAAATTGAATATCTGACATTAATCTATCTCCAAAACTGAATATACAGGAGCTTTAATACCTTTTTTCCCGTTTAAAAATCCAAGTTCCATAATGAAACATGCTTCAACGCAATGGGCCCCCACTTTATCTATGAGGTTTGCAGCAGCTTTTGCTGTTCCACCTGTAGCTATAAGATCATCTATGAGTAAAACTTGTGATTTTTTTCCGCTAGCAGAAAGTCCATTCTCACCAAAAGCATCTATATGTATCTCAACTTCATCAAAACCGTATTCTAAACTGTACTTTTCTGCTACTGTAGTGTAAGGGAGTTTACCCTTTTTACGTACAGGTACAAAACCAACACCCAGTCTGTCTGCAAGTGCAGCGCCAAAGATGAAACCTCTTGCATCTATTCCCGCAACGTAGTCAAGCCCATACCCTAAATAACGATTGGTCAAATGATCCATAAGTGTATTAAACGCTTGAGGGTTTCCCAGCAAAGTTGTAATATCTTTAAAGACGATACCCGGTTTTGGGAAGTCCGGGACGTCTCTTATACTCTTTATAATGATTTCTTTTTCTTCTGTTGTAAGTGTGCTCATTTTTTCTCATTTCTTCAGTTGTAAGTTTGTTCATTTTTTTCTTATTTCTTCTGGTTTGATAGATTGAAAGGGAGGGTTTATCCTAGATTTGCTCCGTAAGTACAGCATTCTATCTTCTCAACACGCCCTGCATGGCGTCCGCCTTCAAATTCTGTTTCACAAAAGGCCGAAATCATATCTTCTATGACACCTTTACCTACTACACGTTCACCAAAACAAAGAATGTTGGCATCATTGTGCTGTCTTGTGAGCTTTGCGGTGTAATGGTCGTGGCAGAGTGCTGCGCGGATGCCAGGTACCTTATTTGCAGAGATAGAGATACCTATGCCTGTACCACAAATAAGAATGCCAAAACTTCCTTTATCTTCTATCACTTTATGTGCACATTTCTTAGCGAAGTCCGGATAATCCACTCTGTCCGCAGAGTCCGGTCCAAGGTCGATGATTTCGTGCCCCAAAGAACGTACATACTCTTTAACATACTCTTTAACTGCGTATCCTGCGTGGTCTGTTGCGATATAAAATTTTTTCATACTCTTTTTTTCCTTATTGTATCGGTTCTTCAAGTTGTATAGATTCGATCTTTCTTCCTACACGCCCCCAGCGAACAGTAAAGCGTTGGTTGTCCCATAGCTCTTTACACTCATTAGTATCTATGGCAATGTCACCACAGACACGTTTAAGTCCGGCATGATCTCTGCTCCCGCTATTTTGGTCAGCATCCAAAAGACGTTCATAAGAACGATGCTCTAAACTCATATAGATAAGCCAAGGTTTACCAACTATCAGTTTGTATGGTACTGAACCCCAAAAACGGCTGTCGTTTGAGTTGTCACGGTTATCGCCTACCATATAAAAATGATCCTCTTCCACTTTTGTATAGAGCGCATTGATAGCCTTGTTTCCCAATTCATATACTGGCGTTTTAAGACCGTCTATCATCACGGGCGTCATATCTATCTCTTTGTTATAGGAGTAGTAGCTAAGAAGTGCTTCGAAGATATCGATACCTTCGGGTACATACTGGATACCTGGATACTTGCTCATATACGGGTTTTCTACCCATAATTTACCTCTAAGAGAAATAATTTTCTCTTTTGGATAGGTTTTTTTAATATATTCATCTCCTTCGTGAAAATGAATAAGAAGTTTTTTGTTTGCATAGATGATTTCATCACCACCTACTGCCACACAACGTTTTACATAGTGTATTTTGTTGTTTTTAGGATAACGAAAAATAACAATATCTTCTCTTTGTGGCCTGGGACCTTCTACGAGATGGCCGTTATGGTTAAAATCTGGCAAAAGGGGTATCTCCAGCCAAGGCAGGTGAGGGGTAGGGATGCCATAAGAGAATTTTTTGGCAAATAAAAAATCACCTATAAGTTGTGTTCTTTTCATGGAGCCAGAAGGAATCACAAAAGATTGAGCCACAAAAAAAATGAGAAAAAGTACGATAATGATCGTACCTGTCCAAGAACTTGAAAATCTATAGAGCAATGAGAGGAATTTTTTCACTTAAGCCCTTTGTTTTGCTGATCTAAGCGTATTTGAAAGCAGCATAGCGATGGTCATAGGTCCAACTCCTCCGGGAACCGGGGTGATATATGAACATTTCGGACTTACATTTTTAAAGTCCACATCCCCAACGAGCGAACCATCTTCTATACGATTGATACCGATGTCTATGACGATTGCACCCTCTTTGACCATATCTTCTTTTATAAGTCCCGGTACGCCTACACCTACGATAACAATGTCAGCTTTACTGGTATGAGACTTGAGATCTTTAGTATATATATGTGTCACAGTAACTGTCGCGTTAGCGTTAAGAAGCAAAGAAGCCATAGGTTTGCCTACGATGTTACTAGCACCTACCACGCATACATCTTTACCTTTGAGGTCGATGTTATACTCATCGAACATTTTCATTACACCCAGTGGTGTACACGCGACAAAACCATCAAGGCCGGTTACTAAACGGCCTACATTGTAAGGATGAAAACCATCGACATCTTTTTTAGGGTCGATAACTTCGAGTATCTTATCTGTATCTATATGTTTAGGTAAAGGAAGTTGCACCAAGATACCATCAATACGAGGGTTGTCATTCATCATTTGAATGGTTGCAATGATTTCATCTTGTGATATGCTGTCGGGCATGTTGTGGGTAATAGAATAAAAAGCGACTTTTTCACAGGCTTTTGCTTTCATCTTCACATAGGCCTGGCTTGCGGGATCATCGCCTATAAGCAGTACTGCAAGTCCAGGAACGATATTTTTTTCCTGTTTGAGTTGTTCCACTCCGGTAGCTACAGATTCTTGTACTTTTTTGGCTAAAGCTTTACCATCAATAAGTTGCATAATACTCTCTTTAAATTTTTAAGGTATTATATCAAAAATAGTTTAGGGGTTTGGTAGAAACCTCGGTAGAAAAGGTATTCTGTCATTATGAAACGATTATTAATTGTATTACCACTACTGTTGGGAGCCAATGAAGATTTTATTTCGCACTATGAATATGGTGAAATGCTTTATGCTAACCCCAGGGGAGTTAGTTGTGCTCAATGTCATGGAGAAGATGGTGCTGGTACAACCATAGTGGAGTTTCATGATATGAATGGCAAGCAGGCGATAAAAGGCTCTGATATACGCAAAGACAGCCTCCAAACTATGATTAGAAGTGTGAATAGCTATCATGAAATTATGCCTAGATATTACCTGACAGATGAAGAGATAAAAGCTATTTATGACTATCTACAAAAGATAAATAAAAACTATCTGAAAGCTTTAGAAGAAAATAACGATCATTAATAGGTTATAATTATCCTTATTATCTTTAAGGATCATCTATGAAGCTTTCTAAGACGTGTGCAATGCTAATTTTAACAGGAAGTTTGGGTTGCGCTTCTTCTTTGGCTGTTTATCAAGACAGCGCAAAGTATACATTTCAGCCTAAAAAATCCTTTATAGGTTTTGCCAAAGGGGTTGAAGCAAAATGCAAAGGGGAAGCCATCTCTCTTAAGGCAAGTTCTATCTGCCCAGAGGATGACCGACTTTGCCAGGAACTCACTGCATTAGAAGAAACAACACAAAAACTTAAAGCTACGCAAGCGAACATAAACATATTAAATTCTCTTGTTTCACTCCCAAGGCCTGCTTCATTTGATGCCGTCTCCCAGATAGAATCAGCAAAAATAATCGGAATTGAACAGGCTAAACTTTCTCTAGCTGAAGCCGCTTTGACACAAGAAGTAGCATTACAATTAGAAGATTTTGAGCGTCAAGCTCCAACACTAAATGCACTTAGCATCAGGCAGTCGTGTCAAGAAGAATTGGAACTTACAGTTCCTTATGGTCAACTCTCTTTTTTGAGTTTTTATGAAGCAGATATTACGGATAAAAAAAGTGTTACTGTCACCCAATACCTTTCTATAACAAACAAAAGTGGTATAGATATGCAAGCAGATGATGCGATGTTCTTTTATCGTCCAGCGCATCGTTACATTCAACCTATACATTTTTCTCCCTGGATTGTAAGCAAATATGAGGCGCAACCTATAAGTGACTATAGAAAAGAAAAAAGATCTGTTGCTATGCAAGATGAAATGGCTATGGTCGTTATGCCCGCAGTAATGTCTGCACCAGTAGCAAAATATTTGAATGCAAGAGAATATCAGATCAAAGATCTTTCTCTTCCTTCTACAGGTATGCCTGTAGATGTAAAGGTTACGCAATGGGAAGCACCACTAGAGTGTGATATACGTGTATACCCGTACAGAGATACAACGGCATTTCACACATGTACCTTTGAACCGAAACTTCAGATAGACAATAATCAATGGAAAGTAAAAACAGCGCAAAGCATTATTAATGATAAAGCAGTAGGGGAGTATAGAAAAGGCAAATATACACTGTATACGCAAGTAGAATTAGAGTTAGAAATTGAACGAAAATCTATTGTAAAGAAAGAGAAAACAACAGGTGTTTTTGGCGGTACTGCACGTAAAAAAGACGGATTTAGTATTAGTGTAACCAATAAATCAGATAAACCCAAAACAGTGACTGTAACAGAACGCATACCTACTTCTACAACAGAAGAGATAGAAGTAAAACTTTTAGAAGTCAAATCAGATAAAAAAATAAATTATAAACTTCTTAAAGATGGTAAAATAGAGATGAAGCTTACATTGGCTGCATATGAAAATAAAAATATAGAAGTACTGTTTGAAATATCTTATGATAAAGATTTGAAAGTAAGTTATTAAGTAAGAGGGATATAGTAAAAGTGACTGCTAATTTGAGCATTCTAATGAAAGAAACTCGGTGTTAACGTAGCGTATGAAGCTTTCGCTCCACACGCTTCCTTTAATTATAAAGGAGTTACGTTCTCAGCTTGTGGGCCTTTTTGACCTTCACCAACTTCAAATGTTACTGCTTGACCTTCAGCAAGAGTCACACGACCACCACTGTCATTATTTACTTGACGGAAATGTACGAATACATCGCTCCCACCGTTTTCTTGTTGGATAAATCCATAACCTTTTTCATCGTTGAACCATTTTACAGTTCCATTTACTAATTGTGCCATTGTCGTACCTTGGTAATAATATATCACTTAATAAATAAGTGGAATCCAAACAGGAGAGAGTCTTTCGGGGTCTAGCAATACACTTAACACACGACAGATGAACTCGTACCTCATCTTTCTTCGTAAATATTATAGCTAGTTTCCTTAGAGTTAAGCTTATTTGATATGAAATGATGAAAAAAAGATGTTGTTTTTTAATCATCCAGAAAAATATTCTATTTTTCATCACCAGTTTTCTTATGCTCAGCACTTTAATTTTAGTAAGGTCAGGGCAGGTTCCACCTAAACCTTATACCCTTTTCATTATATTATATCTGTCAGTTTACGAAAGATTTCATTGATCTCTTTTCCTGCTTTCTTAGCTAATTTCTCAACTTCCGTTTTAGAATCATTATATATTAGAGAAATCTCTTTTTGTTTCTCTTCCCACAAATCTTCACTTTCCATTTTTGCAAGGTGTGCTTTGAGGGCTGCAATATCTAGTTCTACTTGTGCTTTGCTAGATACTTTTTGCGTAAATTTTTCTGCACTTTCTTTGAACTGTTCGAGTTTATCACGTGCTTCCATCACCCCAAGATGGCCTTTGAGTTCTGCTTTGGCTTCAAAGTCATCATAAGCAATTTTCAGTTTATCATTTACTTTGGCAAAACGTTTTTTCAAAACAACCCAAAACTCTCCTGTCTCTTCGGTAAAATTTTCACTAAGCTCTTCTATTTTCTTTTCTGCATGTTCGAGTGATTTTTTAGACTCTTCAACGATCTCTTTAAATTCTTTTCCCATAACTTTCTCCTTTTAAACATTTTATGTAGTATAGCATTTTTTTATGGTCCTTTATTAGGATGCTTTTCCAACCACTCACTCAATAAAATGAATTCCTCTAGAGGTTTAGGCTCCGCTTTTAGTACTTCTGCTAAACTTTTGACACCCATAGAGAGCAGGTACTGCAAGTTATCATCAAAAGTCGCTTTATCTATGACGAAGATGTTGTCTTTGTGTACTTCAAACAGGTATCCGCCATTTGGAATGGGTGTCATGGAGAGGGTGATAGTGTAGTGGTCTTTAATAATGCTCTCTTTTTGCGAATACATGAGCCCTATGTTATACCCTTCATTTGCAAAGCCTCTAATGGCTACAACCAAGACTTGGTTCTCTCCCTCCTTGGAAGAATTAAAAATGTTGATGATGTCTTTGATGGTTGAGTACCCTGGAATCTTTGCTAGAAGTGAATTGAACCAGTTTGCAAATCTTGTCTTCATAAGATGGCCCATAAAATACAAAAGGAGTAAAAATATAGCCATAACCAGTATAAGCCATAAAAATTCATTATTTTTAGGAGTAAACCCTACAGTCTTAAAGGCCAAACCAGCCAAAAGATCTATTTTCCCATAAAGCCACAATATTAGCACGGCAATGATAACTACAGGCAGTAGTCCAAAGAGGCCTTGCAGTGCTGTTTGCATGAAGTGTTTTAGCGTTTTGTTATTTTTCATTTGTTTGCTTCCTTACTACTTTAGTTCTTCCAGCCAAACTTCAACATCCGTATCACTGGCCATCTTCCAGTCTGCTCTTGGACTCAAAGAAATTGTACCCACTTTTGGGCCATCAGGCATACAGGAGCGTTTAAACTGTTGAGTAAAAAAACGTTTTAAAAAAAGTTTCAACCACTTGGTAATAGTCTCTTCATCGTATTTAGTATCAAATGCTATAGATGCGAGAAAGCGTATCTTGCTTGGTTTTGCTCCATACTTAATGAAGTGATAAAGAAAGAAGTCGTGTAGTTCGTATGGGCCTACTATGGCTTCTGTTTCCTGAACTATCTCATCATCATTGTGAGGGAGCAGTTCTGGGCTTATAGGCGTGTCTAAAATGTCGTTTATGATGTCTGCTATGGATTCATTTGATTTATAATATTCAATAATATACCCAATGAGTGTTTTAGGAATACCTGAATTAAGAGAGTACATACTCATGTGGTCACCGTTGTAGGTAGACCAGCCAAGAGCTATCTCACTGAGATCTCCTGTACCAATGACAAGCCCACCCGTTTTATTCCCTATATTCATTAATATAGAAGTCCGTGCTCTTGCTTGTACATTCTCATACGTCACGCTGTGTTCATTTTTATCGTGTTCTATGGATTCAAACTCTTTAAGAGAAATTTCTGTGATATCTACCGTTTTAAGTGTGACACCTAAGGCTTCACAAAGTTTCACTGCATTGGACTTGGTACGACTGGTTGTACCAAAGCCCGGCATAGTCACTGCAATGATACTTTTAACATCCCAATCCATTATTTCAAAAGCTCTATGTGTAGAGAGCAGGGCAAGGGTAGAGTCAAGACCACCGGAGATGCCTATGACAGCTTTTTGGATATGTGCGTGGCTCATACGTTTGATGAGGGCATGTGTCTGGATATGGATTATCTCGTCACATCTTCGTATTTTTTCTTTGTTGCATGAAGGAACAAATGGCATAGGGTTGATGTTACGCGCAATCTTGCTGATGCTTGGCAGATTTTCTACTTTTATAGTGCGTGTTTTTTTACGTCGTCCATCACCATAGCTTGATTCATTGAGACGAAGCCATCTGAGACGTTCCAAATCCACATCAGCTGTTATGAGGTTACTTTCAAGACTAAAACGTTCATTTTGCACAAGAGTGGAGCCGTATTCAGAGATGATGGCGTGACCACCAAAGACAGTATCTGTGGTAGATTCGCCTACACCTGTTGAAGCATAGACATACGCAGCCATACACCTGGCACTCTGTGTGCGTACCAACTCTTCACGATACTCAGACTTCCCGATGAGTTCATTACTTGCTGAGAGATTAAAAAGCAGGTTAGCCCCATTGCTGGCCATATGGTTACTAGGTGGGGTGACAGCCCAAAGGTCTTCGCATATCTCTACACCAAAAGTCATATCTTTTTTATCTGTAAAGAGTAAATCTACTCCAAACGGTACTTCTTCCTCTAAGATTTCAATGGTTGTTCGTACAATGTCTCTGCCACTTACAAACTGACGTTTTTCATAGAACTCTTTTTTGTTGGGGAGGTAACTTTTAGGTATAACACCCAACATTTTTCCATTTTGCAGTACTACAGCACAGTTATAGAGTCTATCTGCATCAAGCGTAGCAAGACCAAGTACCACAATGGTATTGATGTATTCTATATTTTTTAATATATTTTTAAGTGATTCATCTTGTGCGGCAATGAGGGTTTGGTTGAGTAAAAGGTCACTAGCAGTGTATCCTGTAAGCGTAAGCTCCGGAAATACAACGACACTGACCTCTTTAGCATGTGCTTCTTTGATGAGTTTTATGATCTCTTCAGCATTTTTATGTGGGTTGCCTACAACGGTTTTGTTAGCTGCGGCTGCAACTCTATAATATCCAAACATTTAATACCCCATTACATAAAATAATGTCGTGGCGAACGCCCTTGAAAGCAAAGCGATTCAAGAGCCACGACGATTTTTTGCTTCGTTTTTTCTAAAAAAATGAAAAGAGATACAACGTCTCGGTTCAAGTTATTTGGAAATAATGCAAAAGAAAATTAATCTCTTGAAGCTACAATTTCAATAGACTCTATGTCATCATTCTGCTCGATGTTATCAAGAACCATAAAACTTTCAGTATCATCTTCTTCGATAGCACCAAATACAGTATGCACACCGTCAAGGTGAGGTGTTGGAACAAAAGTGATAAAAAACTGGCTTCCTCCTGTATTTGGTCCGGCATGTGCCATAGAGAGTGTCCCTCTCCTGTGTGGCTGTGTGCTTGTATCTGTTTCACAGTCTATCTGCCAGTCCGGTCCACCAGTTCCTGCCATTGAATGGTTACCTGTAGGCCCTGAGTGCGGGCAACCTCCTTGTGCCATGAATCCAGGGATTACTCTATGAAATTTAAGGTTGTTATAGAATCCCTGCTCTGCAAGGTGAGCAAAGTTTGCCACAGTATTGGGTGCATCCTGGGTGTAAAGTTTAGCCCAAATAACTCCTTTTGGGGTTGTAAACTTAGCATAGTTGTATGTGTCCATTACGGATTGAGCGATGTCGTATCTTTTTGATTCTTTTCCAAACATGTGTGTTTATTCCTTCGTTATTTAAATTAAAGTATAATTATACCACTAAAAGATAAGAGGTTTTAAATATGGAACTATGTGTTGCACTTGATCTGCCGTCTGCTAAAGAGAATTTAGCACTTGCTAAATTGCTTAAAGGCTATAATATTTGGATGAAAGTAGGGTTCCGCACCTATATTCGTGACGGAAAACCTTTTATAGAAGCACTTAAAGTCATTAATCCCGATTTCAAAATATTTCTTGACTTAAAACTCTATGATATCCCCAACACTATGGCAGATGCAGCCGAAGAGATAGCTAAACTGGGTGTTGATATGTTTAATATCCATGCATCAGCAGGAACAGTGGCTATGAAAACAGTGATGGATAGACTTAGCCCATACAAAGACCGCCCATTGGTACTGGCGGTAACTGCACTTACTTCTTTTGATGAAGAGCACTTTCAAACTATCTATGAAAAAGGTATAGATGAAAAAGCAGAGCAGTTTGCTAAAATGAGTTATGAAAACGGTTTAGACGGTGTGGTATGTTCAACATTTGAGAGCAGGGCTATTAAAAATGCTACAAGTGAGCAGTTTTTAACACTCTGTCCGGGCATACGCCCATTTGGCGAAGATACCGAAGATCAGCAGCGTGTGGCTACACTGGAGCTTGCAAATAAAGAGGGTGTGGATTATCCTGTAGTGGGAAGACCTATCTATAAAGACAGTAATCCTCAAAGTAAAGTAGAAGAGATTTTAAAAGTTATCTCTACTTTTTGACTTCTACTTTAGCTTTTGTCTTTCCAGGCTCTGCCATATCCATTGCCCCTTTCATTCCTTGTATCATAAAGTAAACCCCTATAGCAAATAGTACCAGCACAATAAGTGGTGCAAGTTTTTGAAACATTGTATTTCCTTGATTGTTTTTAGAATCATACTATAAATATTCCCAAATTAGCATATAAGATGAAAATCGTATGAAAAAGTGAACAAAAAACTTTTTTTAAGCTTTAGTTTAAGGCAAATTCATTATAATCTCATCCGTAAAACACATGGACAGTTGGGTGAGTTGGCTTAAACCACATCCCTGCTAAGGATGCGTACTGGTAACGGTACCGAGAGTTCGAATCTCTCACTGTCCGCCACTAAATCCCCCTAAAATACACACTCAAACAACCTTGTTATCAAGTTGTACGTTAGTTCTACGTTCATCATATAAAAATGACGCATGTTTCTCATTTTTCTGTTTCACATACTTCGCATAGTATTTCAATGTGGTTGCAATTTCTGAGTGACCTAACATCTTTTGGCTCACCCATGCAATATCCTCACCTGCTTGAAGCATCATGCTGGCAAATGAATGTCTTGTCTGATATAAAGACCTGTAATCAAACCCTGATCTTCTGAGAAGATTTTTCCAATGATGATCTCTTAAAAAATCATAGTCCTGGTATCTGTCACCGGATTGAGTGAGAAAGATGAATCCTGCCTTCATTCCGGTGAGTTTGAATTGCGCGTTCAGTGCTTTTTTCAGGGGAGGTAATATATCGACCTTTCTGGTTTTACCATTTTCCGTTGTCCCAATACTGGAATCCCTTTTTCTAGCTCGTTGGATATGGATAGTCAGGTTTTCCCTGCCGTAAAAGCTTGATTTTAAACAAAAAATAGATTGTGCATTTGTGGTATAATTTAATGATTATCAACCTTGAAACGGCGCAAAGGATAAAAAGTGAATACGTTTATTAAATCAATTGTGATAACCTTTCTGGTAATAGTTATTCTCTTATCATTGCCATATCTTTTGCAAGAGAGGAAGTTTCAAATATATAGTGATGATGCGTTAAGAGAAGTAGCATTGAGTCGAGGTATGTTACCGGTTCCTAAAACGTATGAGGAACTTTTAAAAGTTGCAGATAATCCACAAAACCAAATGAGCGTAAAAAAAATTGCATTAGGTAAAAAGCTTTATTTTGATCCTATTCTTTCAAAAAACAGAGATATCAGCTGTGTCACTTGTCATATGTTTAAAAAAAACGATAAAAGTGTACTTCTTGATACGCTTTTAACTGACAATAACAGGACAAACTGTGTTGCTTGTCACCTAGGTGACCAAAGTGGTACAGATAGACTTTCAACTGCTGTTGGACACAATGGCAGAGAAAATCCGTTTCATCTAAACACACTGACAATCTTAAATTCATCTTTGGCAAAATTTTTAACCTGGAATGGGGAGGTCGAGAGTATGGAAGAGCAGGTAGGCCTTTCTATACTCTCTCCTTTTGAAATGGGCATGAGCTCAAAAGAGGTTGAGCAAAGACTAAAGAAGAGTCATATCTATGTAACAGAATTTAATGATGCCTTTAAAGATGAGCTTGAAGTTGGTGAAGAAGCGGTTAGTTTCAAAAATATACAAAAAGCAATCAGCACCTATGTTCGCACGCTTCTAACAAGAGGGAGTTATGATAGATTTTTGGAGGGAGACAATGATGCAATGAATGAGGAGGCAAAAAGAGGTCTGGCAAATTTTATAAATTTTGGATGCAAAGGGTGTCACACTGGCATGAGTGTTGGAGGTCAGGTTATTAAAAAATTCCCATTAAAAGATTTTATCAGTATTGAGAGTTTAGGTCTTAATTTTCCTTTTATTGCAACCAATAAAGGCTTTCCTTTTGAGAATACAGGAGGATTTTCCGGGCAGGAAAATACTCAAAATTTCAGGGTTCCAATTTTAAGAAATGTTACCAGGACTTCACCATACTTTCATAACGGTGCTGTAGAAAAAATAAGAGAGGCTGTAGATATTATGGCAAAACATCAGGCCGGTCTCAATCTTACAGACACCCAAATAGATGAAATAGTGGCATTTTTGAAAACACTTGAGGGTGATATTGTTGATTACTCTACTAGCAAACAGAATTAAAAGGAGGCGTATTTATGAAAACAATGCATATAAAAATATTTATCATTATAATGTTTGCAACAGGATTATTGCAATGGAGTATATTTGATATAAAATGGGAATATTTTGCAACCATGCAGGCTGTTCATATAATAGGCTCTGTTGTAGTATCTGTTCTTTTAATTATCCCATTTGTAAATAAACATATATATAAATATTTGGTTGTTGAAAAAATAAACAGTAAAAGTGGATGGTTGTTGGGGTTTGCTCTTTTATTAAGCATCATTAGCGGTTTTTATCTGTTTTTAGTTGGGAATAGAGGTGGAGATGTATTAGGGATTTACTCTTTTAATATCCATCTGTATGGCTCATTTTTCCTGGTATTCTTTTTGCTGTATCATACAAAAAAACAAAAGATAAGACCCAATATGCCTGTGATTGTATTTGCATCTATTTTAAGTACTCTTTACCCTACTGTATCTCATAGTGATCTTGGTAAGCTAACTTTGATGAAACTTGAAGATAATGTAAGTAAATATCACAATGAAGACTGGACAAATTCGGCTAAATGTAAAACATGTCATAGCGATATTTTCAATCAATGGGCAGATTCAAATCATAAAAATTTAGTAGCATCAAACCCATATTATATGGTTATGGAAGGCATTGCAGCTGAAGTTGAGGGGGAGGAATTTAGGAAATGGTGTATGGGGTGTCATAACCCAACTGCTCTTACAACAGGACTCGAAAAGACAGGTCATGCCATGGATGGTAATTTTTTAGCTAACGAGCTTTTTGAAGAAGGGGCAAAAACTTTACTAGATGAGTTAAAAACTTATGGTAATTCAAGACTTGAAGAGGGTATCTCTTGTGTGGTTTGCCATAGAATTACAGAAGCTAAAAGCAAAGGAAACGGATCTTATACTTTAGATTTAACAAATCGCAAAAAATATGCTTTTGAAGATAGTGAATCAAATTTAACTCTGTGGTTAAGTGACAAATTTATCAATGCAAAACCAGATATCCATAAAAAAAGTTACTCAAATCCACTCTATAAAAAAAGTAGCTACTGTGCTTCTTGTCACGATGAAACTTCCCCTATAACAGGCACTAAAATTGTATCTACTTTTCAAGAGTGGAAAAAATCGTCATTTAATAATCCAAAAGACCCAAATAAACACAAAACTTGTATAGATTGTCATATGACATATTTGAAAGGGGGTGAATTCTCTCCACTCAAAGGCAGATCAACAGAGGGCGGTAAAATAAAAGATGATATTAAAGTTCACTATTTTACAGGTTCAAATCATTTTTTATCTGGGCTCAAAAGTAAAGAACATGAAAATCAAATACTGCAACTTCTTAGAACTTCAGCCGAACTCGATGTAGAGATTAAAAATGATCAAGTTCATGTTGGAGTCAAAAACGTTGGAGCGGGACATCATTTACCAACAGGTGTAGCGGATTTTAGAGAGTTATGGCTTGAAATTACAGTAAAAGACAGAGATTCAAATGTTGTCTTTGAAAGCGGAAAACTTAAAGATGATGGAAATTTAGGTGAAGATGCAAGACCTTTTATGAAAGTGTTTGGTGATAAAGAGGGTAAACCTGTAGGACTGCTGTTTTGGAAGTATGAAAAACTTTTAAGTGATACAAGAATTCCAGCAGGCAAGAGAAGGGTAGAGAGCTACACTATACAAGAGAGCGAAAAATTAATGTATCCTCTAACAGCAGTTGTAAAACTAAATTTTAGAATTTATCCTCAATGGGTTACGGATGCTGTCAAGAAAATGTATCCGCAACTCCCCGATCCTCATGTGGTTGAATTGGAAAAAATAATAAAAAAGTTTCCAAAAAAATGAAACAAGCATGTTTAGCATTAATTTGCAGATAAGTTTGTCTTATATTTCTGAAAAAATGATTATGCAAGCGTCAATTCTATTAATAATTTATATCTAACTTTATTCTGTTTGCTATTTGTTCTAGAGACCAGTCTACTTTGCGTTTGCATTTATTGTTAGAATTGCGCTTTTAAATCTATTTTTGATTCATTTTTCCAATTGCGCATGAAACAAAACTTTTAGCTTTAAGAGAGCCTTTTGTAAAAGTTCCAAGATCTTCATCTTCCATAGGATAGCCAAGAGATCTCATCTTTTTGCGAAAACTTTGTTCTGCTTGCCCATCTTTTATCTCCAGGGTAACAACTCTAGGCTCTTGCTCTAAATCAACATCAACCTCACCAAACTCGCTCTTTAGCGACTCTTTTACAGTGTTTGCACATCCGCTACATTTTATATTTAGTACTTTAAAACTTTTTTGCATGACAATACCTTTATAATTTTTTTTCTTAATTTCTAGTTTGCTTTAGCTGCCGCTGGAGCCTCTACGAGACTTCCAGTTTTGCAATCATAGATATACCTAACCATTATTCCATAGGTACTATATCAAAATTAATACATTTAGATTTTAAATTTTATTACAAAAATTCTTTTTCTTCTTTTTACTGTTGATTAAACGCTAAACAAAGAGTCAATATCATTTTCTTAATGTTGCGATAAGTCGTTTAGGATGGATAAAAGCACTGAGGGCATCATTTATGTCTTTGCACACTATGTCAGCAGCGAACAATGCCTCTTTGGAACATCCTTCTTCACCCAAGATAGCTATACTTATGCAGGCGGATTGTAGCATTTGAACGTCGTTGTTACCGTTTCCTATGGTTGCACAATGTCTACTTCCCAAAGAAGTGATGTAGTCTGCTTTTTCTTTGGTGTGATCAACGCTGGAGAGTACTTTAATGTGTGCATTATAATCGTGGAGCTGTTGATGTACGCTTCCAAAAGTGTCGGCTGTAATGACGTGCAGTGTATAGGTTTGGGAAAGTGTCTCAAAAAGTGTTTTGATCTCTGGTTTTACACTGCCGTCTTTTGCAATAGTCCCATTGTAGTCACAGACAATATGCCTGATATCCAACATTTTAAAGTTTGGTATCTCTATCATTTAATTTCCTAGTGATATACTTCGGTTAATTATATCAAAATTAACAAAACAAAGGTTGCACAATGGCATCAATCAAATTAACCGAGTACAGTCACGGAGCAGGGTGCGGATGCAAGATTTCACCTATGCTGCTGGATGAAATTCTGGTGAGTGCAATAGAAACAAGTGTGTATCCGAAACTTTTGGTAGGCAATGCAAACAAAGATGATGCGGCGGCTTTTGATCTGGGCAACGGCACTTCGGTTCTTTCGACCACAGATTTTTTTATGCCCATAGTTGATGATGCTTTTACCTTTGGAAAGATCGCAGCAACAAACGCTTTAAGCGATATCTATGCTATGGGAGGAAAACCGTTGATGGCCATTTCCATTTTCGGATGGCCTATAGACAAACTTTCCGCAGATGTCGCGAGGGAAGTGATAGACGGCGGGCGTTTTATCTGTGAAGATGCCGGCATACCATTGGCAGGAGGGCATTCCATAGATTCGCCTGAACCTATATTTGGATTGGCAGTGACTGGCTTAGTGGACAACAAGCATTTGATGCAAAATTCATCTGCACAAGAAGAGTGTCTCATCTTTCTTACTAAACCTTTGGGTATTGGTATTTTATCTACAGCTCAAAAACAAAAAAAGATAGAAGAGGGGCATATAGCACCCGCCATTAAAGCGATGACAACACTCAACAAGATCGGTACGGAACTAGCACAGCTTGAAGGGGTGGTTGCTATGACAGATGTGACTGGTTTTGGTCTGCTTGGACATTTGAGCGAAATATGTGAAGCCAGCAATATTGGTGCTAAGATCTGGTTTGACAAAGTACCGCTTTTGCCCCATGTAGAAAAGTACAGACAACTCGGATGTATCCCCGGTGGAGCACGTAAAAACTTTGCAAGCTATGGTGACAAAATAAGTGAAATGACACAACAGCAAAGAGAGATACTCTGTGATGCACAGACATCAGGCGGTCTTCTCGTCATCGTGAAGAAAAATGCGTTGGAATCATTTTTGGCACTCACAAAAGCTTCAGGATTGACACTTAAAGCCATTGGAGAGACTACGCCAAAGAGCCAGTATCTCGTAGAGGTGTTGTAGATGCAAAAACTTCCTCAAAGCAGTGATTTTCGTTCTATTGTTTTAAATAATACACCGCTAATAGATGTGAGGGCACCTGTAGAATTTGAAAAAGGTGCCTTTCCACATGCAGTAAACCTTCCGCTGATGAATGATAAAGAGAGGCATCTTGTAGGAATCAAATACAAAGAAGAGGGAAATGCAGAAGCTATAAAACTCGGTCATGCACTGGTAAACGCAGAGATAAAAGAAGAACGCACTGAGGCATGGCTAAATTTCATCACAGCAAATCCCAATGCGATGCTGTACTGTTTTAGAGGAGGGCAGCGTTCCAAGATAGCACAGGAGTGGATCGCTAAAAGCGGAAAAAATATCGTACGGCTCAAAGGCGGATACAAGGCGTTTCGAAATTACCTTATGCAAGAGACAGAAAGATCGATAAATCAAGTAAAATCCATTGTACTTGGTGGGCGTACAGGATCTGGAAAGACCATACTTTTAAAAAAATTGAAAAATACCATAGATTTGGAAGGACTGGCAAATCATAGAGGCTCCTCCTTTGGTCGTGATATTACTCCACAACCTGCACTGATAGATTTTGAGAACAGTTTAGCCTATGCCTTGATAGAAAAGCTAGAGCAGGGCTTTGAGTATTTGATCTTTGAGGATGAAGGCAAAAGCGTGGGGCGTCTGTTTTTCCCTAAAGTAGTGGCAGAATCTCTTGCCCAGGCATCACTTATCATACTGGAAACTCCGATTCAAAAGAGAATAGAGATCACTTTTGATGAGTATGTATGCAAAGCACATAAAAAATATGAAGAGGTATATCACGCTGATTATCTGGAGGTATGGAGAGTTGATATGCATGATGCTATGCAAAGAATACAAAGAAGGCTAGGAGGAGTGAGATATAAAGTTGTCTGTGAAATCTTTGATCAGGCACTGATGCAACAAAAAAAGGATGGCTCGATTGAAGGGTACAAAGAATGGGTTGCCTATCTTTTGAGTGAATACTATGATCCGATGTATGATTACCAGCTAGAAAAAAATGCATCCAGAATACAGTTTCGCGGTACGGCTGAAGAAATCGAACAGTATCTTGGAAAATACTGCCGTTGACCTCTAGTCTCCTCTATAAAATCACTCTAACCATTTATAAAACTTTATAAATTCAGGGGACGTCATACGCATTGGTCGTCAACTTATGTGTTGAGAAAAGAGAGATGGATTTGGCTGCCGTATTGACGGATGATATTGAGCTTGGCGGCGTGATGAGCTTCTTCATCATCTAATTGACCTGATTTTTTTACCGAGTACTCGGCCAGTTCATCCGAAATAACATCCATAAAAAGGGGACTGTTCAATATTCTGTGTCAGCATCGGATAATCCTAAAATTGTATCATAACTCTAACGCATCATCAAGCCGTCCTTCAAAGTGGATGGCTAGTTGAGAGATTGTCAGGCTCCAGTTTCTGATCGGCATCGTCCATT
>JACDJA010000124.1_pt1 | contig 106588 bp, 86 predicted proteins | sample 7449241 | NCBI WGS metagenome assembly JACDJA01 (sample SAMN14253289, study PRJNA609438) | sludge metagenome | isolation source: initial anaerobic sludge | collected 2018-12-20 | reverse complement strand
TATAAATCTTTTGGTTGTCATGGGTTTTAGGTGCTTTTAGCCTTTTGCTCTCAGTGAATAGACCTGTTGGTCTTTATTTTAACCTGGTGGTTTCTCTGGTCAAGGTCGCGGGGTCCCTGAAGGAGACCCCGCTTGGACTCTAAGAGAAGATGGCAATCACTGTCGTAGCGGGGGTCTCCTTTAGGGACCCCGCGACCCTATCCCCTCTGACTTAACGAGGTCTATCGTTTGCTGCCCAAAGACCCCACGACCTCACTTTGCTATCCCCATTCTTCCATATCTCCGCAAGACCTTGCGACCTTGGTGAGTAGAGCTCTTTATAATCTTGTACTTATCTGGTCAAAGTCGCGGAGTCCCCGGAGGAGAACCCCGCTTGGACACAAGATTTGCGACATCTGCAAATCTGATATCGTAAATTGCACATCTGCAATTGCAAATCTTTTTCGTAGCGAGGTCTCCTTCAGGGACCTCGCGGTCTCGTGCCCAGGAATTTGTTTCCAGCGAGGCCTTCTTTCGTCGCAGCGAGGTTTCCGGCAGTTCCGAAAAAATCTAATCTCCAAAGCTAATTCGCCCTATGAAAAGCATTGAAGTCCTTTACCATGGTTTGGAGAAATTCGCGGTCCGCCATTGAGGATTGGACGTTTGTTTTGTCGGCAATGGCCTTTCGGGTTTTTTGCAGCAGGCGGGCATGAGCAGCCGCCTGCCCATTGGAGTGAGTGGTGGACGAAAGCACCTCTTTGATAGTTTGCACATCGGTGTCGGCCAGCAGTGACGCCTGTGGAAAGGTGGGCTGATAATCCTCTTCCAGATCAACCCAAAGCGTATTGTCAAACTGATTCTTTCGCACCAGTTTCAGCACTGTGGTACCGGCTGCCAGGTCACCCAGCCGTTGGCCTTTTCCGTTGACGATAATGACAAGTGTTGCCAATGCCCCCGAGAAGAGGGTGATATCGGGAAGTCGAAATATCCAGCGTATAAAGCAGGCCCCGGGAGAGAGATGCGAACCATCGGCCTTGAATACCCGTATGTTCATAATCATTTTACCAAGGCTCTGGCCATTGAGAAACAGCTCGCACAGCAGATGGTAGAAGGGTACAGGTATTACCAATGGCGCCATCCAAACCGATGGTTCCATCTCAAGCCAAACAAAAAGGAGAAGCCCCCAAAAGGTGAGGTAGATGCCCAGGATGACGACATCAATAATAAAGGCTACCATCCTGTCGGCAACACTGGCAATGGGGAATTCCAAAGATACATTTTGGGTGGTAGTGACATTGTAGGTTTCCATCGGTTAATCAGATTGGCCTTATTCCTTACAAATTTAACAATTTTAAAGTAAGAATTAAAATAGTGAATTATTTTAATTAAATTGGCTGATGTTTTTAAGCGGCCTGTTTTATCCGTTGAAATGGTTATTTTGACGTTTTGTTTTTGGCATGAGAGAAATATCTTTTATTGAGCGCAACCGCCTGCGCTGGCAGGAGTTTGAGCAAAAAGTGGCAACCCCCAGGGTGATGGAACCCGATGAACTGGCTGATCACTACATCCAGATTACCGATGACTTGTCCTATGCCCGTACTTTTTACCCGCAGTCATCGGTGGTGCAATATCTCAACACGCTTGGAAGCAAGGCGTTTCATCTTATTTATCAAAATAAACGGGAAAAATCGAACCGGCTCTCTCGTTTTTGGACACACGAACTACCATTAACACTCTACCGGTCGCGTGGCGCATTTCTTACCTCATTAATCATCTTTCTGGTCTCCATGCTTATAGGCATTGTATCGGCCCTGGAAAACGACAGTTTTATACGGCTGATTCTGGGCGACCAATATGTAAACATGACCCTCAATAACATTGAGAAGGGAGATCCGCTGGCAGTTTATGGTCAGATGGGGCCTGTTTTAATGTTTTTTGCGATCACAGGTAATAATCTGATAGTTTCGTTTGTGGTATTTCTTTTTGGATTATTTACGCCCCTGGGTACTGCTTTTCACCTGTTTCGCAATGGCGTGATGGTAGGTGCTTTTCAGGCATTTTTTTATAAACAATCGCTCATGTCGGTATTTACACTCACTGTTTTTCTGCATGGAACACTGGAGCTTTCGGCTATTGTGCTGGCCGGTGGAGCGGGTATTGTACTGGGCAAAAGCATTCTGTTTACAGGTACCTGGACTCGAAAGGTGGCTTTTGTAAAAGGGGTACGCAAAGGCACCAAAATAATGTTGGGACTGGTTCCTTTTTTTATCCTGGCCGGATTTATCGAGAGTTTTATTACCCGGTATTACAATCAGATGCCTGCGACAGTGGCTGTTCTCATCATTGTTTTATCGCTGATTTTGATAATAGGGTACTTTGTTGTTTACCCGGTATATGTGCATATGAGACTTAGAATGACGGAAGACCCGCCACCGAAGCTGGAAGCTCAATCCGATAGGCAGACTGGTGCTCGAGGGTTAAGGTGGAGACCATTACTATGAACGATTGGTAGTTGCCTGCCGCCTGCCTGCCGGTAGGCAGGGAAGCACGGCATACGAAGCCTTGGGCTGAAAGATGGGAACAAATTGAGGCTAATATCATAATATACTAACAACCTAACTGAACCCCGAACCCCGAACCTTGAACCCGACACTAAAACGTATGTTCAACTTTTTAAATCACAACTATGTCTCAACCCGATGTTATCTTAGAAAAGAAGCGTGACTTCTCGGAGGTCTTCAATGCCTCATTTAGTTTTTTAGCTCAGGAGATTAAAGGACTCCTCAGGGTGATAGCTCTTTATGCCGGCCTCCCCATTATCGTGGTGGTTATTTACAGCGCATTTTACACACAAAATGTTATGCAGTCCATTGTGAGCGTGGTGGAAGGTATGAATCAGCCCGTACAAACCAGCCTTTTTATGATGTTTGTGACTGTTTTGCTCTCGGCTCTGCTCCATATTTTTCTTTCGGGCTTAACATCTGCTTATCTGGCGGTTTACTTTCAGATCGGGCGGGGAGGTTTTCGCATCGAAGAGGTTTGGTCGCTTTTTATCCGGAAATTGGGGGTAATTATAGGCTATTCATTCGTGGCCGGAATTCTCGCATTCTTTGGCTTCATCTTTTTTTTGATACCCGGTATTTTTATTTCAGTGCCCTTCTCCTTAATTGTGATGGTTGCAGTGGTGGAAGATAGAGGACTGGGTAGTGCCCTGTCGCGATGTTTTCAACTGGTGAAAAGCAATTGGTGGGTCACCTTTGGCATACTGATAGTGGCATCTCTCATTATAAGCACTCTGGGGTTCTTGTTTTCTATGCCGGCTGTAATGATTGGCGCTGTAAAAGGGTTTCTTACCGCTTCGGGTAAGGAGACGGGCGACTTGAACTCAACGGGTGTCGTTATCGCCACTGTTATAGGTCAGCTGGGTCAATATCTGATTTATCCAATATTCTACCTAATAATTGGGATTCAGTATTTCAATCTAAGGGAACAGAAGGATATGGACACTCTGCATCAAAAGGTCTCAGCCATTAGTGAGCAGGAGCAATGAGGTACTTCAGTTGGCTTATTTTTTTATTTCTATTTTACCCTTCACTGAAGGGTGAGGGTGAGCCTGCTGTGGTTGTAGATGAAATGGTTAAGCCCTGGGATGAGGGGATTGTAGATTATCGTAAGCCTCCTTACGAACAGATAGAGGAGTGGAAAAGCAAACCTGCTTACAAGTACGACCGGGAGGATCGGGGGGTTGACTTTTGGGCAATGTTGTGGGGCTACTTTTTATCGTGGATCATGTCAATGACCCAATCGGGAAACTGGTTTGTGGTCGCAGTTAGCCTTTTAGGGGTTGGCCTGGTGTTGTTTCTGTTGTTCAGGATTCTAAATGTGCCTTTGTCGGGCCTCTTTTTTTTATCGCGAAACAGAGAAACAACCAATCTTCAGTTTTCGGAAGCAGACCAAGGTCTCTCTGCCCCTAAACTGGAGGAGATGTTGGCACTGTATCGCAACAATAAAGCCTACCGCGAAGCGGTGCGGGTGCTTTTTCTGCTCTATCTGCAGCAATTGCAGGCACGGGGGCTGATTCGGCTAAGGTATTTTAAAACCAACGACGAATACCTGCAAGAGATTGATAATTCGGCCGAGCGTTCTCTCTTTAAGAAACGCATGTGGCTGTTCAATCGGGTTTGGTACGGGCAGGCATCCCTATCACAGGAGCTGTTTTTTAACGTGGAACAGGCATTTGGTAACGTTAGAGGAGAGGAGGAACGGAGATGAAGAAACCTGCATCTTCAAATGTGTTGACCTGGATAGTTGGTGCAGCCCTTCTGGCGCTCATACTAATTGCTGTGGTGGCACCACGTCCTATAGACTGGAGCTACAGTTTTTCGAAAAACGATGATATTCCCTTTGGAAATTCCCTGGTTTTTGAGTCACTGCCTGAGCTGTTTCCGGGAAATAATGTGGTCACCTCCTGGTCGTTGCCTGCTGATTTTTTGGAAGATAAGATGCCGGCAGGCACTAATTTTATTTTTATTGATCAAAGGTTTGACCTTTCTCCCGAAGTTGTTAGGCACCTGTTGGAGGTTGCTGCAGCCGGCAATCATCTTTTTTTTGCCGCCGAACAAATTACCGGGCTTCTGGCCGATACTTTAAAGTTAGCCATCAGCTCGTCTGCAAAGGAGATTGCCGGTATAGCAGATACAGACTCGGTGGGCTTTAACTTTGCCAACCGCCGGCTGAAGACGGTTACCGGCTATTGGTTTACCAAATGGATGACGCACAATTATTTCCTGAATTATGATTCCGCTAAAACAACGGTTTTGGGGCACGACAACAGGGGGAAAACCAATTTTATAAGAGTAAAACTTGGGAAGGGTGCCTTTTATTTTAACAGCAATCCGGTGGCGTTTACCAACTATCATCTTCTGTCGGACAACCACAGTGAGTATATTTTTAAAGCTTTGTCGTATCTGCCCGTTGCCCCGATTGTGTGGGACGAGTATTATAAGCCAGGGCGAAAAGAGGCTTTGGGAATATTTAATTTTGTACTGGAAAACCGGTCACTAAAAACGGCCTGGTACATCGTTATTTTTAGCGTCTTGCTTTTTTTTATTTTCGGCTCCAGGCGGCAGCAAAGAGTTGTGCCCGTTATTGAAAAACCGGTGAATACCACCCTCAGTTTTGTTGATAGTGTGGCCCGTCTTTACTTTAACCGTCAGGATCATCTGGACATTGCGCGCAAACGATTTACCTATTTCCTGGAGTTTTTGAGGACGCGTTACTATATTAATACCTCCGCCGATGATACTAAGATTATTACAGAAACCGCTCTTAAATCAGGCATTCGGGAACGAACGGTGGCAGCGCTGTTCAAGGTAGCCGGAAATATTGAGCGGGTGAAATACATATCTGCCGAAGACCTGGAGCAATTCAACAGACAAATTGAATTTTTTTATAATAATTGTGAATAATGGATAGCAACAATTTTAATAATAAGGAGTCTCAACCTCTTTTTGAGAGCCGGATAAACGTAGAGGAGCTGAATCATGCTGCCTATCGAATCCGCAACGAGATAGGCAAAGTGATTGTAGGTCAGGAGTATGTGCTCGACCTTCTGCTTACTGCTCTGTTGGCCAATGGCCACGTGCTGATAGAGGGGGTGCCGGGCATTGCCAAAACTATGATCGCCAAACTCATAGCACGTGTAATTAACACGGGTTTTTCGCGTATCCAGTTTACCCCCGATCTGATGCCGTCGGATGTGCTGGGCACCATGGTTTTTCATACTGCGCGGTCGGAATTTGAGTTTAATCCCGGGCCCATTTTTTCAAATCTCATATTGATTGATGAGGTAAATCGCGCACCTGCCAAAACGCAGGCGGCGCTGTTTGAGGTGATGGAAGAGCGGCAGGTAACTCTGGATGGTGTGACGCATAAAATGGAGCCTCCCTTTATCGTGCTGGCCACGCAAAACCCCATTGAGCACGAGGGAACCTACCGGTTGCCCGAGGCGCAATTAGACCGTTTTATGTTTAAAATTAAGATCGACTATCCTTCGTTGGAACAGGAGGTGACTATTCTGGAAAATGCACAGCAGCGCGGTGCACTTGCCGAGCAGGAGCTGGTGATGCCGGTGATTTCTGCTGCTGAGATCCTCGGTTTTCAGGAGCTGATAAACCAGGTGACCGTGGATCTTCAGATTTTGAACTATATCGCCAATGTTATTAACAAAACCAGAAATCATACCTCGCTCTACCTGGGGGCCAGTCCACGGGCATCGCTGGCGGTTCTTAAATCGGCCAAGGCTTTTGCTGCTCTCGAAGGTCGTGATTTTGTGACTCCTGAGGATGTGAAGAAGATGGTGGTGCCGGTTTTGAACCACCGTATTATTCTCACTCCCGAAAAGGAGATGGAGGGCGTTCAGCCAGAAGTGGTTATCCGGCAAATTATGGATTCGGTAGAAGTTCCCAGGTAGTGCCGTAAAACTGTTGAGCAATGGGTCAATTTTTTCAGTCACTTTATACGCATACGCGTCTTTATCAAGCACTGAGTTTGGTTGCGTTGTTTTTTGTACTGGGATACTTCTGGCATTTAGTATTTATTCTGGCACTGGTGGCAGCGGCTGTATTGTTTGGTGTGATGGTGATTGACCTGATGCTGCTTTTTTCGGGTCGCAAAGAAATGCTCTTGTTAGAGGCGGCCAGAAGTATGCCTCAAAGATTCTCCAATGGCGACGACAATGAAGTGACCATAGAGGTGACCAGCCATTACCGGACAGGTGTATGGCTAAATGTAATTGACGAGTTGCCTGCCCAGTTTCAGATCAGGGACTTCAGTCACAAGGCATATCTTCAGTCGCAACAGATGTACCGGTTTAGTTATGTGCTTCAGCCAACCGAACGAGGTGAATACTATTTCGGACTGCTCAATATTTATGTCCGGGGCGGGTTGGGTTTGTTCAGTCGCAGGTTTCGATTCCCTGAAGCAACCATGGTGAAGGTCTATCCCTCTTTTGTTCAGATGCGGAAGTTTAAGATTATGGCTATCTCCGACAGGCTAAGTGAGATGGGCATTAAAAAGATTCGCAGCTATGGCCATCAGATGGAGTTCGACCAGATACGCGAATATATACAGGGCGACGATGTGCGGTCGGTTAACTGGAAAGCCACTGCCCGAAAGGGGCAGCTCATGGTCAACCAGTACCAGGACGAGAAGTCACAGCAGGTTTTCTCCATAGTAGATATGGGGCGTACCATGAAAATGCCTTTTAACGGTTTCACTCTGCTCGATTATGCCATCAACACCTCATTGGTGCTCTCTAATATCGCCATCTTAAAACATGATAAAGCCGGGCTTATTACCTTTAACGAAAAGATACGCTGTCTGTTGCCGGCACGGCAGGAACCACATCATCTGCAAACCATCATGGAGATGCTTTACAACCAGCACACCGGTTTTTTGGAACACAACCTGGAAGCCCTCTATGCTGCGGTAAAGCATAAGATTCCACATCGCAGCCTGTTGGTGTTGTTCACTAATTTTGAAAGTCTTAAATCGGCTCAGCAGGAAATGCCCATGCTTAGGCGGCTTGCCTCAAGCCACCTGTTGATGGTGGTGTTTTTCGAAAATGCCGAAATGAGCAGTCTGATGCGGTCGGAAGCACGCGATCTTGAAGATATTTACCGGCAAACCATTGCCGAAAAGTTTGTGTTCGATAAAAAGCGCATTGTAAAGGAGTTGGAACGCAACGGTATTCATGCCATACTCACCAGCCCGGGGATGCTTACGGTGGCCACAATGAACCGCTATCTGGAGTTCAAAGCAAAGGGTCTGATTTAACCTGAATAATGCTTTCAAAAAGTAAATCCAAAATTAAAGAACCACCTCAGGCGGTTGTCCGAATCGTTGCTGCCGGTACCTATTTGGAGGGGTCCCATAAAGCTGTTGTAGGAAAGTATTAAGCCGTATCCGTACACCTGTCCTTCGCGGTTGAATGTAATAGGTAACTCTTCATCAATATTGATATCTGAAACCAGCATATTAAAAAGAGCGCTTACATGCACATTATTCATGAGCTGGTATCTCAGGTTGATCTCTCCCAGAGCGTAATCTTCGGCCAGTTTCTCACGAAATGAATAGCCGATAAAGGAAACTTCATGGCCACGGTTGTTGAAGGGAAGACCACCAATGTAGGTGAGCCCCAGGAAGGGTGGCGTGCGGCTTATAAAGCTGCCCGCTAATCTGACTCCGGAAGTGAGACGTGAATTGAGGCTGAAAACCTTGCGAAAATCGGCAGAAACAGAAAAATATTTTTTGTAGGTGCTTTCCACCAATGGTTCAACCCGTGACCAGCCCTCGCTGCTTCCTTTGTACACAGAGGAGACATCAAGGCTCAGCATATAACTCAAGTTCAGGTATGAGCCACGCCGGGGGAAATAGCGGCTGTCGAGTGAGTTGTAGTTCAGATCGAAATTGGCAGAGAAAAAGTTATTTCCAAAGTGTTCTACCCCCGAATAGAATATTTCTGAGAATCCGCTCCTGTTTTGCAGAGTCGATCTGTTGTAATTTAGGTAGGCATCCATCTGCCACTGCTTTCCAGGCAGCGACATAAATCCGGCCCGGACACTCGTATAATATTGTTTAAAGGTTCCGTACTTGGACCCATCGGGCAGATATATGGGAAAATTATTATCTTCGAAGGTGAACCCCACTCTTCCTGCGGTGACCTGTTTCTCTCCCCAAAAGTTAATCAGAGAAAATGTTACCTCAGGTGTTTCGGAGATGTCGGCTGTGATGGAGGCACGGGTTCCTTTGGCGATTACATTGCGCAGTGTGAGATTGGTCATCATTCCTGCCTTGTAAATGTTGTCGTAATGTAAAGAGAATTTCAACTTTATCCGCGGACTCTCCTCCACGGTCATATTCAGCAGGTAGCCTTCGGACAGGGGGGAGAGATGGTAGGTTACATTTTCGAAATAGCGGGTGCCCATTAACCGCTTCAGCCCTTCATCGAGTTCATGCGGGGTGACGGTCTCAAACGGATGAATGCCCAGGTTGGCAAAAAAGAAGCGATGGCTAATATTTTTCAACCCATTCACTTTCACTTCCGAAATAAACAACTCTTTTAGGTGCGATGAAGAGGGATAATTATAAACGGGGACAAAACCAAAGGAATCCATGAGGGCTTTTAGCTCATCTACCTTTGCCCGGGCAGCTTCTTCGCCCCGTTCAATTATTTTTTGAGCATCGAAATAGCTTCGGGAAGTATATGGGGTAAGGTCGGGCGAAATCAGGAGGTCGGTGTTTTTTACAGCATCCTTTATCAACAGATTGCTGCCTACAGTTGAAGCCGCAGTCAAAATGCTGATAAGAGAATTCAGGTCCCCCAATTTGAGATCATCTTTAAAACCCACATTTACGCCAATTATAATATCTGCACCCATCTCCTGACAAAGATGCACAGGGAAGTTGTTGAGCACGCCACCGTCCACCAGTAACATAGAGTCGAGCACTACAGGTGCAAAAACAGTGGGGATAGACATGCTGGCACGCAGTGCGGTGGTGAAATCTCCTCCGGAGAATACATATTGTGTGCCTGTGACAAGATCAGCACTCACTGCCCGGAAAGGAATGGGATAGTCGTCGAAGGAATCGATGTCGGCCACGTGCCACGACAACTGCGCGAGTAACTGGCTTATTTGCTGACCCTTTACCACCCCGGTGGGAATGGAAATACCCTGGCGGGTGACTGAAAACTCGGCCAGGAAACGATTGTAATCATTTTTCTCCTCTGGTGAAACGTCCGACAGAGAGATGCCGTCGCTGAGCAGGTGCGTCCAGTTGACACTGTTCACTATCGAGTCAAGCTCGTTGGGAGTGTATCCTATGGCATACAATCCGCCAATAATGCTGCCCATGCTGGTGCCGGTAATATAGTCGGGACGAATGCCCTGTTCCTCCAGCACTTTAAGTACGCCGATGTGAGCCATGCCTTTGGCGCCACCGCCGCTTAATACCAATCCTATCTTTGGCCGTTCCTGCTGTGCTGTGAGGGTGAATACGTGGAGCAGGAGAAGTAGAAAAAGGGCTGTGCGAAGACGATTCATGGTTAAAATAAGTTTGCACAAAGATAAAAGAATCAAAGCAACAAAATGGAAAAGATTTGAAAGATCAGATTTTCAAAATTTAAGATGAAATTGGCACAGATGACAAGATTATAATATTGGAAGTTAGCCGAGCTTAGTTTGTTGGATTACCTAAAAAAGGTTGAAAAGGAGTATTGCAATAAGGAAATATAGCTGCGGAGCGGGCTAAAGAGCGATAGAAAGGCATTAGGGTTATAACCAACCAGGCCACGGAGCAGCGACAGAATTAAAGCGCTTCCTTCAGAATTTGAACATAAGCTTCGGGCGAGAGAAGCTCAGCATCGGCTGTGATTTTAGCCTGCTGGTACCAGGGTTCTCTCTCGTTAAGCTTCTGAGTGACGAATTGAAGCAGCTCTTTTGGACTTTTGCCGGCAATGAGCGGTCGATGGGCCTGGGCGGGGAGCAAGCGCTGCACCAGCGCCTCGGGCGACAGTTGAAGATAGATGGTGGTGCCTGCCCGGTTCATTAACTCCATGTTATTAAAGAAACAGGGTGTTCCACCGCCGGTGGCAATCACTGCTCTCTGCATTTTTACAATTTCGGTAAGGGCACGTCGTTCCATTTCGCGAAAGCCGCTCTCGCCCAACGTGGTAAATAGTTGGGTGATGGAAGCATTTTCGCGGGCCTCAATAAAACCATCCAGATCGATGAATTGCATTTTGAGTTCACGGGCCAGATGGCGGCCCAGAGTGGACTTGCCACTGCCCATGAAACCTATCAGGAAAAGGGGGGGCTGTTGCATGGGTGGTCGCTTTTTAAAAGATCGACATCTGACCGTTATTGTTTCTTCCTTTTTTATTTTCCGGTTCAGATTCCTCTTCATCCTCTTCGGCAGATGGTTGTGCAGCTTTCGGAGGTTGTTGAATAATGGGTTCCAGTTCCATTATTTTATGCACCTGGTAGGTGGTGAGCCGCTTCCCTTTAGCTTTATAGCCCTTAATATTGATGAAATCGGCCACCTCAACAATTATCTTCTCTCTTAATTTGTCCTCACCACCAAACATCACTTCCAGTCTGGGATATTCCACTTGTGTGAGGCGTACCAGGTGGGAATCGGGATGATCGCCTATAAAGCGTTGCGGTTTAAAGGAGGGTTCAGTCTGGAATCTTTTTATGTAATAGTATTCCTGTTCGGCATCGAAATAGACGGCAGACCATACCACTTCGGGGGCATACTTTTCGATATACAAAATGTTGTCCTCATAGTGATTGGAGAGATCGAAATTGGTATGATAAAAAACGCCCTCTCTGGTGATGACCTGTATCAGATCGTCGTTTTGAAACTCACCCAGGTAACGTCCGCGGCGGTCGGCATTGAGTCGCAATATTTCAGGCTCGAACCAGATCATGCGGCCCCCTAATGTAGATTCGCCTTTTTTACGAAGGGTTATTCTGTGTATGTCGTATTTGGTGAGGATGTTGCCTCTGGCTCCGCGGCCTTTAATGTCCTGGTCGGCCATGTCGAACTCAAATATTTGATTGCGCAGGCGGGCACGTGGTTTAAGGGTGATACGCAGTGTTTCGGCTTCTCCGTTGGGGTTGGCACTGAAGTAGAGCAGTTGTGATCCCTCCGTTCCGCGGGTGATATGATACTCCTTGTCACGGGTGATACTGGTAACAGCAAAGCGTTTCACATAGGTATTTCCTTTTTTACCGTCGGCGTACACCGCGTTGTATATGGTGCGGGAGTCGTTGCGTTTAAAGACGGCGAGGTGAATAATATTTTTACCCACGAATGCTTTTTCCTGCACCCTGGTCACCATGTACCGGCCATCTTTATAAAAGATGATGAGGTCGTCGATGTCGGAGCAATTGCATACAAACTCATCTTTTTTGAGTCCGGTTCCCACAAATCCATCAGCGCGGTTGATGTAGAGCTTCTCATTTTTCACCACCACCTTGGTGGCCTCAATGTTTTCAAAACTTCTGATCTCCGTCAGTCTGGGGTGGAGGTGTGCGTACTTCTTTTTCAGCGACTTAAAATAATTGATGGCATAGGGGATGATGTTGCCCAGATTGAATTCGACCTGTTCCAGCTCCTCTTCCAATGCGGCAATATATTCGTCGGCCTTTTTAGCATCGAACCGGGAGATGCGTTTAATCTTTATTTCGGTAAGTTTGATGATGTCCTCGCGGGTGACGTCCCTTAACAACTGTTTTTTAAAGGGTTCCAGACCGTGGTCGATGGTTTTTATAATGGCTTCATAGGTCTCGCACTCTTCGATGCGCTGATAAATCTTGTTTTCGATAAAAATTTTCTCCAGAGAGGCCATGTGCCACGACTCTTCCAGCTCGTTTTTGCGGATTTCAAGCTCGCGGGTGAGCAGATGCACCGTATAATCAGTATCGGCTTTAAGAATTTCGGTGATGGGCAGGAAGGCAGGTTTGTTGTCGCGAATTACGCAGGAGTTGGGCGAAATGGAAAGTTCGCAATCGGTAAAGGCATATAATGCATCGATGGTTTTGTCGGGCGAGCTGCCGGCGGGGAGGTGCACCAGTATTTCGACTTTACTCGCTGTATTGTCGTCAATTTTTTTAATTTTTATTTTATTCTTCTCATTGGCCTTTAGTATGGATTCGATAAGAGTGGATGTGTTTCTTCCAAAAGGTATGTCGGAGATAACCAACGTACGGGCGTCGAGTTTGTTTATTTTGGCACGCACCTTTACGGCGCCTCCGCGCAGGCCGTCGTTGTATCGCGATACGTCCAGCATTCCGCCGGTTGGGAAGTCGGGGAACAACTCAAAAGGTTGATTTTTAAGATGTAAAATGGATGCATCGATCAGTTCGGAGGTGTTGTGCGGCAGAATTTTAGAGGCCAGACCCACAGCAATGCCCTCTACGCCCTGGGCCAGCAATAAGGGGAATTTAACTGGCAAAGCTACAGGTTCCTGATTGCGGCCATCGTAGGTGGGTTTCCATTCGGTGGTTTTAGGATTAAAAACCACCTCGAGAGCAAATTTGGTGAGGCGGGCTTCGATGTAACGGGGGGCGGCAGCGCCATCGCCGGTGAATATATTGCCCCAGTTTCCCTGGGTATCTATCAGCAGTTCTTTCTGCCCTAATTGCACCATAGCATCCCCGATGGAGGCATCTCCGTGCGGATGGTACTGCATGGTATAGCCTATCACATTAGCCACCTTGTTGTAACGTCCGTCTTCCATCCGGCGCATGGCATGCAATATCCGGCGTTGCACAGGCTTCAGTCCGTCGTGAATATGTGGAACTGCCCGCTCCAGAATTACGTAGGAAGCATAATCGAGAAACCAGGAGCGGTACATACCCTGTAAGGGACTCACCTTAACGGTTCCCACTTCCTCCTCCTGCTCTTGATTAAACGTTTTGTTAGTGCCGGTATCTTGTTCGTTGTTATCGTTCATTCTATGTTTAGCTTTTCCAAAGTCTCTTTATTACAACATCTCCTCGTCAACCACCAGGTTGTCGATAATGAAATTTTGCCGGTCGGGTGTATTTTTACCCATGTAAAAGTCTAATAACTCTTTAAAAGCATCCTCCTTTTTCATTCTTACAGGGTCCAGACGGATGTTTTTGCCAATGAAATGGGTAAACTCATCGGGGGATATTTCTCCTAATCCTTTAAAACGTGTAATCTCAGCATTTGCACCTAATTTTTTTAAGGCTTTTTGCCGTTCCTGTTCGTTGTAACAATAGATGGTCTCTTTTTTATTTCTGACTCTGAACAGAGGGGTTTGCAGGATGTAGAGGTGTCCGTTCTTCACCAGTTCGGGAAAAAACTGCAGGAAAAAGGTAAGTAACAACAGACGGATGTGCATCCCGTCCACATCGGCATCGGTAGCTACAATCACATGGTTGTATCTCAGTCCGTCAAGGCCGTCCTCTATATTTAGTGCAGCCTGTAGCAGGTTGAACTCTTCGTTTTCGTAAACTACTTTACGTGTAAGTCCATGGGTGTTCAGTGGTTTTCCCTTAAGGCTGAAGACTGCCTGCGTGGATACATTGCGTGCCTTAGTGATGGAGCCCGAAGCCGAATCTCCTTCGGTAATGAAGATGGAAGTCTCCAGTTTGTGTTCGTCATTGGTGTTGTAGTGCGTCCTGCAGTCGCGCAATTTTTTATTGTGCAGGCTCACCTTTTTTGCCCGTTCGCGCGCCAGCTTTTGAATACCCGAAATAGCCTTTCGCTCCTTCTCCGATTCCATAATTTTTTTATAAAGGGTATCGGCCGTTTCCGGATTTTTGTGTAGGAAGTTGTCCAGGTGTTGTTTTACAAAATCCAATATGTAATTGCGCACCGAAGTTCCGCCGGGCGACATATCCTTGGAGCCCAGTTTGGTTTTGGTTTGAGACTCGAATACAGGTTCCTCAATTTTTATACTCACCGCAGCCACAATGCCCGAGCGAATATCGGACACCTCGAAGTTTTTATTAAAAAACTCACGCACGGCTTTCACATAAGCTTCCCGAAAGGCCACCAGATGGGTGCCTCCCTGGGTGGTGTGCTGCCCGTTTACAAAAGCGTAATACTCTTCGCCGTACTGATCGCAATGTGTAAGGGCCACTTCCATGTCCTCATCCTTCAGGTGGATCATGGGATAGAGGCCTGTCTCGGTCATATTTTCATCCAGCAGGTCTAACAATCCGTTTTTCGATCGAAACACTTTTCCGTTGAAATCAATGACCAGGCCGGCATTGAGAAAGGTATAGTTCTTTAGGAGCGCCTCAATGTACTCATCGTTAAAGGCATAATCTTCAAAGATGTCATGATCGGGTAGGAACTCCACAAAGGTGCCGTTGGGTTCCTCGCTGGCCTCGATGGGGACATCTTCCATCAGTTCGCCTCTGCTGAATACTGCTTTTTTGGCTTCCCCGTCGCGAAAGGCGTGTACCACAAATTGTTCTGAAAGGGCATTTACGGCTTTGATTCCCACACCGTTGAGACCCACTGATTTTTTAAATACTTTGCTGTCATACTTGGCCCCTGTATTCATTTTACTGGCTACATCCACCACCTTTCCAAGAGGTATTCCGCGGCCATAATCGCGCACAGTCAGATGCTTGTCGTTGAGTGTGATTTTAATTTTTTTACCATACCCCATCATGTATTCGTCGATGGCATTGTCCATCACCTCCTTCAGCAACACGTAGATGCCATCGTCGGCGTAGGCGCCGTCGCCCAGTTTTCCGATGTACATGCCCGGTCGCCGTCGTATGTGTTCTTTCCAGTCCAGCGTTTGTATGGTATCTTCCGAATAGTTTTGAACCATTGCCAATCCTATGTTATTATATAAAAGTCTTAAACATTTAAAAATCAGATGAGGAGACCCTCAATATCTGCAAAAGGCAGCTATAAATAAACCTCCAAATATAGTCAAAAGCAAAAATCTTTCGAAATCGGAGATTTTATTTTACTTCTCCGAACCTGAAAAGGCAGACCTTTCCAGGGGTCCGGTCAGCTTAAAATATCGGTAAATGAAATGTCCTGCGAAGCCAGTACAAAAAGCTTTCGGGGTATTGATTGGGTCTTCAACTTCAGATTGTTAAAATAATCGCTAAAATCCTTATCGGGCTGTTTCAGTCCCAGTATTACCAGATGGGTGTTCATCGATTGGATGGAGAGAATATCGAAGAAGCTTTTACCGTTGGAGACAATAATTGTTCTGCTGAAGTTTACGCGCATATTTGTGAGCAGCCGGTTGAGGTTTTTTTCAGTCTCGACAGCTGCTTTTTGAGTAGCCACCACCATTTTAACGTGTATGTTCACCTTATGCCAGTGGGGACTGTTCTGAATCATATACCCCAGTATCATCATCAGTGCGCCGTTACCTTTGAGCCCTCCCCACCAGATGTCAACATCGAGGCCGGACTTTGAGGTTATGGGGATGTCGTCCTGAAGGATTATCACATTTCGCCGCCCTTTAAAAAGGTGTAGAATCAGCCTGGCATAATCAAGATGGTGAGTGGCTTCTTTAGTGTCGCCCAGCAATACGGTGTTGGGCACCAGCGTGCCCAAACCATAGGCGTTTATCAGATCCATGGCCCCGGTAAAGGGGTTTTCGGCTCTGGTAACCCTAACCAGCGATCGAATTCCTTTTTCGTTGAGGTAGTCGGAAATTTGTCTTTCGTAATTGCGGATTCTCTCCTGCGATAGGTTTTTGTCCCGAAGGATGGTGGCCACGGTAAAGAGTCCTTTCTCCTGTGTAAGACCATGGGCAAAGTCGATCAAGTGCCATCGCTTGGTGGGCAGGCCCGAGAGTACCAAAATATTGGGGCGCCAACTCTTGGCATTGGGGGGAGTGGAACTAAGCCGGAGTAAAGAATATCGAATAATCTGAAGAAGTATTCCGCTGCGCACATCTCCCCAGGTGGCTTTTAATCTGCGGCGCCGGAGCCATGTGAGCACCACGAAAATGAAAATAATAGCGAAAATGGTTACTGGTGTGTTTATCAGAAACATAACACTTAAACAACCCACGGCTCCCATAAGAGGAAAAATCCAGTGAACTTTAAATTTGGGACGGAATGAGGGGCTCTTTAAAAAACTTTCAATAGCTGCTGAAATGTTGAGAATGCCGTAGGTAGCCAGAAAAAACATAGTGAGTATGGGTGCAATGGCATTAAGCTCGCCCAGTACTACCGATGCAAGCGTGATGACGATAGTAATGATGGTGCCTGCCCGGGGAATATCTTCGGGACCGTATCCCCTGGAGAGGATCGAGAACCGGCGGGGAATCACATTGTCCTGCGAAAGAGCCTGTAACACCCTGGGAGCTCCCAGTAAGCTTCCTACTGCGCTGCTTAGAGTAGCACCCCACACACCCAGCAGGATGGCACCCCCCCAAAAAGCTATTCGTCTCAGGATGAGGGGATCTTCCAGCAGCGTGGCAGTACTTGCGCGACTGGCCAGGATAAAGGGAACTGTCATATAAATGAGGTAGCCCACACCTACTGCCATGAATGTACCACGCGGAATGGCCCGGGAAGGCGACTTTAAATCGCCCGACATGTTTACGCCTGCCATAATGCCGGTGACCGCCGGGAAAAATATGGCCAATACTTTCCAGAACCCTTCGGATTGAGCGGCAGGGGCTCCCCACATCTCAATGTGGGTATCTTCAATGGGTTTGCCCAATATCAGTGAGATAATTGAAAGGGCAATGATTCCTAAAATGACATATTGCACACGGATGGTGGCTCTGGTGGAGAAAAAGGCTAAAGTGCCTAATGCAAGCGTGGTAATAACGCCCGTCACTCTCATGTCAATCTCCGGGAACAAGATGGTGAGGCTTTCAGCAAAGCCAATGATGTAAAGAGCCACCGAGAAAGTTTGTGCCAGATAGAGCGGTATGCCTAATGCACCGCCAATCTCAACACCCAGTGAACGGCTTATCATAAAATAGGCACCACCTGTTTTTACCTCCGAATTGGTGGCTATTGAGGCGATGGACATGGCTGTAAGAAAAGTGATGGAGGTGGAGATGGTGACAATGATTAAAGTGCCGGCCAACCCAACATTTCCTACCACCCAGCCAAAGCGCAAATACATAATAACCCCAATAATGGTAAGAATGGAGGGGGTAAATACCCCTCCAAAAGTACCAAGTTTGTGAGATTTGTTATTATTCGTTTTTATGACTTATGCTCCTATTTTACGAAGTCGGCATTCTGAAGATATTCAAGACTTTTTTGAATACTTACCAGAGGCTCATAGTCGTAATTTTCCACCTCTACAATGATGTGTTGCATGCCGGCTGTTTTTGCCTGGGCGAATATGGGTGCAAAGTCCATATCTCCGCTGGCGCCCAACTCCTTCTCATCTTTTACATGCCACAGTTTAAATCTGCCCGGATAGGTGCTGAAATAGGTGAGGGCATCTCCGCCTCCCTCTTTAATCCAATAGAGGTCCAGTTCAAAAAACACCTTTTCGGGGTCGGTATTGGTCAGCATAAAATCGTAGATGGTTTGTCCTTCCAATGTTGAGAACTCCTTGTTGTGGTTGTGGTATCCAAAGAGAATCCCTTTTTGGTTACATTTTTCACCAATGGCATTAAAATAGTCGCAGTATTGCTTAAGTCCATCCAGCGAGGCGTATCCCACCTCCCCCATCCAGGGTTGTACAATATACTTAACGCCGGCCTCCACATGTGCGTCAATACACTGGTCCCACCAGGCCATGGTTGCTTCATAGTCGGAGGAGTCGGGGAGATCGTGCCCGGTATGGGAGCTTAAAAATTTCATGCCGCTGTCTTCCACCAAAGCTTTAAAATCGGTGGGCGACATGCCATAAAATTGGCCATCGGCATAGTTTGCAGCTTCAACAAACGAATAGCCCATTGCGCCTACTTTTTTAACGGTTCCCTTGGGATCCTTCTTCATATCGTCGCGGACAGAATAGAGTTGAATACCAATTTCTTTGGTACTTTTTGGATGGCTGCACATCGAAAGCCCCATTGCAAAAAGAAGTCCTAAGGATGCAAATAGTAATTTCTTCATGGTTACAGAAGTTTTTAGATTAGGCTTAAAAGTAGTGATTTTATTTATATCAGGGGTTGAGAGCGGTAATATTTTTTGTGTGGACAGGCAGGGGTGTTTGTTTTTATTCAGGGGATCTTAAAATATTTTTGTTTTTATTTTAAGTTTATGCTGTAAAATCCAAAGAATATTTGTTACTTTGCAAACAATTAATTTTTTTTAAATGTGTTACTCAATTGATTGTTACTTTGGTAAAACGAACCAATGACCGTTGAGGGGGTTACACAAAGCATTAACAAACAAATTTTTTTCTCATGAAAAGAGGTAAGGTAAAATTCTTTAATGAAACAAAAGGTTTTGGATTCATCAAAGATGACGAGTCTGACAAAGAGTTCTTCGTTCATGCCAATGGACTCATCGACAGGATTAAAGAGAACGATGAGGTGACTTTCGACCTTGAAGAAGGTAGAAAAGGACTGAACGCGGTAAATGTTAAGTTGGCATAGTAGGTATCTCCACTATAACTTATGACATTTGGGCCCTGCATATTTTGCAGGGCTTTTTTTATGTTCTCAGGTTGAGCAGGCGTTTGCGCAGTTTCCTCAACCGGGTTATTTCAAAATAGTGAATAATGCGGCGCAATAGGTCCAGGTACAGGGTTACATAAAGAATTGACATGGCCAGCCACACCACCAGCATATTAAAGAGGGGCGTATTTATGTAGAGCGGACCCAATCGTTTTTCGGGTGCATAAAAGTGCGCCCGGCCCCATTTGCCTGTGGGCATCATGTAAACGGGGTGTTTTTTCTGCAGGTATTGCTCTCCGGTAAAGATAAACTGATGGATGTTGTTCTTATCCAGGAGCCACTCCTCCAATGCTTCATTGTGATATTTTTGTTTAAACGCTACCACTTTCTCGGGAGAGCCCAAACGCTCAATTAACGCTTCCATCTTTTGATCGCGTTGCCGGTTGCTGATTTTGTATTGGTTGTTAAAGTGTTCTCTGGCTCTTAATATCAATCTGTCAGCCTGCTGATATTGAGCGCTTCCCCACCTCCTGTTTTGGGGAGGGATGCTGTCGGTGGGAAACAGGCGGGGGAATTGCTGGTTGAGTTGAATCAGCGCTTTTCCAAGTATGTGCTGGTGTCTGACCTGGTTGTTTAAATCTCCCCGTTGAAGCGACCAGAGGCCTGCATCGTGTTGTTTTATTAATTCGGGGAGCAACGCCGATCCGTAATAAGCCGATTCACTCATCTGCTGCTCGTCGTCAAAAAACAGGCGGTCGAACTGGTTGTATCTAAACTGGTTTACTGCAAGCGCTTCATAGGCCCAACGGGTAACCATCAGATTACCTACCAGGGGTACGTATTTTTCGGAGGTGGCGGTTTTATGAAGTTTATCGAATCGAACAATCACACCGCTAAAGAGCAGGTGAGGCACCAGCAAAAGCGGAATAAGCACATATATGGCTACCTTGGAGTTGAGCCCGCTGCTGATGTTAAGTCCCAGCATATTGGCGAAGCAGGCCGTTGAAAACAGGATAAGCCAATAGCTGAAGGTGAGCCCTTTAATCTCTAAAATAGCATTTCCTATAAGCACGAAGGAGAGGGTTTGAACGGCCGAGATGAAAAAGAGGATCGCTATTTTGCTGTTTAAAAAGCTAAACCGGCTAAGATTTAAAAATGATTCGCGCTGAAGCAGCTTACGGTCTTTAATAATCTCCTCGGCACTCACGTTAAGCCCGATAAACAGGGCCACCGTTACGCTCATAAACAGGTAGGCGGGAATATTTACATTGCCCGAGAAGACGTAAGCCTCGGGGTTGGATGGCGTTCCGGCCAGGTATTTGGTAAAAAAACCAAGCATTACAGCCAGCATAGGTGCTTCCAATATGTTGATGAGCATATATTGCCTGTCTTTGAGCTTGGAGAGACCATCGCGAATGGCATAAATCCAAAACTGCTTGCGCCGGTTGGGAATGTTGTACAGGTTTTCGGGCAGAGGCTCTTTGCGGTCGATTTTGCGTTTCACTTTCCATTGGAACTTACTCTCGAAGTTTTCGAGGTAATACCGGTACCATTCGCGGGGTGTAGTTTTACGCTCCCTGATGAGTTTACCGTAGGGGTTGACCATTCGAGCTTCAATGATGCGCAGTAACTGTTCGGTTTTTACATTACCGCATACATGGCACTCCCGCTCTTCGGCATTCACATAGTTAGCCTTCGTTTTAAAGTAAACAATGGCGTCAATTGGATTGCCATTGTATATGATGTATCCTCCCTTATCGATGATCAGAAGCTTGTCCAGCATCTTAAAGATATCGGATGCCGGCTGGTGAATGTTAATAATCACCAGTTTGCCTTTAAGTACCTGTCGTTTCAGCAGCGACATCACTTTTTCCGAGTCCATGGAGGAGAGTCCGGAGGTGGGTTCATCCACGAACAACACCGAAGGTTCCCGTATGAGCTCCAGGGCAATGTTGAGTCGTTTGCGCTGCCCTCCGCTCAATATTTTGTTGAGCGGACTTCCCACCACCATATCACGCGCTTCTACCAGGTCGAAGCTTTGCAGGGCATCTTCTACTCTCTTAAGTATATCTTCGATGCTTTGATCACTGAAACAGAGGCGGGCATTGAAATAGAGATTTTCAAATACCGTGAGTTCTTCTTTTAGCAGGTCATCCTGCGGCACGTAACCAATGACGCCCTGAAGATGTTCCTTCTCCTGATGAAGGTCGAATCCGTTGATGGTGATTCTCCCTCTGGTGAGCTTTAATCTCCCGTTGAGCACATTGAGCAACGTGGATTTTCCCGTGCCGCTGCCACCCATTATGCCCACCAGCTGCCCCGAGCGTCCGGTGAAACTGAAGCGGTGAATACCTGTTTGGTTGTTGCTGAATTTGTAGGTAACATCCACCGCCCGGTAGATAATGCGGGCCTTGTCAAGGCGTTGAATAAACTTCTCGGTAACCCGGCTGTGGTGCACGGGTAGCATTCGTGAGGTTTTTATAACAGCACCAACGGCAAAAATATAGGCGCGGTTGCGTTCTACTTTATGGCCGTTTAGATAAAGGTTGCGTTCGCCCGAGTACCTAAATACGAATGTATTGGTGCTTTTTACCCGAAGCATCCACACCACTACCTGTTGCCTGGGGTTGTAGATATATTTTATCTCAGGATTGGGTGCTTCGGTATTTCCGCTGATGTAAAGCAGTGCATCTTTGTCTTTAACCAGATCGGGCCGCTTAAGAATAAAGGTTTTAAGATTGCTGTAGTCCTGAGTGTTTATTTTAAGATTCGATGCCAACAGGTCCACAAAATAGTGTTCCTCTTCCCTAACAACGTCCTCTTTTTTCAGAAAGTCGAGCAGTTGCACAAAAAGGATGATCTTGGGCTCCTGCTCAAGCTCCAGATTGATTTGGTTACTGATATTGAGGATGCGGCTTTTGTTGTCAACTGCCTGCTTTTTGATGAGCTGTTGGTCATCACTGTATATCTCTGAATGATAGCGATTCAGGAAGTTATCGAATTTTTGGAGATATACCTCTACGTAAATAGTGTTAAAATGTCGTGCCAGGAATTCTTCTACCAATAACCTGGCCCGCCCTGATTCACTCTCCTGTTTAATGTCGGTGAGCAGGGCAAATAATTTCATCAACGATTCGAGTATGGTTTCGCTCATGGAATAGCGGATAGACCGTGGCGCTGGCTTTGGTGCGACATATTAGGAGGATAATAATAACCGGATTGGTAAAACGTGAAACCGCCTGTTCTAAATTGACAAAGAATTTATTTACGCGGAATATTTAAGGTCTAACTTACAAGGAAGATGTTTACTTCACAAACTCATCGCGTATTTTTGTCACTTCAGAGATGATAGAATTCATTTGTTCTTCAGATATGGCGTCCACCTCCATCTTTGCGTAAATATCGTAGAGCGGTTGAAGTTGTTGCATCACCTCCTTCACCTGTGGGTCGCTCTCAAGAACCTTCATCAGACTGTAGAGCTTGTTGAGGGATGATTTTTGCTCCATCACAATCTGAACCATCTCTTTATTTTGATAGGTGTCTTCCGAAATGTGTGTGGCAATGTAAAGTGCTTCTACCCACGAACCCGACAGTACCAGCATCGATACCGATGCACGCCCGTTGACATTGAGGTAGTTGTAGGTGTTGTAAAAAGTGTTGGTGATGATGTCCACCAGCTTCTCTTTATTGTCCTGATTTTGATCTACCTGTTCAACAATATCGAGTGGCAGAGCTGCCGAAATGTTAAGGGCATCTACCAGCTTTTTGGAGACTTCCATGTAATTTATGGTTTCCTGCTTTTGGTTATAGGTGCTGGCATAGCTGAGGTCGGCGCCATAAACGCCCAGATTAAGGGCCTGTTTTTTCTCGGTGAGGTATTTGTTCACATTACCGGTGGGGTTCGAAAGGGTAAGAATATAGCCCGCGCCAATGCGGTTGAGCATCTCCGTCACTTCAAAGGTGGTGGGCAGTGGATATACAAACTCACGGACGTCTTTTTCAATATCGTCTTTTTTTATTTTCGACGAGGTACTTGTTGACTCTTCACTTTGGCGACCTTTCTTTTGCCCCGACTGACAGGCAGGAAATATTAAAGCGAAAGCGAGAAGAGCTGGGATTAGTGTGCTGTTCAACATTGTTCTCATAATTAGTCAGTTTTTAGTTCGTACAAATATACTTGAATAAAACCAATTAATTGAGCAGCTTCTCCTATTTTTGTACTCGCTTTGTGTGAGCGCCAATGTGTGGACCGAGGTATTTTGGCTGGCGGAGAGGGATAAATTTGAATTAACAGTTTTTATGCATCAATCAGTTAAAGGTTTGCTTTATGCCGGTGTTACGGCTTCACTGTGGGGTGTTTTGGCCATTGTATTAAAGATAGCGCTCAACTATTTCGATCCCTATACAGTGGTTTGGTGGCGCTTTGCTATGGCCTTTTCTGTTTTGTTCCTGTTTTATGCCATTAAACGACCATCCTATCTTCTTATTTTAAAACGCCCGCCATGGAAACTACTCCTGGCCGGTTTGCTTTTGGGCACCAACTACATTGGCTTTATGCAGGGAGTTAATCATGCCGGCCCTTCGGTTACACAGGTTTTGATACAGGTAGGACCCCTTACACTGGCCTCGGTGGGATTCATATTTTTTCACGAGCGTATCACCCGGCTGCAGGCCCTCGGCTTTGTTTTGGCCATCATTGGTTTTTCCTTTTTTTATTATCAGCAACTCATACAGATGTTTGGGAATGCCGATGCACTTAATGCAGGTGTTTTATGGACACTTTTGGCAGCTTTGGCCTGGGCGGGTTTTGCAGTAATCAATAAGGTTCTGGTAAAGCGCATCCCCTCGTCACAAATCAATCTGGTTTTATATGGCGTGCCGGCGCTGTTGTTTATTCCTTTGGCAGATTTTCATTCTATTCTGGCAGCTTTTTCATCACCATTGTTAATTTTTCTACTGCTTTTTGCTGGCGGCAACACGCTGGTGGCTTATGGCTCTTTGGCGCTGGCGCTTAAATATGCCGAAGCCAACAAAATCAGCATCATTATTACGCTCAACCCCATCATCACCTTTGTATTGTTGGAAATCCTTTTGTGGATGAATGTAGAGTGGCTGGATACTCAATCAGTTGGATTGGTGTCCTATCTGGGTGCATTGGTGGTGCTTGTGGGAGCTGTTTTGGCCCTTGGAAGTAAAAAACGACGGGGATAGAGTTTAATCATCTTTGTGGTTTTGGCCTCATTACCATTCAAGCCGGGGAGTCAAACCGTTTAAGAGCACGAAATCTTTTCGCATCCTTTTTGTTAAGTTCTATGCCTTCCGGGATATTAAATGTTGGATTTCCTATAATCCGAACATACAAATTTAATTTAACTGGGAAACTTTATATCCCGCACCATCAGTTGCAGCGTGGAGTGGCCGTTAAACACATTCTCTTCGATGGTATAGCAGATGTCGAAGGGGTTGCCTTCCTTTATTTTTTCGAGCAGGGGACCCATGGAAAAAGCAATGCCCTGCATAATGGTACCCGATTGATTATCAATTAACTCCAGCTTAAGATGTTCTTTATCTTTCCCTACTGCTTTACTGGTGCCGTAATCCATTACACTGCGGGTAACAAATACAGGTTTCAGGTTCTCGGGGCCAAAGGGGCTGAAACGTTTCAGCTTTTTGTAGAACTTAGGGGTGATATCACCCAGATGAATCTCTTCATCTACCTCAATCTGAGGAATAAGCTGATGAGGCAGGATGGTTTCGGACACCACCTTCTCGAATCGCTCTGTAAATGCGGCGATGTTATCGGGTTTCAGGGTGAGACCGGCGGCATACCTGTGACCGCCAAAATTTTCGAGCAGGTCGCTGCACGAATCGATGGCCGCATAAAGGTCATACCCTTCAACCGACCGGGCCGAACCGGTGGCCATCTCTTTGGAGAGGGTTAAAATAACGGTGGGACGGTAATAGGACTCGGTGAGGCGTGAGGCTACAATGCCTATTACGCCCTTGTGCCAGTTAGGATCGTAAAGCACGGTTGTTTTCCGGGCCTTCATGGCTTCATCGGAGTCGATGAGCTCCAGCGCTTCCCGGGTGATGGTGCGATCCAGGTCCTTGCGGGTCTCGTTGCACACGTTGATGTTAAGGCTCATGTGTGAAGCCTGCGTATCGTTCCGGCTTATCAGCAGGGCCACGGCATCTTTGCCCGATTCTATTCGCCCGGCAGCATTGATGCGGGGTCCTATCTTAAACACAATATCGCTAATGGAAAGATGGCGTCCCTCCATATTGGCCACCTTTATAATGTTTCTCAGGCCGATGCCCGGCTCTCTGTTCAGCTTCTCCAGTCCCAGGCTGGCCAATATTCTGTTCTCTCCGGTAATGGGCACTATATCCGAAGCTATACTCACCGCTACCAGGTCCAGAAAGCTGTAAAGATGGGCGGTGTCCATTCTTCTTTTTATACTCAATGCCTGCATGAGCTTAAAACCCACTCCGCATCCCGACAGATTGGGCTCGGGGTAGCTGCAATCGCTGCGTTTGGGGTCGAGACATGCGATGGCACCGGGAAGCCTGTCGCCGGGTGTGTGGTGATCACAGATGATGAATTCGACGCCTTTTTGGCGGGCATATTCAATTTTTTCAACCGCTTTGATACCACAATCGAGTGCTATTACCAGTGAAAAACCGTGCTCCGCTGCAAAGTCAATGCCCAGGTAGGAGATGCCATAACCTTCGTTGTAACGATCGGGGATGTAGTAATCGATGTTTTTATGTATAGTGTACAGGAATGAGTAAACCAAAGCTACACTGGTGGTACCGTCCACATCGTAATCGCCATAAATTAATATCTTCTCCTCATTTTTGATGGCTTTCTCTATTCGGCTGACGGCTTTGTCCATGTCCTTCATGATGAAGGGGTCGTGGAGATGGGCAAGCGATGGATTAAAAAAGGTGCGGGCCTCCTCAAAGGAGGTAATACCACGTTGCGCCAGCAGTCGGGCTAAGATGGGTCCAATCCCCTGTATTTGTGCCAGATCTTCTTCAATTTGGGGGTCGGTATTTGTTTTTGTATGCCATCTTTTCTCCATTTTATCGCAACTCGCTTCCCTTTTTAGTTTTTGAATTATGAGCCGGTTCAATGTAATTTAGGTGAAAGACCTCTTTCAACTGTTTTTTCAAAAATATTTTTACCTCTTCCATATCAATGGTTTCACCAAGCTCTTTTTCCATTGAGGTTACCCCTTTATCCACAAAGCCGCACGGGTTGATATATGAAAAATAGTGGAGATTGGTATTTACGTTGAGTGCGAATCCATGCATCGACACAAAGTGACTGGCTCTCACACCTATGGCACATATCTTTCGTGCGTTGGGCGTATCGGTATCGAGCCACACGCCGGTGGCGCCATCCAGCCTTTCGCCCTTTAACCGGTATGCGGCAAGGGTTTTGATAATGGCCTCTTCCAGGCCATGGATGTACTCTTTAATACCCAGATGCATTTGCTCAAGGTCAAAAATGGGATAGCCAACAATCTGTCCGGGACCATGATAGGTTATGTCTCCACCCCGGTTGATTTTGTAAAAGGAGGCATTTATCTGTTTCAGCAGGTCGTCCTGAATCAGCAGATTGCTGGCCTGGCCACTCTTGCCCAGGGTAAACACATGGGGGTGTTCGCAAAATATAAGATGGTTGACGATGGTCTCCTGATTCTCAGGGGTCTCGCGATTTTGAAGTTTGCTTTGCACAATTCGGTTAAACTGCTCTTCCTGATAGTCCCAGGCTTTTTTATAGTCGATCAATCCCAGGTCTTCGAATATGGTGGAGGATTGACTCATGACTTTAAGGCGTTTATATGTTTCTCGGCGTGGTAGGAAGAACGCACCAGAGGACCGCTTTCCACATATTTGAATCCTTTTTTAAGACCCTCGGTTTTGTAAATCGCAAATTGCTCCGGTGTTACATATTCTGTTACCTCCAGGTGTTTGGGGCTTGGCTGAAGATATTGCCCTATGGTGAGCACCTTTACACCAACGCCCAGCAGATCGTCCATAGTTTCAAAAACCTCGCCGGGCATTTCGCCCAGGCCGCCCATAATGCCCGATTTACTCACCACGCCCGAGTCGGAAATGGTTTTTAAAACCTTGAGGCTGAGATCGTATTTTGCTTTGCTTCGGATCTGAGGGGTGAGGCGCCGCACGGTTTCGAGGTTGTGACTCACCACCTCAGGGCCGGCATCAATCACCTGTTGAATGAGATGCCGCAAACCATTGAAGTCGGGGATGAGCACTTCCAGCGTTATACCGGGGTTTAACTCTTTGACTTTGCGGATGGTTTCAGCCCAGATGCCGGCTCCTCCATCCTCCAAATCATCGCGGTCAACCGATGTAATTACTGCATGACGCAGCTTCATTATGCGAATGGAGCGCGCAATGCGCAAAGGTTCCATAAAATCTACTGCATCGGGTTTTCCGGTTTTTACATTGCAAAATTTGCAGGCGCGGGTGCAAATATCTCCCAAAATCATGAAAGTGGCGGTGCCATTTCCCCAGCACTCGGCTGCGTTGGGACATTTGCCACTGGTGCAAATGGTATGCAGTTTATGATCGCGGATGGTTTTGTGCATCCAATTGTAATCAGCGGTATTGGGAAGTTGTATCTTAAGCCATGCTGGTTTTGACACACGCTTTTTTACTATATTTTCCATATAAATTGAAGTTTATGAGTTTTATATATTGAAGCTTTTCAAACGTACAATTTTAATCAAAAAAAAAGGCATTGCCAACCATTTGAACAACCTCCTGCCAATTGATAACAAAATGTGCATTTATAATGAAAGTTTAAAGCAGGGCTGTTAGCTAAAGATATTTTCGTGGTTATTGCTTACCTTTGTAACGTGTTACCTATTTGTAACCGGGGTTTTGACCTTTAGTTTGCTGAACGACAAAGTTGGTCAAATCCTGCAAGTACTTTTTCCTGTTTTACCCTCTGCCTACCGGCAGGCAGGATAGGCAGGAAATCTAATGATCCATTGAATATATGAACCAACTCGAACTTAGCGAACAGGAGATCATCAGGCGCAACAGCCTTGATGAGTTAAGAAAATTAGACATCAATCCTTATCCTGCCGAAGAATATACCGTAACCCATTTCTCCCGCGATATAAAAGATAGTTTTGAATCCAATCCCGAAGTTTATCAGGAGGTGAGCATCGCCGGCCGGATTATGGGGCGCCGCATTATGGGAAGCGCCTCCTTTGCTGAATTGAAAGACAGCCAGGGGAGGATTCAGCTCTACCTCAGACGTGACGATATTTGCCCCGGGGAGGATAAATCTCTTTACAACACCGTATTTAAAAAATTGCTGGATATAGGTGATTTTATTGGTGTAAAAGGCTTTGTGTTTAAAACACAGATGGGCGAGATTTCAGTTCATGTCACGTCACTTATTGTTTTGTCGAAATCGTTAAGGCCTTTACCTGTAGTCAAGGAGAAAGACGGCCAGGTATATGACGCCTTTACCGATCCCGAACAGCGTTACCGTCAGCGGTACGTCGATTTGGTTGTGAACGACCATGTGAAGGAGATCTTCATTAAGCGAACGCAGCTGATTAATACCATGCGGGAGCTGTTTAACGCACGGGGCTATCTGGAGGTGGAAACTCCGGTTTTACAGCCCATTCCGGGTGGAGCGGCGGCACGGCCTTTCATCACCCATCACAATGCGTTGAATATGCCACTCTATTTGCGAATTGCCAACGAGCTCTATCTTAAAAGACTTATTGTGGGCGGGTTCGATGGTGTGTATGAGTTTTCAAAAGATTTTCGCAACGAAGGGATGGACCGGACGCACAACCCCGAGTTCACCGTGATGGAAATATATGTGGCTTATAAGGACTATAAATGGATGATGAATTTCACCGAGGAGATGGTGGAGAAGGTCGCCCTTAGCCTTCATGGCACCACTAAGTTGCAGGTGGGCGAACACATCATTGATTTTAAGCGACCTTATAAGCGCATCACCATGTTGGATGCTATTAAAGAGCATACCGGCTTTAATCTTGCCGGCATGAATGAGGAGCAGATAAGAGAGGTGTGCGACCAATTGCAAATCGAGCACAACCCCTCCATGGGAAAGGGAAAGCTGATTGATGAGATTTTTGGAGAAAAATGTGAGCCTTCTTATATCCAGCCTACCTTTATTATCGACTACCCTGTGGAGATGTCTCCCTTGTGCAAAAAACATCGTGACAATCCCGAACTCACCGAGCGTTTTGAACTTATGGTAAATGGTAAAGAGATTGCCAATGCCTACTCGGAACTCAACGATCCCATCGATCAGCTGGAGCGTTTTCAGGAGCAGTTGAATCTGTCCGAAAAGGGCGACGACGAAGCCATGTTTATTGACCAGGATTTTGTGAGAGCGCTGGAGTATGGTATGCCGCCCACCTCCGGGCTGGGTATAGGCATTGATCGGCTGGTGATGCTCATGACCAACCAGAGCTCTATTCAGGAGGTGCTGCTTTTTCCACAGATGCGACCCGAAAAGAAGAAAGAGAGAGACAGCGAGGAAAAATTCACGGCGCTGGGCATTCCCGTCCAATGGGTACCCGTGCTTTATAAGGCCGGATACCGAAGAGTTGATGAGATGCTGAATGGCAGTCCCGACAAGTTGCACCAGGAGCTTTGCGGGTTGAATAAAAAATATAAACTTGAGCTTGTTAATCCTTCCAGAGAAGAGGTGGGAAAGTGGCTAAATGCTAAATAATCCCTAATCCTTTAGAGGGTCAAATCTTTTTTAAAAAATAAAGGCACTGCATTATGGATGAAGCCTCGACCATTGGAATAATAGGAAGTGGCAGTTGGGCCACCGCCATTGCTAAAATGGTGTTGAACAATTCAGACCAGTTAAACTGGTATTTTCGCAACGGAAAGCACATCGACCAGTTCAAATACACCGGTCGCAATCCCAATTATCTCACGGGGGTGGATTTTGAAACGGAAAATATCTTTTTTTCCGACGATATCAACGAGATTGTTGAGCGATCGGAGGTGCTCATATTTGCCGTGCCTTCGGCTTTTTTAAAAAATTCACTAAAGCATCTAAAAACGCCTTTGCACAATAAGTATATTGTTTCGGCAATCAAAGGGCTGGAGTCGGAAAAGAATCTGATTATTGCCGATTTTTTCAATATTAACTATAATGTGCCACTGGAATCCATTTTAGTTATCTCAGGTCCTTGTCATGCCGAAGAGGTGGCACTGGAGCGGTTGTCGTATCTCACCATTGCCTGCCAGAATGAAAAAACTGCGCGGCAGTTTGCCGCCCGGCTGGAGTGTTCCTACATCAAGACTCCCATATCCGATGATATTTATGGTACCGAATATGCAGCGGTGCTGAAAAATGTGATGGCCATTGCTTCTGGTATTTGTCATGGGCTGGGGTATGGCGATAACTTTCAGGCGGTTCTTATTTCCAACGCCATACAGGAGATCAAACGCTTTGTGGATACCGTACATCCCATCGCCCGCGACATTAAGAGTTCGGCTTATCTGGGCGATCTTCTGGTGACCAGCTATTCCCAGTTCTCGCGTAACCGCACTTTTGGCAACATGCTGGGAAAGGGCTATTCGGTAAAAACCGCACAGTTAGAAATGCTGATGATTGCCGAAGGCTATTACGCAGTAAAAAGCATTAAGCAGATTAACCAAAAATATAATGTTAGTATGCCCATTACCGACGCTGTTTACAATATTATTTATGAAAAGATATCACCCGCCATCGAAATAAAATTACTGACGGGATATTTGCGATAAAATAAAGTTGCGCTTCAGTAACTAAACCAATTTAGTGGTAAACTAATCTGTAATTTTATGAGAAATTTGAAGATTGATGTATCTCAGGTGGCACCACTCGTAAGCCGCCAGATGATTGAAAAAGAAAAGGAAAAAACACTGGAACAACTTAAAGTGCTTTCTGATAAAACGGGTAAAGGCAATGATTTTTTGGGTTGGGTGGACCTTCCGTCCCAAATAACGCCTCAGCAGATAGAGACCCTTAACCAAACTGCCGCCCGGTTGCGCCGGAAAGCCGATTATGTGGTGGTAGTGGGTATTGGTGGCAGTTATCTGGGGGCGCGTGCTGTAATTGATGCGCTAAATAGCTCATTTGATCACCTTCAGCCCAAACGCACCCATCCGGTGATTCTTTTTGCCGGTCAGAATATAGGAGAAGATTATACCTACGATTTGGTGAAATTACTAAAAGACCAATCGTTTGCGATCATTGTAATTTCCAAGTCGGGAACCACTACCGAGCCCGCTCTCGTTTTCCGTATTCTTAGAGAGATGCTGGAGAGCAAATACACCAAAGAGGAGGTTAAGGAGCGTATTGTAGCCGTTACCGATGCAAGCCAGGGCGCTTTGCGTACCCTGGCCGTTCAGGAGGGATATGAAACCTATGTGATCCCTGATGATGTAGGCGGACGTTATTCGGTGCTTACCCCGGTGGGGTTGTTGCCCATTGCAGTGGCTGGATTTAATCTCGTCGAACTTGTGCTGGGTGCGGCCGATATGGAGAAGCTCACCTCTCCCGAAGTTCCTTTTTGGGATAATCCGGCAGCTGTTTATGCAGCCACCCGTAATTTACTTTACCGGCAGGGGAAAAAAACCGAAATACTGGTCAACTACAACCCCAAACTTCATTTTGTAGCAGAGTGGTGGAAGCAGCTTTTTGGCGAAAGCGAAGGTAAGGAGGGCAAAGGAATTTTTCCTGCTGCCGTGGACTTTACCACCGACCTGCACAGTATGGGGCAGTGGATACAGGAGGGCGAGCGCACTATTTTCGAGACGGTAGTTGCCGTGGCTGCAGCTCACAGGCGTGTTTTAATTCCCCGGGATGAGGCCAATCTGGACAAACTGAATTACCTGGCTGGCAAGCGCATCGACGAAGTGAATAAAATGGCCGAGTTGGGTACGCGACTGGCACATACCGACGGTGGCGTTCCCAATATTCGCATCGAGATTCCCGAATTGGGGGAGTATTCATTGGGACAGCTGCTCTATTTTTTCGAAAAGGCCTGTGGCATCAGTGGTTACATTCTGGGAGTGAATCCCTTCGATCAGCCCGGAGTGGAAGCCTACAAGAAAAATATGTTTGCCCTGTTGGGTAAGCCGGGCTTCGAGAAGGAGACAAAAGTCATTCAGGAGCGCATAAAGTAAGAGAGGGAAAGCTGCTTTTTTGAGACAGCTTCTTTTCCTAATTATTATGCACTCTGTTTTGTTGCTAAATGGTCTCTTTTTCTTAATTTTGCGCCTGTTCGATGAAAAAGAATATGAATGACAGATTTTAAGAAGATAAAAACGGCGCTGGTTTCGGTGTATCAAAAAGATGGACTGGACGAGGTCGTTAGAGTTTTAGATAAACAGGGTGTACAGATTTATTCAACTGGCGGAACCCAATCGTTTATCGAGCAATTAGGGGTTAAGGTCACACCGGTGGAGTCGCTTACGGGCTTTCCCTCCATCCTGGGAGGGCGCGTTAAAACGTTGCATCCCAAAGTCTTTGGCGGTATTCTTGCACGCCGCAACAATGCTGCGGACCAAAAACAGATGGAGGATTTTGCCATTCCCGCAATGGATTTAGTCGTTGTGGACCTCTATCCTTTTGAAGATACGGTGACAAATGGTGCATCGCACGAAGATATTATTGAGAAGATCGATATTGGTGGCATTTCGCTTATTCGTGCTGCCGCTAAAAATTACAACGATGTGCTGATCGTACCCTCCCGGGAGATGTATCCTGCTTTTTTGCAATTACTTGGTGAAAATAATGGAGGAACCACCACCGGCCATCGCAAATTTTTTGCCACCGCCGCGTTCGCAGTTACTTCACAGTACGATACAGCCATCTTTAATTACTTCAGTGCAGGTGAATATCCCGCCTTCCGGCAAAGCGTAGAGGGCAGTAAGTCGTTACGCTATGGCGAAAACCCGCATCAGGAAGGAATCTTTTACGGCCGCTTCGATGAGATATTTGATCAATTGCACGGGAAGGAGATATCCTACAACAACCTTTTGGACATTGATGCCGCCGTATCTCTTATTTCCGAGTTTAACGAAACTACCCTGGCCATCATTAAGCATAACAACGCCTGCGGACTGGCTTCGCGGGACGATATCACCCAGGCCTGGCGGGATGCTTTGGCAGGCGACCCGGTTTCGGCATTTGGCGGAATTATTGTTGCCAACGTACCCATTACCAGAGAGGTGGCTGAGGAGATTAATAAAATCTTCTTTGAAGTAATTATTGCACCTCAATATGATTCTGCAGCCCTTGAAGTACTTGGGCAGAAGAAAAACCGCATTATCCTGGTGCAGAAGCCATCGAAGCAAACTTCCCTGACTACCCGGACATTGCTGAACGGGGTTTTGGTGCAGGAGAGAGACCTGGCCACAGAGTCGGTGGAACATTTGCAGGTGGTTACCCGTATAAGCCCTTCGGAAGCAGAAGTTCAGGATATGCTGTTTGCCAATAAAATAGTGAAACACTCAAAATCGAATGCCATTGTGTTGGCAAAAAGCAAACAGTTACTGGGTAGTGGTATAGGTCAAACTTCCAGGGTGGATGCATTGAAACAAGCCATCGCCAAGGCACACTCTTTTGGATTTGAGTTGAGAGGTGCAGTATTGGCCTCCGATGCTTTCTTTCCATTTGACGATTCAGTGAGACTGGCATCTCAGGCTGGAGTTAAAGCCGTAATTCAGCCTGGTGGCTCGGTACGCGATAAAGATTCAATCGACTTTTGTGATAAAAATCAGGGTACGATGGTGTTCACGGGCAGGCGTCACTTTAAACATTAAAAAAAGAAGAATAGATGGGATTATTTTCATTTTTGTCGCAGGAGCTGGCAATGGATTTGGGCACCGCGAACACCATTATCATACAAAACGATAAGATAGTTGTGGATGAACCCAGCATTGTAGCTCTGGACCGGCGTACCGGTAAGCTGATAGCCATTGGCAACAAGGCCAGACAAATGCAGGGAAGGACCCACGACAGCATATATACCATTCGCCCTTTGCGCGATGGCGTTATCGCCGACTTTAACGCCGCAGAGCAGATGATACGGGGCATGATTAAGATGATCAATCAGAATAAAAGAAGCTCACTTTTTACCCCTTCACTCACCATGGTTATTTGTATTCCCTCGGGCAGCACCGAGGTGGAGATAAGAGCGGTGCGTGACTCGGGTGAGCATGCCGGCGGACGCGAAGTGTATATGATTTACGAACCCATGGCAGCAGCACTGGGGATAGGTTTGGATGTGGAAGCACCCGAAGGCAATATGGTGGTTGACATAGGCGGTGGAACCACCGAAATTGCCGTCATCTCACTGGGAGGAATCGTTACCAATATGTCCATACGCATTGCCGGCGACGATCTTACTTCCGATATTATGGAATATATGAGGCGGCAGCATAACATTAAGATTGGCGAGCGTACTGCCGAAGATATTAAGATAAGAGTGGGCTCTGCCCTGCCTGAGCTGGACGATCCACCCGCCGACTTTATTGTACAGGGACCTAACCAGATGACTGCCCTGCCCATTGAGGTTCCGGTTTCGTATCAGGAAATATCCCACTGCCTGGAGAAATCGATCTCTAAAATGGAGACAGCCATTCTTAACGCTTTGGAACAAACACCGCCAGAACTCTATTCCGACATCGTGAATAATGGCATTTATCTGGCAGGAGGGGGCGCATTGCTGAGGGGGTTGGATCGCAGATTGACTGATAAAATTAATATTCCCTTTCATATTGCCGAGAATCCCTTGCAGGCCGTAGGCCGGGGAACAGGCATAGCATTGAAAAACAGGAATAAACTTTCCTTCTTGATTCGATAAACTTCCGATTGAAATCAGAGAAGGTAGTGCGAGGGGTGTAATTTTTTTCAAATGATATAGTCTGGCTTGGCTCGGGTTTTTCGTGCTCGTGCCTCTGACTTAGAACTTACCCGCCGGCCGGCAGGTAAGTTATTTGAGTTTAACCAAAAGAGGAAGACTGTTTTATTTTAGATAAGATATCAAGATGAATATAATGCTGTGAAATTATAATGAGGAACTTTTTTCGTTTCATCATCCGCTATTATGCTTTTTTGTTGTTTCTGCTTCTTGAGACGCTCTGTTTTTATTTCATCTTTAATTACAGTCGCTATCATAATGATGTTTATAAAACTACATCCAACAAAGTGAGTGGCTTTATATTTGAGAATTTTAGCGGTGTTGTGCAGTATTTTTATTTAAAAGAGATGAACCATGATCTGGCTTCCGAAAATGCCTATCTGAGGAGCCAGATGCCCTCCACATTTGAACTGTCCAGGGACTATTTTCGTGCTGCATACGACAGTCTGTCCCAGCAGGGTTTTAAATACCGGTCCACGCGCGTCATCAACAACTCCGTAAATAAGCATTTTAACTATTTAACTCTCAACAAGGGGTCACTTCATGGCATACGCCCCGATATGGGTGTGATCTCCGCGCGCGGAGTAGTGGGCGTTGTGCTCAATGTGTCGGAGCATTATGCAACCGTTATTTCGCTGCTTAATACCCGGCTGAAGATATCTGCCCGATTAAAAGATACCGGGTTTTTTGGCTCCATGGAGTGGGATGGCCGCTCGTACCGTTATGCCTGGCTGGATGAGATTCCGGCGCACGCAACCCCCAGGGTGGGCGATGCCGTAGTGACCAGTGGTTTTTCGGCCATCTTTCCCGAGAACATCCTCATTGGTACCATTGATGAGGTTATTTTGAATGAAGGAGAAGGCTTTTACGACCTCCGCGTTTTGCTGTCGGTTGATTTTAAAAAGCTGCACTATGTGGAAGTGGTCGAGAAATATTTTGCCCCCGAACAACGCGAACTGGAAAAAATAAGTGAAGATGATTAACCAGCTGCCCCGATATTTTTTTAATTTTGTGGTATTTGTGTTACTGCAGGTGTTACTGCTTAATAATTTGCAGTTCAGCGGCTATCTAAACCCTTATGTATATGTGCTTTTCATTATTACCCTGCCATTTTCTACTCCTAAGTGGCTTCTGCTGTTATTGGGGATGGTAACCGGTATTACCATCGATATTTTTATGAACACTTTCGGGCTTCATGCCGCGGCCACGGTGTTTATGGCTTACATGCGGCCTGTGGTACTTGCCCCCATAGCTCCCCGCGAGGGTTATGAAACAGGTAAACTGCCGGTTCCTGCGCATTATGGTTATGTCTGGTTCTTAAAGTACACTTCTTTAATGGTATTTTTGCACCACCTGTTTTTGTTTATGGTAGAGGCATTTACCTTCGAGATGTTTTGGAGCACCCTATGGAAAAGTATTGTCAGCAGTTTATTCACGATTTTAATTATTTTAATCGTTATGCTTTTTGCCAGGGACGAAAGCAGAACCATGTAAAAGTTGATGTGTAGTGGAGGGAGTTAGAAATCGGACATTAATTATTGGCGCATTAATAGGCCTTCTGGGTGTAATATTCATCTTCAGGCTCTTTATGTTGCAGGTATTCGATCCATCGTATAAGTACTCGGCCGAAAGCAATACCCGACGAAAAATTACCGAATATCCTTCACGCGGTTTAATTTACGATCGCAACGGTAAATTGTTGGTATCCAATCAGGCGGTGTATGATGTCATGGTGGTTCCCCGTGAAGTGGTTCCGTTCGATACCGCTGAGTTTAGCCAGTGCCTGGGCGTGACCCGCGAAAAAGTGGATGAGCTGTTTCAGGAGCTCTATCAAAGGTTGAAGACCCCTCAGATTTCATCATACAAGCCCTCCGTGTTTTTTAAACAGCTCTCGGCCGAGCAATATGGCGTTTTTCAGGAAAAGTTATACAAGTTTAAAGGCTTTTTTGGCCAGCGACGTATCCTGCGTAAATATGAATACCCCAATGCAGCGCATGTGTTGGGGTATGTGGGGGAGATTGGGGAAGGAGAGCTTAAAAGAGAGCCTTACTATTCGCGGGGCGACTACTGGGGAATCAGTGGGGTGGAACAATCGTACGAAGAATATTTACGCGGCAGCAAAGGGGCCAGTTATGTGCTGGTAGATGTACATGGACGCGAAAAGGGCGCTTTTAAGGATGGCAAATTCGATACGCCTGCTTCTGCGGGGAAAAACCTTACGCTTTCATTGGATATGGAGTTGCAGGCCTATGGCGAGCAACTTATGCAAAACAAGGTGGGCAGCATTGTAGTCATCGAACCTTCATCGGGAGAGATACTGGCCATGGTGTCGGCACCTTACTACGATCCCTCTCTTTTGGTGGGACGCGACAGAAACACCAACTTCCCTGTTTTGTCGGCCGATACGCTCTATCCTTTGCTTAACCGGGCCATTATGTCGGGCTATCCTCCCGGCTCTACCTTTAAGCCATTAATGGCACTTATAGCTGAGCAGGAGGGCGTATTACTGCCCCAAACTATGTACGGTTGTCAGATGGGATACCACGCGCGCGGACTGTCGGTGGGTTGTCACTCTCACCCCTCACCGCTGGATTTGCGGGCTTCGCTTCAAATGTCGTGTAATGCCTATTATTGCAATGTGTTCCGAAGCGTGTTGGACAATCCCTCCTACCAATCGGCTAAGGAGGGGTTGGATGTGTGGAAAGATTATCTGGTAAAATTCGGATTTGGTTATCGCCTGGGTTCTGATTTTAACAACGAGAACCGCGGACTGGTGCCCAATAGCAGTTATTACGATAAGATTTACGGCGGCCGTTGGAGTTCGCTTACCGTGATTTCTCTGGCCATTGGCCAGGGCGAACTGCTTACCACACCCATCCAAATTGCCAATATGACCGCCGCCATTGCCAATCGGGGTCACTGGCTCGTGCCGCATGTTATAAAAGAGGTGGAAAACGATACCATTCCCTCCCGGTTTAGTGAGCCGCATGATGTGGGTATAGCGCCTGATTTTTTTACACCCGTTGTAGATGGCATGGAGATGGCCGTTTGGGGAGGTGGCGGGAGTACGGCACGCATTGCGCAAATCCCCGGGGTATCCATCAGCGGAAAAACAGGGACCTCACAAAACCCTCACGGCAAGGATCACAGCATATTTATTGCTTTTGCACCCAAAGATAATCCGCAGATTGCGGTAGCTACCTTTGTGGAAAATGGTACTTTCGGAGCAACATATGGGGCTCCCATATCGAGCCTCGTTATTGAGTATTATCTCAACCGGAAAATTGACCGCTCGCGTAAATGGATTGAACAAAGAATGTTAGACGCCGATTTGATACATGAGAAACAGCATTAGATCTTACAAGCATATAGACTGGATAGCCGTTCTCCTCTATGGATGTCTGGTGGCCTTTGGCTGGCTGAATATCTATGCGGCCAACTCCAGCCCCGATGAACCTTTCTATTTTGACATCTCCAGAGAGTACACAAAACAGCTTATCTGGATAGCCCTTTCAGTAGTTATGATTGGTATATTGTTGTTAGTGGATAGTAAGTTTTTTCTTGAGTTTGCCTATATATTTTTTAGCATCGGCATTTTATTACTGCTGGTGGCTCTGTTTTTTGGGAAAGAAATTAATGGTGCCCGGGCCTGGTTTGAAATAGGGTCCATGCGTTTTCAGCCCGTGGAGGTAGCTAAAGTGGGCACAAACCTTGCTGTGGCCCGAATTATAAGCCGGTTTAATTTTCGGATATCCGATAAAAGGGATATTCTGAAATTAGCCCTGGTAGTTTTCCTGCCTTTTGTTATCATTTTGCTGCAAAACGATACTGGATCGGGTTTGGTATTTGTCTCTTTTTTTATTGTATTTTTCCGCGAAGGCATGTCACCCCTGATTTTACTCTTTGGATTGGGAGCGGCAGCGGTATTTGTTCTTTCACTCATCCTGGATGGATTTTACATCGTATTGATATTGAGCTTTTTGTTTGTGGTTTCTCTGTTTTTTACGGGAAGACGTAAAGATGCTCTTAGGGTTCTGGCTATCATTTCGTTACCTTTCATGGTGGCCCTGGTTATATATAAAATAGCGGACGCCCAAATGCCGCAAATCGCCTTTTTATTGGCAGGTCTTGGACTGGCCTCTCTGTTTTTGGGTATTAAAGCTCTTATGAAACGTCTGAAGCAAGTGGGGATGGGCGTTATACTCCTTTGGGGAATCCTGGGGTTTACATTTTTTGCCGATTATTTTTTCGACAATGTGCTCTCCGATTATCAGCGCACCCGGGTACAAGTTATGCTGGGGCTGGAAGATGACCCTCTGGGGGCCGGCTACAATGTGAATCAGTCAAAGATTGCTATTGGTTCGGGTGGCCTTTATGGGAAGGGTTTTTTACAGGGTACGCAAACTAAGTTCAACTTTGTGCCCGAGCAGAGCACTGACTTTATCTTTTGTACTGTGGGCGAAGAGTGGGGATTTGTGGGCACAACTTCGGTAGTGATTTTGTTTATGCTGCTCATCTACCGCATTATTTACCTGGCCGAACGGCAACACTCCGTTTTTAGCCGTGTATTCGGCTACGGCGTGGCCTCCATCTTCCTTTTTCATGTGGCCATAAATATTGGTATGACCATCGGTCTGGCGCCTGTCATAGGAATCCCTCTGCCCTTTTTTAGCTATGGCGGCTCCTCCTTTTGGGGTTTTACCATTTTGTTGTTCATTTTTATAAAACTCGACACCAATCGAACAGAGCTCATCCGGTAAATAATGTATCTTTATCAGGAACTCAAAATTTAATTCTGATGAAGGCCCTCGTGCTCGAACAATACAATAAGCTGGTTTATAAAGATGTAGAATTACCCCGGATGCTTTTGGATGAGGTAATGATAAAAGTGGAAGTCTGCGGTATCTGCGGCTCCGACGTGCATGGCATGGACGGTAGCACCGGCCGGCGCTATCCGCCCCTTATCATGGGACATGAAGCTTCGGGGGTCATTGTGGATTGTGGCCGAAGCGTGAAAGATTGGAAGCCGGGGGACCGCGTTACATTCGACTCCACCATCTACCCATTAGACGATTGGTACACGCTTGAGGGGCGTTATAACCTGAGTGACAACCGGCAGGTGATAGGTGTTTCACCCGGCGATTATACCCGCAACGGCGCTTTTGCCGAATTTGTGGCGGTGCCTCAGCATATTCTTTATCGCATCCCCAACAACATATCTTTCCAGCAGGCTGCCATGGTAGAGCCAGTGTCGGTGGCGCTTCATGCCATCAAACAGGGAAAACCTGTATTGGGCGAAACCGCCGTGGTAACGGGCGCAGGCATGATAGGCCTCTTCATCATTAAATTACTGGCTATCTCAGGATTGTCTAATATAGTTGCCATCGATATTGACCCCGGTAAACGGAACCAGGCAGCCACAAAGGGCGCCAGCCTTACTTTTGCACCAGATGATAAGGGCGGGATGCAGAAGATTTTAGCATTCACCCAAAGTCGCGGAGCCGACCTGTCGTTCGAGGCGGTAGGGATCAGCGAAACGGTTAACACTGCCATTGATGTGTTGCGCAAAGGAGGGCGGTGTGTATTGGTGGGGAATGTTTCGCCCGCCATCAGCTTTCCGCTTCAAAAGGTGGTGACAAAAGAATTGAGCGTTCTGGGCAGTTGTGCCATACGGGGTGAATACGAAGCAGCACTCTCACTCATCGGAAAAGGTAAGATTACTGTAAAAGATCAGATCTCGGTAGTTGCCCCTTTGGCCGATGGTGCAGAATGGTTTCAACGGCTAAGGGAGAAAAACAACGGGCTGAATAAGGTTATTTTGGTTCCGTAGAATTTGAAATAGCAATAAACAAATGACGAAACAAACCCTAAATGTCGCCATTGCCGGTTGCGGCAAAGTGGCGCATCTGCATGCCAAAGCCGTTAAAGAATCCGGTCATCTCAAATTGGTAGCCGCCTGGAGCAGGACGTCCACGTCGGCGGATCGTTTTGCCCGGCAGTATGGATTAAAATCCTACAGCGATGTTTCGCGCATGGTGGTTGAAAGCGATATTGATGTGGTTATTGTTTGCACGCCGCATCCTTTTCACCGGGAGCCCTCTGTGTTGGCGGCTGAAGCCGGCGCACATGTGTTGGTTGAAAAGCCTCTGGCCGTGTCGCTTGAGGATTGTGATGCCATGATTTATGCCTGTCGGGTGAATAAAGTGAAAATGGGCGTTATCAGCCAGCGCAGATGGTACCCGCCGGCGCTAAGAATAAAGCAGGCCATTGATGCCGGTAAAATATCCACTCCCATGCTGGGCACCGTCACCATGTTGGGCTGGCGGGATCGCGACTATTACGATGCCGATGCATGGCGTGGCACCTGGAACATGGAGGGTGGCGGGGTGCTGGTGAATCAGTCACCGCATCAGCTCGATCTGCTGCTTTGGTACATGGGCGATATTGAGGAGGTTTTCGGCATCTGGAAAAATGTGAACCACCCATACATTGAGGTGGAAGATACAGCTTTGGCCATTATCCGTTTTAAAAACGGCGCCCTGGGAAACATCCTTGTAAGCAACTCCCAAAAGCCTGGCATCTATGGAAAGGTGCATGTGCATGGTAAAAATGGTGCTTCGGTGGGCGTACAAACCGAAAGCGGGGCCATGTTTATCGCCGGTAGAACCGGCATTGGCGAACCACCTTTTAACGACATCTGGACGGTGCCCGGTGAGGAACATCTGCCGCAAGAGTGGCAGAAGAAGGATGCCCGGCTCTTTGCAGAGATCGATCCCACCGTGTGGTTTATAAAACAGCAGATTGAAGATTTTGGAGATGCCATATTTGAGAATCGCGAACCTATGGTAACCGGTGCATTTGGTCGTAAAACCGTGGAGCTTTTTAATGCGATTTATCAGAGTCAGAAGGAGGGAAAGCCGGTAAAGTGTCCATTGTAATAGATGTTATTTTCGTATCTTTATGAAAAAATAGTTATGAAACGACAATCCTTGATTGATAATACCATCCGAAATATCAATCAGTTACCTGATTCGAGAATTAAGGAAGTCAATGATTTTACTGAGTTTCTGCTAAGTAAGATTGAGGACAGGATTATACAGAAAGGTTTACATCAGCTAACGTCTGATTCAAAGGCTTTTGATTTTCTGAAAGACGAAGAAGATCTTTATTCGGTGAATGATTTGAAAGAGCAGTATTGATGGAAAAAGGAGATATTGTACTTATTCCATTTTCTTTTACGGATTTAACCGGAAACAAAAACAGACCCGCCATCATCTTAATCAGTGGTGCAGAGGATGTGACAGTCTGCCTTGTAACGACCCAAACTCATTAGCAATCCCACTTTGACATCTCAGTTAATCCGTCAGCACTAAACGGACTTAAGAAACCCTCTCTAATACGCTTAAGTAAAATAGCGACAATAGATAAAGATTTAATTATTGGAAGGCTGGGAAAATTGGATAATGTTTATCTTGATTTGCTGAATAAAAATTTAAAGAAAATTTTGCAATTATAGCTTGGATACATATTCAAAATGGCTAAAACCAAAAGTGTATTTGTTTGTCAAAATTGCGGCTCGGAGTCGCCCAAGTGGATAGGAAAGTGTTATGCCTGTGGCGAATGGAACACCTATGTGGAGGAGTTGGCGGTTACAGGGAAATCGAAGAATAGCCTGCGCCTGCCGGGCGGCGGACAGGTGCGCCAGAAACCGGTGCCGGTTTCATCGGTCACCGTGGATAAGGTGCCGCGTATCGATACCGGTATCAACGAGTTCAACAGGGTGCTGGGCGGCGGTATCGTTCCCGGAACGCTGATCCTGCTGGGCGGTGAACCAGGCATCGGAAAATCCACACTGGTGTTGCAAATGGCCATGAAGCTCACGGAGCATACCGTGCTCTATATTTCTGGCGAAGAGAGCCCGCAACAGATAAAGCTCAGAGCTAACCGCCTGGGTGCCGAAGAGGGCGATCATTGCTACATTGTAAGTGAAACTTCGCTGGAGCGTATCCTCACCCACATTGAGAATGTGAAGCCCGGCCTGGTCGTGATCGACTCGGTGCAAACCCTTGAAAGAGAGGGCGTGGAGTCGGCACCGGGAAGTGTTTCGCAAATACGCGAGTGTACCGCCGTAGTGCTGCGAATTGCCAAAGAGCAGAACCTGCCGGTACTGCTCATCGGCCATATCAACAAGGAGGGGCACCTTGCCGGGCCAAAAGTACTGGAGCACATGGTGGATGTGGTGCTTCAGTTCGAGGGCGACCGGCACTATATGTATCGTATCTTACGATCGGTGAAAAACCGGTTTGGCTCCACCTCCGAGATTGGCATATTTGAGATGCAGAGCTACGGTCTGCGCGAAGTGACCAACCCCTCGGAGATGTTGCTGGCTCATCACGATGAGGAGATGAGCGGCATCGCTATCGCAGCAGCGCTGGAAGGCATTCGGCCCTTCCTGATTGAGGTACAGGCACTGGCCAGTACGGCGGCCTATGGAACACCTCAGCGCTCTTCCACGGGATTCGACCTGAGGCGGCTCAATATGTTGCTGGCCGTGCTGGAAAAGCGGGCCGGTTTTAAACTGGCGGCCAAGGATGTGTTCCTGAATATTGCCGGCGGGCTTAAGGTGAGCGACCCGGCCATCGATCTGGCGGTTGTGAGCGCCGTGCTTTCGTCCAATACAGATCTTAATATCCCCAAGCAGATGTGTGTAACGGGCGAGGTGGGTCTCTCGGGTGAGATACGGCCTGTAACCCGCATCGAACAACGCATAAGCGAAGCTCAAAAACTGGGATTCAAAACCATTGTAGTGCCCCGTTACAACCGGGGAGTGAATTTCGATGCGTTTAATATTAAAATAATTCAGGCAGGTAAAATTGAGGAGGCGTTTCGGGTTTTGTTTGGGTAGATGAAAGATGTTTCTCCTGGATAATAATATGATATATCGCTCACTACCTTTGTTTTCCATCCCTACTTCGACTCCGCTCCACTCCCTTTGCTTTTTTTCAAACCTACTTTTGTGTGGGCTCCACCCCCTTGCGTCATTATTCAATCGATATAACTTCCTGAAAACGATGGGTGAGCGGAGCCGAACCCGAGTTGAAGGCAGCGGAGTCGCTTTCAAGATTATTCCTGGGGTTTTTTAAAGTTTTTGGAGTGGGTTTCATTTTTACATTCTGCTAATTTCTTTAATTCTTCCGGCATTTTATTGATGAGCGCTTCTTTTTTCCCTCTTGTTCAGCTTTGGGCCTCCTTTTCACGGTAAAAAGCGTAATCAATACGTTGAAATTCCTCAAAGTAAACCAGCTTTACAGGCAGCCTTTTTTTAGTATGATTGGCGCCTTCACCATTTTGGTGTTGGGCAAGCCTTCGGTCCAAATCTTTAGTACTGCCCGTATAGTAGCTGCCATCTGAACATTCCAGAATGTACATGTATCCGGTTATCATGCGTAAACCATTTTAGTAGGGTATTGCTTAACCCGGGCTTCGACTTCGCTCAGCCCTCCTTCCAGTCCCGGCAAAGGCTTTTACAATGTCCCTGAAACTTTCGCCTTCGGGAATGTCAATCAGCGCATCGCCTTGGGATAGCACAAAAAATATTTGCTTACGGTTTTTTCAAGCACTGAGTGGTTCAGCATGTCCGAAGCCTCGGTGATGTCCTTGAGCGTTTGGTCACGGTAAAGGATGTTTATGTTGTCGTCGCCGCTGCTGTATGCGTTGTTGGAGATGTGATCGGTAAAAACGAAGTAGGAGAGTTCGTGGGCAGAGGTGATATTCAGCAGAGCGGCTGCTTTCGCTTTTATGATGTTCACCCGCTCTTCGGTAAAAGGATTATCGGATATTTCGATGCGCAGCAGGTGGCGATTGAGCAGATTGTATGAAAGGCGCGACAGCACCGGATCGGGATGCCGGCTCCATAGTTTCATGGCGCTGAGGATGTCGCTGTCGTCCAGCATGGTAAAATCGTCCAGCAGGGAGGCATTATTCAGATAATCGCTCTTGCGGAAGCGATTTTTCAGAAAGGTGGCTAAAAATGGAGAAGCCGGCACCTCATGACCCGCCAGAGCCAGTTCACGGGCACGCTTGAGGATATGAATCAGCATCTTTTCAGCCACCATGGCTGTTTTATGCAGATACACCTGCCAAAACATCAACCGGCGGGCCACCAGGAATTTTTCAATGGAATAGATGCCTTTAACTTCCACCACCAGCTTATCATCGAATACCTCCAGCATCTTAATGATGCGGTCGGAACCAATCACCCCTTCGGATACGCCGGTGAAAAAGCTGTCGCGTTTCAGGTAATCTAAGCGATCCATATCCAACTGGCCCGACACAAGTTGGTGCAGGAAGGGTTTTCCGGTGTTTCCCTTGAAGACTTCAATGGCCGGCGTCAGTTCATCGTCAAACTGGCGGTTGAGCCGTTTCATCAGCAACAGCGAAATGTCTTCGTGATTCAGCTCTTCTATCAAAGTTGATTCCAGAGCGTGGGAAAAGGGGCCATGCCCAATGTCGTGCATCAGGATGGCCGCATGGGCTGCCACCGACTCTTCGTGGGTGATGTGATGTCCCTTATTTTGGAGTACCGATATGGCAGAGCCCATCAGGTAAAAGGCCCCCAGTGTATGTTGAAACCGGGTATGTACCGCACCGGGATAGACAATAAAGGTAAGTCCCAATTGTTTGATATGCCTTAATCGCTGAAGATAAGGGTGCTCAATAAGCTTAAACAGAATGTTGTCCGGCACGCTGATAAAACCGTGAACCGGGTCATTGATAATCTTTCGCTGTTTGAGGTCGCCTGTCACGGTTGTATTTTTAAGATAATGCAATACAAAGAAATGAATATCCCTGCAAAGCTGCAAATGTTTTGATTTTTAGGCGAAAAGGATTTTGCATTTTCAATCACCTTTTTTTATCTTTGCACCGGTTTTTCGCACGAAACGAGTAGGGGACAGCTGTCCCCTATTTTATTAAATCATTGTGTATGATTACCATAGGGATGATAGAAGGGCTTTTAAAGCCGGTTTTGGAACAGGATAATTGTTTTTTGGTGGGAGTGAATGTGAGTGCCGGTAACCGTATAGTGGTGCACATAGATGGCCCGTCGGATATTAGTATCGATTACTGCATACGGTTGTCGAGGCTTATTGAGCAATCGCTGGACCGGGAAACCGAGGATTTTGAGTTAGAGGTCTCCTCACCCGGCATAGGCCAGCCTTTTAAGGTCAAAGAGCAGTACATCAAAGCTGTAGGCCGGCCGGTGGAGGTGCTTACCAATGAAAGCAAAACGGTTAAAGGTATTTTGAAAGATGTTGATAAGCAGACATTTATCGTAGTCGAAGAGAAAATTGTGAAAGGTGAAGGAAAAAAAAAGAAAAAAGAGTTGCAAATTTTAGAGCATCGTTTTAGTTTTGAAACCATTAAACGGGTAAAAGAACTTGTTGAACTGTAATGGGGACAAATAATCAAAGGACAAAACAGAAATAACCCGTTGATTCATAATTTACAGCTATGAAAAATATTAACCTGATAGACACTTTTTCGGAATTTAAAGATCTGAAGAATATTGACAGAGCCACTATGATACGGGTTCTGGAGGACTCCTTCCGAAGTGTATTGATCAAACTTTTTGGCAGCGACGATAATTTCGATGTCATCATCAATATCGATAAAGGAGACTTTGAGATTTGGCGCAATCGCGAGGTGGTGGCCGATGGCGAAGTGGAGGATCCTAATTTGCAGATTGCACTAAGTGAAGCTAAAAAGATAGAAGAGGATTATGAGATAGGCGAGGAGATAACCGATGAGGTAAACTTTCATCAATTTGGCCGTCGTGCCATTCTCAGCCTTCGTCAAAATCTGGCTGCTCAAATTATGGAACTGGAAAAGGACCATCTTTATAACGTTTATAAAGACCGCATTGGGGATGTGATTACCGGCGAAGTGTATCAGATATGGAAGCGTGAGACGTTGGTGTTGGATGATGAAGGCAATGAGCTTATTTTGCCCAAGTCGGAGCAGATACCTACTGATTTTTTCAGAAAAGGTGATACTCTCAGAGCAGTGGTTATTAAAGTGGAGATACGCAACAACAACCCTTTGATCATTTTATCGCGCACCTCCCCGGTATTTCTTGAAAGGCTCTTTGAATTTGAAGTACCCGAGATTTATGACGGTCTCATAACCATAAAAAAGATTGCGCGTGTACCCGGCGAGCGTGCTAAAGTGGCCGTGGAGTCCTACGACGATCGCATCGATCCGGTGGGCGCCTGTGTGGGGATGAAGGGTTCGCGTATCCACGGAATCGTGAGAGAGTTGAAAAATGAAAATATTGACGTTATAAATTATACTACTAATACACAGCTGTTTATTCAGCGGGCGCTGAATCCTGCCAAAGTGTCGAGTATAAAATTGTTTGAAGATGAAAAGCGGGCCGATGTTTACCTGCAGCCCGAAGAGGTTTCCCTGGCCATAGGCAAAGGAGGGCTTAACATCCGGCTGGCCAGTCAGATTACCGGTTACGAGATTGACGTTTACCGAGAAACAGAAAACGCCGATGAGGAAGATGTGACTCTGGACGAATTCTCGGACGAAATTGAACCCTGGATTATTGATGCACTCAAAGCCATTGGTTGCGATACTGCAAAATCGGTACTGGAACTTAATGTGGAGGACCTGGCCAAACGTACCGATCTTGAGGAGGAGACCATCAATGAGGTGCTGCGAATATTGAAATCCGAATTTGAATAATTGATGTATCTTTGTCCCTCAAAGATTTATAGAATCTTTTTTACCCGAAAAACGAAAGCCCTTTATATGGCAGTTGAAAAAAGACTAATCAAAGTAGCCAAAGAGTTGAATGTGGGAATTGTCACCATAGTGGAGTTCCTGAATAAGAAAGGCTTTGAGCTGGAGGCTAACCCCAATGCCAGAGTCCCGGAGGAGATGCTTGCTCTTTTGAGCAAAGAGTATCGCTCCGATCAAAGCGTAAAGGAGGAGTCTGAGCGATTGGGGGAGCGGAAGCTGAGGGAACGCAAGTCAACCATTACCATTGACGACCTTAAAGAACAGGAGACTGAAGAAGAGGATTTTGAAGCAGAAAAAGAGGAAGCTCCTGTTATCCCCCTCCGCCCCAAAATGGATGTGAAAGTGGTGGGTAAAATAGATTTGGATAAAAAAAGTCACCCTAAGGAACCGCCCGTGGAAAAGGCTCCGCCGGCAGAGCCAATAGCTGCCCCCGTACCGGCCCCCGAAGTTGCCGAAACTACAGAGGTACCTGAACCGGTAGTCAAAGAAACCAAAAAGGAAGAGGTTCAGCCTCAGGAAGCTCAGGAACATCCTAAAGAAGTTGCTGCTGAAGCCGCACAAGCTACCCCCCCGGAAGAGACTCCGGAGGTGGGCCTGAATCGGGTGGGCGAAGTTGAAAAGGAAACCGGTGATGAGGTGGATATTCCTGTGAAGGTGGATAAGCCTGCCAATGGTATTAAGGTGGTGGGAAGGATTGATATAACTTCGGAACCCCGCAAAAAGAAGAGTTCGTCAAAAATTAAATCGCCCAAAGCCGGCGAGTCTGTCAAAAAACAGAAGTCGGTGAAACCCGTTGTTGAGGAAAAGGTACCGCAGCCCCGGGCGGCGGCTGCCGAGAAGAAAATTACAGCATCCGATACGATGACAGAAAGTGTAGAGGCCTTGCCCGAAACTGAAATTAAAAGGGAGGAAGAGGCTTTTATGCCTACTAAAGTTAAAAAACTATCGGGCCCCACTGTAGTGGGGAAAATCGAACTTCCCGCCGATACCCGCGGCGATTCGGCCGAAGAGCGTAAGAAAAAGAAAAAACGTAAGCGTATCCGCAAAGAGAAAGAGCGCGTAAATATAGGAGCCAGGCAGCAACCCGGTGTCGCTGTGCCTCCTGGCGAGAAAAGAGAGAAAAAGAAAAAAGTACAGAAAGTTCGTAAGCGTCCGGCCAGGCCCGAAGTGAGCGAAGAGGATGTGCAAAAGCAAATTAAGGAGACTTTGGCCAGGCTAACCTCCAAAGGGAAATCAAAATCGTCCCGTTATCGTCGCGAAAAGCGCGATGCCGATGCTGTGCGACAACAGGAGGAGATGGAGAGGATGACGGAAGATGAAAAAATCTTACGTGTCACCGAGTTCCTCACTGCCAATGAACTGGCCAGTCTGATGGACGTGCAGGTAACCCAGGTTATCGCCACTTGTATGAGTTTGGGCATGTTCGTTTCTATCAACCAGAGGCTGGATGCAGAGACTATTTCGCTGGTGGCCGAAGAGTATGGATTCACCGTAGAGTTTATCAGCGTGGATGTAGCCGAGTCGATAGATGAGACAGAGGATTCACCCGAAGACCTTTTGCCACGGCCAGCCATCATTACGGTTATGGGCCACGTGGATCATGGTAAAACCTCGTTGCTCGACTACATCCGTAGCGCCAACGTAATAGCTGGTGAAGCGGGTGGCATTACCCAGCACATTGGGGCTTACAGCATGGTGCTCGAAAGCGGACGACAAATTACCTTCCTCGATACACCCGGTCACGAAGCCTTTACAGCTATGAGGGCCCGTGGTGCACAGGTAACCGACATTGCCATTATTATTGTGGCTGCCGATGACGATGTGATGCCACAAACCGTTGAAGCCATTAACCATGCTTCGGCGGCCGGCGTGCCTATCGTGTTTGCAATCAACAAGATAGATCGCCCCAATGCCAACCCTGAAAAGATAAAGGAGGAACTGGCCAACATGAACTATCTGGTGGAAGAGTGGGGCGGCAAATATCAATCACAGGATATTAGCGCCAAGACAGGAACCAATGTGGACCTGTTGTTGGAAAAAGTATTGCTGGAGGCCGATATGCTTGAGCTGAAAGCCAACCCCGATAAATCTGCTGTGGGAACAGTGATAGAATCGTCGTTGGATAAAGGGCGGGGGTTTGTGACCACGCTGCTGGTGCAGGCAGGAACCCTGAATATTGGTGACCTTCTGCTGTCCGGTGAGTATTACGGTCACGTAAAGGCCATGTTTAACGAGCGTAACAAAAAAGTGGATACTGTTGGGCCTTCAGAACCGGCACTTATTTTAGGTTTAAATGGTGCTCCGCAGGCCGGTGAGAAATTCCATGTGATGGAAAATGAGCGGGAGGCCCGCGAGATTGCTACCAAACGTTCACAGCTTCAGCGTGAGCAGGGATTGCGCACTCAGAAGCACATCACGCTGGATGAGATTGGCCGGCGAATTGCTATTGGTAACTTCCAGGAGCTCAATCTTATTGTGAAGGGCGACGTGGATGGTTCCATTGAAGCACTCTCCGACTCGCTGATTAAGCTCTCCACCGAAGAGATTCAGGTGAATGTGATTCACAAGGCTGTGGGGCAGATATCCGAATCGGACATTATGCTGGCTGCGGCATCCAATGCCATTGTAATTGGATTCCAGGTACGACCCTCTTTCACAGCCCGTAAGCTGGCCGAGAGGGAGGAGATAGACATCCGCCTTTACTCCATCATTTACGATGCCATTGAAGAGATTACAGCGGCGATGGAGGGGATGCTCTCCCCCGAAATTAAGGAGAAGATTACTGCTACGGTGGAAATACGCGACGTGTTTAAAATTACCAAAGTGGGTACGGTGGCCGGTTGTATGGTGAAGGAAGGAAAGGTGAAGCGCAACTCCAAAGCCCGGGTTATTCGCGATGGAATCGTAGTCTATACAGGCGAGCTGGCCTCCCTCAAACGCTTTAAAGAGGATGTGAAAGAGGTGGCCTCGGGTTATGAGTGCGGACTTAACATCCAGAACTTTAACGATATTAAGGTGGGCGATATGATTGAAACCTACGAGGAGGTGGAAGTGTCACGGACACTGTAGAGATGTTTTTGCATTTTTTAGGAACTCACAAAAAAAACCTGCTGCCGTTAACCGGAGCAGGTTTTTTAAATTTGAGCGGATTGCTTAATTGATTGAAACTACTGACTTCTAACTGATCAACTCCTTATAGGCATCTGCCGATAACAGCTCCTTGAGTTGAGCGGTATCCGAGATTTTTATTTTAATCATCCAGCCGCCCTCGTAGGGCTCTTTGTTCACAAGTTCCGGCTCACCTTCCAGCTCGGGGTTCACTTCAACCACCTTGCCGGCCACCGGCATATACAGATCCGAAACTGTTTTCACAGCCTCAATGGTGCCGAAAATTTCATCTTTTTTCAGATCTTCATCCAGGGTCTCGATTTCAACAAAAACAATGTCGCCAAGTTCGCCCTGGGCAAAGTCGGTAATACCCACCACAGCAATGTCGCCCTCTACGCGCACCCATTCGTGGTCTTTGGTAAATTTCAGCTCTTTCGGGATATTCATAATTTGGTTATTTTAGATTTATCCCAAAAATAGGGAATTTTTCAGAGATTATCCAACGTGGCGCTATCATTTTTACTTAATCTCTTTTGCCTGTTGTCTTATTTCCTCTCCCCTTTCAGCTTTCCCCCTTTGAGCTTTCATCCTCTTTCAACACTTTCCCCGGCCTGTCCACTATTGCCTGGTGCCTGATGTCTATTGGGCCAGTGAAAACCTAAAACTCATCCCAAAACTGGTATTATAGGTTGGATACGATAGTGAGATGTAGGGGTCATTAACTTGTTTGTCATAAAACAGTTGAAGATTAAAGCGGTCGCTGAGCACGTAGTCGGCAGTAAATTTTAGGGTGGTGATTTTTTGCCCGGCAGTCATCTGGTTTACCTCTTCCTGAATCTTTCGGATGATGGAAAAATTCTCACGCACCGAAATATCCGCTCTCAGATTCAGATCGGAGGAGATGGTCTTTTGTTTGGTCGATTTGCCCAATATCATATTCATTTTATCAAAGCGGTAGCCCAGGCCAACGATCCACTCCTCAGTATAGTTTTCTATGAGCTGGTTGTTGCTCAGACTCAGGTTGAGAATACGTCCCTTTTTGTATTCGGCTTTGGTGCTCAGGTTGTTTACCCAGATGACGTTAAATTGCAGAAGTGGCGAAAACTGCTCGGTAATGGAAACCCCGTTGATGAGGTAGCGTGGGATGAAATTGTTTTGCGCGTCGCGCACAAAGCTGAATCCGTCACCGCCCTCGTTCCACTCCAGGTTGGTTTGGTAGTTTCCTATATTGTAGTTAGAAATATAGGCATGGCTTATGTCGAACGACTTAATGACTTTTTGGAACAGCTTTATTTTTGATAAGCCATCATAATTGACGCGCCAGTTGGGCTTCATTTGAGCGATGGAGGGCAGCAGTTTAAGGAAGATGTTATTGGCGCTCTTACCCGAGTATGCTGCTAAAAAGGCGGGAATCATCACCTCCTGCGAGGTGAGTCCATAACCATCGGTACCCGTGGTTGCCGGGTATCCCAGGTTGGGGTAGCCGTCGGGCTGGTAGGGCAACCCGGCGATGGCCGTGCCCTCGTATTGACCTGTGGAAGGATAGGTGCTGCCCTGACGGTTATCTCCCAGGCGACGGGAAATGGTGGTGCGGTTTTCCAGAAATTGGTCAAACGTTTTGGACCGATAGGAGCCTTTCTTTTCCACTTTATCGAAAGCCGTGGCCAGCGTATTAAAGCTCATTGAAAAGGAGCCTGATTCCATGGTATTGAATACCCCTCTGAAATGTTCCCCGTCAAACAGGTAGTATTCACTGATGTTGTTGGTGTACCGGCGATTGGCATTCAGATCGATGCGCAGACCTTTAATAGGCTCCAGTGTTGCTCTGATGTTCAAATCCTCCGAGTGGGTCATGATGTAAGGATTGTTCAGGGTACTGTCGGTAGTTATCCAGTTGCGTTCCACGGCATCAGCTGCGAAGTTGCGATTTTGCCATCCCAGCATAAAAGGAACCCCTGGTGCAATAATTCCATCTACGCGGTTGCCACCCAAAAAGTCGGGGCGGAGCAGGTAGCCCGGCAGGGTGGTTCCGTTGTTTTCGGAATAGGAAAAGGAGGCATTTTTAAGACCTGTAGCTACTCTCAACAGGTTGTCACCCACTATCTTCATGGTTGAGATACTTTGTTTTTTTGTAGCGGTGATCAATACCCGGGCATTCTCCACATCGCGTGCCGTGGTAAAGGCAATCTTGTTATTATCTATAATGGTGGTCTCGCCCTGAATGGGGCGCCCCGAGTTGTCGAAAATTCGCACCTCCACGTTGCGCGAATCCAGCTTGTGTTCAATCTCCAGAGGTGTATCTTTCGAGATGGGCAGGTTGTGTTGGGTAAACCTCAGTGTTTCACCGCCACCGCCGGCTGCTCCTCCCCGGTTTTGTGCCCGCGAAAGCTCCCGGATGTAGGGTATCTTGTTGAACAATCCTGTAAAGTTAAGCTGACTGTTGGTTTGAATAGTGTTGGAGTTGCGAATAGTGTTACCCCAGTTGTATTCATCGCGGGTAATGGGGCCCTGTTCCCAGTTATACAGAGCGCCATAGTTCACGTTGGCCGAGGTCCAGTCCATCATTGGTAACTTGTTGATGGGCAGCGTGTAACTTGCGTTCAGGTTGTGCTGGTAGTTGGTGGTGCGCCCCATTGAGAGAAGGTTGGTCATTACCGAATCTTTCCACTCTGCATATTCGTCGGGGTACAGCTTTTTGTTAACCGGGCCATCAGGCTCATCGATGCGGGCATTGGTGGTGGTTCTGAAATCCACCTTCAACGACTTGGTGAGATTATAGGTCATTTCAAAATAGCGGTTCCAGTTAAAATCTTTCCGCACCGAAACAGGAATCTTATAATCCGGACTGCTCACATTGCGAAGTTGCTCCTCATTGTAGTCACGCAACAATTCCCACCGGTAATTCAGCCGGGTAGGCATCAGGTAGAAGTTGAAGTCGCGGATGAGTTTTAACGAGTTGCCTTTCACTCCTTTAAAAGGCTCTATTATCTTTGGGCGGTTGGTGAAATTGTAAGCCAGTATGCCGCGGTAGTTTTTATCTGTACGGTACAGGGTGTTCACATCGCGGTGGGAAGCTTCGCTGTAGGAGTAGGTGGCGCTCAGATTTGAGATATCGTATATGCGGCTCTCATTCCCCTTAGGTTTGATGCGTACATTGGTAAAGTTGATGCTCTTCCGTTTGGTGTAATCTTCGGAAAGGTGTTTGAGACTGTCGCGCTCCGATCGGGAGTCGGTATTTTTAAGCTTCACATCCATGGGGATGTCCGGATCTAAGGGGAAATATTCGGGGGTGGCTACCTGTTCGCTTATGCTCAGGTACATGGGTGCCGACAGCCGCGACTCAGGCCCCAGCAGTTTGCCCAACTCCAGGTTGGTGGCCACATCGTACTGGTAAAAATCCTCCTGGCTGCGTTCGCTCACACTTTGGTCCAGGCTGCCAAAACCAATGGTGCTCACCTTACCGGCCATGGATACACTTCCCAAATCGGCCAGCTTTACAGTCATTCGGGCATTGGCCGCCCAGCCGCCTCTTTCGTCAAAGTCGGAAAGTCGCAATTCGTTAAACCATACCTCTGTGGTTTTTATATCAATGGATTGATTGCGCACACCCAGCATAATAGCACGCACATTGCCCAGGTTGGGATTTCCTTTAATTAAAACCCGGTTATCGGGACGGTCGGGGTCCACCCATTTATAGACTCTCGTTAACGAAGCGTTAGCGTCGGGATCATGCAGAGCATCGTTGCGGTGCAACTTAGTCTGTTGCAGCAACTCTAAGGGGATGTCGAACTGATTTTCCTCTGGCCATACTATGTAGCGGTCGCTGGTGGAGTTGTTGCTGTAATGGCCGTGTGGTGTAAGTTTTAGTGGTATTTCGTATTCGTAATAGTTGTCTCTAAAGTCAGTTCCAATGCGTATGAAGGCCCGCATCTCGTCATTTTCCAGGATATTGCCCCGCACCTCTTCGGCATGAACCTCCATCTTTATACGTCTGTACTGACGCATATCCATGTTGAGTCGTTTGTAGATGGCGCGGGCGTCACCTCCGGCCAGGTCGGTGGTTTTAAGCACGATGGCCTGTTCGTTTAGCTGTCTTATTTGAGGGTTACCCGGGTCTATTACACGGTCAACTCCTGGTGGAAGCACGTAGTTAACAGGTTCGCGGCTGCTGTTTTCCTCTATGTTAACGGTGGAGACTTCAAATTGTGTGCCCGGGAAGGGCGTTACCTGATCGTCTATCTCGAATATTTCATCAGAGTATTTGCGCCATTCGCTGCGCACCAGCTCCATAGTGGCGAATCGCAGGATGGCTGTGTCGGCGAAATTCTTCATAAAGAGCCGCATGAAGCGCACCGAGCTGAGGTCGCGTAAGTCTCCAATGGTGGTGTCGGGCTCACTCACAGGCACTTTAAATTGATACCATTTCACCGAGCTGGTCTGGCCATTTTTCAGCTTCACTGTAGAGGTTACCTCATCGGTAATAAAGTTGCTGCCCACGTTCATATCGTGGGGGCGCAAACTGATGCGGTACTGGTAATAACTCTCTACTTCGCTCAGCGTATTGTCGCGGTTGATGTCCTCTCCATCGGGAAGGGTGGTGGCGGCGGTACTGTACGATTCCTTTGAAAACTCGGAGGGGACGGAGTTGCCTTCGGGGTTGTTGAAGTGTTTGTAGCGGTCCAGGATGCCGGTGCCTGCCTGGTCGTAATCGCTGCCTCTGTAATAGTGGTAATCGTCGGCAGCGGGGTCCTCCAATATTCGGTTATAGGCTTGTTGGGTAAGTGCACCTGTGCCGAACAGATTATCGATGAGCGTCATGAACGGGTAAGGACTGTTGCGATAGAAATCCCGTTCCCGGGTCGAGTTGAGGCCGTTCAGGCCCACATCCTGTGCGAAGCGGGTAGCCGGGTCGTTACTGAAAGCATTCACCAGGCTTTGTCGTGTAGGCACATAGCCCCATTGGGTACTGTCCACATCAAAGGGCTCATTGGGGCCGGGCATGCCCTGCTCAAAAAACTTACGGGAGTCACGCAGTATGTCTTCCGATACGTTACCCAGGTTCAGATAGAGGTCGCCGCCCTGCTGAGTTCCATCGTTGTAAACAAAGGGGTCCATCATCCAAAACTCAATGTATTCGATGTTGGCGGCTTCAAAATCGTTGGTTTGAATCTCGCGCATGATGCCTGCCCACCGGTTTTCAGGATTGTTGAGGAAGCCCTCTGTGTTCAGGTTGGTGTCGAAGTTGTAGGGCCCCCGCTCATTGGGATAGTAGGCCAGGTTAAGCACCGGAATGTTGGTGGGCTCACCGTAAGCGCTTTCGCGGTTGGGGAATATCTCTTTTTCATAAATTTCGCGGACAAAATGACTCGACTGCTGATTGGGGTCCTGCCTTATGTGGGCCGGCGTAAGATTGTTGTTGCGTAAAAACAAAGGGTCAATTACGTACCAGGCCAGCTTGGCCCGGTTGAAGCCATAGGAGAGGTCGTTGATATTTCCGGCTTCAGGGAAAAGACCGTTTTGTCCCTGGGGGGTGCTGGCCAGCTTCCAGGCTGTCCAGTTTTTAATATCGATGGGGATTTTACTCCCTTCAAAATCGTCGATGTAGGAGGTGCCTGCCTTATCGATAACATCGGGATGGCCCGGGATAAGTTGGGCAAATTCGCCCTCAAAGGAGATGGACGAAGGCGTTTTGGTCTCTACCAGCGGAAGTTTGTCCAGCAGGTTGGTGAGCCCGTTGGACTGGGTATAGTAGGAGGTGTTCAATCCAAATATGGTATTGGCAATAGGCTCATCTCCAAAGGTAACCTTTTGTGTAAGGGGTCGTTCATGCAGATACATGATGGTGGCACCTACATTAAAGTCATCGTTAAACTGATAGTTAAGATGGGTGCCCAGCAAAGTTTTAGTTTGCAGGTTAAACATCGACTGGCTCTCGAGCGATACCTGTATGGGGGTACCCGATTCCAGCAATCCCTGGTTGAGTATCCGGATTCGTCCGGTGGTGTAGTCCACCGTGTAATCCACATTCTCAGTAAGTTTAATACCACCGGCGGTAACCACCACCGATCCCTGTGGAATGTTGAAGGCGTTGAGCGAGATTTCACTGCTGCTTGACGATTTGTAGGAGCCTCGCAGTCTGAATTTGTTGTGCTCGGCATTTTCACCGGCTACGGTTAGGGTAGAATCGTAAAGTTCCTGATATACATATTTGTTTATCAGTGCCTGGTTGCCGTTCAACTGCGCTGCCAGGTGGGAACCAAAAGGCTCCAGTACCGGAAAGATTACGCGGCCCTGGTCGGGAATAATGGTGTAGCCGGGTACAAAGTCAAAGGTGCCGTCGGGGTTGGGCTCCTGCCTCTGGTCCAGCCGGTCTAAGCCCATCACACTTATCAGTAACTCGCCGTTGATACCTCCTTCGGCCGGCTTGGGGCCATCGGGAAAATAATTGATGTAGGAGCCGGTGGAATCGTTCAGATAAACCACATCCATAATAAAATCATCGGAGCTTACCTGGTAAGCGCCTATGGCATAGATGTTTTTCATCATTAAATTCCAGGTTTTCAAACGGGGTGAGAGCAGCGTTCCTTTCAGCATTTTCAGATAGAGCGTGTTGGGCGCTTCGATGCCCGAGGTGCTGAATTCACCCACCTGAATCACTTCACCATTGTAGGTGTACTCAAAGGCCACTGCCAGCACTTCATCGGCGTTAAGGGCCATGTTGAGTGAAATATAGCCCAGCTTGCTGTTCAGGGTATATTCCGAACTGTTTAGCAGCCGTGCGTTTTCAATTTTTTCGTATTCGCGGCCACCTCGGAAACCACTGGACTCTAATGGTGCAAAGGTGGAGGTCACCTGGTTGATGTTGCGCACCGCCGAATAGGCGGTGTTCATTTGCTGGTACAGGTTGTTGGCACTGTTGGCGGGAATGGCGCCGGGCGTGCCGCTCCACAGCCCGGGATTGGCCAGATTGGCCGAGGTTTCTCCCAGGTCGGTAAAGGCGAGTATGTTCCGTGAATCGTCGAAGTTGCTGCTGCGATTGGTCACCCACACCTCAATTTTGTTGATGTTTACCGCCGAGTTGATGATGGGCAGGCTGGCCAGGGCCCGGGCATAGTTCTCGCGAAAATAATGGGCCAGGAAGAAGTGGCGGTTTTTGTCGTACTCATCCACATTCAGTTCAAACTCCTGCTGCTGGGCGCCACCCTGGATATTCATCACCGAGGTTTCACCTTTTTGTTGCGAAAAGATGGAGCTGATGTTCAACCGACCAAACTGCATCTCTGTTTTCACTCCGAAGAGGCTCTGGCTGCCGGTGATAAGTGTTCCCGGAAGTTGAAAAGTCACGTTTCCGGCTTCCACCTTTTTGAGTATCTCATCTTCCTTTCCGGTATATTCCAGGTTTATCTGATTCTCAAAATCGAAGGTAGCCTCGGTATTGTAATTGATTCCTAACTTGAGTTTTTCACCAATATTACCGGTGATGTTCATCTGTATCTTCTCCTGAAAATCGAAGGTGGTGGTCTTACGCATCCTCTCCTGGAGGGTGGGATTGTCGATGCGTGTTTGATTTACGCCCACCTGCAGCTCGGCAATTCCCTGCGGCCGGATGTTGATAATGTTGCTGCCAAAGATACTTTCCACTGCTTCGCCGCCAAAGCGGATATCGCCCGGGCGTCTTCCTTCATCGGAATCTTTGTCCATACTCTTTTGGTTCCAGTAATTCATTATCGACTGTCGCAACTCCTTCTGGCGATATTCGTCTAAGGTCATGGTGTAAGGCAGCCGTACAGGTATGTTCCCCACCATTTTATAGAGTGTTACCAGGCCTGTTCCGGGATCGTATTCGGCTCTGTAGGAGGTGTTTTCTGTATCTTGCGGAAGTAGCGTTCCGGTTCCGCTTAACGATTCATCGGGAGAAACGGGCACCGCCAATCGTAGGGGGTCAGCTTCAGTTTCAAGAGTGTCCGGAGGTAAATAATAATTATTAGCAGATGCAAAAGCATTTTCAACGTGTGCATATGGAGAAACACCCGACATCAACAAAATGGAGGTCAGAATAAGAATGGATGTTATGGTTCCTGAATGTTTTTCCAAGATGGGCAAAGATTGTGCTTAATATGTTGATTTAAAGCGCTTTCAAAGCTTGTTTTACAATTTGTTCAAGCTTGATGCCTGGTGTTTCTCTCAGGATTTTATCAATTGCCTTTTGTGATGGCACTTTAGCAAACCCTAACATTACCAATGCAGATAACGCTTCTTCAGCGTTTGTATTGTCTGCAGGAAGCGGTAATTTTGCCCCGGTCATCCCTTTTCCTATCTTATCTTTCAGCTCAACAATGATACGTTGTGCTGTTTTCATCCCAATGCCTTTAATACTTTTCAACTGGTTCACATTTTCTATGGAGATGGCTATATGAATTTCGTCGGGCGACATGGACGACAACATCATGCGTGCGGTGGTGGCCCCAATGCCCGAAACCGAAATGAGCAGCGTGAATAGGTCCCGTTCGCGGGTGTCGGCAAAGCCATAAAGCGCGTGAACATCTTCGCGAAGGTGTTCGTAAATGAAAAGTTTGGCCGTTTCTTTCCCTTTAACCGCCTCGTAAGTATTTAGGGATATACTGATGAAATAGCCTATCCCTGCGTTGTCTAATACAATATAGGCCGGTGTTTCCTGGGTGATTTTACCCGAAATGTATTCGTACATGTTGTTGCGTGTTATGATGTTTGGAAGTACAAAAATATCACTTAAATGTTGAAAAGTACAAAGAAAAAAATCGTTAAACAATTCGCTTGCTTTTAGTCAATAAAATATGTTGTATCTTTGTTATAAGACTGCCAGAGAAAAATATATTACGGATTAATTAAATCGTCTCAAAATGAAATCTCATCCTTTTTATTTTACAGCTCTTGCAATATTTCTTTTGAGTATTGCCGGTTGTACTTCCAGGCAAAAAGCCGACGAATCCCCAAAGCCCAACATCATCTACATAATGGCCGATGACCTGGGCTATGGCGATTTGAGCTGTTACGGACAGGAGAAATTTGAGACGCCCAATGTAGATCGTCTGGCGGCTCAGGGTATTCGTTTCACCGACTGTTATGCAGGCAGCACTGTTTGTGCACCTTCGCGCTGCACACTGCTTACAGGACTCCATACGGGCCATGCCCCTATACGCGGCAACCGCGAGCACCAGCCGGAGGGGCAGGAGCCTATGCCGGCAGATACCCGTACCGTGGCCCAAGAGCTGAAAGATGCCGGTTACACTACCGCTTGTATAGGCAAATGGGGACTGGGTTATCCCGGCTCAGTGAGTGAACCCTTGAAAATGGGGTTCGATTATTTTTTCGGGAATAATTGCCAGCGGCAAGCGCACCACTATTTCGCAGATTATCTATGGGAGAATGACCATCGGGTGGAGTATGAAGTGCCTATTTACAGTCATGATGAGATGACCAGAAAGAGCCACTCCTTTATTCGGGAGAATAAGGACAAACCCTTCTTTTTATACCTGGCCTATGCCATACCTCATGCAGAGTTGCTGTTGCCCGAAACTTATCTGGAGCCCTTTATCGGACGTTATCCCGAACCTAAGCCTTTTCCGGGAGACGGGTATGGCGCTCAGGAGCATCCACGCGCTGCCTTTGCTGCTATGGTGACCCATCTGGACTCAGATGTGGGTCGGTTGATGCAATTGCTTAAAGAGTTGGGTATTGATGACAATACCCTGGTAATCTTTACCTCCGACAATGGGCCTCATCTCGAAGGCGGGAATGATCCGGATTTTTTCAACAGTAATGGGCCATTTAGAGGTTATAAACGCGATTTGTACGAAGGTGGTATTCGCGTGCCATTTGTGGCGCGGTGGCCCGGTGTGATTGAAGCAGGCCGCGAGTCGGCACATTTAACGGCATTTTGGGATATGTACCCCACATTTTGTGAAATTGCCGGAGTTGAGATGCCGCCAAACCTGGATGGCATTTCTATTCTGCCTGAGTTGGCCGGTAAGAAGCAGTCATCACATGAGTATCTATATTGGGAATTTCCGGCATTGAAAGGCCGACAAGCCGTTCGTATGGACAATTGGAAAGGAGTAAGGTATGACCTGGCTGATGGCAACCGCGACATTGAACTTTACAACCTGGCCGATGATCCTGGTGAAACCAGGAACGTGGCCGGGGAAAAGCCGGAAATCGTCAACCGGATTAAAACAATTATGAAGGAGGCTCATACACCTTCACCGGTGTTCCCTTTGCCTGTTGACGGGGACGAGTAGGCAGGCGCCGGCTGCGATTACCCCGGGACGGTAATCAACCTAAAGTGAGGAGAAAATTTGTGAATATCCTCTGCCAAACCCGGCTTAATCTTTTTTTGTCTTCCGCCTTCTGTCTTCCCTGCCTGTCGGCGGACTGGTGTCTTCTCTCTTCCATCAATCTCATTCAATCTTTTTTCTTAAAATATGCGCTGGACCCGCACACAACTCTCAATCCTTGGTATCGTATCCACCACCTCATTCATGTCCACTTTTCTCATATCGGCTGTAAATATTGCTCTTCCGGCCATAGAGAAGAGTTTCGATTTGAACGCGGTTGCTCTCAGCTGGGTGATCACCTCATTTTTGCTCTCTACAGGTATGGTGTTGCTTCCGGCTGGCCGTTGGGCCGATTTAACCGGTGTCCGCCGTTTATTCAAATGGGGAGTGGTGTCATTTACAGCCTCCACTGTTTTATGTGCGATGGCTCCATCCGGGCTTTGGCTAATTGTCTTTCGATTTCTGCAGGGCATCGGGGCAGCGCTGGTCAGTTCAACCGGCCCTGCCATTTTGGTTTCCGCTTTTCCGCCACAATACCGTGGAAGAGTTCTCGGAATCTCCGTTTCGGCAGTCTATCTCGGGCTGGCTTTTGGGCCCTTTTTTGGGGGCATGCTTACTCAGCAATTAGGCTGGTATTCAATCTTTTGGGTATCCTCTTTGCTGGGCGTAATAGTTATTTTCATTACTTTTTGTTACCTGGGTACCGACAGTCAGTTGCCCCCCAGAGCTGAGCGAAAGGTTAAACTCAAGGGGGTATTCTTATATATGCTGGGATTGGTCACATTGGTGTATGGGTCGGGACAAATTCCCGGATTAAAAGGTTGGTTGCTCATGGGAGCAGGGGCGTTGTTTCTGGTGTTTTTTTGGCAGGTGGAAAGTCGTTCACCCAAACCGGTATTTAATACTCAACTTTTTACCCGCAACCGGCTTTTTGCATTCTCTAACCTGGCCGCTCTCATCAATTACAGCGCCACTTTTGCCATTATATTCTTATTGAGCCTCTATCTGCAAAAGGTGCAGATGTTTTCACCGCAAAAGGCAGGCACCATACTAATTGCTTACCCTATTATGATGGCGCTGTTTTCCCCTATGGCCGGGCGTCTCTCCGACCGAGTTCAACCCCGATACCTGGCTTCCATAGGTATGAGCATGTGTGCAGTTACTTTGCTTGCATTTGCCTTTCTTACCGCCACCACGCCAGTATGGATTATTGTAGGGTTGTTGATTTGGGTGGGGCTGGGCTTTGCGCTTTTTTCGTCACCCAATATGAATACCATCATGGGCTCTGTGGATAAAAGCCGTTATGGTGTGGCCTCGGGTACCGCCGCTACCATGCGCGTGGTGGGTCAGATGGTGAGTATGACCATTGCCACCATTTTCTTTTCCTGGCTCTTTGGCAAACAGGCTGTGGATGAAGTGAGCGTGCCTCTTTTTTTAAAGGCAATGAAGTGGAGCTTTTTTATATTTTCGGGAATTGCGCTTGCAGGCATCTATTTCTCCTTTTCCCGGGGTAAGATTAAAATATAATTCGCCAACTCTTCGGATGACCCGAAGTCATCCGAAGAGTTGGCGAATTATATTTGGTCTGGCAGGGGGAATTTCAATACTGCGGAATCATGAAGCAATCATGAATTTGAATTATTTCTTCTTTTCTCCCCGAATATTAAAGCTCCCCACATTCATGACGTCATACTCCTTTGGCGTGATAGTTTTATTAACACTCTCATCCACCTCGGTAACCTGCATGGTGCTCTTCTCACCCGACTTTAAATCGCTGTATTCGCTTTCCATTAAAAAGCCATTGTACAAGCCGCCGGTGAACATGGATGACTGAAAGATGGAGGAGTAGATGTCGCGCGTGCTGCGCTTTAGGTCATTGGTAACCCAATAATTAGCCTGGCCCTCATCGTCGGCATACTCATACTCTTCGCATTTGTAGCCCAGAATATTTTTGGTGCGTCCGGTCTTTTTTACGTCAGGATGTGTATATCCGGGTTCTAATGTCTCCTGATCTTCTTTGTCAAGATCCTTCCAGGTCTCTTTATCGGTCAGGTTGCCCATTCCAAAGGCAATACCGGTTTTTTTCCCGTCTTCCTCCGAAAGAATGAGCGTCACATTGTTGGTAAAGTCCATAAGAAATAGACCTTTGGCTGGTGCTTCGTTATTTTTAGGTTCTCCCGATAGGAATTCATAGGCGAAGTTTGGCTCTCCCGGAGTGGTATAGGTCACAATTTCACCCTCATCCTCTATTTTGCCGTTTTTTTTCAGGGTTTGGTAATTCATTTTAAGCATAAAGGAAAAATGGTAGTTGTCGGCCATGTTTACCGGCTCGGACGATACGCCTACCTTACCCAAAATGTTCGACATGCGCTGCCTGTCGCGCTCCTCTTTGTTCAGGTTGCTGTCCGGGGACTCAGATCCCTGGTTCCCTTCCAATGCTTCTTCTGCTGCATTGAAGCTGTCATCAATCTTTTTATCGATTTTTTCGTTTGTTTTATCTTCTGCTTTTTTTGTGGTCTTTTCGGCTGCTCTTTTGGCCACTCTCTCCAAAAATCCCTGGCCCGTCACCGGAAAAGAGATGGTGAGGCTGAGCAACACAATTGCAGTGGAAATGAATAATTGTTTCATGATAGCGTTGTAATAAGTTAATAAAACAAAAATTCTCAGTCATCTGAGTCTATATTCAAACGCTTCAAGATAATGGATGAGGCAGGTAATGTCAATAGCAGTCATCAAAGAAAAAAGGGTGTTGGTCATTGAATCTTCATTCAAACCTTTTGTGTATCTTTGTGGAGATGTTTTAATTGGGTCGGAGATGAGGAAAATTGCAGGATGGTCGGGAGTTTCTGTTGTTGCTGTTGTTGTTTTTCTTGCCGTTGCTATGGCCGGCTACCGATCTGCCTCCAAAATCCATGTCGGCGAGCCGGTTGAAGCGTCCTCACTTCCTTTAAAAAGTGATTACTTCATTTCTATTCCGGCATCTCCTTTGTTCTTTGAGGAGGTACCTCTGTTCTCCTTTTCAGGGCCAGCGCCCACTTTTTTACGCCATCATTTTGGTTTAACTCCTTTAGTTTCAAGCAAAAGGCATTCGAATATCCTCAGGCCCTATTCCTGGCTCTATAGTCAGAATAGGTTTGCACTATGGCTCCATGTTCCGGTGTTTATTTGGGTGCGGTCTCTTCTGAATTAGTAGTTTTTGCTTGTTTGGTTTTTAATAAAGTCTGAAGCTTTGGTCTTTTCGTTAAGAGCATTGTTTTGGGTATTGTGAATTAAAGTTTTAAGCATAAAAAACTACTAAAATGGAAAATCAAAATAAAACACGCCGGGACAACCGCCGTACCAATATTATTCTCACCCTAATTATGGTTGGGGTATCGTTGTTGCTCTATTATCTGGTTAAAATACTGTTGGTTTTTTAATTGATCACTCCTGCACACTATTTTATAATCAATAAAAACCCCGATGAGAACAATCTCATCGGGGTTTTTATTCAGGTTAGAGTGAAGCGGATTACTTTTTCACCAATTTAAGGACTGTTTTTTCTTCGCCTTCACGACTGATAGCCACGAAGTAAATGCCCCTGGGAAGAGAAGAAACTTCAATGGGAACTTTTAATTCACCTGATTCGAGCGATCTTACCAATTGCCCTGAAAGAGAGAACATTTCCACTCTGGTAATCCCTGTTCCGCTGATTTGAACAAAGTCACTGGCGGGGTTGGGATAGATGCGTATTTCAGTGGGTTTGGGCTGATTCACCGTACTTATTAAACCAAACAGGGCTACCGCTTCAACATCTTCAGTAATCCCCGGAAGTGTGTAGGTGAAACCGTCTCCCTGTGGGGTGAGTTCATCTTTAATCTCTATCCCGTTGAGTGTAAAGGATGACAACTGGAAGGTGGCGTCGGGTGTAAGAGTGAATTTATGAATGGCATCCGGCAACAGGTTGGTGATGCCTGCAGGTTCCAAAGTTCCGCCAGTGCCGGAAGTTACGGTACTTGTAACCGTGTAATAAAGGGTTTCGTATGCCCCTATGTCAATGCGTTCTTTTATTATTCTGGGACTGCCGTTCAGGTCGGTATCGGTGACCGGAAGTTCGGTTACATCAGGGCTGCCAGCATTTAATAGGGCCGATTCCAATCCTACCCGGTAGTCAGCATTTAGAATTTCATCCATCTGCCCGCTTCCAGGCAATCCGGTGAATGTCACCGGGTTGAAGAAATAGGGGTGGATTCCTTCACCATCGTTTTCGGCACCAAGTACGATGAGGTTGGTAATACCGGTAGCTTCAGTTCCGGATTCCACAGCGCAATAGTCCAATAGTGTGGTTTCATCCGTTCTGTAAAACTGAAGGTTGGTTTCGTAGGGTGTTTCATTGCCCCAGATAACCGAGTTGATTATCCGGCCGACACCATTGTCAGCATAGAGGCCGGCACCATTGTCGGCAAGGTTACCGGTAATAGTGTTGTTCAACACAAGGCCTTCGCCCTGGAGATGTATGCCACCGCCATTCCCTGATGTCACATTGTTGACAATGAGATTGTTGATAAGCTTCCCTCCGTTTAGTAATCCAGCTCCACCTCCCTTGTTATCAGCCGAGTTTCCGACAATAATGCTATGGCTAACCGTGCCTGGGGACGCGGGTTCAGCATCGATGAATACACCGCCGCCTTTGCCTTCGGTAGAGCCGTCACCGGCATGATTGCTGTAGATGAATGAAGATTCCACGGAGCCTCCCAGATTCAGATGTACTCCTGCGCCATTCCCTCCTGTTTCGTTGTTGTAGATTTTGCATTCCGACAATGAGCCACCCTTGTAAAGGTAGGCCCCTCCACCCATTACTTCTGAATAGTTGTTTCTCAGATGGCAGTTCTCAAAGTATCCGCCTTCGCGCGTTTGGATTCCTCCACCACGTTTGGTGTACTTCGTAAAGTTTACATCACCCTCTGCATCTGGATGGTCTTTGCCATTGGCATGGCCATCAGCAATGATCAAATCTTTAAAAATGGCTGAATTGTCGGTGCCAAGGGGACAAAAAACTACATGGTAGCTGTTGTCAAGACTGTCGTCCGGTACGCCGATATCGCCACTTAGAATCGTGGCATTGGCCCCTTCAAAGAGGTTGGCCGGGCGCTCTTCCAGGCTGGTTTCGTTTCCGCTGAATCCACCTATTACAACCACGCCATTTTGGGGGATAAAGGAACGGTTGCGCTCATCTGGTGGTGGAATGGTTACTACGGGTTCTCCAGCACTGGGGTTGTGAAAAGAGGTGGGCAAATAGGTGCCACCGGCTACCCATATCTCGCCACCACCATTGGTGCTTGCGGCATCTATGGCTTCCTGCAGTTCGTAGGTGGCTGATGCCCAGGTGTTGTGATTGGCGGGGTCAGTAAACTCAACGCCTCCGTCTGCCGCTGTTTTTACCATTATCTTCACCTGCCCGTCAGCAGGCATGGCGATGAATGAAAGGAAAATGGAGCATAAAGTTATCGCAACATATTTTCCTGTGAGGTTGTATATGTTTGTCATAAGTGTTGTTGATTAAAAAGGTTTCAAAGTTCGTTCTGTAATAATTAGTACAATATCGGCAATAACTAAACAAAACACAATCTTTATTTTATGAAATGCTTCATTTTGTAGATTAGAGAGCTATAATAAGAAAGCAAGAGGAAAGAGAACCTACCCGATAATTGAGCAATAGATTCGTGTTGTTCGATTTACTTCGTCAACGAAGCAGCAGAACCGGGCGGCTGCCTGGGTTTCTCACCAGGGATTCGTGAATTGCCTCTACGGAAGTTACCATTATAAGCTTTCAGCTTTGAGCTATTAGCACTTCGGTCTTCTGTCTTCCCTGCCTAACGGCAGGCAGGCCTCTTCCGTCTTCCCACTCAACTACAGCCTCCCTGCACCCGCGTCACCTTCTTCTGCACCGGCTTGTCCATAGAGGCCAGGTTTTCTTCTATCTCCTTCATCTTTTGCACGGCTTCTTTTCTGAAAAGGACAAGAGTCATCTCTTGTTTTGTAGGGTTTTCTTTCAGCTCATGTTCTCCATAATAGAGTTTCTCAAAGGCGGCGGCTGTTTCAACTAGTGCCAGACTGGTGATATTGCCATGGAAACGGGCAATTAGGCATGCTTTTTTGGCCTGTTCGGGTGAACTACCGTAAAATACATTGGTTTGGATTCGCTGGTTCAACATTTGGCGGAACTCCGGTTGGTTGAGTTCATCCAGTGGGATGTTGATGGCAGTGGCAATGTGGAAGCTCTTATATTCCGCCGGCTCGCGTACATCTATTATGTTGTACTCATAGTAGCTGTTGGTGAGTTCAAACACCAGCTTGTCGGCTTCAATAAGGTCGGGCTTACACTCGCCCGAGGCTGCCCTGACCTCCAGTTTGCTCATGATGTATTCGTTGCGTGTTGGGGTTGCCATCACAAGTAACAAAATGATGAGGGGAACACTTGCAATGAGAGACTTGCGTTGCCAGTTGCCCGAGAGCAACTTTACCGGGCGTTTGTTCACTTTATCTTCTATCATTCCGGTAGCTACAAAAGAGAACAAGGCCACGAGGGTCATTAAAATAGCAAAGCCTGTTTTGCTCATGCCAAATACTTCATAAATCAGCAAGGGACCCATATCCTGAGCCATGTAAAGCCCTTCGAGGAGCGGGAATACCTCGCCAAAGATAAAGATGCCAATGGCGCCGCCGACAATAAATGCCCAGCCATCTACTTTACCTATTGCTGCGGCACAGGCACTGGTGCCGGGACAAAATCCGCCAACGATAAAACCTGCGCCCATGATTACGCCGCCTATTAGCGCCGAGGAGAGAAAGGTGGGGTTGACAAAAATAATGTCGCTGTTGAGCAACCCCATGTGCGACAGCACTACTACCCCAATCATAGCGGTGATGCCCGCGGTAAAAAATACGCGCAAAACGGTGAAGTCGTACCCGTAAAACAGGCCAACCAATTTGCGTGTAGAGGAGAAGCCGGCCTGTTCCAAAGCAAATCCAAAGCCGATGCCCACTATGAGAGCAATCATATAGTTAAATTCGGGGCTGATGATATCCGGAATTAAAGGTGCCATAAGGAATAGAATTAACGGGTTATCCATAATTTTCTAAAGAAATAAGCCAGCGCGTAGCCGCCGCCAAAAATAGCCAGCATGGTAATGATGCCGCCAAACGACATGACGGCCATTCCACTCAATGCTGAGCCACTGGTACATCCCCGGCCCAACTGACTGCCAAAACCAAACAACATGCCGCCAATCACAGCACCTATAATGCGGGTTGTATTGCGTACACCGGGCCCTTTCTCAAGCTTGAGTCCCAGCCGGTTGGATATAGCACCAGAAAAAAAGGCGCCAATAACTACACCCAGCATCTCAAATACCAGCCACGATTTCATGGTGCCATCGGGATGGTCGGCAGCATAGTCCTGATAATATGGGGTGGACTCGTAATGTTCGGGAGCCACTGCCTTTACGGCCGTGACAGCCACACTCTTAATGGCGCCGCTGGCCCCCAGACCACGCCCTGTTATGTAGATGGTGGTCAACAATACAAACCCCAGCAAAACTCCTGCGAGGTATGGATTCATGTATGTTGTTTTGCGTTCCATAATGAATGGGTTATTTATAACAATTGCATTTATACGATGGTCGAAATATCCAAAAAACAAATCTGCTTACACCCATAATGCCGCACCGCCGGTCTATCATAATGCCGCACCTCTGGTGCTATTTGGTCTTCGTTCTACGGTTTACCATTAGCCTTTTACCGTTCACTGCTTAGCTTTCAGTTGGTTACCTCTTGCCGTTTACCCTTTACCTGCCTCAGCGGCAGGCAGGCCTTTTACCGCTTACCTCCTTCCCTCTTCAAGCTTCGTGCTTCCCGCTCCCCACTTCCACGCTTTCCACTTCCGTCTCCTCACTCTCAAGATCTTCATATCCCGAAAGCATTGCCCTAATGTTGGTGGAGGGGGTATGGCCGGTGGTGGTCATATATACGTGGATAATGGCGAACAACAAGATAAGATAGGCGCCAAGTGTATGTAAAAAGGCCAGTACATCCAATGGTATATCGCTGATAATGATCATGTTGTTTTGGTCGATGGTGCGGTAGAACATGTATATGAGTCCTGTGATTACCAGCAGAGGAGCCATTACCAGCTTAAAGCCAACATAGGTGATAGCCTGCAGGGGATTGAGTTTGTTGCGTACCGTCTTTCGGGTGGGATGTGGCTCCCCTTTGAACATGCCAATGGTGTAATACCTCATTTGGGCCTTTAGCTTTGAAAACGTGGGGATGTATTGTCTCCACTCGCCCGTAGTAAAATGCCAGAAAATGGAAAAGGTAATCAGGCCTACAAGCATCCAGGCAGCTACCCGGTGAAAAGAAACAGCCTTTTCGTACCCAAACAGGTGAATGCTGTCGTGGACTTCAAAGCCGGTGAGTGCCAGGAAAAAGATAAGGGCAGCCTGCGACCAATGCCAGAAGCGCTCAAATCGTTTATAGATATAGACTTTTGTCAGCATCGTTTTATCTCCTTGTCTTTATTGTTTTGTTATGTCTTATTTCTTCTTTCTGTCGGATTCCCCTTTGTATAAACGCACGACTCTGCGTCTCTGCCAAACCTTAAACCCCGAACCCCGAACCCCGAACTCTCAACTCCTAACTCCGATCTACAAATCCGTGTTAATCTCCTCGGCCTCTATCTCCTTGTTTTTGATGGAGACGATGATTCGTGCTGTGGCGTGCAACAGCACCCCAATAAGGGCGGCAAAGAGTAATAACTTTCCGGCGAGGTCGAGTCCTGCATAGGAGTCTCTTCCCGGCATGTAAAAACCATTAAGTCCTGCCAAACGACTGTTGTTGCGCGAGTGACAGGCTTCGCACGACAACGCTTCCTCCTTGGGAGCCACCATGTGATTAATGGGCCAGTACATCTCAGTTTCCACAAAGTCGTAATTGCCGCTGTAGGGAAGTCCTACACTTTTCATGCCTGCTTCGGAAGCCAGATTCCAGTCAAAATCCTCCCAATAGGCGCTGTCTCCCTTTTCGGGAGCCCACAGCTTGGGTTGTATCAGCATGTTGGTTACGGGGTCATAAATTTGGTCACCACGGTGTACCTTTACCGGAAAAATCTTTGATTCCTTATCATTGGCAGAGCCCAGCAGACTGTTTGCCTGAACGGGAATGGAACTAATTGTGTCGCCCAGTACGTAATGGGTGGCATGGCCGTTGAACCAATAATATTCGGGAACTACATCTTTGGCCCAAACAAAGGAGCCTTTTATCGACATATAGGTCTCTACACCGGTAGAATCGGTCGTATGGTAAGGTTTACCATCTTTAAACATTCCGGCATCTGACCACCGCCATACCATTTTGGTTGGATTCTCTTTGGCATAGGTGGGAATGTGACAGGTTTGACAGGCTACCCGCCGGGTGTGAAGGTCCAGAACGCGCTCCATGTGGGGAGTGTTGGTGTGACACTCTTCGCAGGTGAGGCGGTTCTCGTGACTTGAAGAGACCGAGTAAAGCTGTCCTTTGATTTTGTGTTTCTCAGCTGTGTGGCAATCCACGCAGGTCATGTTAATGCCGTTGGCCGCCATATGCACATCAACCTCGCGGGTGGTGGAGAGCAGCGACTCTTCAAGGTCGCCGTGTTTCACGTTGTTGCCGCCGCCACCGTAAAAATGGCAGGCACCGCAGTTGAACATTTGAGGGCGCCCCACACTTTGCGCAACCTCCATAAGATTAACCGATCGGTCGGGGTAGCCCGACATGGATGAGCCTTTTATATACTCCTCGCTGTTGTCGTGGCACACCATGCAGTCCACATTACGCGCATTCTCAAAATCAAAGTGGTTGTTGGTCATACCGAAACCGATGTGGCATTTCGAGCAGGACTGCTCATTGGAGCTGGCTCCGATGCAGAAGTTGTTGATAACATTACTTTTGCCTATGCTTTGGATACCCCTGTTCTCAATGTACGAAACCCGCCCCCAGTTCCAGTGACTCGAAGCAATCACCTCCTTGTGCCGCTCATTGTGACATCCTATACAGGCTTCGGTTACTTCCTGAGGAGTTTTAAATTCTCTTTGAAGCTCAGTAAACAGGGTGTGATCCACCGATGGGTGGTGCTTTAGGGCATATTTTTGCTTCAACTTAAATTGCGCCAGATTTTGAACGGGCGGACGATGGGTGATTTGCAGAAGCACTACTATAAACAGGGTTGAAACAATTATTGCCAGAACAGTGCGTTTCATAGAGTTTGGTATAAATGGTTCTATCTCTGATACGCAGTTTAGCCGGTTAGGTTTCGGCTTGTGAAGAGTGATAACAGGCTAAAAAGCACCTAAAAGTAGCACTTTATCTAAATATATAAAAGTGACTATATATAAACAGATGTAATTTGTAGTTAGATTAATTAAAAATAAGAAGGACAATTTTGTTTGGTAGCTGGTGGTGAGGAATTCTCAAAAGCCGGGAGGGGCCGACAGCTTATTTTACAGGACTTGAAATTGATTCAAGTCTGTTAAGTACGGCTTCTCCGGAGAGGATTTTGCCGGCCAGATCCTGGATGGTATTTTGTTCGGCCATCATCAGAAACTTATCACGAACAACCATGTATTGATGGTGCAGCGGACAAGGATTTTTTTCAGAGCAGTGGTTGAGTCCGATCCCGCACTTGGTGAAGAGTTCGTCACCGTCCATGCAGACAATGACTTCCTTGAGAGAAATAGGGGTGCGGTGTAAACAGGAGAAGCCGCCGCCGCGTCCCTTGGCGGATACTAGCAACCCGCCCCGCACCAGCTTCTGTAGTATTTTGGCAGTAAACTGTACAGGCGCATCAATATTGGCCGCTATCTCTTTAAAACCGGGTCGCAGCCCCTCCTGATCCTTGCTGGCCACGTATATCATGGCCCTTATGGCATATTCGATGCTCTTTGGCAGCATAAAGAGGTGACTGGTTAGGCCACTAAATTAAAACTTTTTTCTCAAATTCAATAGCCTTTGGGAATAGGATGTTGTTTTCCAAGTGAATATGTCTGTGAAGGTCTATCTCGTAATCGCGTAATTTTTCCAGTGCCACCCGGTATGTGCTGCATCCATCTTCGGGCAGTTGATAATCATTTGTCAATAGGGCAATCTCTCTGAACCTTTCGCCTTCAAGGTCATGGTCGGCATTCATGGCCTCAATGGGTTCTGCCACCGATTTAAAACCAAATCCTTTGGGCTTTTCTCCCTTGGGAACTGCAACTGTCAGCTTTTTGATATAGGGGAAAAGTACCAGTTCCTCTTTTTGCATGTGCATGGTCAGGTCGCCTGACGAAGCATCAAACAGCGATTTTACCTTATGAAGCTCAGGGTGATTGTTGCCGTGCACCTGCACTATCTTACTTAGATATTGCTTGATAGGTGCCACATTGGCATGCACAAAAGCATGGTGATTTTCCACAATGTGGTCAATCAGTTGGTCAAGCGAGAGTCTGCTGATTAAATCCGATTCAAAGTCCTTGGTATTGATGGCTTGTTCGAGTTCATCAATCAGATCTTCGTATCCCGAATCGATCTTATCGCAAGCATCTTCGATGGTGATGTTACCACCGCAGCAGAAATCGATGCCATACTTGTGAAAAACATCGGCTGCCTTATAGTTCTCAGTAACTATTTCGTTTACTTTTCGTTCTTTGGTAAGTTCCATGTTGTACAGTTTATAAAAGGATAAAAACATCCTCTTTGCAAATATATGGAATTAATCCTGATACCAGCAACTTATTTAAGATGAATTTGTCTTTTTTATTTTTCCTTTATCGAGTGTCATTTGATTTCTATAAGCGCGCGACAACCTGTTTTGCCGGTTGTGTGATGCTTAATTGACACTTGTTGTTCGCTATTTTCAGAACTTTGCGACAATTGCAGAATCGCTTTATCTCCAGCGGTAAATTCGCTGATAAAGTGAAGGTTTAAACCGGTTACCACCTTGTGGATACCCGGGTTAACAACGTCCATAATCCACTCCACATATCGGGTATTGTTCACATGGCGGTTGATGTCGAGATCGGAATATTGAACTTGCCGTTCGATGACGCTGTCCGGTTTGTCCGGCTCAGGAATGGCCTCCGGAAACGGCGCCATTGTATTTTTGTCGGGGATAAAGGCCCCGGGCGCCATTATTCCCGCGGGTCTAACCGGTCTCTTTTTCTGAGCATCCACCATTACCCAGGCCGAGGTGGCTTTTATGATAGCCATTCCGGTTTTATCGTAAACCTCAAAATCCCGTGTTGTATAAAGGCCTTCCACCTTTTTTGGCCAGGTTTGAATGGTTACTTTATCATCCATTTCCGGCCATTGCAGAGCTTTAATTTGTAAATGGGTCAGTACCCAAAAGATATTCCTGGCGCTCAGTTGCTCAAATCCCACCTCCCATTGAGTGGCGTGGCGGGCAGCGGCTTCCTGAAAATGGCGCATAAGTGCGGCAGCCTCCAGTTTTCCCGAGGCGCCCACATCAAATGTGGAGATGGTGATGGGTTCTGTTCTTATTCTATCAGGCATTCGATTTTTTAATATTCAATTAAAGGAACCTTTCGCACCATCTGTCAAATTGTACTCCCTTTTCAGCACCAAATTTTATAAGTTTTGCTCTCACTTTTTGAGGTGCAAGCTCCTTTTCAGGATTTTTACCTTTACTGAAAAAGGTGTCGGCAAAGCAGATAATCTGCTCTTCGATGGTTACGGGCAACATATCGCGATGGGGGAGTGGCAGATTTTGCCTGATAATCTCCTCCTTTGTGAGGCCAGTGCCGGTATGGCGCTCGCATACCAGAGCATGGCGCGGAAGTCCCTCTTTTTCCAGGAGCTCGCGGCCCAGGTAACCGTGACAGATGTAGGGATAACTCCCATGACACCCGAGGTAAGGGGCATCGGTGAGAAATATGGCTATGTCGTGAAGCAACGCTGCTTCAGCAATGAATGTTTCATCGGCATTTAGCCCGGGGTGGCGCCGGGCGATGCCCAAAGCCTTATCACGCACCATCATGCTGTGCACAGCAAGCATCTCTCTGGCCGGATGACCTTCGGGATAATATTTATTGAAGATGGGATGAAGCATGATAATGAAATCTCATCTGTGTCTTTCCTGCAGTACCTTCACCACATCTTCTATTCGGAATCCTTTGGCGGTGAGCAGCACCTGAAGATGGTAGGTGAGGTCGGCAGCCTCGTTCAAAAAGAGTTCGTCGTTGTCATCCTTGGCCTCTATCACCGTCTCTACAGCTTCTTCGCCTACTTTTTGAGCTATTTTGTTAATACCCTTCTCAAACAGGCTTGTGGTGTATGAGCCGGAGGGCATCTCCTGCTTTCTTTGGTCAATAAGGTCCTGCAAACGGGTGAGAAACCCGATGTCGCCCTCTTTCTTGTTACGTTCATCAAAACAGGTGTCGCTGCCTGTATGGCATACCGGCCCTGCGGGATTGGCCCTGATCAGAAGTGTGTCGTTGTCGCAATCGGGGGTTATAGATACAACCTCCAGAAAGTTGCCCGACTCTTCACCTTTGGTCCATAACCGTTGTTTGGTGCGGCTGAAGAAGGTCACCCTTCCTTCTTTCTCAGTTTTTTTGAGGGCATCATCGTTCATATAGCCCAGCATAAGCACCGTTTTGGTTTGGTCATCCTGTATGATGGCAGGAACCAGTCCGTTACCTGATTTTGAAAAGTCTATGTGCATGTGAAGAGAATCTGTGTTAAAGTAATTTATCAAGATGGCCGAAACCATTTAATATGCAAAGATAAGAAAATGAGGCTTTTTATTTTCTCATTGGGATGTTTTCGCCAATCAGATATTCTTTAAGTTCCGGAATGGGAATCTCATTGAAGTGAAAGACGCTGGCTGCCAAAGCGGCATCGGCTTTGCCAATGGTAAACACGTCTCTGAAGTGTTCTTTGGTTCCTGCCCCTCCCGAAGCGATAATGGGAATGGTAAGTTCCTCCGACAATTTGGCCAGAGCCTCGTTGGCAAAGCCCTTTTTTACCCCATCGTGGTCCATGCTGGTGAAGAGTATCTCGCCGGCCCCTCTTTTTTCGGCCTCGGCGGCCCATGAGAAGAGCCGTTTGTCGGTGGGTATGCGGCCGCCATTTACGGTAACTACCCAATCGTTTCCCTGCAACTGCCCTGCATCGATGGCCACTACTACAAACTGGCTTCCAAAACTTTGAGCCATATCATTGATAAGTTGGGGGTTGCGCACTGCCGATGAGTTGATGGAAATCTTATCTGCCCCGGCATTCAGAAGGGCATCGGCATCGCTTAATTCGCTGATGCCCCCGCCAACTGTAAATGGCACGTTAATGTGTCGGGCAATACGTTTTACCAGGTCCACAAAGGTTTTGCGCCCTTCGTGGGTAGCGGTAATATCGAGGAAAACCAGTTCGTCGGCACCCTGACGGGCATATAGAGCCCCCAGTTCCACGGGGTCGCCTACTTCTTTGATGTCCACAAATTTAACACCTTTCACGGTTTGCCCGTTGCGGATGTCCAGGCAGGGTATGATTCGTTTTGTTAACATTTTGTTGGTTGTTTAGGTTAGGCAGCAGGCACTGGGCATCAGGGTGTTGTCAGTCAGTAACAGAGGTTAGCTTTTTCGGAGTTTGTTCATTAAGGAGGAGAGCATTTTTCCAACCTCAGCACTCAATATATCAATGATTTCACAATCAGTGTCTGAAATATAATTCAATCTCTTGCTGATCTCGATCTGGGTCTCCAGTTCATAAAGAGAACCGCGGGAAATTTACAAAAATCGGATGTAGTCTTTTGTACTGTTTCGTCCATATCCTTCGGCAATATTGCTGGGAACAGACACAAGACTTCTTTGTACCTGGCTGATTAATCCAAAGTTTTCGTTAGGTGGTAATTTTTTGAGCAGCTGATATCCTATAACTACCAAGTTCATTGATTTTTGCCATACAATCAGGTCTTTATACGATTTAATTTGATTCATAATGTAATAAATTTAATGGTTAATTTGGAGCATTAAAGGCATACAATTTTCAGTGCCGCTGTTTCCTGTGAATCTTCTATTGCCTGCTGCCTATTGCCTAATTCCTAATTCCTCCATCGTTATCCTCCCCTCATAAATGGCCTTTCCAAATATCACAGCAGGTATGCCGGCCTCTTGCAGAGCATCAATATCTTTTATGCTGCTGACGCCGCCACTGGCAATGAGATACAGCCCGGGGAATTGTTTTAATATCTCTTTGTAGAGTCCGATGGCAGGGCCCTGGAGCATCCCATCTTTGCTGATGTCGGTACAAATGGTTTTGGTAATGCCTTTGCCGGTATAATCATTCAGGAATTCAAATATCTCCAGTTCAGAGGTTTCCGTCCAGCCCGAGACAGCGATTTTGTGGTCCCTGACATCGGAGCCCAGGATAATCTTTTCCGGGCCATATTGTTCTATCCAACGGGCAAATTCATCGGGGTTTTTAACGGCAATGCTACCGCCGGTCACCATTTGCGCGCCACTTTCGAAGGCGATTCGCAGGTCATCTGTGGTTTTCAGGCCTCCGCCGAAATCAATGACCAGAGAGGTGCGGGAGGCAATCTTTTCCAATACCTTATGGTTGATGATGTGTCCCGCTTTGGCACCGTCCAGGTCCACCAGGTGAAGCCGGCTGATGCCGTTGGCTTCAAATTCCAGTGCTACTTCCAGGGGTTTCTCATTGTAAACCTTCTGAGTGCTGTAATCGCCTCTGCTCAGGCGCACACATTTGCCACCAATGATGTCAATGGCCGGAATCAGCTCGATATTGTTGTGTGTTGCTCTAACATTTTTGTGAGGAGCAGATTGTCTTTGGGTCATCGGGTTCAATTTAATTCAAAGCTTCAGAAAATTCTGCAAAATGTGCTCGCCTGTTTTTCCACTCTTTTCGGGATGAAACTGGGTGGCAAAAAAGTTATCCTTTTGAAGGGCCGCGCTGAAGGGGTGAATATAATAACTTTGAGCAACGGTGCGCGGTCCGGTGGGTACATAATAGCTGTGTACAAAATAGGCATAGCCATTATTGAGTGATGCATCGAAAAGAGGTTTTTTCAAATCTGTGAGATTATTCCAGCCCATGTGTGGTATTTTAAGATTTTCGGGATTGCCCGGAGGCAGCACGAACTTTTTTACCGGTTCGTCAAAGATGGCCAAACAGGCTGTGTCTCCCTCCTGGGAATGGCTGCACATAAGCTGCATTCCCAGGCAAATGCCTAAAACCGGCTGTTGAAGGGAGGTGATGACCTGGTCTAAGCCCTCCTTTTTCAGGAAAGCCATGGTGCCGGCAGCTTCTCCCACACCGGGAAATATTACTTTGTCGGCCCGGCGTATAGCGTCATGGTCTGAAGTGATTTGAGCCTCGTATCCCAACCTTTGGAGTGCAAACTTTACCGACATGATGTTGCCGGCATTGTATTTTATGATGACGATGTTCATAGTTTGCAGGTTCTCAGGGAGTCATTAACTCATCAATTTTTTTAGTAAGGGCCCCAAACTCCTCTTCATTGAATAACCGGGTAAGGAATACTATTTTCCCCTCCCGGTTGATGAGTACGTTTCGGGTTATGCCGGCACTTTTTTCGGCATACAATCCAAAGATGTCGCCGTTGGGGTCCAATGCCAGTGGATAGGAAATACCTGTTTCTTTTGCGAATCTCTGCAAAGTCTCCAAAGGTTCGTCCCGGTCTATTCCCACCAAAACCAGACCTTTGTCTTTATGCTTCTGCCAAATCTCTTTCTCGATGTGGGGCATCTCCCTGCGGCAAACTCCACACCAGCTTGCCGTAAATTGAAGCATCACTACTTTTCCGCGCTGCTCTTCCAGACTGAACTTTTCGCCTGTATCAAGGGTGGCTGTAAATCCCGGGGCATTGTCACCGGTTTTTACAATGTAGCCGCGGTGGTCGTTTTGGCACGAGAGGGTGGTGGTTATGGTGGCGGTCAGCAGGAGTAGGAAAATCTTTGGTTTCATAGTTTAATCATTTAGGGTTCATGTAAATACAATGGTTTTTTCTTATAAATCATTGTTTTTGGTCAATGATAGGGCCTTCGTCCAAATGGGATGTGACGCATTGGATGGCTCCATTCTTGCTGTTGTTTGAAATCTGAGTTCAAAATTAACAATTTACAATCCTATAACATCCAAAGCAGCCTATTTGTTATGGATGCCGGAGGTTTTTGATGAAATTGACAATCGTATCGGTATCCTCTCCCTGTTGTTCCAATAGTTTGATAAAGGCGCTGCCCACGATGGCCCCACTTGCGTAGCGGCATACTTTTGAAAAGGTGTCGTAGTTGCTGATGCCAAACCCAACCAGCTGTGGATGCTTGAGCTTCATTTGGCGGATGCGTTCAAAGTAGTCGATCTGTTGCGACGACAATCCTTTTCGGGCTCCGGTAACTGCAGCAGAGGAGACCATGTAAAGGAAGGTAGTGGAGGCCTCGTCCAACTTTCGCAACCGTACTTCGGGGGTTTGAGGAGTAATCAGAAAAATATTGCTTATACCGGCTTCATGGAAGAGGGATTCGTATTTATCCAAATAGCTTTCAAGCGGTAAATCGGGAATTATCACCCCGCTTATTCCGGTCTCAACACACTTTTGGATAAAGTTTTCCATACCCATTCTGAGAACCGGGTTAAGATAACCCATCAGAATCACAGGCATGGCAACCGATTCCTTCATCTCTGCCAGTTGTGCAAAAAGTACTTTGAGCGACATGCCGTTTTTCAGAGCCTGTGTGCTGCTGTTTTGGATAACCGGGCCATCCGCCAGCGGATCGGAGAAGGGCATGCCAACCTCTACAAAGTCGGTGCCTGCTTTTTCCAGCGCTCTTAGGATAGGGATTGTGCTGTTTAGATTTGGATAGCCCGCCGTAAAATAGATGGAAAGCAGATCCTTTTTTTGTTTGAGAAGGGTATTGAGCTTATTCATGGGTAGGGTATTGAGGTCTGTTTGTTTTGTTAAATGCCTCACTGTAGCTCTTCATATCTTTGTCGCCACGGCCCGAGATAGTGACTACCACATTTTCGTCGGGTTTAAAGTGAAGCTGATTTAAAGCCGCCACCGCATGGGCCGACTCCAATGCCGGTATGATACCTTCGGTGCGCGTGAGCAAAAAGGCTGCATCCAGCGCCTCCTGGTCGGTAACAGACAGGTAGCGGGCCCTTCCCGTTTTTTGCAACCAGCTGTGCAAAGGTCCGATGCCGGGATAGTCCAGCCCGGCCGAGATGCTGTATGGCTCAGTGATTTGCCCATCTTCATTTTGCATCAGGTAGGTCATGCTGCCGTGGATGATGCCCGTGTCGCCCATAGCTATTGAGGCGGCCGTTTGTCCCGAGTTTAATCCTTTGCCGGCGGCTTCGGCACCTATCAGCTGAACTTCCGGGATGTTTAGATAGTGATAAAATGAGCCGGCAGCATTCGAGCCTCCTCCCACACAGGCTATTATGCAGTGGGGATTGGGTGTGCCCGTCTTTTCTTTGAGTTGGGTTCGGATTTCGGCGCTTATCACCGATTGAAGCCTGGTCACCAGATCAGGATAGGGATGTGGCCCTACCACAGAGCCAATGAGGTAAAATGTGTCGTTGGGATGTGCAATCCAATCGCGCAAGGCTTCATTGGTGGCATCCTTGAGGGTGCGGCTTCCCGAAAGTGCCGGTACAACCTCTGCTCCCAACATCTTCATGCGGGCCACGTTGGGCGCCTGGCGTTCTATATCCACTTCGCCCATGTAAACCACGCACTCCAGCCCCATCAGTGCGCAGACGGTAGCTGTGGCTACACCATGTTGTCCGGCGCCGGTTTCGGCAATGATGCGCTTCTTGCCCATCTCCCGGGCCAGCAATATCTGCCCCAGGGTGTTGTTCAACTTGTGGCTGCCCGTGTGGTTCAGGTCTTCACGTTTCAGCCAGAGGTGACAACCGTATTGCTCCGAGAGTCGTTGCGCAAGATATAGAGGTGAGGGCCTGCCGGCGTAATCGGTGAGCAGCGTGGCAAACTCTTTGCGGAAAGATTCGGAAGTCAATATCTTCAGATAGTTCTCGCGCAGATTTTCAATGTTGGGAATCAACATTTCGGGGATATAAGCGCCTCCAAAGGGGCCATAAAATCCTTGTTGATCGGGTTGATAATTGATGGGCATCGTTACTTATTAGCTTGTTAATGGTTTAATCTTAAAATAGCACCTCTCCGGCAGGGCGGATGCTTTTCATGAAACTTTTAATGGCTTTAATGTTTTTCAGGCCCGGTTCCGTTTCAAACCGGCTGTTCAGGTCCACACCGTAGGGTAAGACGGGGCATTCGTTTAAAATGGCTTCTGCATCGCTCTCCTCCAGGCCTCCGCTCAAAAAGAAAGGCAAGGCTATCTCTGTCTCTTTCAACAGGCTCCAGTTGAACTTTCGGCCGCTTCCGCCATAATCCAGAGTGGGGGTATCAAACAGAAAATGGTCACAACACGCTTTGTATTTATTGGCGGCAATCAGGTCGGATTTCGACTTTAATGCAAATGCTTTAATTACTTCAATGCCGGTGTTTTTAATGGCAGCGCAGAGCTCGGGCGTCTCGTTGCCATGCAGTTGAACCGCGTCCAGACCAAATCGGCGTATGGTACGGGCAATAACCTCTGTTGTGCTGTTCACAAACACGCCTGTTTTTTTAATCTGTTCAGGGATGAGGTTTAGGATGTCGCAGGTCACCATGTCTCCGGCATAGCGGGGCGAAGCTTCATAAAATATAAAACCAATATAATCGGGTTTAAGCTTTACCAGCTCTCCGATGTTATCGGGGTGGCGCATGCCACACACTTTTATCTTCATCTCTGTTGTTGTTCAACTTGTAAACCTTGCATGAATTTCAGGCATGCTTCACCGGGGTTAGCTTGTTTCATGAAATACTCGCCCATTAAAAAGCCTCTAAACCCGGCCTTTTTAAGGAAGAGGAGGTCATGGATGGAAGCGATTCCACTTTCAGCAACAGGAAGCATTTCCGGAGGAAGGGTGGAGGCCAGTTTGGCGGCATGTTCAAGGTTCACTTCAAAGGTTTTAAGGTTTCGGTTGTTGATGCCTGCCATATCGATGTACTCATTGAGCAACTCGGTCTCTTTTTCGCCGTGCAGCTCCATAAGCACCTCCAATCCGATGCTTTTGGCAAGGCGTGCCAGGTTTCGTGCCTGAACCTTGTCAAGAATGGCCGCAATAAGCAAAATGGTGCTGGCACCAAAAGCTTTTGCCTCTATAATCTGATAGGGGTCAATGATGAACTCTTTTCTCAGAAGTGGCAGACTTACCAGGTCACGTGCTTCGCTCAGGTCGGAATTGTGTCCGCCAAAAAAATGCTGATCGGTAAGGATGGAAATGCCCGAGACACCTGCTTTTTCGTACTCCGGAACGATCTCTTTTACGAGTGCGTTTTTGTGAATGTCTCCTTTGGAGGGCGAACGTCGCTTAAATTCGGCGATCACCGGAAACTCAGAATGACTGAGAAGGCTCTTTTTTAAAGAGGGTACCTCTACAGAAAAATAAGGGGATGCGATTAATTCAGCCTCCGAAACATTTCTTCGTGCATTTTCTAATTCTATTTTTTTGTATTCAACTATTTCATCCAGGATATTCATATCAGATGAGGTTTCCATTTTTTGTGATGATCATATTCTATATGAGGCGTATAATTTTAGAGACGCACAATTGTGCGTCTCTACGGCATTATTGTATCTCTAATAATGTGGTTAATGCCATGGCGGCCTTCCCCCCTGCCAGTGAATCGTTGGCCTGTTGTTTGCAAGCTTCCAGCAGCAGTGTGGGATTAATGGTGTGAATGGCCAGAGCTGCATTGGCAATTACAACATTGTTTTGGGAGGCAGTTCCTTTACCGTTTATCACTGTTTTGAAAATAGCCGCCGAATCCTCTACGGTGCTTCCTCCCAGGATGGCTTCAGGTGCATTGAGTGGCATCTCCAGATCGCCGGGTGTAAGTAACTGCTCTCCTTGGGAATAGATCACCTTGAAGGGGGCAGTCAGCGACACTTCATCGTAGCCGTCCACGTTGTGAATAATAGAGAAGCGGGTGTTGGTTTGCTGATAGATGTATTGATAAAGCCGTGCCAGTTCCAGGCTAAAAACACCCACCAGCTGATTTTGAGGATTGGCCGGGTTGACCATGGGCCCCAACATATTGAAAAACGTTTTGATGCCCAACTCCCGACGAATAGGTCCCACCGCCTTCATGGCAGGATGAAACAAGGGTGCATGCAAAAAGCATATTCCCGATTTATCCATCTGTCGTTTCAGCAGGTCGTTGTTGTTGGTGAATCTGTATCCCAAAAACTCCATAACATTGGATGAACCGCAGGATGAGGATACGCCATAGTTTCCGTGTTTCGCCACTTTATATCCGGCGCCCGCCACCACCAGAGAGGCAAGCGTGGAAATGTTAAAAGTGTTTTTACCATCGCCACCCGTACCGCACATATCGATGGTTTCAAACTCCGACAGGTCCACCCTCAGGCACAGCTCCAGCAGTGCATCACGAAATCCCGACAGCTCCTCAACGGTAACGGCCCGCATCATAAAAACCGATAGGAAAGCTACCACTTCTGAATTGCTGTAGGTCTCGTTGGTGATATTAACCAATATCTCGCGGGCTTCCTCCCTATTAAGTGTGTGATAATCGAAAAGTTTTTTTAAAGTAGGTTGCAACATGGTTTTGTTAGTTTAATTGGCATTCTTACAAGAAAGAAAGATTAGAAAATCATCCCTCCAGCCAGTTCTTTATCATCTGCTTACCATGTTCGGTGAGTATCGATTCGGGATGAAATTGTACGCCTCTCACATCGTAGGTGTTGTGGCTGAGGGCCATAATTTGTCCCTGCATATCGCGGGCAGTGATATTAATCGAAGCAGGCAGGTCGTTCTCATTTACCACCCATGAATGGTAGCGTCCGCCCATAAAGGTGTCGGGCAACGTATTGAAGAGCAGCTCACGCCGGTCGCATACCGAGATGGGGGTAGCCACACCATGAAAAACCGTGGAGAGGTTACGGATGCTGCCGCCAAACACTTCGGCGATGGCCTGGCAGCCCAAACAAACGCCCAGGATGGAGTGGGTGGAGGCCAGCTTTTCAATCAGAGGCTTAAGAATTCCGGCTTCATTGGGGATTCCAGGTCCGGGGGAGAGCACAATTTTATCGTAGCTTGCTGCCTGTTCAACGGTTATTTGGTCGTTGCGAAACACCTCAACCTCCTGGCGGGCAATCTCCTCCAGATAGTGTACAAGGTTGTAGGTGAAGGAGTCGTAGTTATCAAGAACCAGTATTTTCATCTTTTTATGTGTTATAAATTAATCATGCCTGTTTTATGATATAGGTATGAATGCTAAAAATCAGTGGCCATCTGTATGGCCTTTTTCAAAGCACCCAGCTTGTTGTTCACCTCATCAAGCTCTTTCTCTTCCACCGACTCAGAGACTATTCCGGCGCCCGCCTGATAAAAAAGCTGATTGTTCTTGCTCAGCAGTGAACGTATGATGATGGCCTGATTAAAGCTGCCATCCAGCCCCAATTGGCCTATGCAGCCTCCATAAAAGCCTCTGTTTTGCGGTTCGTACTGATTGATGAGTTGCATCGCTCTGTATTTTGGAGCACCCGACAGGGTGCCCGCCGGAAATGTGTCGGCCATTACCTGCGCAATATTATGAGGGTCGCGCAATTGTCCTGTCACTTCCGAAACCAGGTGTAGCACGTGACTGTAGTATTGAACCTCCTTATAGGTTTTCACTTTTACGTTACGGCAGTTTCGCGCCAGATCGTTTCGTGCCAGATCTACCAGCATCACGTGTTCGGCATTTTCCTTGGGGTCTTTACTTAATTCTTCGGCCAATTGCATGTCCCTTAGGTCGTTGCCTGAGCGCTTAAAAGTGCCTGCAATGGGATTGATGGTGGCTTCGTCGTGGTTGATGACCAACTGACTCTCGGGCGAAGAACCCATGAGTCGGTAGCCGGTGTAGTCGAAATAAAAGAGATAAGGTGAAGGATTGATGTGGCGCAGTGCCCGGTAAACATTGAATTCATCGCCCTTAAAAGCTTGTGTGAACTGCCGTGAAACCACCATCTGAAAAACATCCCCGCGGAAGCAATGCTTTTTACCTTGAGTTACCATCTTTTTGTAGGTTTCTTCGTCCGGTTGCGAGGTTTCCTCGCCCACGGGCTGAAAGTGAAACGAAGGAACAGTCCTGTTTTTCAATATCTGGAGCACCTCATCCAGTCTGGTTTGTTCGCCGGGATTTAAATGTTCAACCAGATAGAGTTGGTTGGTGAAATGGTTGAAGGCGATTACCGATTGGTAGAGGTGGTATCGGATATCGGGGATGGCATGGGGTGCCGCAGGATCGATGTTTAGGGTCAGCTCTTCAAAATAGCGAACAGCATCGTAGGCAGTATAGCCATACAGGCCAGAGGCGGGCACCGGACACTTTCCATTCTGTTTTATTTCAAAACTGTCCAGAAAGGTTTGCAGCATCACCGGCACCGATTCACCGGCCGGCAAATGGGTTTCACTGATGCTTCCATCGGGGTATCGGCACTTTACCGTTTCGTTTTCTACCACAAAACCGGCTATAGGATTAAAGCAGATAAAGGAGAGGGAGTTGTTGGAGCTGTGGTAGTCGGAGCTCTCCAGCAAGATGGTGTTGGGGTAGAGATCGCGCAGCTTGAGAAAAATACTCACCGGTGTCACCACATCACCGATGTGTGCAGGGATGGAGCTACAGGAGAGATGGAGCAGATGCTTGTTCATAAAATCGTTGTTTTATCGTGTGCCTAAAAAGCAAAAAAGGCTTGCCGGTGTCCGGCAAGCCTTTAATATTGTGTTGTTTACAATAGTGTATGAGGCCATAGCCTTCACCTCGGGGAGGAAAGGGAATTATGACGCCACCACCAAATATTGCAAACAGAGAGATTCATCTTTTTTATTTATAATGATGGTGCAATTTTACGCAATGATTTGTAAATATGCAAGCGAGTTTTGAAAAAATGTTGTTTTTATAGAGGTAATCAATCAAAAAAAGAGGTTGAAGACAAAACGCGAAGTTATTACCAATCTTGTTTGAGGCAAATGTCGTTAGTTAAGCGCTAAGCAAGGCATGTAGCAAGTAACGAGTATCATCCTTTGTCCTTCATCCTTTTCGCTGCCCTCTCATACTCTGCTTTTCTGCGGGGATTCATGGGAAACCGTCCATTCACCACCCTTTTTTCCTGATCAAGAATTTCACCAATGGCCCAAAGCGAAGTAAAGCCAAATATGGAGCTGATGGATGAGCCAGCTAAGCTGTCGATAAAAAGTGAGAGAAGGGCCGTTCCCAGTCCCAGCGCCAGAAACACCACCCAGAACCGTTTGGAAAAAAGATATTCGGCTTTAATGGTCACCCAATACAAAAAGGTGATGATGATGAAGGCTGCTGCTCCTATTACAATGCCATTCCAGTTAAGTGATTCCATAAATTTAAAAATTTCGGTTGGACATTTGCGTTATTCATTCTACCATATTGCCGCTCCTATGGAGCTGATCCTCTCTTCCAGCATTCCCTGCCTGCCGGCAGGAAGGCACCATGCCATCCTTCCGCTGTCCTTTCTGAATGACCTTCCAGCTCTCATCCCTCAATCATATCTTCTCTTCGGATTTCTTTTTGCATGGCCTTTCTTTGCCCGTTCATACTGAAGAAACATCTCGCGGATACTGAAGAGACATGAAAATCCTAATACGCCGATAAAGATACTCACCCAATTGTTTTCAATATACAAAGAGACTACGGCAAGTCCTATACCTGCGATTAAAAATAACCACCAGGGCTTTTTGCCCCAATTGTATTCGAGCCAGATTACCAGCGGGTGAAATGAGCCGATGATGAAAAAGGTGGCCAGGCCAATCAACAATCCTTCATAATTCATGATAACAGGTATTTAGCGCCAGTTGATCTTTACAATATTCTTAGTTTTCCGGATGTTATCGGGCAGACTTTTGAGTATGGAGGATTTCAGTCGCTCTACCAGCAAATGTCTGTAAAAGTTGTGATGCACCACAATACTTACTTCCCTGACCGGTTCAGGTTCAGCGAAGCGCCTCACAAAGGGTTTGTCGCTCACCTCTTCCACAGCCAGTTCAGGCACCAGCGTATAGCCAATCCCTTTGCGAACCATCGATTTTAAGGTCTCAAGGCTGCCACTTTCGTAAAGGAACCCCAAAGTATTGGTTTTGTTCTCTTTTCCACAGATTTTTAACGTTTGATTTCTGAAGCAATGTCCCTCGGCGAGTATCAGAACATTCGCCGGGTCTAACTGATGGTCTTCAATCACCTGGTGATGCATAAATGGATGGTCGTAAGGGGCATAAAAAAGAAAGGGCTCATAGAAAAGTGGTATTTCTTTTATCAGATGCTCCATGGCAGGTGTTACCATCAATCCCACGTCTATTTTGTAGTCATGAAGGGCCTTTAGCAACTTTTCCGATTCAATTTCTTCGATGCGCAAATGGGTGTTGGGATTCTCCATAACAAACTGAGGCAGGAAGCGTGGAATAAGATAGGGTGCTAGTGTAGGGATGATGCCCAGGCGAAATTCCCCCTCGATGCCCTTTTGCTCTGCGGCTGCATAATTTTTGAGGTCGGAAATATCGCGCAGTATCTGACGGGCCCGACTGATGATCTCAATGCCCGGTGCAGTGGGTTTTACCGGTTTTTTACTCCGGTCGAAAATCTGAACATCAATCTCCTCCTCCAGCTTTTTTATCTGCATAGTAAGTGTGGGCTGGGTTACAAAACAGCTTGCAGCGGCCTCCACAAAATGGCGGTGGGTATCCAGTGCCACAATATATTCGAGTTGCTGGATGTTCATCTGAAGAGGTTAAAGGAGAAACGAACAGGAATAACGACCCTGGCAGTGTGGTTAGTCAAACATTTCGCGCACGCGGCTGAAAAAGCCCTGTTCATCCTGCATGTCTTGAGGTTTAAAGGCCTCGGAGTCGTAGAGATTTTCGATGACCTTCTTCTCCTCCTTTGGTAAATCCTGAGGTATCCACACACTGATGCGTACCAGCAGGTCTCCGCGGGTATAGCTGTTCACCTCCGGCAACCCTTTGCTTCTTAAGCGTAGTATTTTGGCGGGTTGTGTGCCGGGGTCAATCTTCACTTTAACCTTGCTGTCCACTGTGGGAATCTCTGCCGTTGTGCCCAATATCGCTTCAGGCACGCTCAGGCGAAGATTATAGATGAGGTCTCTGCCATCGCGGATGAGCTCGGGGTGTTTCTCTTCCTGAATCAATACCAGTAAATCGCCATTTACGCCACCCCGGCGGGCGGCATTGCCTTTGCCCGATATCGACAATTGCATGCCCTCTTCAACACCGGCAGGGATGTTGATGGAGAGTACCTCCTCGGCGCGCGTTACCCCCTCACCGTTACAATGGGGGCATTTTTTGGTTATGGTGCGGCCTTCGCCATTGCACGACGGGCAGGTAGAGCTGGTTTGCATCTGACCCAGAATGGTGTTGGAGATGCGGGTAACCTGGCCCGAACCACGGCAGGTAGAACAGGTTTCGAATGAGGAGCCTGCAGCGGCTCCTGTGCCACTGCAATGGGAACAAGCTACTTGCTTATTTACTTTTATTTTTTTCTCAACGCCATTGGCTATCTCTTCGAGAGTAAGTTTCACCTTAACCCTCAGATTGGAGCCCTTATTAACCCTTTGACCACGTGATGACCCGCCAAACCCACCAAATCCGCCAAACCCACTAAATCCGCCACCAAAAATATCGCCAAAATGGGAGAAGATGTCCTCCATGGTCATACCTCCGCCGAAGCCGCCACCAGAGGCTCCGCTTACTCCGGCATGTCCAAACTGGTCGTACCGCTGACGCTTGTCGGCGTTGCCCAACACTTCGTATGCTTCAGCCGCCTCCTTAAATTTATCCTCCGACTCTTTGTTCCCGGGATTTTTATCGGGGTGAAACTGTAGAGCTTTTTTGCGGTAAGCCTTTTTTATCTCTTCCGAACTGGCTTGTTTTGACACTTCGAGTACTTCGTAGTAGTCTCTTTTCGACATAGTAGTAATGGTATTATTCGCCTACAACAACCTTTGGATAGCGAATTACCCGGTCGTTGAGTTTATAGCCTTTTTGTACACAATCTATTATCTTCCCTTTCATATCTTCCGAGGGTGCAGGAACTTTGGTCACAGCCTCATGTATTTCACTGTCGAAGGGTACTTCAAGGGCCTCTATGAGCGTAACGCCCTGTTGCTTCAGGAATTCATTGAATTTGTTGTAAATCAAATCGATACCCTCTTTTACCGCTTTCAGGTCCTGTGCGCTATCCAGATGTTTCAGCGCACGGTCGAAGTCGTCCACTACCGGAAGTAAATCCAGGATGATCCTTTCACCGGCGTGTTTGGACAGCTCTATTTTTTCACGCAATGTGCGTTTACGGTAGTTGTCGTATTCGGCAATCAGTCGCAGATGTTTGTCGCTAAGGTCGTTGAGCTGTTTGCTCAGCAGTGTTTTTTCATCCTCTGCATCCTGTCGGGCATCTTCCTCCGTCTCTTCCAGGATGGTTTCGGCCGTTGCCTGTTCTTTCCTGTTGGCAGGATCACCTTCACGCCCGTTGTCATGGGGCTTCTGCTGCTGCTTCTTGCTTTCCTGTTGTGATTTTTTTTGGGTCATATCTATAAGCCGTTAGATCGGTGTTTAAAATTGGCGCACAAAGGTATGCAATTTCTTTGCCATTGTAAAAAGCGGGACATTTTGACAGATACCCTTAGGCGGCTTTGGGCCGACAGGTAAAAATGACAAAACAGCGCCGGAAATAATTTATCCGGCACTGTTTTCAATTTATTCGGGCTTTTGGGGTACTCTTTAACGTGTGAGTCGTAAAAGGGTTTGTTCCATTTTGCCGGTATCTTGCGATACTTCAACTATGCGTCCGTCGCCATCTATCAGATAACTGGTGAGTTTCGCCTGATTATTGAAACGTTGCACAATGGGGGATTCGCGGCCTTGAAAATCACAGAGATGTTTGAAGCTGTTCAGGTCATCTCGTTCAATGGCCTGAAGCATAGGTGTTCTAAAACGGTCTAATGAAATGCTTACAATCTCAAATCCTTTACCATTTAAAAATTGCCTGTTTTTGAAAGTCTCTAATAATTTTTTCTTTTCAAAGCTCGCAATTCGCGAAGGGGCATCGTAGGAGGCCCAGAAATCAAGAAGCACCATTTTGCCTTTGAGGCTGTCGGTGTTGAAAGGTTCTCCGTTATACAACGGATAGTTTATTACAGGAATTTCGTCACCTATCTGCAATCCTTCTCCGGGTTTTGGGGAGCCATTAATAAATGACAAGAATACGAGCCCGGCCAGAATGGATATCATGAGTAACTTATTCTTCATAGATATTGTCTTTCGTGAATAATTACCGTACAAAGGTCGGATAAAATTCAGGCGTCTTTTATTTTTTTCGACGAAACCATACTTTTATATGACCAGCGGTTTAATTGAGGCGACAAAATTATGCTGAATAACATGTAAACTCAAAACAATTTCACTTGGAAGTTTGATAAAAAATCGTTATCTATAAGCGCGAAAAGATAACAGGCTCTAATATAGGGGTTTATAAGCAGATTAAAAAAACATAAAAAAGAGTAAAAAGGGGGCTCTATTAAAGAAATATTTCTTTAAATACGTTTTATCCGGGCGCCAATGGCATTGAGTCGCTCATCTATTTTTTCGTAGCCACGGTCGATTTGCTCAATATTGTGGATGGTGCTTTGGCCCTTTGCCGATATGGAGGCGATGAGCAGAGCTACTCCTGCGCGTATGTCGGGTGAAGTCATTACACTGCCGCGCAGCGGTGTTTCATGGTTCAGACCTATAACAGTGGCCCGGTGTGGATCGCAAAGGATGATACGTGCCCCCATATCAATAAGCTTATCCACAAAGAAAAGACGGCTTTCAAACATCTTTTGATGAATAAGTACACTCCCATTGGCCTGGGTCGCCACAACCAGAAAGATGCTTAAAAGGTCGGGGGTAAGGCCGGGCCAGGGGGCGTCGGAGATGGTCATAATGGAGCCATCGATAAAAGTCTGGATGGCGTAGCCCTTCTGAGGAGGCAGATAAATGTCGTTGTCCACTACCGCCAGATCAATGCCCATACGCTTAAATGCCAGAGGAATGATGCCCAGATGCTTTACGCCTGCCTCCTTTATGGTAATCTCGCTCCCTGTAATGGCTGCCAGTCCAATAAAACTGCCTACTTCAATCATGTCGGGCAGAATGCGGTGGGTGCATCCATTCAGGGAGGATACGCCCTCAATGGTAAGCAGATTGGATCCGGTTCCGCTAATTTTGGCTCCCATACCAATAAGCATCCGGCACAATTGCTGAATGTATGGCTCACAGGCAGCATTGTATATGGTAGTGATTCCGGGGGTGAGCACTGCTGCCATTAAAATGTTGGCTGTGCCCGTCACCGAGGCTTCGTCCAGCAGCATATATGCACCCGATAGTTTATGGGCATTTACCGTATAGAAAGTTTCGTCGGGGTTAAACTCGAAGGAGGCTCCCAGTTTTTCAAAGCCAAAGAAATGGGTATCCAAACGTCGCCGCCCAATTTTATCGCCGCCGGGCTTGGGGAAATGAGCTTTGCCGAAACGTGCCAGCAGGGGGCCCATAATCATGATGGAGCCTCTGAGAGAGGCGGCCTTTTGCTTAAATTCACTGCTTTTCAGGTAGTCGAGCTGTACGTTTTGTGCTCTAAAATGACAGGTGTGCCGCGAGGTGCGATCGACCTCTACGCCCATATCAGCCAATAAACTTATCAGCCTGTTCACATCCAGGATATCAGGTAAATTGTAGAGAATGACCTCCCGGGAGGTTAGGAGTGTGGCGCAAATTACCTGGAGGGCTTCGTTTTTGGCACCTTGTGGCGTTATTTCCCCTTTGAGCGGCGTACCTCCATGAATTTCAAAGCTGTTCATTTATACATTATGGGAGATAGAGGAGTTAATTGGAATGGGTGGGTTTTTTTTGAAACTTCTTCCGGGAGCGGGGAGCGGAGGACTGATGTTCCCATTTGGTGGGTATCTTAGGGGTGCCTTTAACGGTGAGTTTTCCCTGCGACAGGCGCTTAATGTCACTAAAGATGCGTTCGTCGTCTGCCACGTCTTTGTTCCAGTTAGAGAGCGACTTTTTCATGTGATTGGCAATGAGCATTATGAGGTGGTCTTTCAGGGGGCCTTCCTCCATCTCTGTAGCCTTGGCTATCATCTCTTCTATGATGGTGCCATAATGCTTAAAGGACATTTTGCCGCTGCTGTAACCCAATCTTTCGGGAGGCTGGTGAAAATTTTCCTCCTGTGGGGGTTCGTAGGGAAAATCGATGTCCAGGTTAAAATCGGCCATGATGGCCAGATGGTCCCATAATTTGTGTTTAAAGTCACTGACATCTCTCAGATGCGGGAAAAGATTTCCCATCACTTCAATAATTCCCTGTGCGCAACGGGTGCGCTCCTCGCGGTCTTCGATGGTACGGGCATGCTCGACCATTTTATGAATATGGCGGCCATATTCAGGTAAAGAGAGTTTCTTTCGGTTTGAGTTGTAATCCATTAATCAATAGTGTGTTAAATAAATATGAAAAGGTCGTAGAACAACCATAATTTCTTATCCGGCACTCAGCAGTGCTTGTAAAAGTGAAGGTAGTAATTGCAGTATGCGATAAATAGCAATAATAACTTAAAACGATAAGATGTTTTTCCTTTATTTGATAAGCAAAGAATGCTGACCGGCTATGATTTATTTGAGGTTTGTTTCCGCTGCCGGTAAAATGGGAGCAAAGGAGCCACGCAAAGAACTATAGCTTATATGGTACAAAATTAAGGAATAATTTTAAGTTTAGCAAATTTAAGTAATAATCGTTTTTGCCCTGCATTTTTAAAAAACACTGTAGCTCTTATATTTGGGGCTTCTCCTTCTATTTGCAAAACTTTTCCCTGGCCAAAGCGTTCGTGCTCTACCAACATGCCCGGTTGAATACGGTTTTGAATGGAAGTTTGACTTCCGTTAAAGTTTGCAGCCGGTGATGCATCCCTCTTTTTTGCATCAATTAAATTAAAACGCGGCTGTTTAGAGGGTGCTTCTTTCAACTTAAAAATTGGACCTGTTCTCTTTTTTTCCGCTCTTATTTTCCCCTTTGCCGGTGCAAAGTGGTCTCCATCCTGTGGTATATTGAGGTACTGTTGGTCAATTTCGGCTAAAAAGCGACTGGGACGAGCGAAGGTGAGTTCGCCAAATTTATATCGGCTTCGCGCGCAGGAGAGGGTAGCACGCTCTTCGGCACGCGTAAGAGCTACATAGAACAGGCGGCGCTCTTCCTCCAGTCCATGCTCCGAGTTTAACGCCATACCGGAAGGGAATAATCCCTCCTCGGCACCCACCACGTAAACATTCTTAAATTCAAGTCCTTTGGCCGAGTGAATGGTCATGAGTGTCACCTTGTCTATGTCGTCGGGTTTCTCATTGTCCTGATCGGTGAGCAATGAAACCTCCTCCAGAAAACCTGCCAGATTGTTGCTTTCCCCACTCTCCTCTCTGCTGTCGGTGTATTCACGAATGGCGTTGAACAGCTCCTCCAGGTTCTCTATCCGGGTTTGAGCCTCATGTGTCTTCTCCTGGTGCAGCTCTTTAAGAATACCACTTTGCGTCACAATCTCTGTGGTCATTTCATAGGCCGGCATATTTGAAACCTGCTGCATAAAGCCGCTTACCAGGTTCACGAAGCCCTTCAGCTTTCGCACCGTTCCGGTATTAAAACCGTAATACGACAAATTAGGATGGGTTAATATCTGCCAAATGCTAATATTATTACTCAATGCCAGAGCATCCAGCTTATCCAGAGTTACTTTTCCGATACCCCGGGCAGGATAATTGATGATGCGTTTTATTGCCTCCGAGTCACCCGGGTTGATGGTAATTCGCAGGTAGGCCAACAAGTCTTTTATCTCTTTACGTTGGTAAAAGGAGAGTCCCCCATATATTTTGTAGGGTATGCTTTTTTTGCGCAGTGCCTCTTCAAATATGCGCGACTGTGCGTTGGTGCGGTACAATATAGCAAAATCCTTATATTGATACTGGTGTCGCAAGTGTGTCTCCTGTATGTCGTTGATGATGATGAACCCTTCGTCCACATCGGAGTGGGCCTGTACCATATTTATTTTTTGCCCCGTCTCCTTTTGTGAATAAACCTCTTTTTTAATTTGTCCCCGATTAAAGGCAATAATGCTATTGGCCGCGTTTACAATGGTTTGCGTGGAGCGGTAGTTTTGTTCCAGCTTATAGAGGTGGTAATCCGGATAGTCGTTTCTGAAGTTAAGGATGTTTTCAATTTTGGCTCCTCTGAAACTGTAAATACTTTGGGCATCATCGCCCACCACACATATATTTTTGTGTTTTGCAGCCAGCTTTCGGGTAATGAGATACTGCGAAAAGTTGGTATCCTGATACTCGTCCACTAAAATATATTTAAAACGTCCCTGATATTTTTCCAATACTTCCGGATAGTCGCGGAACAAAATATTGGTATTCATCAGCAGGTCGTCAAAATCCATGGCGCCTGCTTTGTAACACTCTCGTCGATAGCGCAGATAGATTTCATAAACCATGGGGATCTGAGCCATAGCATCGGCCCGTGTGCGGTTTTTATCGGCCGCATAGGCGACTGGCATTACCAAATCGTTTTTGGCCGACGAGATGCGACTCAGGATGGCAGCGGGTTTGTAGGGCTTTTCGTGGTTGAGCTTCAGCTCTTTCAGGATGCTGTTTATAAGACTTCTGGAGTCACTGGTGTCATAAATGGTAAACGTTTTTGGGTATTTCAAATGGTCGGCTTCCATTCTTAAAATACGTGCAAAGATGGCGTGAAATGTGCCCATCCAGATGCGTCTGGCAACCTCTTGTCCCACTATTCTTCCAACGCGCTCTTTCATCTCCCGTGCTGCCTTATTTGTAAAGGTGAGTGCGAGTATAGCGTGCGGCGGTACTCCCTTATTGAGCAAATGGGCAATGCGGTAGGTTAAAACACGTGTTTTACCCGAACCAGCTCCGGCAATAACCAGGGCGGGCCCTTCGGTATTCACAACCGCTTCGCGTTGGGCCGTGTTGAGTTGTTCAAGATAATCTTCCACGAAAATGATTGGTTTTCAGGCTTCAAAAATAGGTTAATGTTATCTCTTAATCTTTGTGGCAGGCTTAATTCTTATCTGCAGGTTGGGCAAATCAATGGGAGTATGCGGCGTTGGTGGGGCAGCAGCTTTCAGGGTAAGGGTTGAAACGTCCATGTTCCCTTCCAGTGGAACTGCGATGCGGTACCACCTGGCGTCCGGATTGGACTCGAGTTCAAAAAGGTTGGGGGTACCGTGCCGGTTGTAGTTTTTTATAAGCAAAATGTTGCTGCCTTTGTTTAAGTTGAGTACCAGCGTTCGCTTCATGGGCATATCAGGCTCCAGGTTCCGGTCCAGAAGGAGCTCATTGCCGTTGAGCCAAATCTGCAGGCCATCATTGCCTGTAATGGTGAAGCTGTGCTGCTGTGCATTCTCAGAAGTGATCTCCTCAAAATAATAAAAGGAGGTCCGCGGAAGGGGCGGCAGCTCTTGTGCAGGAGTCTCATCAACTGCTGTCCATGAGAGTGAACTTACCTGCATACGGTGCTTTCCGTTGGGGTTAACATGTACGGTGGCCAACCCTCCCGTGAAGGCTTCGGAACGAAAGGGGGGAGCTATCATTAGGGAGTCTTCCCAGTTTCTGATAAGTCCTCCTGCTTTTCCTTCAAGACCAATTATCTGGCTCTCACTCCCTTTTGCAGTGAGTTCAATCCTCCGGTCCTTTTCATACCCGGTAAACTCTATTTCAGCCTCTATGGGCGTACCGGGTGATTTAAAGTTCCAAATAAGACCTGTCACCGACGGAATAAGAGTATAGTAGTCGGCCCCTGTAAAACTACGAATAAACAGTGCGTTATTTGCTTTGAGGATAAGCTCGCTCTCTTCAGGCTCAACAACTTCTTCGGGCTTTGTTTCGGGTGTATCCTCCAGCATTACCTCAACAACAGGCATTTGCATAGGATCAGCCATGGCAGGATCTGTCCAAATTATTTCGCTTGCCTTGCCCGATTGTTCAAACTCCAGGGGAATACCACTACCCAAAAATCGGGCGCTGAGAATCCTGTTTTTTAGCCCCGGCAGTTGCAGACGTTCGTTGGCCGGTACGCTGTCCACAAACAAAAACAATCTGTCATCTTTTTGCGTGGCCTCTCCAAAGACGGGTTTGCTGGTAAAGGGGCTGGCCGAAGTGCCATAGATGGCTTCTTTGTTTACCTTTATCCATCTGCCTATATGTCGTAAAACTTCTGCTTCAAAGTCTATCACTGAGCCCTCTCCTGTGGGGCCAATGTTAAGAAGATAATTGCCGCCATGTGAGATGACATTGATGAAGCTCCTGAGCTTTTGCCTGGCTTTTTCCAGCGAACTGCCTCTCTCCTGCCACGAGCGGTATCCCCAGGTCTCATCGAACATTGAGGCCGGGGTTTGCCAGGGCACTTCCATTCTGAAATTGGGATAAAAGTTGTCACCCATCACATTAAAGTCGCCCTGGTCGTTGCCAACGCGGCCACTCACCATGCATTGAGGTTGCAGTTGGTGAACCAAATCAGCCAATGCTTTGCTCTGTTGAGGAGTGTTGGCGCCCATGTCGAACCAAATTTCGGAGATGGGCCCGTATTTGGTCATAAGCTCCCGTACCTGTTCCATGTTAAGTTGGTGATGATCAGGTGGTATAAGATCGGCATTGTGTGAGGATATGGGGAAGGCCGGCGGGAAATGCCAGTCAATCACTGAAAAATAAACGCCGAAGCCAAGTCCCTGTTTTCGGCAGGCATTGGCCAGCTGTTCAATAATATCCTTTTTATAGTAGGTGAAATTCACAATATTGAAGGTTGTGGTCTCTGTATTGAAAAGACAAAATCCGTCGTGGTGCTTGGCTGTGATCACCACCGATCGCATTCCTGCATCTTTGGCCAGAGAGGCTATGGAGTCGGAGTTCCACCGGACTGGTTTGAAATTTCGGGCTACCTCTTCATACTGGTCATTAAATATGCCTGCATGTGATTCTATCTGCTCGCTGTAACCACTTCTTACCGGTTCACCATTCCAAACTCCGCCCAGTGCCGAGTACACGCCAAAGTGTATGAACATGGAGTACTTATTGCTTCTCCACTTCTGCACGTCGTTGGCACTGAGCTGCCGGATATTTTCACCGGATGTTTCTCCCTTCGGCAGTTTGGCGGGTTGGCATGAGGCTGCGATAATGATAAAGATCGCAAATATGCGATATAGATAATTGTGGTCCAGTGATTTGTAAAGCATGGAAGGTTTTGATTTGATAAAGTGAAATTCCGGAAACAATAATTCAGTGACTTAAGAGCACATATCCTCTAAAAATTCAAAATTCAAAGGTACCAAATCCTGTGTCATTGTAAAAATGTAATGTGGCTGGAGTTAAAAATTAAAGCCCAAATCTTTATAAGCATTTGATTGCACAATTTAGCAGCATGCATTAACGTTTAAATGTTTTAACTTTGAGGCTGTATAAAAGATTTATGAGATGAGATTAACATTTTTCCGTTTGGCCGTTTTTTGTTTTTTGGTTTCCGCCTTTTGGTCCCAACTCTCCCTGGCTCAAATTTCTGCCGGTGATGCCTCATGGGTGGGTGAAACCAATTATGCACAAAGTGCAAACGATCCGGTGTTTTGTTTTAGTCCTCAATCCGACATCTCATTAACTTTTAGTGTGGCAGGAGGCAAAGATAACTATACTTTTTCATGGTATGGTTACGATGCCGCCGGTAACAACTGGGATACACAAATATCTGTCACAACAGGCATATCTTCCACCATCTCGGGGCTCTTGCCGGGCGGTTATCGGGTTGTGGCAACCAACAGCGAAAGCAATGTAATCGCACAGGCCCGGTGCTGGGCCTTTAAACCGCAATTGTTAGATCCAGAAATAGAGATCACTTACAGCGATTGTTTCAGTGTGGAGCTTCTGGCTTCCTCTGATTCGGTTCCACTTATTTTTTATGATCCGGTTGCCGGCATACCCGGTTATATGTCTTACGGGCGTGTCAATACCTGGTCAACCCAGGCTGCTCCGTCGGAACAGAAAACCGGCAGCGCTGTAAGTATGCCGGCCCCTTTTGAAGATGTCACCTATGTGTTGATGGTGTCTGACCAGTTTGGAAACAGTGTGGAGGCTTCAACCGGATATGATGCTATTGCTGTGGAAGCCTCTTTTGAAGCCAATGTAATCAAACCTGATGTATTGAATGAACTGCACACCGAGGTGGAGGGTTCTGCACCTGTAGAAGTACGCTTTACCGATACCTCCCGGGGCGCCATTACCGGTTGGGAATGGACGTTCGGTTCCTCGGGGCGCGCCGCCGAGCCCGATCCGTTCTTTGTTTTCACTCAGGCAGGCCGCGACAGCGTTGTTTTGCGGGTGGTCAACCGCAATTCGGGATGCGAAGATTTTAGCGATCCCCTGATTGTTAATGTGCGGGAATCGTTTCTGGATGTTCCCAATGTGTTCACCCCAAATGGGGATGGGGTTAACGATGAATTCAGAGTGGCCTACCGTTCTCTCAAGAGGTTTGAAATGGTGATTTACAACCGGTGGGGTCGTAAGGTCTTCCAAACTTCCGATCCTTCCAAAGGCTGGGATGGTAAAATAGGCCATACGATGGCTTCACCCGGCGTTTATTTTTACTACATCGAAGGCCTGGGTTATGGCCCCAATGAAGTTCATAAGCTACATGGGACGGTCCATCTCATCAGAGGGAAAAATTGACATTAAATTTAGTTGAGAGCATTCCAAAAAGTCAATTTCTCATAACCCCCGATTTGTCGGAAGGATATGGAAAAAGAGCTGATGATCAATTAACTATTGCTTTTCAGAGAGGACTTTTTATTGGAGTTATAAAATCCTCCTTAAACAAAGCTTACCTTTGTTTGGTTTTAGTCATTGTAGAGGTAATAAGTTAATTCGCAAGAAACGCTCCCCGAAATAGGTAAAAAGGGGGGATAAAGTAAAAAATAAATTATACTAAAAATGAATACTAAAAATAATAGAGAATTGGTACGAATAGGTGTATTTTATGATGGTAACTACTTTTTTCATGTCAGCAATTATTATAATTATGTGCACGATCGCCACAGTCGCATCAGTATTTCGGGGCTGCACGACTTTATCAGGAGTAAGATAGCCTTTTTAGAATTTGGACAGGGTATCTCCTCTCATTGTCAGATTGTAGATGCTCATTATTTCAGGGAGCGCCTGAGCGCGGGCGAAGCCAGCCAGAAAGGAAATCTGCTTTATTACGACCGGGTGTTCGACGATATATTGTTGTCCGAAGGTATCACAACGCACTATCTGCCGGTGCGGAGCCAAAATGGACAAAAAAGTGATAAGTCAATAGATGTGTGGCTGGCATTGGAAGCTTTTGAGCTGGCTTTTTACAAGCGTTTTGATGTGCTGGTGCTTATTGCCTCCGACAGCGACTATGTGCCATTGGCCCGTAAGCTTAATTCATTGGGCACCCGCCTGATGCTGTTGTCGTGGGACTTTGAATACCGCGACGACTACGGCAACTATCGGGTGACCAAAACATCACAGGACCTGCTGGATGTGGTTACCTATCCCATATACATGGAAGAGGTAATCAACAATCCCACCCGCGATGAGTTGCCCATAGTGGACAACTTGTTTGTGTTGAAGGAACATGGTGGACATAAAGAGACGGTTTCTCCTGTGAGTGTCGAAGAGGGGGATGATGAATACAAGACCAGCTCCATTTTATCCATAAAATCGGGTTATGGTTTTATCAATTATCCGCCCGAGAACCTGTTTTTTCATTACGAAGCAGTGCATGGCTGCGATTTTTATGATCTGGAACCCGGTGATAAGGTGCGTTTTAAGGTGGTGCGAAACGAGCGGGGTGAGGATGTAGCTATCGACGTAGAACTTAGTGAATAGCGATTTTTAAAATATCCGGTGCCTCTTTTTCTTATATTTTCCTGAGAAGTCGGCGTCCAGCGGATTGCCCGAGTCACTGCAGGGCACTGCGGGTCGGCGTCCACTGCGAATTCGTAATTTCTGGTTAAACTCGAATATGAGCGACAACTCATGTGCCCCCTCCGATTGCCATCCCAGGTCGCTGATAGTTATGTCGTAGCTGTACCCAAAACGGATGGGCCCATAACGATAGGAGAACAGAAAAACCAGAGCGTCCTGGTTGATCTTGTTTTCTACTTCGTTAAGGATAGGCACTCCGCGGTACCAAAGGCCTATTTCGATGGGATCGTTGAACCAGTAGGCACCCACGTCGGCTTGATTAAAGCCCTGTTGGTGCTGGATTCGGAAGCTGGTGGCAAAAGAACGCTCTCCCTTCGTAGCCCGTCGTTTTTCGGTCCAGAGATTGAGTCCCCCAAACAATACGTATTTGCGTGGAAGCTGCATCTGCTCCCCTAAAAAGGAGTAGTTGGGTTCAGTGAGGTGATCTACCGTAAGGCCCATCCAAAGCCAGGGGCTGTAAACCAGAGCCGAAACCGCAAAATCCACATAATTGACTTGATCGTTGCTGAGCTGGTCCCAGGAACCGGAGGCCCCGCCGCCAATCATCTCGTCGCCAAACACCAGCTTACTGAAGTCGATGGCCCGGTTGCCATAGCCAAACTGAAGGGCCGGCACCACTTGCCATCTGTCTGTAATTTGCAGATTATAAGAGTACTGAAAAGCAGCAAGGGTGGTGGTAAGTCCGGCGCTTCCGGCCTTGTCCTGAATCAGCAGAAACCCTAAGCCGCTGTTAAATTGGCTGAAAAAGTTGTCCACCGATACCGAATAGGTAGAAAAAGCTGTATTGATGCCGGGCCACTGATTGCGATAGTTCATTATTACCCGTCCGCCATCGGTGGCACCTGCCAGCGATGGACTCAGGTAGAGCGGCGAGGCGTAGAACTGCGAGAACTGCAGGTCCTGTGCCTGGCTACCAGCCACACTGGCCAGGGGCAAAATGATAGTAAGTAAATATTTAATCGTTTTGTTTCTCACGCCTCAATTCTTCTTTGGTTGTTTATCATAGTATCGCACCACTGGTGCATCCCCCCTTCAGGATTGAATAGATTGAAGAAAGATTGAAGAGAAAAGATTGAAAGAGATTGAGAACTTCCTTTTTTCTCTCTAATCCTTAATCCCTCCTAATCTTCCCTGCCTATCGGCAGGAAGGCGTCTCCAGTCTCCCTCCTCTTCCTTTCAGCTTTCCTGCCTGCCGGCAGGCAGGGAGCTCTCATCTTTCAGCTCATATCTCTCTACCTCAGCAGCGTCACATCTCCTGCCTGTGTGCTGATATGCCCGTTGCTGAACTTTGCCTTTACCCGCCAGATGTAAACACCTTGCGGACACAGTTTATTTCTAAAATAGCCATCCCAGCCCTTCTTGATGTCGTTACTTTGAAACATCAGTTCACCCCATCGCGAAAATATTTGCAACTGATATTCAACAATTCCTTTTTGTACAAATGGATAAAACACATGGTTGCTTCGGTCGCCAAAGGAATAGATGCCATCCGAGGGGCCGTCGGGATTGGGTGTAAAAGCATTTGGAAATGACATTTCACCGCCCTGCTCTGCTTTTACGGCTCCCGGAATGCGGGTTTCATCGGTACATCCCTGGTCGTTTTCCACCCTGAGAGTCACATCAAACAGTCCGGTCTCATTATAGGCGTGCACCGGCATAAACTCCGATGAGGTTTCTCCGTCCCCAAAATCCCAGTCGTACTTCACCGCGCCTATTGAGCGATTCAGAAAGGTGACCTCATTTTGGGGGATGTAAATCAACTTGGGAACAGGCTCGAAAAGAGCCGTGGGCGTCTCATATACATCGATGGTTACATCGCTGGCAAGGGCGGTGCCACCAGGACCTGTGGCAGTGAGTTTTACAGTGTAAACCCCCGGAATGTGATAGGTGTGCGTGGGTGCTTTATCGCCGGAGATTTGGCCGTCACCAAATTCCCACAGGTAACTGGTGGCATCCAGGGTGTTGTTGAAGAAAGAAACTGTGAGCGGGGGGCACCCTTCGGCATCCTCTCCATAGTCAATACCGGGCATCATGGGCAATATTTCAATGGTTTTTTGCATCGTGGCGCTGCAATGGGTGCTCGAGGCCTCCAGGGTAATTGGATAAGAGCCCGATGCCGGAAAGATATGTGATGCCGGATTTGCTTCGGAACTGGTATTTCCATCGCCAAAATCCCAGTGGTAACTCCATGTGCCGGGGGTGTTGTTTTGAAGCGTCACGGTTCTTTGAGGCATTTGTTGTGTTTCGGGTGTGGCTGTAAAATCGGGATTGGGTGCAGGATAAACGGTAACCGCAGTCGAATTGGTGGCTACACAACCCAGCGATGTGGTGCCGGTGACCTTTATTTCAAAGGTGGCATCGGCAGGGCCGTTGTTTACAAACTGGTGCGTAACGGCAAAATTGCTCCCCGAAGTGGTGGTCCCGTCACCAAAGTCCCATGTGTAATCACGGAAGCCAGGGTCTGCTGTCAGGGTTGTCTCCAACGGGGAACAGCCCTCGGTTGGAGTGGCGGACAGATGGAGTGTGGGCTCAGGAAAGACAGAGATATACAGCCGGGCGGTATCAGAGCAGGCGTAATTGTTGGTAGCTGTCATTTTTACCGGAAACGACTGTACATAGTTCTCCGGATTGATAAAGGTATGAGTGGGCTCCCAGTCGTTTACTGCCGGTGACCCGTCACCAAATTCCCATGTAAAAGAGTCGCCGCCAATGGTATTGTTGGTGAAATTGGTTTCAAGCGGGGAACAACCCGATAGAGGATCAGCTGTAAAATTTGCCGAAGCCGAAGGGTTGGTGGTGATATCAAACGTAAGGGTGTCGTTGCATTGACTGCTGTTGCGTGCAATCATCGTAACGTTGTTGACGATTGGTGCTGATGTTTTGTTTTCGAAGCGGTGTGTGGGATTGTCAGTATTGCTTGTGCCGCCGTCGCCAAAGTCCCACCGATACGATTGGGCATTCACCGAAAGGTTGTTGAAAGCGATCTCCAGGGGAGCACAGCCTTCATTGTTGAATGGGGCCAGGATGGCTTCGGCCTGTGGCAGGAAGGTAACCGTCTGGTCGGCATTGCCGGTGCATAACTCGGCGCTTTGCTCGCTCCATCTGAAAAGGTAGGTGCCGGGGGTGTCCACCGTTACTTGCGTGGCGGGGTCGGATGAACTGCTGAAGGCGGCTGTACCGGGACCGCTCACCATCCACCAACTGCCAGCCGCAAGGTCGGGGATGGCCTCCAGGGTGGCGGTGAGTCCGCACATCGCAAGGTCATCACCGGTGGCCGGTGCCGGCTTCTTCGAAAACTGGATGGTTACCGCATCGGTGTGGTAGCAGCCGTTAAGTGCTACCTCCCAGCTTAATTCATAGCTGCCATAAGTGTCGGCAGTGATGTGAGCGTTGGGCAGGGAAGTGTCGTCGAAAGTAAGATTTCCCGTACCTGATATTACTTGCCATACACCGGTGGCGCCGGCCGGCATATTGCCCTGAAGCACGTAGGTATTGTCACAGATAAGTTCATCGGGGCCGGCATCGGCCACCGGTTGTTCCTTCACATTGATGGTGATGCCGGCCTGAGCGGAGCATCCTAAATCGTCGATGGCCTGGTAAGTGAGCATCACTGTGCCTAAATCGGAGGAGGTGAAAATGGGATCGGGCACATGGGTTGCAGAGAGATTACCGATGGCTGCACCACTCCAGATGTGGGTGGTGTAATTGCCCGAGCCGCCGGTGACCACTGGATTGAGTTGAAGGGGAGTGCCGGCGCAAACTTCCACGGTTGCAGGTGTGAAGCTTACGGTGATGGCTTCCACCGTTACGGTGATGGATGCACTACTGGTGCAGCCTGTATCGTCGGTAACTGTTACTGTGAGGTGGTAGTCACCCGGAGTCACAGTTGAAAACAGCGGGTTTGGCACAGTAATATCTGAGAGTGGGCCAACATTGCCGCTCCAAATCACACTCTGGTAGGGTTGAGTGCCTCCTGTTATTTGCGTCGTGAGGGTTTGTGTGATGCCCGGACAAAGCGAAAGTGCCGCACCTGCATCGATGGTTACCGTAGGAGAATCCCGCACTTCGACATCCAGTATGCCACTGGCGGAGCAACCATTGGGGTCGGTTACATCATAAGTAATAGTGTGTGTACCTTGTCCGGCCACGCCGGGGACAAACACTCCGGTGGCAGGCTCCACTCCGGGACCTGACCAGGTGCCACCGGAAGTGGCAGCTGTGAGTGTTATAGGGTCGGAGCTTTCGCAAAAGGGTCCCACAGGGGTGATGGTGGCATCGGGCAGGGCTACTATTAAAGCCATCGCCGTAGTTTCGATGGGCGCGTGATCGCCATTCACCGGATCGACAGGGGTGCCGGGGATATTGGGGTCATCGTAAGGGTTACAAGTGTTCCAGTTGCGTATGGTGACTTCAAAATAATCGCCAACGTTGTAACCATTAGGGATGTAGATGGTTTCGGAAAGGGAAGGTGGTGGTGCGGGAGCCATAACAGGTGCGGAGTAATATTCGATGGGCGCCGTGTATGGCCATGGATATACCGTACCGCTCACCTCTGCCGTCATAATATTAGTGCCTCCTGTTCCGTAAATCCATTGGGTCCATCGGTTGCGGTCGTTGGGCACATCGTTTTCAACTGGAGGGGTACAGTTCCATTGGCTGGCATCTATAAACTGAACTGAGCCGTCGTTGCCTACACAAATAGGGTACACTTTTGGGGCGATGTTGAGTTTTCCGCCATTTTGGTCGTCCACATCCCATACAGTAACAATCTGAGTCTGCGAAGAACTGGTGCATATTACCCCATCTACCACGAGCATGGCCTGTGGTTCGTAATTGCACCGGTTACCTCCTTCCGGGTATTCGTGCGATGTTGTGATCTCCCATTTGTTTGGTGCATCAAAAGTTGCCGGAATTATTTGGACAGGACTGCCATCATTCCAGTCCACGTATATGCTTACATTGCCGGTGCCACCGTCATCCACATCTCTGTAAAATACACTCCATGCTGCAGTAACGGGCGCACATAGCTTATCGGTTATCATGTCGTTTCCTTTGGGACCTATTGTGCAGCTTTGCGAATAGGTATTTGCTGATGCAAACAGCCACAATAAAACGAAAAACAGTACAGTATTAAGGGTGCGAATTGTATTCATATCTAATTGGCTTACAGGCATTAATTATCAGATGTAACCTCAAGCTTTAATGGAATTAACCGGTTCAGGTTAATAGAAATAACCTAAATGGTGAGATTCATCATTTTTTTAAAGGCCTGTATTTTTGAATATTTACGTGCGCGGGCGCAAATTGTTTTGACTAATGGTGTTTATTTTTTGACGAACGCGCTTTTTAACAAAAATTTCAGATATGTAAATTCTGTTTCTTTAAATTTATCTTTATGATTAACCAACTGATTGCATCGGCATTGCCCTATATGCCCAAAAAGTTTGTATGGCTCTTTTCACGTCGTTACATTGCCGGAGAGTCTTTGGAGACGGCGGTAGTGGCTTCCCATAAATTGGGAGAAGAGGGCATTGGCGTGTCCATTGACCTGTTGGGTGAGTATATTACCACTCTGGATCAGGCGCAGGAGAATAAGGAGACCTATTTGGCGCTGATTGAGCGATTTGAAGCTGAGCAGATTGAAGCCACCTATTCGTTAAAGCCCACAAGCTTTGGCCTGCTAATAGATTCGGAGGTCTGCTTTGGGTATGTGCGCGAGATTGTGGAGAAAGCAAGGGATTTTGGCGCCTTAGTGCGCATCGACATGGAGGACTCCCAATGCGTAGATGCTGAAATGGAGCTTTATAAGCGCCTTCATGCCCTTATGCCCAAGAACGTGGGGTTGGTAGTGCAGGCCTATCTGAAGCGCACCCCGGCTGATGTGAGGGAGTTGGTGAAACTGCACTCGGCTGATACGCCCGTAAACCTGAGGCTGTGCAAAGGAATCTACGTGGAACCAGCGGAAATAGCCATAAAGAGCCGTGAGGGTGTGAATCATCAATTTGTGGAGTTGCTTGATTTCCTGTTCCGGCATAAGGTGTATGTAGGCATTGCCACCCACGACCAGTATCTGACCGATGCAGCGCAAAAGATGATTGAACGTTATGGGTTAAGCAATAATGAATATGAGTTTCAGATGCTCTATGGGGTTACCCCGGAGTTGCGCTCGAATCTGGTATCAGCGGGGCATAGAATGCGCGTTTACGTACCCTTTGGCAAGCACTGGTTCGGCTATTCCACCCGGCGACTTAAGGAAAACCCACGCATGACCTGGCTTATTATCAGGGCGTTGTTTGTGAGGGGGTAAAAGACAAGGAAACTCCTTGTTCTTTCGATTCGGTGTCCAGATTCCAGGCAAAATCAGCACATCGAATTCATTGCAACTGTCATAATGACATAAATCAGCTATGCAGCCTGTCAAAATGACAACAAGGTGGCTTAATGCTGTCAAACTTACAGTTTTAGGGCGTTGGCATATCCTTTGATAATTAATAGGTGAAACAATGAAATGAATGTTTAACCAAAAATTATAGGAGGATTAAATTATGACACTTGTAAGACGTTTTAACCAACCAATGCCTGCTCTTTCGAACATCTTCGATGACTTTTTTGGCAGTGATTTTAATGTGCCGTCCTTTTCAGGACGCAGAACTTCGGTTCCGGCCGTTAATGTGAAAGAGACCGAAGATGATTATAAGATTGAGGTGGCTGTTCCCGGCATGAAGAAAGAGGATTTTAAAGTAGAGGTAAACAACAATGTGCTTACCATTTCTGCCGAGGACAAAAGAGAAGAGACTACCGAAGATGAAGGTTACACCCGCAGAGAGTTCCAATACTCTTCGTTTTGCCGTTCGTTTGCCATCCCAAAAAACGAGGTAGACGAGAGCAAGGTGAAAGCCGAGTACAAGGATGGTTTGTTAACCATTAAGCTGCAAAAGCGTGACGAGGTGAAGCCCAAGCCGGCTCGTGTAATTGACATTAAGTAAGCGTTTTTGATTTGTAGGATTAAAAGGCCGTTCCGTGAAGGAGCGGCCTTTTTTGGTTTGTAT